>Ga0073909_10000682_pt1 | contig 10744 bp, 8 predicted proteins | sample Coa_R1_6_FD_66439 | JGI IMG/M metagenome (GOLD analysis project Ga0073909, IMG submission 66439) | Surface soil microbial communities from Centralia Pennsylvania, which are recovering from an underground coalmine fire. - Coalmine... | ecosystem: Environmental > Terrestrial > Soil > Unclassified ... | reverse complement strand
ACGTTCGTGATCGTGGTGTTGACGTGCGTCTCGATGAGCGCGTGGCCGAGCGAGTCCTGGTGCGACGACGTGCCGGTGCCGTTCCACGTCCGGGAGGTCTCGACGCCGGCGAGACCGCTCACCACCAGGTCGTGCTGGTCATCGACCTTCGACCCGTGGCCCGTGGTGGTGCCGCTCAGCTGCGACTTGAAGTGGATCGACGCGGTCGTGAGCGAGTCGAACGCGCTCTGCGGGACGTTGTTGGCATCGAGGAACTGGTAGCTGTGCGTCTCGATGAGGCCGTTCGGCAGCGTGTTCGGGCCGCAGACGAAGCTCTGCGAGCTCGCGTTGTAGGGGCAGCCCGTGGGAATCGACTGCGGCAGGCCGAAGGGCCAGCTGACGCCGAAGGGAAGGCCGGCAGTGACATCGGAGCGGCCCCAGCCGGTGAGGGCATCGAGTCCGGCCGCGGGCGCCTGCGTGGCGTTCGAGCCGACGGTCTCGGACGGCGACACGGACTTGTTGCTCTTGCCACACCCCGCGACGAGCGCGGAGAGCCCAGCGACGACGACCAACGTGCGCATCAGTTCCCGGTTCATCGAGCCTCCATGGTCTTTGTGAGTTCCGGGTCCTCGTGCGGCCAGGCGGTCCCCGGGGGAATCGACGGCCGGAACCGCCTGGCCATGCACGATCCCGATTCCCTCACCAGACAGAGGAGAGGTGGTGCTCGTTAGCCGGTCGGCGCGGGATCGCGATATCGCCGCGCGATCCATGGAGATGCGCCGGCGTCGGTGGATCGTGAGCGGCGCGGGATCTACCTAGGGGACTCGGCGGAGGACGGCGGTGCGGCCACCTTGCTGAATCGCCGGAGGAGCTCTGCGCCCTGCGCTCGCGGCTCACGATCGAACGTGCGCTGCTGCTCGGAGGTGAGCACCGGGCGGATCATCGCCCGCAACGAGTCCGCCTCCGCACGCAGGTCGGGGAGCACCCGCTGCACGATCGCGTCGAGGCGCGGCCGCTCGATCTCGAGCAGCGAGTCGATGGTGGCGCGCTGCGAGGCGGTGAGCTTCATGCGTCCCAATGCGCCCGGATAACTGCGCTCGCGAGCGGGCGAGCGCCCGATGACGTAGCGCTCCTCCGCAGCGCCGAGAAGCATGCCGACGAGGAGCACGACCACGAGCAGGATGAGGCTCCTCATCCGGGCGCGACGGCCGTATTCGAGTTCTTCGTTCATGGTTCTCCGTTCGCTCGCGTGGTCACCATTCGAGCAGCGCTGCCGGATCCGGAGGCTGGTCCGAATCCACCCACGAGGCGATCGGAGCGGGCACGCCCGCTTGCTCGCTCAGGGTCGCGACGTGGCCACGCTGCACCACGGGATGCACGCGCAGCAACACGACGATCGAGACTATCGCGGCGATGGCTGCCGTCGCGAGCAGCGGCCGCTCCCATCCGGGGATCTCCCTCCACACGGAACCCCGCATGCGGCGACGGCCGTCGAGCGTTCCCCGGGCACGAGCCATGACCGCGCCGGCGGCACGATCGACGCGTTCCGGATCGGGCCTGAGCGGCGAGAGGTCGAGACGATCGTCATCCATGACGGGGTCCCTCGAGGTGGTCCCTGCGTGCTTCGGCCCCGAGCGCCGTGCGCAGCGCACCCCGGGCCACGAACAGATGCTGTCGCGACATCCCCTCGGACACCCCGAGCGCGGCCGCGATCATACGGTGATCCCAACCCTCGAGGTCCTTGAGCAGCACCACCTCGCGCTGGATCGGGGTGAGCCGGTCGAGTGCGGCGAGCAATGCGGCGCGCAGCTCGCCGCGCTCGGCGGATTCGCTGGTGTGGCCGGGCGCCGGGGGCTCCCCGATCTCGTCCAATGACGGCCCGCCGCGCACGCGGCGTTTGGCCAGCGCATTCCGGGCGTGATTGCGGACGATCTGCGCGAGCCAGAATCGGAACCGGGACGGCGACCGGCAGTCATCGATCTTCTCCAGCGCGCGCAACAGGGCGTCCTGGCAGACGTCGTCCGCGTCCGTGCGCCCGCCGAGCACCGCGAGCGCGATGGTGTAGGCGAGCGGCAGGTGCCGGCGCACGAGCTGATCCGCGGCCGCGACGTCGCCCGAGCGCACCCGGGCGACCAGGACCTCGTCGGCTGGATCGTCCCCGCCAGCTTTCATGCAGGACCGCCAAGGACAGGAGGTCGTTAGGGCGACCGGAGGATCCGGCCATCGCCGTCGATCGGGAAGTCGGAAGCGCGGGGGACAGGCCGCGCAGGCTACCACCGCGTTTCCTCGTTCATCACCCTCCTGGAAGCGACCCTCGGGCACGGTCGCGGGGTGAATGGGCGGGGGTTGACCCCTCGGGACGCGGTCCGTCATGCTTCCGGAGCAGCTTCGCGGCACCGGTTACGACGGCATCCCACGCCTCTGAGACCCGCGTATGAGCCAGAACCGCTCACGTTCGTCACGGCGCCGCTACCGCCAGTTCGTCGAGAACTACAAGGCGAAACGGCTGGACGCGCTGCTCGAGCGCGAGGAGCGGCCGAATGCCGAGTCGCCGGATGGCGATCGCGTGGCGCCGCAGGACTCGGCCGCCGCGAAGGCGGCCCGGAGCGCGCGCCGCCGGCGCTACCTGGGCGAGTACTTCCGCTGGTTGAAGCCGCACCGCGCCGCGGTCGTCACGTTCATCGTGCTCGCGCTGGTGCGCGCCGGGCTGGAAATGATCGAGCCGCTGTTCATGCGGTTCATGGTCGACAAGGTCCTGCTCAACAAGACGCTCGAAACGGCGCAGCGCCTGGCGCGGCTCAACTTCACCGGGACCGCGTTCCTGACCTTGATCGTGGGCTCGAACCTCCTCAACGCGTTCAAGGAGAACCGCCAGCGGCTCCTGAACACGCGCCTGATGCTGGCGCTAAGGCGCACGCTGTTCGATCGCATGCTCCACCTGCCGCTGGCGAAGCTCAACGACATGAAGACGGGCGGCATCCTGTCGCGGCTCACCGGCGACGTCGACACCACCACCGGCTTCCTGCAGATGGCGATCGTGTCGCCGGCGATCGCGCTCCTGCGCCTCGGCATCGCCATCGGCATCCTGTTCGCGCTCAACTGGCGGCTCGCCTTGACCGCGATGGCGATCATCCCCGGCATCGTGGTGATCAGCTTCATCTCGTCCAAGCGGATCCGGCCCATCTACCGGTCGATCCGCAAGGACGTCGAGCGCATCGACGGCCGCGTGGGCGAGACGTTCTCGGGGATCCGCGTCGTGCGCGCGTTCCGGCGCGAGGTGAGCGAGCTGCTCGAGTACATGCGCGGCCGCCACATGGTGCTGCGCAAGGAGATGTTCGCGCAGCGCCGCGAGATGGTGATCTGGACGACGTGGGGCCTGATCATGGGCGCGATCAACGTCGTCATCGTCTGGTACGGCGGCCTGCTCGCGCTGCACGGCGGCGCCTCGATTGGCGACATCATGGCGTTCCAGTGGTACGTGTGGCTGCTGCTCGGCCCGGTGTGGAACATCGTCAACACGTTCTCGGAGCTGCAGCGCTCGCTGGCGGCGATGGAGCGGGTGTTCGAGGTGCTCGGCATGCCCGCCGACAAGCCCGACCGCCCCGGGGCGCGGCCCGCGCCGCAGAAGGTGCGCGAGCTGCGCTTCGAGAACGTCACCTTCGAGTACCGCGAGGGCCAGCCCGTGGTCAAGGACTTCAGCGGCAACGTGCCCAGCGGCTCGGTGATCGCGCTCGTGGGCAGGAGCGGCGCCGGGAAGACCACCGTGACCGATCTCGTGGCGCGCTTCCAGGACCCGAGCCAGGGCCGGATCCTCCTCAACGGCACCGACATTCGCGAGTTCCAGCTCAAGACCTACCGCGACCTCCTCGCGCTCGTGCAGCAGGACGTGTTCCTGTTCGACGGCTCGGTGCGCGAGAACATCGCCTACGGTTGCCACACCGCGACCGATGCCGACGTCGAGGACGCGGCACGGCGCGCCAACGCGCACGAGTTCATCGTGCGGCTGCCGTTGCAGTACGACACGTTCATCGGCGAGCGTGGCGTGAAGCTCTCCGGCGGCCAGCAGCAGCGCCTCGCCATCGCGCGCGCGATCCTCAAGCGGCCGGAGATCCTGATCCTCGACGAGGCCACGAGCAATCTCGACACCGAGAGCGAGCAGTTGATCCAGGCGGCGATGGAGGGACTGCTCGCCGGGCGGACGACGTTCATCATCGCCCACCGCCTGTCCACGGTGCACCGCGCGGACCTGATCCTGGTGATGGAGGACGGCCGCGTGGTCGAGCGCGGGAAGCACGACGACCTGATGGCGGCGAGGGGCAGCTACTACGAGATGGTGCAGCGGCAGGCGCAGTCGCAGGGCCCGATCGAGGAGCCGGTGCTGCGGTAGCGGTGGCGCGCGCCGGCCGGGCTCAGCCTGCCGTTCCCGGTCCCGCGGTGAGCTTCTTGTGCTGGCGGCCGATCGCGGCCACGAGCACCAGCCACACGAGCACGAGGACGATGTTGATCGCCGCCACCGTGCGCGTGGTGAGCGCGAGCGCGGTGACCGCGAACACGACAGCGGCGGAAAGCACGTCGCCGGCGCGCACGAAGAACGTGTCGATCGCCGCCTTGGCCTTGTACTTCGCCTCGCGCGACGTGGGCAGGAACAGCGCCTGCCGCGCCGTGTTCTGGAGCGAGTAGTCGGTGGAGTTCTCCGCGATCTTGACCGCGCGGATGTAGCCGATCACCGGCGCCACGGCGAGCAACGCGTAGCCGCCCAGCGCGATGCACGGCATCACGAACAGTGCGGCGCGCACGCCGATCTTCTGGATCAGGCGTGAGACCACGAACAGCTGCACCACGGCGCCCACCGTGTTCACCCAAGTGAAGAACCCGGCATAGTAGGTGCCGATGAAGTTGCGCTTGAACTCGGCGGCGTCGCGGATCGCGTCCCGCGCGATCATCCTGTCCGCCGCCTCGGAGAGCGTCCTGCCGAGGATGTACTCGCCGTTCGTGTTGACGATGTTGAGCACGAGCGCGAGCAGCGCGATGTAGAGGAGGTAGCGGCTGGAGAGCACGAGGCCGAACCCGCCCTCGCGCCCGAGCGGCGCCTGCGCGGCCTCGCGGCTGCGGGCATCGTGCGCCCTGGCCTCGCTCCGGTTCACCGCCGCGGTGATGAGCACCGACGCGGCGAGCAGCGCCGCCGCGATCAGCAGCAGGTTGTAGGCGCCGAGCGCGTGGAACAGGACCTTCGCCACGCGTCCCCCGAGGACCGCACCCAGACTCGCGCCGAAGGCCACCACTCCGAACAGCCTCTCGCCCTCTTCCCGCGTGTAGATGTCGTTCGCGAATGACCAGAACTGGGCCATGATCATGAGGTTGTAGACGCCCACCCAGACGAAGAACGCGATCCCAAGGTGCGGAATGTTCATTCGTCCGAGGACATAGAACAGCACCAGGTTCACGACGAAGAACATGGACACCACGGTGATGAGTCGCATGCGATTGACACGGCTGGCGAAGTTTCCGTAGGCCGGCACCAGCACGACCAGCACGGCCGCCATCGCCGCCGAGGTATAGCTCTTCACCTCGGCGCTCTCGCCGCCGAGGATGAGCGCCTCGCGCACGGGCTTGATGATGTAATAGCAGCACAGCAGCAGGAACACGTTGAGCATGAGCAGCACGACCGTGGTGCCCTCCCCGGGGCGCACGTCGGCGAACAGCCCGAGGAAACGCTCGAGCGGGTTGCGCGTGGGGGCGGGCAGGGCGGTGGTCGTGCTCACGAGCCGGATCCCATGGTGGCAGGCGGAGAGGCGAGGTCGACGTCGTCGATGCGCTCGGACCTCCCGCCCGGCAGCGCGCGGAAGACCTCCATGCGCAGCGGGCCGTTCCCCGAGCCGGGGAATGTGATGCGGCAGAAGTGGAAGGTCGAGCGACCGTGTGCCGAGCCCGGCACCACGCGCAACCCGCCCGGCAACGCTTCGAGCAGGGAGCGCTCGAGCGCCGCCTTCTCGATCGGGTAGAGCGGCGCTCCGCCCCCGCCCGAGATCACCTCCCAGAAGCCGGCCCCGGTCGTGTCCGCGATGTACAAGCGCTGATAGAGGTGCTCGTGCCCGGCGAGGACGGCGGTGACGCGGTGGCGCGCGCACATCTCGAGCAGGCGCGTGCGGCGGGCGGGCACGGGATCGCCCGGCCGGTCGGGGAGCCAGTCTTCTTCATAGTGGCCGCTCGTCACCGGTGGATGATGGAGCACGACGAACTTCCACTTCATTGGCGAGGCCAGCGAGGCGTCCGCGAACTCGAGCTGCGCGTTCGCGCGCGCCATCCACGTCGAGTCCCCGTAGTTCCCGTGGACGTCGGAGAGCAGGTCCGAGTCGAGGATCACGAAGCGCGCCCCGAGATCGGGCAGGTCGGCGCGGTACCAGTGGCGGCCGGGAGCGGGCGGCGTACCGATCGCTGCGTCCCAGCTCCGGGCCGCGTCGGGGTCGTAGAGGTGCTCGTGATTGCCGGGTGCTGCGAGGTAGAGGTTCTGCGTGCGCAGTGCGCGGTGGCGCGCCTCGAATTGCTCCCAGAGCCGGCCGCGCCGTCCGTCGGTGACGATGTCCCCGGTCGAGATCACGAGGTCGGCGGGCAGGTACGGCTGCATCGCCTCCACCACGCGCGCCTCGCCGCCCGCCCGCGTGTTGCGCGTGAACATCGTGACCACGTCGCGCGGGCCGTCGAGTGCGGGGATGAACGCCTCGACCAGGAGGACCGGCGTGAACAACAGCCCCTTCACGAACCCGTTGATGCCGGTCTGGAACATGCGCGTGACGGCGCGGTACTCGGTGGTGTGGTACTGCATGCGGAAGCCGCCGCGGTTGTCGCCATAGAGCAGCACCGTGACCGAGTCGCGCGCCGGCGCAGGGTCCGCCGTCCTACCGGCACCGACGAGCTTCCGCCGCGGCGTGACGCCGGGCTCCGCGCGCTCGGCCGTGGCCTCGAGCACCGTGGCCTGGCTCCCCGGCGCCGGGGCCGGCCCGCGATAAGAGGCGACGGGCGCGCAGGCGCCGATCACGAGCAGCGTCAGGGGAACGAGGCGCGCGGCACGCCTCACCGTTGCCGCTCCGAGACCTGCGTGTCGCCGGCGAGCCACGCCTGGACGATCTTGTCGCGACGCTCGATCAACACCCGCGTCAGGTACTCGGTGGCGCGCGGGTCCTCGAACTGTCCCTGCTCGACGGCCGCGCGGATCAGGCTGTCGCTCATCGCGGCCACGATGCGCGCCCCCCAGCGGATGTCGCGACCGGTGCGCTCGTCGAACGCCGGGTTCGGGTAGTCCGGGCGCCAGCCCTTGGGGTCGAACGTCTTGGAATCGATGAAGCCGATCGCCGGAAGCTCCGGATCCTCGGACGCTTCCCACCTCGCGGGCACGAGGCCCAGCGTGAGCGCCGAGCGCGTCATCGTGCCGTAGTCGACGAAGTACTCGTGGCCGGTCTGGTACGAGCGCTTCGTCACCGCGCCCGAGCCCAGGCACGAGCCGAAGTCGATCAGGTGGTGGCGCACGAACGTCCGGCCGCCGTCCTCGACCCACATGTCGAGCGAGTTGGGGCCGCGCGAGTCGGCATGCCCGAGCCACGCGCACAACGTCCACAGCCCGCGCAACTCGCGGCGGTGCTGGTGCGGGATGCGATCCTCGGGATCGTCCTTGCGGCGGCCGTCGTACTCGAACGGCCCCAGCGGCTTGCCGACGAGCAGCCGACTCGCCATCGCCCGGTAGGTGCCGTCGGGCTCGCGCCGCACGCGCGACAGCAGCTGCTTCAGGAACGCGTCCGTCATCGGTACCTTGCGCCCGCGCTTGTCGACCACGACGGCGTCGGTGGCGACGAGCAGCGACTCCGCCCGGAAGCGGACGATCGAGTTGGAAGGCACGTTGTATCCGGCCGCCCAGAACAGGTAACTGGAGACGACGTCGGCGCCGGTGGCCATCTCGGGGCAGGCGGGCGGGTCGAACTTGATGATGAAGCGCGTCCCCGCGGGGTCCTTGACGAAGAAGCCGGGGGTGACGCCCTGCGTCTTGGCCCGCGTCACGGTCCACCGCCCGGGCATCGGTCCGCCCGGGCCCGGCCCGCGCAGCATCTGCGCCGCAGCGAGCGGGTGGAAGCCGGCGCGCGGCTGCCACCACGTGCTCGGCAGCCGGACGTCATCGCGCTCGTCGACGTTCATCGCCTCGCGCGGATTCCCGGTCGCTTTGCGCACCCACAGCGCCGGGTCCAGCATGCGCGTCATCGGGCGTACGAGCGAGTGCTCGAAGATGTCGTAGAAATAGGAGATGTCGGTCTCCTTGGGGGGCGTCGCATCGCCCGCCCACGAAGGCGCGGCGAGCAGCGCCACGAGCAGCAGCAGCGCGCACCGGCGGCTCATTCGACGCTCCCGATCGAGAACCGGAAGCGGATGCCCTCGTTGCTCCAGTCCACGCCGACGAAACCGAGCGGCGAGTTCTTGTTGCGCGGCCGCAGGTTGACGCCGTACGACTGGCGCAGCGAGCTCCACGTCGGCGCCTCGAACACGTCGCGATAGACATTGCCGAGCTCGGTGTGGACGTCCATCTCGAAATGCTGCGCGAGCGGGAAGATGTAGGAGACTTGGCCCACGACCATGTCGAGGTCCTTGAAGCGGCCGGGCTCGAACCCGTAGAGGCCGCGCCCGCCGCCCAGTCCCGAGAGGTCGTAGATGCGCATGGCCTCGGAACGATGGGCGACATCCTGGTGCGCCCCGCGCAGCGACAGCCGGATAGTCCTCGGGTCGCGCATGAACGAGAAGCCGGTGGTGACGGCGCCGGAGTAGCGCGTGAACTCGGGCGCGTCGGTGCTGGCGTCCTGGAACGCGAGCACCTTCTCGCTCGAGCTGCCGAAGTGATCGAGCTGCCCTTCCACGCGCACGCCCTGCGTCCAATGTGGCTTGCCGCCGCGGGTGTCGAAGTAGCCACGGACGCCGGTGAGCAGGTTCTCCACCTGCTCGTTCAGCTGCGACGCGCCGATCACGGGGAAGGCCTGCTCGAACGAGCGCTCCCGGCCGCGGCTGTTCCGCATCACCAGCTGGCGCGTTCCCACGTACGCGCTCACCTGTGCGGGCGGCGCCTTCTGCTTGCGTCGCTGCCACGGGAACGCCAGCTGCGCGCGGATGGCCTGGCCCTGCACCGCGTACTCGGAAAGGTCATCGAGGCTGGAGCCGGGGCCGAGACCGTAGAACTGGTCGCGCGGCCGCCACTCGTACTGGTATTCGGCGCCGAGCGGCCCGAGCGCCAGCTCCACCCGCGTGCGGTGGTAGTGCTGCGTGGATGCACTCAGCTCACCGGTGAGGAATTCGCGGAGCCGCGGCGGACGCACTTCGAGCGCGACGCCCGTACCGGTGTGATCCCCGAGGCTCGCGGGGATGGCGTAGACGCCGAACCGCGGGGACGATGCGAGGATCGCCTTCGCGCGCGGCACCACGCTGTTCGCCTCGGCGAACAGCAGGTAGTTGCGCGCGCCGTAGCCGAGCGCCGAGAGCGGCAGCGTGACGACACGCCCCGGCAGCTCGAGCAACGACTCCCAGAGCCGCTTGCCCGACTCGGGCTCGGGCGGGTTCCACGGCGGCGCGGTCGAGGGCGCGAGGTCGCTCGAAGTCGATGCCAGCGAGGAGTCGACGGGCGGGGCGGCTGCCGGCGCAGGAGTCGCCTGCTGCGCGCGCGCCAAGCCCGACGCGCCCGCCGCCATGCAGGCCGTCGCGATGAGCATGCGCACGAGAACGGCACGGCCGGAAGTCATCAAGGGCCGGGACTATCCGCCGCTGCCCGGGTCAGCGTCAACGACAGTCTCTGACCGCTTGGCCGCGGTCGGGGATGCTCTATAGTCCGGCGACGATCACCTTGGGGGTCCCTGATGAGCCGCGGGCTTGCGCGACGCTTCCAGCTCGACCCCGACGAGGCGCGGCGTGCGCACGCCCTCGGCGCGATCCTGTTCGCGCTCGTCGGCTCCTACACCCTGGTCAAGACCGCGCGCGACGCGGACTTCCTCGCCGAGCTGCCCGTGAGCGTGCTGCCCTACGTGCTCGTCGTGGTCGGGCTCCTCACCCTGGGTGCGACGCTCGTGTTCGGCCGCCTCACCCAGCGCCTCGCGAACTGGCAGGCGCTCGCGGCCGGAGCGGTGAGCTGCGGGCTGTCGCTGCTCGTGTTCGCGTGGCTGTTCCGCCTGCATGCGCGATGGGTGACGATCGCCTTCTACCTGTGGGCGAACGTCTACGGCCTCATCCTCATGTCGCAGTTCTGGGCGTTCGCGGCGAGCCTCTCCGACCCGCGTGAAGCACGCCGCACGTTCGGCGTGATCGGCGTCGGCGGGCTCTTGGGCGGCCTGTTCGGCGGTCTCATCGCCGCGCCGCTCGCCCGCATGTGGAGCTTGAGCGCGCTGGTCATGGCCGCGGCGATCCTCCTCATTGCCGCGGTGCCGCTGTTGCGGCTGTCGGTGGGGAAGGGGATCGTCGGCCAGCCCGAGCCCGAGGGCGAACAGCCGGGTGAAGACACGCCGCTCTTCAGCCGGACGTACGTGCGCTGGCTCGTGCTCGCGGCGCTGTGCTCGGTGATGGTGAGCGCGCTCGTCGACTACCAGTTCAAGCTCGAGATCCAGCGCCGCTTCAGCGATCGCGGCCAGCTCGCCACCTACCTCGGCATGTTCCACTCGATGGTGAACGTGGTGGCGCTGATCCTGCAGCTGTTCGTGGCGCGATGGCTGATGACGCACTTGGGCTCCGCGGGCTCGGTCGCGCTGCT
>Ga0073909_10000680_pt1 | contig 10775 bp, 9 predicted proteins | sample Coa_R1_6_FD_66439 | JGI IMG/M metagenome (GOLD analysis project Ga0073909, IMG submission 66439) | Surface soil microbial communities from Centralia Pennsylvania, which are recovering from an underground coalmine fire. - Coalmine... | ecosystem: Environmental > Terrestrial > Soil > Unclassified ... | reverse complement strand
CGTCACGGCACCGATCTATTCAAAACTCAACCCGATCTGCCTGACATTCTCGTGCAGTGGCTGTGGAGGTCGAGGTCCGAAACTGGTTCTGGATTGACGCCGTCGCGCAAGGCTTCTTGTACGTAGGCAAATCAGAGACGGAAGCGAGGCGTAACCCGTGGCCGCGGAAACCAGGACCACGTTTTAGTTGCGATACAGCTTGTCGTAGATCGATGTCGCGGAACTTGGGAGTCGACCATCCAGACCAAAAGAAGTATTGCTGGTTGCCGTTCTTAACCCTGAGCAGCTCCTCGCCGAGCCAGCCCGGAACAACATTGTTCACTCGCGTCCCGCTTTTCCGTCGGCTCGTATCCACGCGGTAGCGCTTGCCGTCTCTTACCAACTCATCTTTTTCAAGACAAACTGCATCGACCAGCAACAGTCCCACCCGTCGCTGCAATTGAATGGCGGCTTTGACGCGCTCGCGGTTGACCGACCCGATGTTGTCACATTTCGGGATCGCCTTCAGAATTGCCATATTCCTTCTCGATGTATGGATCAACTTGGTAGTCATCATCGCTGATCTTGATGGCAGACAACTTTGTCGCCGGATTGTCGCTTACGAGACCCGCGTTGTGGCAGTAGCGGGAGAAGTGGCGAAGGCGGCTCTGATTGTTGCGCAGAGAAAAGCTGCTGCCGTAGTAGCTTCCCCAGGTTTCTCGCCAGGTAGAAAGATGCTCCAGCTTTACCTCACGGATAAACAGCAGGCCTGTCGATCGCAGAATTCCCGAAGGCGGCTCAACGTCAGCTAGTATTTTGCAGTTGTAGTTTCGTCTCCTCTCGATCCCTTCTTGTCAGCCAGGAATAACCGTATGGCCCGCTCGACGGTGACGGGCTTGTCCTTTTGCACCGACTGATTGAGCTGAGCGCCTCGTACTGCAACTCCAGTTCTCGTTTGGCACGCTCAGCCTGTTCCCACGAGCGAGTCTTGGCAGTCCTGCGATGTTGTTTGCCTTCCACGTCCAGCGCAGGTGCTTACGACAGCGGCCGCGTCGGTACTGTTCGTCTTCGCGATGTTCGCAGTCCCTGCAGTGCCGGACGTAGATGGTGACAACCGGTACGACCGTCATCGGAGGGCTCCTCTTCAGACGGACCGTAGCACAGATCTAGCACATAATTCTGTGTAGATGTAAGCTGATGATTATAAGGTGGAAAGGTTGGTTGCGGGGGGTGGATTTGAACCACCGACCTTTGGGTTATGAGTTGCCCGACTTGCGGTAACCACAAGAAAATCAAGCGGCACCGATGGCAGAGTCGGAAATTCGAAGGAATCTTCAGGACAAGTAAATGGGAGCGGATCGGGAGTACGAGTAGCAACTTGGTCCCGATCCCTCCCTCCTTCCAGAACCTCGACGTTCCAAAAGGTCGTCTCCGGGATCGTCGATCGGGGTTTCGGAAGGTTGGTGACCGGCAGGAGGCAACGGGTGCACGAAAAGCACTTCGTTTCCAGTGCACTGCTTGCCTGGAGCACGGCTCCAAAAACAATAACGGGTCACCTCCTTATCAATGCCACGGGCCGATGAGAAGATCTGCTGACGTTCGTGCTACTTCTGACCATGAACCCAGTTGCCCACGCATCCTGTCTCGACTAGTATCGCGCTGCTCATTAAGCCATGATTGGGCAGATTCTTAAGCATTACCGAATCCTCGAACAAATTGGCGCGGGCGGCATGGGCGTTGTCTACCGCGCCCATGATGAAGAACTGGACCGCGACGTCGCGATCAAAATTCTCCCGCTGGGGACTCTCGCCGACGACTCGGCGGGTCGCCGCTTTCGCCAAGAAGCTCTTTCACTCGCTCGCCTCAATCATCCTAACGTCGCTACGATCCACGAGTTCAGTAGTGACATCGGCATCGATTTCTTGGTCACCGAATACATCCCAGGCCTCAGCCTAGATTCAAAGATTGCGGGGCGCCCGCTGCCGGCCCCGGAACTCATGAGTCTTGGAATCCAGCTAGCACATGGCCTGGCCGCCGCGCATGATCAGAACATTGTCCATCGTGATCTCAAACCAGCCAACCTGCGCGTCACTCCCGATGGCCGCCTGAAAATATTAGATTTCGGCCTCGCCCGACTTGCGAATCCCAGTCACGATCAGGCGATGATTGCCACGGTGACCAAATCGCAGGAGATAACTGGGACGCTGCCTTATATGGCTCCTGAACAATTGCGAGGGGAGCCCGCCAACGTCAGCAGCGACATCTGGTCTGCCGGCGTTGTGCTCTATGAGATGGCCACCGGCCGGCGTCCTTTTGTGCAGAGCAATGGTGCGCTTCTGATCGATGCGATCCTCAACAAAGACCTCGACCCACCCCGCAAATTTAACGCTCAGATTTCTCCAGGCCTGCAAACTGTCATCCTAAAATCTCTGGCCAAGCTTCCTGGCGACCGCTATCCGTCCATCCGCGACCTCGGCACCGATCTTGAGCGCATCACGGTAGGGGCTCCCACGCTCGCTGCTTTTCGCCGCGATCGCTTCTGGAACTCTGCCGCCCGTCGCTGGTGGATTACTGTGGCACTCATCTGCATGTGCTTTGCTCTGATCGCACTCTATTCATTTCGCAGCCGCTTGGCCTCTATGTTCTCGAGCCATGAGGAAAAGCACATCGCCGTTCTGCCTTTCGACAACATCGGCAACAGTTCTGAAAGCGAAGCTATCACCGATGGCTTGATGGATAGTATGACCAGCAAGCTGTCCAATCTCGACGTTGGCCAACAATCGCTCTGGATCGTTCCCGCGAGCGTAGTTCGACGTCTCAAAGTGAATGACCCAGCCACTGCGCTGCGCGATCTCGGTGCCACGCTGGTGGTTAAGGGCAGCATTCAACGCTCGGAGCGGAACGTACACCTGACCGTCAACCTGATTGAAACGAAGTCCTTGCGCCAGATTGGATCCGTAGAACTCGAAGATAACGGGTCTGATATCGCTGCGCTGCAGAACGAGGCGGTTTCGCGTTTGGCGAAAATGATGAACATCGCAACAACTCCCGAGATGCTTCACAATGCCAGCGGCAATGCCACTCCTGCTGCCTACGAGTCATATCTAACAGCTCTTGGATTGATTCAGCGATACGACAAGCCGGGCAATCTGGATTCAGCTATCATCGCCCTTGACCGCGCCGTGAGCCGCGATCCTCGTTTTGCAGTTGCCTATACTGCGCTGGGCGAAGCCTATCGCCTCAAATACAAGGTCGACCAGAATCCCAAGTGGAACGAAGAAGCTCTTGCCAATTGCAAACGCGCGCTTGATTTGGACGATCGACTCCCTGGCACCTACATCACACTCGGCAAAATTCATGATGAAGCTGGCAAGCACGATCTGGCGGTCCAGGAATTCCAGCACGCCCTTGAACTGAATCCTCGCGATCCAGACGCCCTCAGCGGCATGGCCCGCGCTTATGAAAATGCGGGCCGCATCGCCGACGCCGAAGCAGCCTATAAGAAAGCAATCGCCCTCCGTCCCGATTATTGGGATGGTTACAATTCGCTGGGTCTTTTTTACGACCGGCAGCGGCAATTTGATGAGGCAATTGTGCAGTTGAAACGGGCTATTGATTTAACCCCTGACAATGCCCAGGCATACTTCAATCTGGGTGCCTTTTATCTCGATACCGGAGACGTGAAGAAAATCCCAGAAGCCGAAAAAGTCCTCAGAAAGTCCTTGGAACTTAATCCCAGCTATCCTGCCTATGCCAACCTGGGATATTTGTGCCTACAACAGGGTCGGTACGTCGACTCGGCGGCCATGACCGAGAAGGCCCTTAAGTTCAATGACCGAGACTTCCTCGGATGGGAAAACTTGGCGCTAGCCTATTCCTGGTTGCACCAGAAAGACAAAGCGGTTGCCGCGCGCGACCGGGAACTGATCTTGCTTCAAGAGATGGTGAAATCCAAGCCGCAGGATGCAAACCTGCAAGCGAATTTGGGAGTTCTCTATGCCAAGAAAAATCTCCGTGATCAAGCGATTCTGCGCTTACAATCGGCGCTCGCTCTGGCGGCCGACGATCCCGGAGTCCTCACCACCGTGGGAGCGGGTTACGAGGCCCTAGGCAACCGGGAACGAGCAATCGAGTTCCTAGAACAAGGAGTTCAAAAGGGATTTGCGCTGGAAGAGCTAAGACACGATCCTGACCTGCAAGCCTTGCTGTCCGATCCGAATTTCAGGCCCCAGTTCAAAAAGTAACGCGCTCTTGAAAGGAGCCAACTATGGCAGCGGAACGAGCAGTCCCGATCTCAGATTCGGGCTCCAATGTAATCACAATCAACGCAGATGGGACCTATTCTCCATCCGGAGGTGTCTCCATCAACGCTGGGGGAGTAGCGAAGTTCGATGTGTACTTCCCCCCCAATACCAACACATGCCACATCCCATTCGGCAAGATTACATTTACCCAAGAGCTTGTCGAAGCGGGCGGGACCGTGAAAGTAGGATCGTAAGCCTATTCACTGAAGGGGTCCGGCGCCCTTGGCCGGATCCCTGACACTCAGCGTTGAAGATCATCAGGCGGGTTTCAGCGAGGACACCTTGCTCCCCGACTTGGCCGCCACTCGCTGCCTCGACAACGCTTCTGCTGTTCGCGGCAAACCGTCCATCGTCCTCGAAGCTGGCGATGCAGGCGTTGTCGAGGCGGATGACGTCGCCCTCCTCGTCGACGAAACACTAAACATCATTCGCGCTCGCAAAATGCTTTCAGGAGACCCGCGCCCAATCCGGTCTGGATCGACACAATAGTGGATGTCTTGTCCGACGGCCGGTCGTTTGGTACCCACTGGTGAAGCGCGGTACCTACGTTCAAGAGAGCATGGGCTGGGTTTTGTCACGACTAATTCTGCAAGCGCATTTTCGAAGTCAAAAAGAGACAACTTTGCAGACATCGCTGCCCTAGCCAAATGGCCCGATCGTCGTCTCGTTGCCGTCAAAGCGGGCGACCACGCGGCTGTGCGATAGCGATCAAATTCAATCCCCAGGTGTTCTCCTTGGATCAGCACACAATGGAAGCAGATCGCCGCGCACCGATACTAGGATGTTGATGACAACCATGAGAGACTCCGCAGTTTCAACCACTGCCTTTCTACTGGTTTTTTAGGCTAGTCGACATCCAGTCTGCGTTGGATCTGGAGATCCACGTCGCGAGCAATATTGCCAACTGGCATGAGCGTGGCACCAGCATTACGAATTACTACTACAAGGTTAGCGCGGGCAAACGTAATCATGGTGTTGGCCAAGCCAAAGGCAACATCGCCAGGAGTATTTTTCTCTGTTTTTTGCGTTATGGCGCCCGACTGCATGTTGCCAAGCGCTTCGAGCACTGTTTCGTGAGCTCCTTTGATCGACGAAGCAACAAAAACATCAATCGAGAGTAGCTCATCGGTATTGCCGCCCCGACTCCAAATAGAGCGAATGATTTTGTTCCCTTCCTCGGTCTCCTTCACTTTAAGAAGTTTCCAGCCCTTGATTTCAGAGCCCGCGAGGTGGAACTCTTTAACCAGTCGACGGCCGGAGTCGCTGCGACCACGCCAGCTTTCCAACCGAGATTTGTCACCGCACGTGTCTTTTGTTGACATGGGCGGCCATGGGTATGCGGTAGTGCACACAGCAGCGGACCGGTTAGAGGCCGAATTCATCTGCCTGCCGCGTCCCATCGTTCGCCAGGACCAACCGGATGGCGGTCCTATTCTCTATCGGGTTCGACACGCTGCAAGGCTCTGGCGCAAGGGCGAACGTCCGAATCTCGAGCAGAAGGTGATAGAAGGCAATCCAGCGTTTTCGATTTAGGGATCTGTCGGGTGGCCCACCCGCGGTACGCGCCTATCGGACAAACAGTCCGGACGTCTTTGCTTAACCGGGCAAACCTAGCAAGTTGATTAGGGTTCCTCCCATAATCCGGTTCCGTGTAGGCTCCGGAACCTCACACGCCTCAAACAGCGCGTGATATTGCTTTATAACGTTCTCGACGCCTTCCAAACTGGTGTCCGATCCGAACACAATCTTCACGAACGCGTTCGGATCGTTGTCCGGAGTTTTCACTTGAGAATCGCCTTCGCCGGTCCACCAGAAAATCTCCCGGAACGTAGACAACCGCCGCTGCATCTTCGTCAAACTCGAGCCGCTAAGGTCAAAGAACACGTTCGAATTCCACCGCGCGATCTCGGCAGCCCATTGATACTCTGGGTTGCCGCAATGGGCTCCAAGCACTGTTATCTTCGGGAATCGACGTGCGATCTCTTCCAGATGAATCGGCCGCATCCGCCCGGACGCCACATCTTCGGGTTCGTTAAATTTTGCTCTCAATACTATGCCTGTATGAAACAGCACTACCCAGCCGTACTCGTTGGCTCGTTCATAAACAGGGAAATAATTCGGATCGATGTATGGTTTCTTCACGAACTCGAGTTCGCCAAGCCCACGAAATCCCATACTGTGCAATTCTTCAACTTGCTGGACCACATCTGGAGCGTCCAAATCCACATACCCAAACGGGACGATCCTGGTCGGATGCTGTTTTGCCGCTTCGGCGACTACCTTTCGATTCTCAAACGGAGTTAACATCAGCGCGGTCAGGTTCAGTCGCTCCGACACCTTCAGGAAATCTTCAATGTAATTTGGTTTTTTCGCATCGAAGTGCACATGCATGTCCACGATGCGCCCTTTGCCACTGGAAGCCGGTACGCCGTCCGATGCACTGTTGTTCAGGGAGGACGCGTACGCCCCAAAGCCCCGTGCACTCGATAGCAGAGTTGTTGCGCCAGCCGCGCCCAGGAATTTTCGACGCGAGAATTGGCTGAACATTTTGTTCATCATAGCGTTGCTCCATGACTGCGCGATCGGCACTGGCCCGCGCTTTCGCGCGATTCCGAGCCCAAAAGAAATTTAACAGATCGGCTTAAGGGCGGCGGTCGCGCCTAATCCCAGCGAAAGCATAAGGATGACCGTTAGGCTGAAGCTTGGAGACCTAAGAAGTTGCGTAGCAGACCGGCAAAAGGGTACATCAATCCTGGTTTTAAATATGGAATCTAAGATGACGTTGCATTGAAGAAGGATCATCCCGATAATTGCGGCTCATGAAAATTCAGCCTGAAAAACGACTCGCTCTGTTCCTGCTGATAAGTGTCAGTCTGGTTTGGGGACAGACCGGCACCAGCGGGCGCGCCGCCGATTCGTCCGCGCCTCCTACTTCTTTTCCCGCGCCAACCGCAGCCGCCCTCGCCACCGCCGAACACGCGATCTCGGGACACGACCCCGGCCCCTCGGGCCCGAGTCCTGTCACGGACCTGCTGAAGTTGCTGCTGGCCAACGTCAACTCGACGGAAGCCATGACGAACATGGAAGCACTGTGGGCAACCGACCGGTATTTTGACTTTGCCAGATTTCAGCAGACCGCAAAGAATGTTGCGGAGATGATGCGGCAGGCAGGACTGGACGACGTCCAGATAGGCCAGGGGCCCGCCGACGGTGTGTCGCAGAATGGCTTTTGGACGCAGCCGATCGCGTGGGACGCACATTCTGCCACGTTGGAGATCGTCTCGCCTCACGTCCCAGAGGACATGCGCGTTCTTGCCGACTATCAGAAAATTCCTACCTCGTTGTGCCAGTGGAGCGGACCCACTCCACCGGGAGGCGTAGAGGGTGAGCTCGTGCTGTGGCCGAAGGACATTCGCAATGCGGACCTGAAAGGCAAGTGGGTGCTTGGCCGCCGCATGTCCAAGACCGACTTGAAGCAGGCCGGTGCGCTGGGCATGGTTCGCGAGAGCGAGGTGAACCCGACGCTGTTGGATGAGCGCGACTGGGAGAATGATTTCGGAGATAACGGCTGGGCCTTCACCAAAAATGACACGCCTACGGTGTGCTTCTCCATTACGCCGCGAGCACAGCAATATCTTTACGAGTTGCTCAAAAAGGGGCCAGTGAAGGTCCGCGCCAATGTTGACACCCGTTACTACGACGGGAAGTATCCGTATGTGAGTGGCGCCATTCTCGGCACCGACGGTGCTGGCGCGGAGGAGGTGCTCTCACTCGGACATTTATATGAAGAGGGCGCCAACGATAACTCCAGCGGCGTCGCATCCATTCTTGAAGCCACTGCCACCCTCAGCCGGCTGATTAAGGAAGGCAAATTACCGAGGCCAAAGCGGACCATCCGCCTCCTGGCCATGGGCGAGCGTTATGGCACGCTCGCGTATCTCGATGCCCACAAGGATCGAACCAAGCGAACCATTGCCGCCATGTGCATCGACACACCCGCCGGATGGCAGTACCTGGCAGGAACGCAGTTCATCTGGTCCATGAATCCGCAATCGGCTAGTTCTTTTGTGGATGCATTCACTGTGCGCCTTGCCGCGGAATATTTCCCCATGGTGCGCCGCCCCCATTTATGGAGCGAGTACAACAGGGGCGCGTACTACGGCGGAACGGACGATGACCTCGGAGAGTCGATGATCGGTATTCCCACGACCTCGGTGAATAGCGGCCACGGAATCCCTGCCCACCACACCAGCTTCGATACCCCCGCCCAGGTCGACCCAAAATCCCTGCGCGACCTCGCTGTCATGAACGCGTCTTACGCATACTTTCTGGCATCGGCGGGACCGGAGCAGATGCACTGGATAGCTGAGTTAGCTGTGGAGCGCGGATACGATCAGATCAATTCGGGGACGGCAAACAGCCTGGACCTGGTGGCTGCCGCAAAGGACGCCGACAGCCTGGGCCATCTGTTCTATTGGGAGACGGCTCGCGTCGATTACAACCTAGCGCGCGAAACCAAGGCGGTCAAACAGGCCGCCGATCTCCAGCAGGAGCTGGCCGCGCTTGCCTCCTTTGCCGCTGCGCAGAAAATGCGGATCGAAGGCGCCGTCAAGGAGCGTGCAACGGGACTGCATTTGGGAACGATACAGCCGATGGCCCCCAACTTCGGTCCCGAAGCCGAAAAGATCGTCGTTCGCCGCAAGCGAATGGGCGCTCTCCCACTGGATGAGATCCCGCCCGCCCAGCGGGAAGGATTTCCTGACAGCGGTTTCTGGGCGCCAACTACCGCAGCACTTTACTGGTGCGATGGCAAACGCAATCTAGCCGAGGTCATCCAAAACACGGAAATGGAGCTGGGCCCCCAAAATAATTTTGACTGGGTGGGTTATTTTAAATTCCTGCAGCGGCACGGTTACGTGGACTTCGTGCAGCAGTGACCTGCTACAGCGTTTTCGAGTTAGCTCTTTACAGAAAGCAGGGAGTTGGGAGGGGTTTTACCTTAAAAAAACGCCGCCCTGCAACGAACCTGGCAAGACCGGGGCCCGCTGACGATCAAAGAACAGCGCAATGCAGTTTCCACACCTCTGAATTAAATACCTACTCGTCATCCTCATGCAGTGGAACGCGCGTTCGGACAGCCAAGATATAGGCCTGGCATCCGGTTTGTTCTGGTTGTAAAAGCCCACCGTGCAGTTGGGACGAAAGTAGTAGGCGTCTCCTGCCTTGGCGGCATAGCGGCCTTCGACGCCGTTTGTCCCAGAGCCGGCCACGATTTCGCCCTGGCCATCAATTACTAGATAGATTTCTTCCGCGGCCGCGTGGTGGTGAGGCCAGTTCGTACCTCCGGGCGCAAAATCCATCCAGAAAAAGCTATCCATCACATAGGCCTCATCGATCAAGTCTCGCTTTCCGGTGTGCAGTCCGATCAGAAGTTTGTACAGAACTGATTTCGGGTGGCCGCTGACCGTCTCTTCCTTGGACTCTGCGAGGTTTGCGACTTTCGCATGTGCCATCGGCGCTCCAATGGAAATCAATGCCGGAATTTTGAATCCCATTACCAGCACACGCAAGGGCTGGCCAGAATCGTTGGAAATCCAATGTTTCGCACCCGGAGGCAAGTACGTGAAGTCATGGTTGCGCAATGCCTGAGCCTGATCTTGGTAGTGCAGCACGCCCGTTCCTTCCACGACGAAATAAATCTCCTCCTGGCGCTCGTAGAGGACAGTTCGGCAACTGCCATTCCGATCCAAAGAGACTTCGCCGAAACGAGTGACGGCCTGGAGAGATCGGTTCTCTGTGTCTCCCTCGCCGAAAATAGCTCGATAGTGGCAAGTTGGAGAGGCGAGATCCGCATTGGTCTCGGAAAGGTTTGGAACGTAGCGATGCAGCCATGTGGGGTCTGTCTGCCGCTCTTGCGCGCGGAGCCCAGGTACCAGCAACAGCAAGAACAGCAAGGATTTTTTCACGTTCGGTGCTCCCGACTTGCTTGGATTTGATTTTCCGGTCTGCAGAGGAGTCTAGTCCAAAAACTTCTACTACCCTGGGAGGCTGGCCCACCTTTTGGTTTCGATTTCTTGTCCTTACTCCAAGAATGGCTGCCCCACTCTTCCCCGGTCTTGGAAAGGGTAGGAAAAACAATTCTCAGCGTCTTAAAGGTTTTGATTTATGTCACTGCCCAAATTTGGGCTCGAAATGTGTAATCCGATTCGCTGTGCACAGCACAGAATCCCATCCTTTAAAAACCGCAAAGAACGGGGGTGCCGCATTCAGATTTGAGCTACGCCACCATCGACATAAAGCTTTGTACCCGAGACATAGCTGGCCTCGTCAGACGCGAGGAATGAGACAGCCTTGGCGATCTCGTCCGGGTCTCCAACCTGCCGAGCGGAACATTCCTCTCCATTTCTTTTTTCATCTTTACGAGCTTATCGCCCTGTTGAAGGTCTTCCAGGATCGGAGTATCGATGTGACCTGGGCTGAGCACATTCACCC
>Ga0073909_10000679_pt1 | contig 10778 bp, 9 predicted proteins | sample Coa_R1_6_FD_66439 | JGI IMG/M metagenome (GOLD analysis project Ga0073909, IMG submission 66439) | Surface soil microbial communities from Centralia Pennsylvania, which are recovering from an underground coalmine fire. - Coalmine... | ecosystem: Environmental > Terrestrial > Soil > Unclassified ... | reverse complement strand
GTTGAGCTTGCCGATCGTCGCGAACACGTCGGCCACGTCGACGTCGGCGGGGAGCCGCTCGTGCACGTAGTGGTAGTCGAGCCCCTCTGCCAGCCGGCGGACGTGGCGCTCGTACGCGAGCGCCCCCGGATCCTCGCCGGCCAGCACGGTGCCGAGGCCGGGACGCACCTCCGAGAGACGAAGCACGTGGAGCTCGTCGTCGACCGTTGCCCGCAGCTCTTCGGCGGCAGCGGTCCCGTCGATGACGGTCGCGGTCACCCGGACCGTCCGAGCCTGCGGAGGAACTCCTGTTCGTCGATCACCTCGACGCCGAGCTGCTCGGCCTTCGCGAGCTTCGTGCCCGGGCTCTCCCCGGCGACCACGAAGCTGGTCTTCTTCGAGACGCTCGACGTCACGCGGGCCCCCGCTCCCTCGGCGGCTGCCGTGGCTTCCTCGCGGGAGAGCGTCTCCAACCCGCCGGTCAGGACGATGCTCGTGGCCTCGAGCGGGCGCGGGCCGGTCGCTTCCACCCGCTCGTCGGCGAGGCGAACGCCCGCCGCGCGCAGCTTCTCGATCAACTGGCGGTTCTCGTCCTCGTCGAACCACTCCCGGACCGACGCGGCGATCTCGGGCCCGATGCCGGGAACCGCGTCGATCTCGTCCTCACTGGCCGCGGCGATCGCGTCGATCGACCCGAACGCTCCGGCGACCACCTGCGCGACGTGGCTGCCCACGTGCCGGATGTTGAGACCGACCAGGAGCCGCCAGATCGGGCGGTCCTTCGACGCCTCGATCTGCTCGAGGACGTTCGTGATCGACCGGTCCTTGAAGCCCGGAAGCTGCGACAGCTTCTCGTGGTTCAACGAGTAGATGTCGGCGGGGTCTTCGATCAGCCCCTTCTCGAGGAGTCGCATCACCGTCATGTACCCGAGGTGCTCGATGTCCATGGCTCCTCCCCCGGCGAAGTGGAAGAGCCATTCGCGTCCCTGGGACGGACATCCGCGCTTGTTCGGACAGCGGTAGTCGGCTTCTCCCTCGCGGCGGACGAGCGGCGTCCCGCACGCGTTGCACGTTGCCGGCATCTTCCAGCGCCGCGCGCCCTTCTTCCGACGGGACACGACCGGCCCCACGATCTCCGGGATCACGTCGCCTGCGCGCCTCACGATCACCGTGTCCCCCGGTCGGACATCCTTGCGCCGCACCTCGTCCTCGTTGTGCAGCGTCGCGTACGTGATCGTGACGCCACCGACGAACACCGGCTCGAGCACGGCGAACGGCGTGACCTTCCCGGTCCGTCCGGTGTGGACGTCGATCGCGCGCAGCAGCGCCGTCCGCTCTTCCGGCGGGAACTTGTACGCGATCGCCCACCGCGGCGCGTGCGACGTGGAACCGAGCTCCCGCTGCAGATCGGTCTGATCGACCTTGATCACCGTTCCGTCGATCTCCCAATCGACCGAATGCCGGTGTTCCTCCCAATACGTGAGGAACCCCTTGACCCCGTCCAGTGACTCGCGCCCTTCGGTCGTGGGAGGGACGGGCAGCCCCGACGTGGCCGCCCAGTCGAGGAAGCCGAGGTGCGACTCGAAGGAGATGCCCTCGGCCGCCCCGAACGAGTGGACCCACATCCGAAGCGGCCGCGACGCGGTCACCCTCCGGTCCTTCTGCCGGAGCGAGCCGGCGGCAGCGTTGCGCGGGTTGGCGAACACCCGTTGCTCCGCCTCGCGCAGCCGGTCGTTCAGCTCCTCGAACGCCTTGACCGGCAGGAAGACCTCGCCGCGCACCTCGATCACGGCCGGCGGATCGTCGCCGACGAGCTTCCGGGGGACGCCGTGAACCGTTCGGATGTTCGCGGTGATGTCCTCGCCGATCCGGCCGTCGCCCCGCGTTGCGGCCTTGACGAGGACACCCCGCTCGTAGGTGAGCGCGCACGCGACCCCGTCGATCTTGAGCTCACACGCGAAGCGCGCCTCGTTCCCGACGGCGCGCTCCACCCGCGCGCCCCACGCGTCCAGCTCTTCGAAGCTGAACGCGTTGTCGAGGGAGAGCATCGGCGCGCGGTGCTCGACCGGCGCGAAGAGCGCGGCCGGCGCACCGCCCACCGTCTGCGTCGGTGAATCGGGGGTCTGCAGCTCCGGGAAGCGGTCCTCGAGCGCGCGCAGCTCGCGCATCAGGTCGTCGTACTCGGCGTCGGCCACCTCGGGGTCGTCGAGGACGTGATAGCGGTAGCGATGGTGCTCGATCGCAGCCCTGAGCTCCTCGACGCGGAGCTTGGCCTCCGCGCGCTCGCGCTCGTCGGACTCGGTCTTCACGCCGCGATCTCCACGGCTCCCGCGACGCCGATGCGATCGCCGACGACCACCACCCCTCCGCGAACGCCCGGGATCTGCTGCAGGTAGTGCAGCGCCATCCCGAAGCCCTCCGGTTTGGCGAGGCAGGCCTGGACGCCCGCCGCGGCCGCGTCGGCGAGCATGCAGCTGTGCGCGATCACGGCGAGCCCGTCGGGTCCGCGGCCGCCACGCCCGCGGCCGAGGGTCGTGGACACGCCGACGCCGCGCGAGCCGTCGAGCGCGACCGTGATGGGGGCGCCGCCGTGCCGCCGGACCTGGACCTTCATCCGCTTCTTCGCCCGGATGTAATAGTCGCCGTCGCACGCGACCGTGACGTCGTGGACCTGCTGACCGAGGAACCGGCCGACCGAGTCCACAACCGCGCCCCGGAACGTGAACATGGGGCCCACCCCGGCAGCGCTCGAAGCCGAGACGACCTCCTTCACGATCTCCGGGGCGTCGGCCGCCACCTGGCGGAGCGGCCGCTTGGAGCTGTTGAAATCGGGATGCCGCAGCCCGTAGGACTGGAGTTGCTCCCAGAAGGACAGCGCGGCTGCGCGGGATTCCTCAGCGAGGTCGTCGGGCGCGGTGATCCGCAGGACGAGGTCCTGCACCTGGATGTCGAAGACCTTCGGACGACGGCGGAGGAGTCTCACCCGACGATGATAGTCGGCGTCGCGGACGCTCCCGGCTCAGCGGAACGCGTCCACGATCCGGCCGCCGCCGAGGAGCCGGTCCCGGTCGTAGACGACGACGCTCTGACCCGGCGCCACCGAACGCTGCGGCGAGCGGAACTCCACCCTGATCGTGGCGTCGGCCCCGGGTGCGATGACCGCGGGCACGTCGTCGCCCCGATACCGGATCCGCACCTCGGCCTCGAACGGCCCGTGATCGGGCGGGCTCCCCGCCACCCACGAAACGCGATCGGCGACCAGCCCTCGCTTCGTCAAGAGCTCCCGTGGTCCCACCACGACCCGGTTCGCCGGGGCGTCGACCTCGAGGACGTACACCGGGGAACCGGTCGCCACCCCGAGCCCGCGTCGCTGTCCCACGGTGAACGCGAAGGTCCCGTCGTGGTCGGCGATGACCCTCCCGTCTGCGTCCACGACCTCGCCGCCTTCGCGCACCAGGGTCGCGGCGTGGCTCCGCACGAAGCCGCCGGCATCGCCGGCCGGCGCGAAGCAGAGCTCCTGAGAATCGGGCTTCGTCGCGACCGGCAGCCCGAACCGCTCGGCGATCGCTCGCGTCTCCGTCTTGACGAGCCCGCCGATGGGGAAGAGCGAGCGCGCCAGCTCGCGCTGTCCCAGCATGTGGAGCATGTAGCTCTGATCCTTCGCGCGGTCCGCGCCGCGGACGAGCTCCCACGAGCCATGGCCGGCGCGGACCGCGCGCACGTAATGCCCGGTGGCGACGAGGTCGATGCCGAGCTCGTCGGCCCGCCGAAGGAACGCCCCGAACTTGATCTCGCCGTTGCACCGGGCGCACGGGTTCGGGGTGCGTCCGGACGCATGCTCGCTGAGGAAATCGGCGATCACCGTCCCCTGGAATTCGTCGCTCAGATCGCAGATCTCGAACGGGAACCCCGCGATGCGGGCGGTCTCCGCGGCGTCTCGCCGCGCCGACGGCCCGCAACATCCGTGCTCCACGCCGTCGAGGTGCACGAGCGACAGGTGCGAGCCCAGGACCTCGTACCTCTGCTCGTGCAGGAGACACGCGGCGACCGACGAGTCGACCCCGCCGGACATCGCGACCAGGACGGACGGCATCCCCACAGGCTACCGGGGAGGCCGCGCCGGAGCGGGCAGCCACCTCACGTATCGTGGCCGCCGTGATCGAGGCGCGCTTCGACGACCTGAGCGGCGCCGAGCCGAGCTTCCGGTTGGTGGAGCCGGTCGGCGTGCTGGAAGCACGCCGACCGGCGGAGGTCCCCACCGTGATCGACGCCGCCGAGGCGGCCGCAGCGCGCGGGCTCTGGGTGGCCGGGATGGTGACCTACGAGGCAGCGCCGGGCCTCGACCCGGCGCTGCTGGTCCGGACGCCGCCCGACGGCGATCCGTTCGCCGATCTCCCCCTCGCATGGTTCGCCCTGTTCGAGGCTCGCCAGGAAACGACCCTCCCAGTCCCGCTGGACGACCCGTCTCCCCCGCCCTCGGGCGCCTGGGTCCCCTCGATCGATCGCGAGACGTACGACGGGGCGATCGCCAGGATCCACGAGCACATCGCGGCGGGCGACACGTACCAGGTCAACTTCACGCTCCGCCTCCGCGCGACCGTCGCGGGCGATCCGAAGGGCCTCTACCGCGACCTCTGCTACGCGCAACGCGGGGCCTACTCGGCCTACCTCGACCTCGGCCGGTACCGCATCCTGTCGGCCTCACCGGAGCTGTTCTTCCGGATCGACGGCAGCAGGGTTTCGACCAAGCCGATGAAGGGCACGGCGGCTCGAGGCCGGTGGCTCGCGGAGGACGAGGCGATCCGCGCGCGGCTGCGCGGTTCGATCAAGGAGCGCGCGGAGAACGCGATGATCGTGGACCTCCTGCGGAACGACCTCGCACACGTCGCCCGCACCGGCTCGGTGCGATGGAGCGACGTCTTCGAGGCGGAACGGTTCGAGACGGTGTGGCAGCTGACCTCGACGGTCTCCGCCGATCTCTCACCGGGGAGATCCCTGCGGGACGTCTTCGGCGCGCTGTTCCCGAGCGGCAGCGTCACGGGAACGCCCAAGGTGAGGACGATGCAGATCATCGCGGACCTCGAGGATGCGCCGCGGGGTGCGTACTGCGGGACGGTCGGCTACCTCGCGCCTGCCGGCGCGCCGGGCCCCCGCGCCCGGTTCAACGTGGCGATCCGCACGGTCGTGCACGATCCCGGGACCGGCACCGCCGAGTACGGGGTCGGGGGTGGGATCACGTGGGACTCGAGCGCGAGCGCGGAGTACGACGAGGTCCTCACGAAGGCCAGGGTGTTGACGCACCGCCGGCCGGCGTTCCGACTGCTCGAAACGTTCCGCTTCGATCCGGATGACGGGTACCGGCGCCTCGACGAGCATCTCGCGCGGCTCCGCGCGTCCGCCGCGTACTTCGGCTTCGCCGAGGACGAAGCGGCGATCCGGGCAGCACTCGACCGGGAGACGGGGAGGTTCCCGGGGAAGGTGGTGCGCGTCCGGCTGCTGCTGGACCGTCGCGGCCACGTCGAGACGGGATCCGCGCCGATCTCCTCCGGCGCCGAGCCGGTCCGGCTCGCGCTCGACCGCGACCACCCCGTCGACCCCGCCGACGTCTTCCTGTTCCACAAGACCACGCTGCGGGAACGGTACGAGGAAGCCGCCGCGCGTCACCCCGACGCGGACGACGTGATCCTGATCAACGATCGGGGCGAGGTGACGGAGACGACGATCGCGAACCTCGCGGTCCGACTCGACGACCGGTGGTGGACCCCTCCGCTCGCGGCCGGGCTCCTGCCCGGCTGCGAGCGAGCCGCGCTGCTCTCCGGCGGATCGATCGCGGAGCGATCGATCCGCCTCGACGATCTCGCGGTGGCCGAGGGACTGGCCGTGTTGAGCTCGGTGCGTCCCTGGCGTGAGGCGGCGCTGATCGACGCGGCGCTACGGAACTAGCCCGCCGTCGGTCTCCGTCGCCGGCCCGACGGGTCCCGACGGGAACTGGAACGGTCGCATCGTGGATCCGTCGAGCGGACATGCGCAGATGGGACAACGGGGAGGCTCTTCGTAGACGAGGACCGTCCGCTCGCAGTACGGGCAGGCGCCCATACGCATCGCAGGTGGTTCCGTCGTCTCGTTCGCCATGGTGTGTTGCGCCGCGTCCGGGGGGAGCGGTCCCTCAAGCCATCGGCAACCTCGGGCGGGCGCTTGACACCGTTCGCGGGTTCCGCGACTTCCGGACCCCCGGATGGCCTTGGGCCCGGGCCATCTGCGAGATCCGGGGCCGTCGGGCATCCCCCGGATGCAGCGAAGCCCTCCCGTTCAGGAAGGGCTTCGGCCTTGGTGGGGCTCAGGCGGCGCGCTTCTTCGACTTCCGCTTCCCCCGGGGGATGTAGGCGTGGACGGGTTCATGCTGCCAGCAGTACTGCCACTTGTTGTACCTCGACAGCTTCGTCCCGCAGCCCGGCGCCGCGCACACGCGGTCCTCGGAGTACGTCCTGTTCGGCCGGGGCAGCGTGCGAACCGCCGCCCCCCGGAACCTGTCGTCCTGCATGCGGTCACATCCTTCCCAAGGGGCCCGTTCTGACGGGCACGGGGTCGGGCCCCTCGTACCGTGTACGAACAGCTCCGGACGCCGGTTCATTCCGCCGCGACCCATCCGGCTGAACCATCCGCCGTTCACGGAACGGTAGGGAGCGATGGTGACATCGGCCGGTGACGCCCGATGGGCCGTCCGGTGTCCACGAGATGGCGCCGACGGGCGGCTAGGTCCCAGGGGCCCCGAACCGGGGTTCGCGCTTCTCGAGGAACGCCCGCATGCCTTCGCGCTGGTCCGCCGTCCCGAACAGGTCCAAGAACAACGCTCGCTCGACACGGATCCCGTCGGTTCCCGGCGTCTCAACCGCCGCTCGGATCGCGTGCTTCGCGGCGGCGAGCGCTTCGAGGGGGCCGTTCGCGAACGACCGGGCATCCTTGACCGCCTCGTCGAAGACCGCCTCCGCCGGGTGGATCGCCTCCACGACGCCCAGCCGGAGCGCGGTGGCCGCGTCCAGCTGCATCCCCGTATACACGAGGTGACGCGTCACCCCGGGTCCGACGAGGCGGGCCAGTCGCTGCGTCCCGCCGGCGCCCGGGATCACCCCGAGCGCGATCTCGGGCTGGCCGACCTTCGCATCGTCCGCCACGTAGCGCAGGTCGCACCCGAGCGCTAGCTCGAGGCCCCCGCCGAGCGCGTAGCCCGTGATCGCGGCGATCGAGATCTTCCCGATACGTTCCAGCAGGTCGCAGGCATCGCCGAGCGCCTCGACGCTCGGGCGCACCTCGTCCTTGGTCCAGCCGGCCATCGCCTTGATGTCGGCGCCTGCCGCGAAGAGCTTCGGGCCGCCCCACACCACGAGCGCGCCGACGTCCGAGTGGTCTTCCGCTTCGCGGATCGTCTCCCCCAGCTCGACGCCGACCCGCAGATCGATCGCGTTCGCCGGCGGGCGGTCGATGCGGATCACCCCGACGCCGTCATCCACCTCGAGACGCACGAACTCGCCCATGGCGGCGCAGCCTACCCCGTGTCGATCGCCGCGGCCGCATCGAGGGTCGCCCGGAGGCCATCCACGAGCGGCGTGCGCGCAACCCCGAACGCCGCCGCCGCGTCAGGCGCGTCGGCCCGCGATGGCAGGGCGAAGAACGACGCGGTCACGGCGTCGAACGGGACGCCGAGGAGCCGCGTCAAGGCCTCCGCGGCCGCCTGCCCGGAGGCGTGGGTCGGCACCGCACCGTCTCCCCCGAGCAGCCGAGCCAAGCCGTCGCCGGTCACGATGTCCGGACCTTCCAGGCCCCACGTCCCGGCGAGCTCGGCCTCGTCATCGTCGATCGCGGCGAGCACCGACGCGACGTCCTCCGCGAAGATCGGAGCCAGATCGTTGTCGCCGGGACCGACGACGAACGGCGGCTCGGCGAGCGCCCCCTCGACCGTCGCCGTGAACCACAGGCCCCCGAGCCCGTACGCGTGCGTCGAGCGCACGATCGCGTGCTCCATGCCGGACGCCCGAACCGCCTCTTCCGCGAGGCCCTTCGCCCGCAGGAACGGCTGCACCGTGTCCGGGTCGGCGCCGGGCACCGAGAGCAGCACGAACCGCTTCGTTCCGGCGCGCTTCGCCGCCTCCAAGGCGCGAAGAACGCTCCCGTGGTTCGCGTGGAACAGCTCGTCGGGATCCGGTTGCGCAACGCCGCCGATCAGGTGGATCACCGTGTGGCACCGAGGGAGGATCTCCGAGAGCGCGTCCGGGGAATCGATCTCGCGAACGGCCACTTTCGCCCCTAGCTGGCGCAGGTAGGCGGCGTCGGGCGCTCGGCGGACGGTGGCTCGGACCTCGTCACGCGCCAAGAGCGCCTTCACCGTCGCCCGGCCGATCACGCCCGACGCGCCGGTCACCATCACGGTCATGGCGGAAGGCTATCGCTCCGCGCCCGGGCGACTCCCGGATGGATGCGGCACCTGCAACCCGTGGCGTTGCACCTGCAACGAACTGCTAGACTCGCCGCTCGTGGAACGCGCCCCGAGCGACTTCGCGGAGGTCATGACCCGCCTTCGCGAGCACGGCCTTCGGATGACCCCGCAGCGCCGGGCGATCGTCTCCGAGGTGATGCGCACGCAGGGACATATCTCGCCGGCACAGATGGCCCGAACGATCCAAAGCGAGATGCCGGGCGTCAACGCGTCGACGATCTACCGGACGCTGACCCTGCTCGAAGAGGTGGGCGTCCTTCAGCACTCCCACCTCGAATCCGGCGCCGAGTACCACAAGCGGGACGAGGCACAGCACGTCCACCTGACGTGCAGCCGGTGCGGTCGCGACGACGCGCTCTCGCTCCGGGAGGCCGACAAGCTCGGTGCCCTGATCCATGCCCATCACGGGTTCGTCGCCGACCTGACCCACTTCGCGATCACCGGTCTCTGCGCCGACTGCGCGGGTCTCTGAGCGGCCGACCTCACCCGCCGAAGAGCGCCGGAAGCACGCTCGACTTCCCGAAGAGGAACAACGTCCCGATCACCAAGCTGAAGATCCCCGTGAGGACCGCGACCGTGACGTAGATCTTCCAGTTCTGCGACGCGCGGAGGAAGCCGAACGAAGAACCCAGCGTGATCAGGCTGTTGGAGGTCAGCAGGCCCACGAGGAACGCGAGCAGGACGACCACGCCGGCGCCCTTCCCGCTCGCGCCCGCTGCCGCGAGGAAGATCAGGACCTGTGTGGGGGTCTCCGCGCCCACCCCGTGGATCATCCCGACGCCGAACGCCGTGCGCCGGCCGTAGTTCATGAACGCGTCGGGCTCGGGATGCTTGTGGTGATGGTGACCGGGGCGACCGTGGTGGCCGTGATGCCACTCCGAAACCGGAAGATCCTCGGCGACCGCAAGGGCGACGCCCTCATCCGCGACGGCGTGGGTGTGGACGGGCTCGGCTCGGTGAGCGTGATCGGGATCAGCGGTCTCGCCCCGTTCGGGGCGGATCTTGCGATACGCGCTGCGAGCTCCGCTGAAGATGAGCATCCACCGGCTCCGCATCCGGAACTCCCGGCCGTGCCGGATCAGCGACGTGAACACGAACACACCGAGGACGACGAGCGTCGCCCCGACGATCCGCTGCATCACGTCGTCGATGCCGGGGGGGAGCCGCTCCCCGAGGACGATCGCAGCGATGCCGATCACGAGGACCACCAGCGCGTGCCCGAGCGCGTAGAGCGTCCCGAAGGCGAAGGCCTGCGACCGGTCATCCTGTGAGCCGGTGATGTCGGTGATCGCGGCGATGTGGTCCCAGTCGATCCCGTGACGGAAGCCGAAGAGGAACGCCGTGACGAGGAACCCGAGCCCGAACACCTCAGACGATGCGACCAGCACGACCCTCCCGATGGTGACCGGGACCATCGAATCACACCCGTGCAGGCCACGGCAACTGCAACCTATTGCAAGACGCGTGGGATCGTGTCAGAAGGCGGGAGTCTCGCGCCAAGGACCGAAGACGGACTGGAGCGCTTCGGTCACCTCACCCTCCGTGCACCGGGCTCGGGCGCAGTCGATCAGGGGCGCCATGAGCTCGGCGTCGGACTCCCGAGCTGCGGCGACCAACGACGCGAGCGCGGAAGCGGCTGCCTCGGCATCGCGCTCCATCCGCGTCCGCTCGAGCGCTCCCCGCTGGGCATGCTCGGTCGCCATCGGGATCTCGAGGACCTCGAGCGGCTCGTCGTCCGACCCGGTGAACGCGTTGACGCCGACCTGGATCAGATCGCCTTGTTCGAACCGGCGTTGCTCCTGGAACGCGGCCTCGGCGATCTCCTGGACGAACCAGCCGTTCTCGACGCCGTTGAGAACCCCCTCGAGCATGGACCCGTCACCGAGGTCGGCGATCCTCGCGAACAGTCCCTCGGCGAGCTCCTCGATCCGGTCGGTGAGCCACTCCACGTAGTACGAGCCGCCGAGCGGATCGACCACGTCCGGCACACCGGTCTCGTACGCGATCACCTGCTGCGTTCGGAGCGCGAGGGTCGCGGCCGCCTCGGTCGGGAGGGCGAGGACCTCATCGAGGGCGTTCGTATGGAGTGACTGCGTGCCGCCCAACACAGCGGCGAGGGCCTCGATGGCGGTCCGGGCGACGTTGTTCATCGGCTGCTGGGCGGTGAGGGACACGCCCGCCGTCTGCGCGTGGAACCGGAGGCGCTGCGCCGCGGGATCGACGGCCCTGTACCGGTCACGCAGCCACCGCGCCCAGATGCGTCGCGCGGCCCGGAACTTCGCGATCTCTTCGAAGAAGTCGATGTGCG
>Ga0073909_10000677_pt1 | contig 10821 bp, 14 predicted proteins | sample Coa_R1_6_FD_66439 | JGI IMG/M metagenome (GOLD analysis project Ga0073909, IMG submission 66439) | Surface soil microbial communities from Centralia Pennsylvania, which are recovering from an underground coalmine fire. - Coalmine... | ecosystem: Environmental > Terrestrial > Soil > Unclassified... | reverse complement strand
TCTGTTCGGGTGCGCCAGCACGCCTTCCACGCCCGACTGGGTCAACGGCAAGAGCGCCAAATACCCCGACAACCAGTATCTCGTCGGCCGCGGGCAGGCCGACGTCCCGGAGGACGCGCGCAACCGCGCGCGCGCCGACCTGGCGAAAATCCTCGAGGTGGCCGTATCGGCGAAGTCGAGCGACGTGACCACCTACAGCTCGGGCCCCGCCGGGGGCACCGATTCCCAGATTTCGCGCAGCATCGCGACGCGCACCGACCAGATCGTCCGCGGCATCCAGATCCCCGAAACCTGGCAGGACCCGCAGTCGAAGTCGACCTACGCGCTCGCGGTACTGCCGCGCTCGCAGGCCGCGATGGGCTTGCGCGCCGACATCGACCGCCTCGACGCGGCGACGCGCGGCTACGTCGCCCAGGCACGCGGCGCTCCCGACCTGCTGGCGCAGATCGCCTCGGCGAGCCGCGCTCTGGATTCGCAGCGAGAGCGCGACGGAGTCCAGCGCGCGCTCCAGGTGATCGACGTCACCGGGCAGGGCGTCGCCCCCGAGCAGAACAGTGGCCAGCTCGCCGCGGATCTTTCCGCCTTGCTCAAGCGCGTACGCATGAAGCCCCAGGCGCCGGGCTCGCAGGAGCTCGAGCGCATGCTCTCGGCGGCGCTCTCGGCGGCCGGCTTCGTGCCCGACGCGGGCGCGGCCGCGCCCTACGTGCTCTTCGGGTCGCTGCAGCTCGACGACCTCGGCCAGATCGACGGCTGGTACTGGATGCGCGGGACGCTGGAGGTCCAGCTCACCGACACGGGCAGCGGCAAGGTGCGCGGCAACAAGCGCTGGGAGATCAAGACCTCGAGCCCGCAGAAGGCGACCGCGCAGCGGCGCACCATGGACGAGGCCGACGCGACGCTCAAGCGCGAGCTGCGTCCGGCGATCCTCGGGTTCGCGACCGGAAACTAGCGGGAGCTCACAGCGCCGCGATCCAGTCGGCGATGTAGGCGATCCCGAGCGGCCGGTCGTCGACCTGGCAGTGCTCGGCGCCGCCCTCCTCGGGCGTGAAGATCTTCAGCGCCTTCCTCGGGGTCTTCAGCTCGGCGTAGAGCTTGTGCGCGGCCTCCACCGGCACGACGCGGTCGTTCGCGCCGTGGGTGATGAGCACCGGGCAGGCGATCTTCTCGGCGACGCCGGCGAGCGAAAAGTCCTTCGCGTGCTCCAGCGCCGCGTCCGAGTCGTCGAGGCCCAGGATCCACTGGAACTGGAAGTTCGACTGCGCGCTCTTCTTCGGGTCGGAGGCCAGCTGCTCCTTGATCCTCTTCTGCCAGGCGTGCAGGTCCCAGTGCAGCGCGCCCAGGCACACGCAGGCTGCATAGCGGCGCTCGAAGGCGGCGATGCGCGGCGCGTAATAGCCGCCGAAGCTGTAGCCCATGATCACTGCCTTCTTCGGATCGACGTCGGGGCGTCGGGCGACGAACTCGTAAGCCGCGGTGCCCGCCGCCTCGTAGTCGTGGCGCGCGTAGATTTTCCGCAGGCGCAGCGTCTCGCCCTGCCCGGGCCCGTCGATGGCGAGCGTGTTGAAGCCGCGCCTCGCGAACTCCAGGCCCGCGAACAGCACGCTCATCTCCTTGCAGTTGTCCATGCCGTCGAAGAGGACGACAGTGGGCGCGCGCCCCTTCGCGTTTTGCGCCTTCATGAAGTACGCCGGGAGCGTCTTGCCTTCGTACGGAACCTCGCAGAACTCGATCTCGGGGTGACGGCGCCGGAGGCCTTCCTGGTAGCAACGCAGCGCTTTCCCGTAGATCGCGAGCTTCTTCTCGCCTAGCGGCACGAAGCGCTCGCCGGCGTAATAGTAGTTGCCGGCGCGCAGATAGAGGTTGCCCGCGGTCGCATCGCGTCGCCCGGCGGCGGCCGCGTCGGCGAGCGCCTCGATTCTCTGCGCTTCCGCGCACCACTCCTGCGGCCACGCGTCGGGGTCCTGCGGTCCCCGCGTCCTCAGACGCTCGCAGATCCGCTCGATCTCCTCGAGTGCCACCGCGCCGTACGGCGCCATGCCCTTGCACACCAGGGTCGCGTTCGACCACTGGAAATTGCCCGGAAAGGAATCGGTCCAGGTGCTGCCCGCAGACATTCCGCTCCTCCCCTTGTTGAATCAGAACATCCCTAGCCTGGGCCCGGCATCCGCTGGGCGCGGACGCGGAAGCGCAGCGCCAGGCCGTCTTTCACCGCGATCGCGCCGCCCAGAAGCGCGTAGGGCGTGATGCCGAAATCGGTCTGGTTGAACTCGACCTTCCCCGACACGCCAAAGGTCTTCCCGTCGGCCTCGATCTCCGCCGGAACGTTGAGCGTGCGCGTGCGGCCGTGCAGGGTGACCGCGACGGCGAGCGTCGTCTTCTTCTCTTTCGCGTCGGCGCCGGCGACCGCGATGAGCGCGAAGGGAAACTTGTCCGCTTCGAGCACGTGGTTCAGCATGTTGGCGCGAGTCCCCTCGATGTCGGACTCGGTGGGCTGGGTGTCGAAGCCCGATTCCTTGCGCAGTGCCGGCTCGTCGACGACCATGCGCGCGAGGACGACGTAGAGATCGGCGCGACCCTCGCCCGGCGCGACATAGCCGGTCACCTCGTGGCTCGCCACCACGTGGTCGTGCCCCAGGCGCGCGAGCGAGCCGCCGCGGCGCACCTCGATCACGACGAGCGACTGCGCGGGGTCGATGCGGAACACGGGCTTGCCGGCTTTCAGTGCCTGCTGGTAGTAGCCTTCCGGAAATTCCGGCGGCGGCGCGAGGGGTGCTTCGACGCGCTGGAGCTCCGCGCATCCGGCGAATGCGAGCACGAGTACGGCGGCCGCCGCAACCGCGGCGCGATGAAGGCGAACGGTCATCTTCAGCCCTTCTTCAGCTTCACCTTGAACTTCACCTTGACGTCGGCGCCGATCGTATCGGTCGCCTTCCACTCGCCCAGGCCGATGCCGAAGTCGCCGCGCTTCAGGGTGAGCTCGCCTTCCATGACCGCACTGTCGCCGGAGGCCGCCCAGGTGAAAGGCACCTCGACCGCCTGCTTCACGCCTTTCAGCGCGAGCGTGCCGCGCGCGACGTACCGATTACCGTCGCGGCGCAAGTCCGTCGAATGGAATTCGGCCTGGGGAAACCCCGAATAGTCGAACCAGTCCTTGTTTCGGATCTCCTTGTTCACGTCCGCGATGCCCATGTCGGCGCTGGTGACCTTGATCGTCACGTCGAGGCTGCCGCCCGCGGGCTTGGCCGGGTCGAAGCGCAGGTGCGCGTCGAACTCCTTGAATACGCCCGACACCGGGGTCTTCTCGAAGGTGGTGATGAACTCGAGCTTGCTGCCCGAGGGATCCATTTTCCAGGCGGCGCCCTGCGCGAGCGAGAGCACCGGGCAGGCGAGCAGGCACAGCACGGAGACGATCTTGTTCACGACGTTCCCCAGGGAAGCATGCGCGAAAGCACCGTGTCGCGCTTGACGTAGTGGTGCCGCAGCGCCGCCCCGATATGCGCGACGAGGACGAGGGCAAGCAGCGTGACCGTCCAGCCGTGGATGGTCGCGAACAGGTCGGCGAGCGCCTTGTCGGGCGCGACGATCGCAGGCAGCGGAATCCGCCAGAAGATCTGGAACGGCACGTTGCTCGCCGAGGCGATGACCCACCCCGTCAAAGGCAGGGCGATCATCAATACGTACAGCAGGACGTGGGACAGGTGCGCACCGGCGCGCTCCCACACGGGCATCTCCCAGGGCAATTCGGGGGCGCGATGCAGGAGCCGCCACAGCAGGCGCAGCGCGAGCAGCGCCAGGATCAGCATGCCGATCGACTTGTGCCAGACAAAGAGATTGAGCTTGGTCGGCGAGATGCGCCAGCTCACCGCGAGCAGGCCGAGCGCGATCTGCGCGAAGATGAGCGCCGCCATCACCCAGTGAAACAGCTTGGCCGTCGCGCCCCAGGATTCGATGTCGTGGCGAACCACCCTATTTCTCCGCCACCGCCTCGACCTGGATGCGCAGCGTCACCTGAGGCTTGAAGCCCCACTGCGGCGCGTAGTCGAGGCCGAACTTGCTGCGATCGATCGTGCCGATGGCGTCCGCGCCGCACCACTCGCGCTTCAGCATCGGATGCGGGATGCACTTGAACATGTTGATCTTCAGCGCGACCGGCTGCGTCACGCCGTGCATCGTCAGCTCGCCGTTCACCTCCGCCGGCGCGCCCTTGACGAAGCGCCCGAGCTTCCCCTTGTAGGTGATCGTCGGGTACTTCCTGGCGTCCAGCTGGTCCGGGGCCAGCATGTTTTCGGCCAGCTTCGCGTGGCCGAAGTCGATGCTCGCGGTCTCGATCGCGATCTCCACGGTCCCGGTTCCCACAGCCTTGTCCATGGTCACCTTGCCGCTGGTCTTGTTGAACCTGCCGCGCCACATCGACATCCCCATGTGGTCGGCCTCGAAGCTCGGATAAGTGTGCTCGGGATCGATGTCGTAGGAGACCGGCGCGGCAGAGGCGGCGCCGCAGGCTGCGAGGCCGACGGTCACTAGTAGCGCATTCTTCACTGCATTCCCCCTTTTCCTGATGATTACCTATTCCTGCGCCGATTGCAGCAGGATCTCCGCGAGCTCCCGGGGCACGAGGACCATGGCGTCGTGGCCGGTCTTGAGCTCGTGGAAGCGCCACTTCGGATCGCTGCGGTATTTCGCGGCGAACTGGTCGAAGGTGCCGGTCGCCGGCGACGAACAGTAGATAAACGTCTTGGGCAGCGCCGCCGCTGACGAGTTCACGCGCCGCACCGCTTGCGTGAGCGTGCGATAAGGATGCCGCGTCTCGCGCTGTCGCGCAAAAGCGACATGCTCAGGCTTCGCCACCCCCCACAGCGACGGCGGAGGCGGGTCGACGAAGCCGGTCGCTTCCCCCTGCGCGCGGAATCCCGCCGCGCGCTCGGGCACGATGTAGTCGAGTGCGCACTTGCCGTTCTCGGGAACGAAGGCGTCGAGGAGAACGAGGCGGCGGATGCGCTCGGCGGCGCGCTCGGCGACGCCGGCCACCACCATCCCTCCGTAGCTGTGGCCGACGAGCACCACCTCGCGCAGGTCCTCCATCTCGAGGAGCCCGACGACATCCTGCACGTGCACGTCGAGGTCGATGTCGGGGCTCGTGAGGTGCGCGCGCTCGCCAAGCCCGGTGAGGGTGGGCCTGAATACATCGTGACCAGCGTCCCGCAGGATGGGTGCGACAAAGCGCCATTTCCAACCGCCGGACCAGGCGCCGTGCACCAGAACGAAAGTCGTCATGATCTCCCCGGAAGCTTCCGCATCCAGTCGACGAGCGCCGCGACCACCGCCCCCGGCTGCTCGGGGACGAGGGCGTGGCCCGCGTCCGCGATCGTGACGACGGAGACGCGATCGCCGAATTCCTCGCGCAGATCGTTCGCCGTCGCGCGCGGCCTGAAGGCGTCGTGTTCGGCCTGCAGGTCGAGCAGCGGCACACCGCCCGCGCCCCACCATTGCTCCTGCGGCGTCGCCAGCCCCGCGGCGCGCTGGCTCGCGTTCACCTCGGGATGAAATCCCGAAAGCCACGCACTCGCGTCGTGTCCCGGCGCGAAGAACGCGAGCTGCAGGTATTTCAGGCGCTCCGGATCGGGGAGCGAGGGATCGGCGCATTTGCTCACGGCTTCAGCGAGCGCTTCCGGATACCGCTTCGCCGCGGCGGCGAGGATCGCCACGCCGCGAACGAGCTGCGGGTGATCGGCGGCGGTCATGCGCGCCACCCAGTTGCCGAACGCGTGCCCGACGACCACCGCGGGCCCGGCCCCTTCGTGCTCGATCACCGCGGCGACGTCGCGCGCGAGGTTGTGCAGGGTGAGGCCCTTCATCGGGCCCGTGCTGCCGCCGATGCCGCGCGGCTGCGGGCGCAGCACCCGGTACCCGGCGGCCGCCGTTCGGCGGGCGACCTCGTCGTAGTCGTCCGCGCCGCGCCCGCGCGAGGGCAGGATAACGACGCGAGGACCGCGGCCTTCGGCGATCGTTTCGATGCGGGCATCGCGCGCGGCCACCAGGGCGTTCATCGCCCGCATGATACGCGCTCGATTCATCCCGGCCAGGGGCGAAAAAAAAGGGGGCGCCGAGGAGCCCCTCCCGCTACACCCGGCGCCCAACCCACCTGCGAAAACTTGTCTCCTTATGCTTGCTTCGGCTCGCGGCTCGGGAGCCCGACGCCCCCGGACCTGAGGGCGCACTGCAGGGAAAGCACCGCGCCCCAGGCGAAGAAAGCGACGGCCACGACGTGGATCAGGGAATCGATATGCATGACTGGGTCCCCTTGTGTCCGGCGTTCGGTCAGAACGTGTCCGTCATCGCCACGATTTCCGTGGCCTGGTTGACGACCTGGGCCGGGAGATAGCCGACGACGGAGACGGAGTCGGCGTCGCTCGCGACGGGAATCTCGGTGGTCGCGTGCGCGGGCATCAGCAGGACTGCGACGGCGCAGATCACGATGGCGGCGATGGCCATGGCCAGAAGGTTCGACGGGCGGGGTTCGACGGTGCTGGTTTCGCGGTTGCTCATTTGGGTCTCCTCTTTGTTTTTCGATCCGGCGGAAATCGCCGCTCGATGGAGACCACTTTAGGACTACGCGCGCGCGCCTTCGCCGTCTTACGGCGCAGGGGATTTGTGGCGGATGCACATTCCAGTCCGAAAACTGCCGCAGGACACGGCGATTCTGTGCGAAACGCACATTCCGGGCCGGGTGCCCGGGGAAGCTAGGGTCGCGCGGCCCTCACCAGTGCGCGGGCAGGCGCTTGTGGACCTTGATCTGCTTGGCGTCCACCGAGATGTAGCCGCCCGCGGTGAGGTCCTTGACGATGCGGTTCACCATCTCACGCGAGCCGCCGATGCGCGCCGCGATGTCCTGCTGCGTCAGGCGCTCGGGCACCACGCGCGCGCCGTCCGCCTCGATCGCGCTGTCGTCGACGAACTTGGCGAAGCGCCCGTAGACATCCTTCAGCGCGAGGTCGCGAACCTGCTTGACGAGGCTGCGGGTCTTGGCGATCAGCATGTTGATCAAGTGGCGCGCGAACAGCGGGTTGCTCTCGAGCAGTCCCTGGATATCGCTCATCGGCATCACGAAGCAGCGGCACGGCTCCAGGGCCATCACCGAAGCGGAACGTGGCCCCCCGTCGAGCACCATCTCCCCGAAATAGTTGCCCTCGCGGGCGGTGCTGAGCACCATCTCCTTGCCATCCTCGTCGCTGACGAACACCTTGATGCGTCCGGAGAGCAGCACGTACAGCGAATCGGTCTCGTCGCCCTCGGTGATGATCAGGGCGTTCTTGGGAAACGTGCGGATGGCGCCGTGGGGCGCGAGCTCGCGCAGCGCGTTCTCGTCGAGCGTGGCGAGCGGGCCGATTCCCTGCGACAGCGCGTGCGACTCTGACACGGGCACCCCCCTTGGATGGCAGCGTGAGGCGGAATTCTGGCACGGCCGGGGCTGCTTGTGCACCAGTCCGATGTCATGGCCCCCGGGTGCTAGACTCGGCCCGATGACGGCTCTCCGCGCCGCCCTCCTCGCCCTGTGCGCCGTGGCTCCCGCCCACGCCCTCGCCCAGGGCTACCCGTCGAAGCCGGTCCACCTCGTCGTTCCCTTTCCGCCCTCGGGCGGCAACGACATCTTCGCGCGCATCGTGGCGCAGAAGCTCGCGGAAGGCTGGCGGCAGCCGGTGCTGGTCGAGAACCGCCCGGGCGCGGGCGGAACGGTGGGCACCGAGTTCGTGGCGAAAAGCGCCGCCGACGGCTACACCCTGCTTCTCGGGAACACCGGGACGCTGTCGATCAATCCGGCGCTGTACACCAAGCTCGGCTACGAGGCGGCCCGGGATTTTGCGCCCGTCGCGCCGCTCGCCTCCGCGCCGCTCGTCCTGGTCGCGGGCCCGGCGAGCTCGATCCGCTCGGTGGGCGATGTCCTCGCGCAGGCGAAGGCCGGGCCCGGAAAGCTCAACTACGCGTCGAGCGGCAGCGGCACCGGGTCGCACCTCTCCGCCGAGCTGCTCCAGTCGCTCGCCGGCATCAGGCTCACCCACGTCCCCTACAAGGGCACGGCGCAGGCAATGACCGACCTGCTCGGGGGGCAGGTGCCGATGATGTTCAGCGTGATCTCGCCCGCGCTGCCGCAGATCCGCGCGGGGAAGCTGCGCGCCGTCGCCGTGACCAGCGAGCGGCGCATGCCGCAGCTCCCCGAGGTCCCGACGATCGCGGAAAGCGGGCTGCCCGGCTACGAGAGCACCCTGGCTTACGGCATCGTCGCACCGCGAGGCACGCCCGATGCGGTGATCGAGGGGATCCACGCCCGGGTCGCGCGGATCACGACCACCGCAGAATTCCGCGAGCGCGTCGACTTCGAAGGCGCGGTCGTGCTGGAAGGAACTCCGGCGGAATACGCGGCGCTGATCCGCGCGCAGAGCGACAAGTGGGGAAAGCTGATCCGGGCGGCGGGTGTCAGTTCCGATTAGGCCGCCCGAGCGGCGGCACGGCGCGGGGTCAGGAGCGCCAATACGGCCGCGACGGCGATCAGGGCCAGAACGTCGCCCCAAAGATGCCCGATATGCCGGTGATTGGCGAGGGACTGAACGCCCATGATCGCGCCGTGCACGACGCTTGACCAGACCGCAAACCAGATCAGGCTTGTGTGCGCCATCGGGTCACGCGAAGCGAGGAGCAGGAACACGCCGAGCGTGGCATAGATGCCCAGGATCATCTCCAGGTATTCCGAGCGTCCCGCCTCGTGCCAGACCCAGCCGGACGGCCAGACAACGCCGAGCGGCCAAATGCCGAAAATAAAGGTCAGCCCCACGACGATCAGGGCGATGCGCAAATACTTGATGCGATCAGCTTCAGCCATTTTCCTCACTCCCCATGGTCAGGTGTAACGGCGTTCATTGTCTCGCATTCAGCGTTTCGGCAGGAACGGCACGAGCATCGGCACGCGCCGGCGGTATTCCTGGTAGGCCATGCCGAACAGCTTGATCAGATCGCGCTCCTCGAGCTGCAGCGCAACCAGGATGTAGCCGGTGGTCATCGCCGCGAACAGCAGATGACCCGCCGTCATGTCGGGCGTCCCCCAAAAGGCGAGCAGGAACCCGAGCATGATCGGGTGGCGCACCAGCTTGTAGAGCACCGGCGTCTTGAATTCGGCTTCGGGCAGGTCGCGCTGGCGCAACTGAGCGAACACTTGCTGCAGGCCGAACAAGTTGAAATGGTTGATGAGGAACGTCGAGAACAGCACGATCGCCCAACCCAGCCAGAACACGCCCGTCAGCACGATGCGACCGGCGTCGTTCTCTACGTGCCAGACCGGCGTCGCGATCGGTACCCATTGCCAATACATCAGCAGGAGCGCCAGGCTCGACGCGAGTACGTAGGTGCTGCGCTCGGACTCGTGCGGGATGATGCGCGTCCACCAGCGCTTGAACGCGGGCCGCGCCATCACGCTGTGCTGGAGCGCGAACACGGCGAGGAGCAGCGCGTCGATGACGAACGCCTCGGCGAGAGAGCCCGCACCGCCCGTGTCGATCGACTTGGGCACGATCAGGTTGCCGACGAAACCGACGGCGTAGAGGAAGGCCACGAGAAATGTTGCGTAGCTTGCGATGCCGTACAGGAAGATGAAAGTGCGGGTGAACATTGATTACTCTCCCGAAACGAAGCAACTTTGCAGTCTAGCGAATGCCGGCATGCGGAAGATTTTGCGCGCAGGCCCTTTTTGTTTCATTTGTTTCCAGGGCCCGGCGTGCAGCCCCTCGATTTTCTCGATCATTTCTGCAGGCAGCGGAACGCCGGAGATGCGGCGCAGGGCGCTCCCACCGTTGAGCGCGACCCATTCGCCTGGCGTGTACAGCTCGCCGTACCCGCCCCTGAAGTCGGCGACCCAGGAAACGCCGCGGCGGCGGTAGATTGCGATCTCGCGCGTTTCGCCCAGCCGCAGCAGACTGCCCTCGGGCGCCGCTGCGGTCCCGCGATTTCCGTTCATGGTCCGTCTCCTGTCCAATGAGCCCCGGTGCCCATTGTGGGAAAACGACGACGGCGCGTCATGAGACCTGCGCCCCAGACGCGGGGGGAAACCGTTCCGGAAGCCGGCACGACCTGGGACAGGAGTCCCGGTAGTCGCTCTAGGGCACTCTTTTGCCGAAGCCGGCTTCGCGCGCGAGCACGATGGCGCGCGCGCGGTTCTCGACGCCGAGCTTGGCGAAGATGCTGGTGATGTGGTTGCGCACGGTCTTGTCGGAGAGCTCCAGGCGCGCGGCGATCTGGGTGTTGTCGAGGCCCTGTGCGATCAGCTCGACCAGCTCGGCCTCGCGCGGAGTCAGCTCGGCGAACGCCCCCCCGGTGCTCCCGCGCGGCAGGAATTCGCGCACCGCCTCCAGCCACTGCGGCCACGCCGGCTCGTGCTCGAGCAGCACGTGGTTGCGGCTCTGCAGGGGCACGAAGCGCGCCCCGGGGATGAGGCCCGCGATCAGGCGGCCTTCCTCGAGCGGGATGCGCATCTCCGATTTCGAGTGTGTCACCAGCGTCGGGCAGGACACCCGCGGCGCCAGGTGGGCCACGTCGAACAGGCCCGCCGCCCGCATGAAGCGCGCGGCGTTCGCGGGCGAGATCGTCGAACGCTGCAGCTCGTTCCACCAGCGCTGCTGCTCGAGTGTGGAATCAGGGATGAACTGCGTGGTGAAGAACTGGCGGTACGCCGGGTCGTCCTTGCCCCAGCCGATCTCGGCGAGCTTGACCATGGTCTCGGCTTCGTCGCGCTCCTGCGGCGAGACGGCGCGCGCGAGCCGCCCGCGGGCGAACGCC
>Ga0073909_10000676_pt1 | contig 10852 bp, 14 predicted proteins | sample Coa_R1_6_FD_66439 | JGI IMG/M metagenome (GOLD analysis project Ga0073909, IMG submission 66439) | Surface soil microbial communities from Centralia Pennsylvania, which are recovering from an underground coalmine fire. - Coalmine... | ecosystem: Environmental > Terrestrial > Soil > Unclassified... | reverse complement strand
GATAACTGGGAGCAAACCAACCTATGGATTCCTTCTTAATAGCTCCATCTTCAGCAATGCAAGCACCAAGAGTAGTCTTACCCCACCTTCTTCCACACCGGACAGCAATATACCTGCCTGGAGTGTTCCAAGCATTGAGCTGATCTTTGTGCAGTGCAGGGAGAGTAACTGGTATTAATCTATTCAACACTAAGCTAGAATCCCTCTATTGAGTTGATCCGTGTTGCCACAAGTAAATAACCAATGACACCTAGAACCGCGAACACTAGCAATATGTAAAGAGTTAGGCGCATCTATTCCTCTACATCTGTATCTTCAGGTTCGGGTTGTTTAGGTAACAAGACTTTCAATAAAGCTAGAGTAGAAACTGGAATAGGGTTATTATCAAGATCAAGTTCATTCTCTTTAATCTTGGTAAGCTTTATTGTGTGAATTTCATCTAATATATCTACATCTTGACTATTAAATTCAGCGTTCTTGTCATCAGGTACTTTACCACTGCCCTCAGATAATTCTAGAATTATATTGTTTCTAGCTTTGTTGTAGGCTGACACTATTGGCTGTAGACGATCAAGGTTCATAGCCATTGCTAAGCGGAACCCGGCTGTCAATTTGTAGTACACACGAACAACACGTTCAGTTTCACCCTGCTTTACTATCTTATCATACCCATCTAATTGACTAAGACCAACATTTAGTCGGATTATAGATTCCAAAGATAACTTCATAAGCTCTTCCCTTCTTTATAGTAACTTGGTATTATTGATTCTAATGGGGGGGATTCTACTCCAACTTGAACCCACCTTAGCTGTTGGGTTTGTAGCACTTGTAATAGTAACAGAAGCAAACTCATGAGGGAAATCTATTGAGTCCAACCAATCTCCAGCTCCTCCTGAAACAGATGAACCATTGAGTATTTGTGGTGATACTGCACCTGTAGTTACACCATTAAACGTAGCTACAACAGGACCCGTATCTTGATTTTGTAGGTTCCAATATTTAGCATTTGGTGGACGTACTAGGGTTAGAGTAGACCCAGAAAGAACATTGACTTCACCAAAGTTAGCCATCTACTCTACCCCTCTCACCCACAGATTCACCAGATCGTCCATTGCAGCATTGCGCTGCTTTTGGAGCGCTTCGATCATGGCGTTGGCTTGGGTTTCGAGAGATGATGGCATTTGGTCTTTCCTCTATGACGGAGCGCGAAGATAATCGCTATCGCCGACACAAAACATTTTGAGTCCGCCAGCACCAGACCCTGCGTCCGATTGATGAATCTGTGTGAAAATCATTCGGGCCTGCGAGGTGCCGTTCAGAACCATCTGCGGCTCATTGTAGGTGAGGCCATCTTGTACTGCTCTGAATAGCTCTGATGAACCCCAAACCCCAGCAGCAGACCTGAAAGCCCTCCAGATGTCCCCACCGGCGTCCGTAAGAAAGTTTGCATTTCGTTGCGTCCAGTAAGCTACGACGCCACCTCCGGATACTGGAGAGATAGCGTATTCGCTGAAGCGAGTGTTCATGGTTCCCAATTGGTAAGGCGTTGTCCATGCCCCGGCGACAAAAGCGACATGGTAAAGTTTTTGATTGTTTGTTCCGGTTAGAGGGCCATCGGAAAACAGAACGTGTGGATTGTCTGAGGCATCGAAACAAAGAAATGGAATGTTGCCGCCACCGCTGGCTGTTGGCTGGGTTACTATACGATAAAAGTTGTCAAGATCGGGTTCAACAATAGGAAGGTTCACCGCTAATGTCGTAACGCTACGGTCAAAGTTCAGGACATTGCCCGTGACAGTGTCATAGATCAGATAGTGCACATCACGTCTGAATTCTTGTCCGTCTACACTTCCGCGGGTGTTTACGAAATGGATTTCTGTGCTGTTGCGAACGAACCCCGCACCCTGATACCAGCGACTACCGGCTCCTTGGCCGCTGGGCCATACAGAGATATTCCCGTAATCGGCAACGGTGAATGGAGTTCCCCAAGTCTCTACTCCGTTGTTGAGCGACGCAGTTGGAAGCAGAACAAGAGGAAGATCATCGGCGGCCAACTTCCCGCGTAGAAAGACATAAAGCTTATTACCCACGGCGTATGGATTTGGATACGTCACACCGTTCTGGGGAGTTATGGTCGGGCGAACATTCCAGGCCGTTGGATCATCCGGGTTAGCCGTGACAGCATGTTGTAGTGTACTTGTGTGCGGGCCGTGGAAAATATGCCAGTAGCCCTGATAATCTCTGACGAGACTCGGAACACCATGGCTATCGTCGGTAGCGATTGTTATACAGGCGAGGTAGATTGAAGACCATGTTTGCGTGTTGTGATTAAACACGCGCACATAATCGCCTCGCTGAATGCCCACACCTGTGGGCTGTTCCCAAGTAAACCATGTCTTGTTTGTAATCGGATCGTGGACTGCCGCGGGGAAGGTGTTTGTATACCACGAATATGTAGCTCCATTATCGGCAAAATATTCATTCCCGAGAAGGGCGCTTGGAGGCACAGGGCCATGGACACGCCCGTGAGAATGTGGCCCACGATTTCTTTGGAGTGCGGCGCGGTAACTCATGCGGCAGTTACTACCGCCGTCCATGTGGTATTGCCGTCTGTGTTTATGTAGGCGCGGTCATTTACGCCAGAACCGTCTGATCTGAGATACAATGATCCTTTCGCCGCGGCCAGGGAGGGCGCACCCGATCCAGCAAAAACACCAAAGTTTAAGGTGCTGAATAGGCAGTAACCGATTCCTACGGTTCCACCAGCTGGTATAGCTGTGTTGAAGTTCAGTGTGACCCCGCCACCGGAGCGTATTCTTAAGTTCTCGACTGAGCCACCGCCAGCAAAAAAGTTGAAAAATGTATTAGCAACCAACCCCTGAAAGCTTACCAGATGACTGGAGGAATCCGTAAATATTGCGGCCTGATTTACACCACTCTTTGAGAAATACAGTGACTCATATTGTCCAGTAGAATCGATGAAAAGCTGATTGTCGCTCGTACCGAAAATCGTGACTTTCCCCGTTACCGCCAGCGCATTCGACCCAATCGTCGCCCCACCGAGGGCGAGAGAGGTGCCGGTGGCGACGCCGATTGCAGGTGTTGTGAATGAGGGACTTGTAGTGCCTGCTGGACCACCAGTACCAGATGACGTTCCTGCTAGAAGAGTGGCTACTCCAGTACCAAGACCAGACACACCTGTTGATATTGGAAGACCGGTAGCATTAGTGAGGGTGATTGAAGTTGGTGTGCCAAGCACAGCAGCAGCATTAAGAGTAAGAACACCAGCATTAGAAATGGTGAGCTGATTGCTGGTGCCTATCTTTGCACTATCTGCTCCAAGAGACCATTTGTTGATGAGTGCAATACCATTACCACCAACTACTGGATCTTTCATGTATGCAGTAAAGTAGTTGGTGTAAGTTACGTTGGCATTGGTAGCGGTAATCGTGTTGCCACCGAATAGATCGGTGTAGCCGGTTGCTACAGTTCCACTGGCTGCTGTAGAGGTGTCGGTGAATGTGGAAGGGACACCTTGGATTCTGATACCGTTTGTGGTCCAGGCAGCAGAGGAGATGTTGCCACTGAGGATTAGAGATGCAGCAATCGTAAGATTGGTGCCATCTGTAGTTATCCCGGCAACACCACCGAATGCACCGGCATTGTTGTATTGGATCTGGGTAGTGGATCCACCTGGGGTTCCTCCACCTCCTCCTGCTGGGGTTACCCAAGAGGGGGCAAGAGTGGTACCATTGGATTGAAGCACTTGACCTGAGAGGTGCCATTAGCTAATCTGGTAGGTGCTCCAGATGCTCCACCATAGATGATATCTCCTCCGGTGGTCATGGGGTTGGTCATACCCGCTTGCCAGGAAGGAGCTACGGTGGTTCCATTAGAGGTGAGAACCTGACCAGCTGTGCCGTTGGCTAATCTAGTGGCTGCTCCTGCTGTACCTCCGTAGATCAGGTCTCCACCTGTAGTCATGGGGGAGAGAGCATTGAAGGCTGCATTGGCAGTGGTCTGGCCGGTACCGCCATTGGCAATGCCTAAGAGACCAGAGGATAAGAATGTGGCAATACCTACGCCTAGGGCTACTATACCTGCAATGGGCAGGCCCACACAGTTGGTGAGGGTGCCGGAAGATGGAGTGCCTAGGGCTCCTCCACTGGTAAGGCCGGTAAAGCTGGTGCCGTTGTTGGGTATGGTGTTGAGCTTGGTTCTGATACTAGAACCAGACTCACCGTTAGTGATCCAGACCATGAAGGTAGACCTTTCTTGAATTCAGTCAGGTATAGATGTAATTGGTATTGAATTGAATAGAGAAGTTAGATGACACCAGCAAAGACATTGATGGCATTCTGGATAGAGGTGAGGAGATGAGCATCGTTGAGGGAAAGGATTTGAGACTTAGTAAGAGTTTGGTTTTGAGCAATGACAGAAGACTGCATTCGGATAGCCATCCCTCTGGGGTCATTGAATGCTGTCAGGGCCCAGGTAAAGCGGAGGAGGTGACCTGCTGTGATAGAAGGCTCTGTCCTGACAATGTCAGCTGCTGAGGCAACTGCTACTGTCAAACGATCTATCAGCGCTCCGCTGCTGATAATCGACGACATTTCAGAGTAGGTTGCCATTTGTCTACACCGCGCTCAACGTCGGAAGGTCGGACTCGGGTTGGGGTGGGTAGAGGTAGAAGTTCGGAATTGCATTGGCGTGCTCCGCAGAGCCAGCAGCCGTTACCAAATCGGTCGCACAAATGTTTGCAGAAGCCAACGGATCTGAATATGCCCCGGAATTTACCAAGCCCCCATTAACGCTGACTTTGCCGGAAGTGGAAAGAAGTGTTGTGGCTATTCTGTTCACCCCTGCAGCAAACGAAACTACAAATTGTCCGTCGCCAACGGCAACAGTTTTTCCTGATCCTATGACAGAACTTAATGGGTCTATGTAAGTCTCGTCGTAGAACGAGTACTCCGGATCATCTGTAAAGAAAAATATGTCACTCGTGATCGCTGTCGTTCCGTCCCACAAAACGTCTATGACCGCTGTGGCACCGGTCGCTATCAGAGCAAAAACGGCAGCAGTCATGGTGGGGGTGGTTGTAGCCCCTCCGGATGTTGTCAGACCGATGCCAGAGACAACGTCAGAGGGTGAATAATCGCCATTTGTAGCCACGTGCTCAAATATATCCCCTACCGCACACTCAGCCCCATTGAACCAGTACCGTGGCGGTACGTTCGCCATCTGCGCTGCCAAGATTGGCAAATCACCGTGAGGCGAGCGCAGGGCTTCGACCCAGGAAGGAGGAGGTGAGACAGAGCTTTGACCTGATATGATGCCGGGAGTGATCAAGAACTTTAACTCCGTATTGGGTATAGATTCTAATTCAGGTATAGACAATAGAGGGGTATGACCAATTTCTACAGTTTAGAGGTATTTCTAGATATAAGACAGAATTCTAGAGTAGAAGACAGTTTTCTATAGTAGAAGACAGATTCTAGGTGTAGAGGAATATCTTCTAACCCTGAGGAATTCAATAAGGTAAATTCTCGTATCTAGTGGGTGGGGGCTGACACCCCCATTCCTCTTACGGTATCCTTTACTGGATTTTTGCTTTTAGCGGTCATTGACAACATTGCACCATTATTAAATCATACAGGCAACGCATTATTTGTATTGCTATGTCTAACGGCTTAAGGCATTATGTGTGGGTTAGGCAGGCATTGCGGCTCTGGTAGGCCCCCCTCCTAACCTCGGGTCTGGTAGGTCCGTTCCTTCAACAGGCGCTCATGCGCGAGGGGGTTCGGCTCTGGGTTCCAGCCAGTGGTTGCACTCCTCGCAAGGGGTGTTTTGTTCTTACCATCTATAGTACAGGCTATAGGTGTAACCATCATCAAAAAGGGTAAAATTCAAATGGCTACGAAAATTGCTACAAAGTCTGCCAAGGTTGTTTCCAAGCCTGCCAAGGCTTCTGTCAAAGTCAATGCCAGCAAAACAGTCGAACACCGTTCAGGTTCATGGGCACATGCCAAATCTGTCAAGGTCGAATTGCCAGGCAACGGTGCCACCATCACAGTCCTCACCAAGCCCGACGATACTGTGTACTCGAAACTCGAACAGGCATCTAAGCTGGCATTGTATCGCAAGCTTAAGTCTGGTGTCACACTCGGGGGTGCTCTCGAAACCATCGAGGGTCTCACCAAGGGTCAAATCAAGCGGTTCGCTCAGTGGGGTTACATCAAGTTCTCGAAGGTGGGGTAAGCAGGTCAGGGTGGGGGTAATTCCCCACCCTCCTCTTTTATGGGTTTCTTCTTCAGGAGCAATAACATGTCTTCCAAGTCATATAAAGCTCCCATCATCATTGGCGAGAAAGTGTACTGTGATGAATACAAGGTCTTCTGCACAGTAATTGGTATTGAGGATCATGTAGCTTATGTGAGGTTTGATGATGGTCAATATGAATACATTCATGAGGACAATCTAAGAAGGAGGAGGTTTGCATGATGACATGGGATGATTGGTTGGTGTTGATGGGAGGAATAGTGATCTCAACTGTGGTTATTCTTACGTGGCTATAAGATATGGGGGAGGAAACTCCCCCTTTCTTTTTGCCAATAGTGTTCTTCTTCCTCTTCTTGATCTTGAATCAGGATATAGATCTTCTTCAGGAGGTAGATCTTAGATGTGTATTGATCTTGATATCAGTGATAGAAGAAGAGGAAGATGATAGATGATATTGATCATGATTGATATATTTATAGGGAATAGAACTATAGGGAGTATGGGGGAGGATTCTTCAGCCTAACCCCAGCAATACAGCCAAATCTCTTCAAGACCTATACCAACTTTACCTGGGTTTTTACTCTTGACCTGAACCTCTAGAACCCCATACCACTCATATTCCTGATACCATTACCTACTAATGTACTATTATACACACCACTCTGGATCTTTCCTGACAGGACTAATTCCCTATTGGGCTGATTAGTATTAGCTGATCTTTCCTGATCTTTACCCTTTACCTGATTACTATTTGGTATCCGGGGGGAGTAATGGATCTTCTGCTGACTGCTCCAGAGTGGACGTAATAGATCACCAAGCTCTTTCCTTAGCTGATTACAGAATCTACACATGCTTTTATCCTCTCTTATCCCTCTGTGGTAGACCACCACTGATCTCAATCTTGATTCCAGCTGCTTCTGGATCACCTGATAGACCGGGATCTCCCTTATATGCAGGCCAAAGACCTAGATGCTTCCCAAGATCTACCAGAGCTTTTGTCTTATCATATAATCTGATTCTACCCTTCCTCTTGATTCTCTTTCCCTTAGAAGTAGTTATAGAATCCTCGTCAATATTGAGTTCTGAAAGAGCTGTACTGAAGTTAGGATCTTCTAGAGCTTCTGGCTTGATTCTCGTATTTCCTTCTTCATCGAAATAACAGACTTCCCCTATATCTGCTCTTGCTATCTTATATAGTTCACCCAGAATCCACTCCACAGACATATCGGTTTTCTTCAGTGCTCTACGTCTTAGATACTCTAGTCTGCTCTGCACCTTTGGTCTGCGCAGTAATTCAGAGACCATTGAATCTGCTACATTAGAATTCTTAGGATGATATCCTGCTGCTAGAAGAGCTTTCCTTCCATCAAGATCTTTGAAATACTCATCAGTGAATTTGGTAACTCTTTCATCTCTTACATAGATATCTGCTGATGTGTAGAGTTTCTCGCGTTTGATTCCAGAAGATTGTTTCTTTTTCTTCTTCATTGATGATGATCATGAATGATGATGAAGATGATGATGAAGATGATGATGAATGATCATAATTGATTCTTCTCCACTACTTATTATCCGGTCTAATAGATTACTCTCCACGATCAAGTAAGAATATCTATCTAAAGCCAGGCCGGAATGACTATTCTTCACCTACTCTTGGTCGTCGGGGTGAGACGGAGGGAGGGGAGATGAAGAATTCTGGTATAGAATTAGCCAGCATGTCCTGGAGGAATACCATTTGATCCTACAAATCCATGCCAATGACAACCTTCTTCTGCTTTCCTACTTGCATCAAGAGCTATAGAAGGTGTCAGAACTAAATCGTTTATAGATGTTCCACTAGCATTCCAACGTGAAGGTTTACCGGTAGAATCTCTAGAACCAGAATCATCTGGCACATTTCTTCCTGCAAATGTGACCATTACAGAATGTGTTCCTTTATTCCCACCATTCTTTGCATAGCATAGAGGACAGAGGAAACTAACTTGATCAGCTTCAGCAACTGTGTTGACTTTGTGGAATTCATAACTAAATGGTCTTGGACTCCATAAGAACTTTTCACCATTGCTATCACGAAAGACGTATTTACCTTTTAAGTTATTGTCATTATCCTGCTCAATCTCAGTTGTGTTCACAATAACAGTCTTGAGTAATCTAGCTTCTAACTGCTGTAATGAATATACCATTCAGCTAAAGAGGCTCCAAATAAGGTAATCCCAAGATATGCAGAGAATAGATGCAATTGTCATTATCTGCGTAGTTGTCATTTTGATGTTAACACTGTAAGCATTTGATAGTGGTTTCTTATGTGCGGGTGTGCTATATTTGTTTTACACAGTAAGGTAAGGAGGAATGTTATGAAAATACGCAAGCTGATCTATCCAGTTATCTATTCGGTTGTTTGTTTACAAGTGGTTTTGTCATTGATTATCATGGAACTGTATACTAGGAAGGATACTATTCTTTCCTGTCAAGACAATGGGGCATGGACATTGATTTATCCTTCCAATACAAAAGAGATACAAGAACATTGGCAAGACATAGTAGAGTTTTACAGAGGACATGGGGATGGATGTGCTGATTTAGAGATTGTATTAGAGGAAATTACTCATTAGACAGTGTTGTAGACAAATGCTATAACTCCAGGAGCCGCTGCTCCACTACCTGCTCCATCACCATTGCCTCCACCTCCTCCATAATTACCCCCAGCACCTCCGGAAGAAAGGACTCCACCTTGTCTTCCTCCTCCTCCACCTCCGCCTCCAGGACCAGCCCAAGCATGTGTATCACTATCTTGCCATGTCTTGCCATCTGTTCCCGGTTGTCCATCTATATCTGGACTTTCATTATCATTATAATTACCACCACGTCCTCCAGCACCATTATCAGATTCACCTTTTGAGTTTAGAGCTCCTGGACCACCTACTGGGAAATTAGCATCACAGAGACCATCACCAGGATATCCTGGGAATCCTGTTCCATCAGGATCAACAATAGCTCCACCTCCACCACCTATTGCATCATTCCCTCCTGAACCTGCTCCTTCATCACCATATGGGTGTGGAGTCTGGTCTGGAGTTCCACCACTATTAGTTGGATCACCTTGAATAGGTCCGAATGGACGAGGACCAGCAGCAGCACCAGCACTGAAGGAACCCTTACCTCCAAGAGTTGGAAGAGTGCCAACTATAAATGGAACTGGAAGATTGGGAGTCCATATACCACCAAAGGATGGATCAAGAAGACCTTCACGCATCAATGGTGTTGTAGGAGCAAGAACCATCATTGTATCATCGTTGTCCTTGATCCAGGTCTCATTAGCTAGAAGTGATGGATTACTATATGCCCCATTGATACCAGCACCAATTTGACAATCTAATACGTCATCAGCATGGATAGAGAAACTGTTAAGATTGATGGTTTTATTTCCACTGGCGTTATTGTAGCATCCTCCATAAGAGGGACCACCAGATGTACCACCAGAAATAGCATGGATTTCAACAAGTGAATGGAAATCGTGTGGCACGGTGAATGTTGTAGAACCAGGAAGTATGAGCTTGGTCTTCTGTTTCTTCTTGGTGTAGACTATAGCTATGAAACCATCTCCTCCTGCACCACCGTGTCCTCTATACTGAGCGGGAGCTCCTGTAGACCAACTACCTCCTCCACCTCCTCCACCTCCTCCTATACCACCTGCACCACCATTACTACCTACACCATAGACTACAGTATTATCAAACCATCTCTTGTATTCATTGACATCAAAGATAGTAGCTCCATTCCCTCCTGCTCCTCCTCCTCCTGGACCTGCTATATCATTGGTATCTGTATCAGTCCAACGGAAGCCATTGCCTCCATTACCTCCAGGTAGAGGAGTTACATCATTGACAGTCTTAGCAAAGATTGGAGAGAAACTGGCACCACCCCCACCATTCCCATGTCCATTAGGACCATAGAAATAGGAACCACCATAGCCAAGAGGAGTATTTACTGGAAATGTTTGGTTCTTATCCCCAGTGAACGTACCACCGTCACCACCCTCAGATGGTAAAACTAAGGCTCCTTGTCTTGGACCAGATGAATGTACAATTCCTCTATTAAGTGTTTCAAGACTACCACCAATCCCACCAAGGTCATGACCTACGAGTGCATTCCCAATATCACCTGCACCACCACCTAATCCAGAATTGTTTGTGGGAATAGTTGTTGGAGGAGCTAGAATGATATTAGCTACTGATAGATCACCGGGATCACCACCACCTTTGTCACCAGTGGAATACTGAATACCTGAGGTTCCCCCAACTACAACACCTGCACAACCTCCTCCACCCATTCCAGCTGGACAGTTTGCAGTGGGAGGAAGAGGAGGAATACTTATCTGTATATTAGGGAAAGCAAAATAACCTTGACGGAAGACCCACCAATCCTTTACAGGTGAAGATACTAGTGGATTGGGATTAGTGTATGGAGGAAACATAGCAGGTAAGAAGAATAGGCTAGTGCTATCAGTTATATAGGGCCATCCAGCTATACCGATGGGAACACGACTGACTATTTCAGTAAAGACATCTTTAGA
>Ga0073909_10000673_pt1 | contig 10880 bp, 10 predicted proteins | sample Coa_R1_6_FD_66439 | JGI IMG/M metagenome (GOLD analysis project Ga0073909, IMG submission 66439) | Surface soil microbial communities from Centralia Pennsylvania, which are recovering from an underground coalmine fire. - Coalmine... | ecosystem: Environmental > Terrestrial > Soil > Unclassified... | reverse complement strand
TGGTCAAGAACACCAAGCGGGCGTTTCTGGAATTCGGCGGCCTGCTTTCAAAGGAAGCACAAGAGAATGGCGAGCAACTGCTGGCTGATGGCCACGCCGCAATCGGATCGGAAGAAATCGGCGAGATCCGCATGGCCCTGGACGGGGTCGAGCGGCTCGCGCGGCAGCTTACCAGCGCGATGATGAAGCAAACGGCTGAAGCCGAGACAAAACAGAATTGAGCGAACTTAACTGTTTCATTAGAATGTAAACACGGTCAGTGGCGAGCCGGTCAACCGGTCAACTGCTGGCCGTCATTGATAGTAAGAGCATGGCAGCAAACAAACGCGATTATTACGAAGTGCTGGGCGTTGCGCGCGGCGCGACCGAGCAGGATTTGAAGAAATCTTATCGCCGCCTGGCGCATCAATATCATCCTGACAAAAATCAAACCGACCCGGAGGCGGAAGAAAGGTTCAAAGAAGCCGCGGAAGCTTACGCCGTTCTTTCCAACTCAGAACAGCGACAGCGTTACGATCGTTTCGGGCACGCCGGCGTGTCGACCAGCGCGGCGAACGCCGCCTGGGGAGCGCCGGGCTTTGGCGGGATCGAAGATATTCTCGGCGACCTGTTTGGATTCGGCGACGTCTTTGGCGCCGCGGGTCGCCCCGGCGGGCGGCGTTCGTCGGCCCAACGTGGCGCTGACCTGCGCTACGATCTAGAGATCACTTTAGAGCAAGCTGCGGCGAAAATGACCGCGCAGTTGCGCATACCAAAGCTGGAAACTTGCGAAACTTGCAACAGCTCTGGCGCGGCGCCGGGCACCAAACCGGAAACCTGCCGCACTTGCCAGGGCGCGGGCCAGGTCCGTTTTCAGCAGGGCTTCTTTTCCGTTTCGCGCACCTGCAGTAGCTGTCGCGGCTCGGGGCAGGTAATTAGTTCGCCGTGCGAAACGTGTCGTGGCGCGGGCCGGGTGGAGCGCGAAAAGTCGATGGAGGTCAGGATTCCCGCAGGCGTGGAAACGGGCTCGCGTTTGCGTTTGCAGGCTGAAGGCGAATCAGGCGTGCAGGGTGGCCCGGCAGGAGATCTCTACGTCGTCATTCATGTCGCCGAGCACGAGGAGTTCGAGCGGCAGGGAAACAATCTTTACGCCTCGGTGCCCATCACGTTTGCGCAGGCAGCGCTGGGCTCTGAGATCGAAGTCAAGACCTTGAGTGGTAATCAGTCCCTGAAAGTTCCCGCAGGCACGCAAACTGGAACCGTCTTTCGGGTGCGCGGACAGGGAATGCCGGTGCTGGGCGGACGCGGCAAAGGCGATCTGTTTGTATCAGTTTCCGTGATCACACCGACCAGCCTGACGCGCGAACAGCGCCGCGTGCTGGAACAATTGGCCAGGATAGAAACCAACGACCTCGAGGACAAGAAACTAGTCGATAAGGTCCGCGATATTTTTGGATAAGTGTAGAACCGCGAGCGGCGACCGGATCATCCAAGCTCGTGGAGAATTCAAAGCGTCTTCATGATCCGGTCGCTACCGCTCGCGGTTCTGACACGTCTCTACAGAAAGGTAAATCAATGAAATCCCCGATCACGATTCTTCGCACAGCTCTTCCAATTCTTTTTCTTCTCGCTTCAGTCTCCCTCGTCGCCAATGCGCAGGACGACTACGCGTCGATGAAAAGCTGGGAAGGCTTCAACTACGCCGCCAAGACACTTACGCCGGCGGACATCAAACCGCTGACCATCGACGATCTGAAGTTGGTGCGCGGAATTGTTTTCGGCAAGCACGGCCGCGTCTTCAAGGACCCGGATATCCGCCGCTTTCTTGAAACGCGCTCGTGGTACAAGGCTGATCCGAACTTCTCGAACTCAGCTCTGAACGAGACTGAGCGTCATAACCTCGACGTTATTCGCATAGGTGAAGCTGCGCAGCATGAAACGGTCCAGCCAGGCGACATGCGGCTGTGGGAAGATCGCGCTTTGACGCGCAAGAAACTCGGCACGCACACCAACGCCGAATGGACCGTCCTGGCGTCGGAAATCGAAGCGATTCACGGCCGCCGATTTGATGACACGCCCTGGCTCCAGCAGTACTTTGACGAGCGCTACTGGTACAAACCCGCCGATCAATACAATCCAAGATCGTTGAGCGACACCGAGCGCAAGAACCTGGTCTTGATCGATTTGATCCGCAAGCAGCAGCGGCGCGTGGCCATCGCGCCCGGCGACATGGAGTTGTTTGAAAACAAATTGATTGCTGAGACGATGTTGCGTGGACTGAGCCTGCACGAGCTGCGGCTCCTGCGCAACGAAGTGTACGCGCGCCACGGCCGCATCTTTAAGACAATGTGGATTCAACAGTATTTCGGCATCCAGCCCTGGTACGATCCGAAAGAAGATTTCAAAGACGAAGAATTGACCGGGCCTGACAAAACCAACGTCGAAACGATCGTCGCGTACGAGACGAAGATTCACAATTCAATTGCGACCAAACCGATTACGCGCGCGCTGCTCCAGGGCCTGTTCATCGAAGACGTGCGCAAGATGAAGGATGAGATTTACGCGCGCCACGGCAAGGTGTTCAAAGATCCCTGGACGCAGAAATACTTCGCCAGCTTTGATTGGTACAAGGTAAATCCAAATTACAGCGACGCGCAGCTAAGCCCCGTCGAGAAAGCGAACCTCGCGGTCATCGGAGGTTACGAAAAGAGAGCCGTAACGGCGATGTCCACGATAGAAGGTTGATAAGGCCAACATTGGGTCCCGCGTGCCGGGACCGAGAAAACCAGAAAGCAGAAGGCAGAAAGGCAGGAGTCACTCCTGTCTTTCTTTTTTTGGGCGACAGATAGAAAGACTGATCCCGTGATAGGAACTAGAGTAGAGAGACGGTTGCCAATTTGGCACGGATGCGTCCTTGCTTCGATTGCAGTGCGTCCTGGTCCACTGCATCGACCCGATTGTCGCGAAAGATTTCTTTGCCCGCCACCATAGTCAGAATCACGTCGCGGGCGGACGAAGAAAAGATGAGGGCGTTGGCGGGATCGTTGACCGGCGTCTGATGCGCACCGCTGAGATTTACGATTGCCAGGTCCGCCTGCATCCCTGGTTTCAATGCGCCAATTTGATCGTCGAGGCCGAGGGCCCGCGCTCCCCCGCGCGTGGCGGCAAAGAGTGCGTCGGTAGCATAGACTTCAGTCTGTGATTCGTTCGGTTTGTTACACAGACTGAAGTCCATGCTACTGACCCGCGCGAATAGCGTCGCAAATCTCGCTTCCTCCAAAATGTCGCAGGTGTTGTTGCTGGCCACTGAGTCGCTGCCCAATCCGACATTGATTCCGTGAGCGATGAACTTTGCAAATGGCGCGCGTCCGTGACCCAACTTCGCGTTTGACTTTGGACAGTGCGCAATGCCGGCAGCGCTTTCCTCGATGGTGGTGAGATCGTCATCGTCGACGTTAATGCAGTGAGCGAGCAGCGGCCTTGTTTCCAGCACGCCGTGCCGTTGCAAATACTGAATAGTGGAAATGCCCGGCGCGGTCCACTCAATGCCTCGAGCCTTCAGCCCATCGACAAATGGCCCGCGGCCTTCGACCATGAACGACCGCTCGGCTTCTGACTCGGCCGCGTGCATCATGAGCGGTAGTTTCTGATCGCTTGCCAGCCGCGAAATCATCGCCAGTTGCGGCGCGCTAACCGTGTAAGGCGCGTGCGGCGAAACGCCTGTCTTGACGAGATCGGTTTCGAACGCGCGCAGGGCGTCAATTTGATCGCGCAGCTTTATCAGGTTCTCGTTAGCGAGCTTCGGATCCGGTCCAAACGATTCCTGGAAAACGATTCCGCGCAAGCCGAGTGTATTCAGCGCCTGCATCGATTGCCGCGCCGCTGAGCTGGCGTCGCCCAGACAAGTGACGCCCGCGCGCGCGGCTTCAATCGCACCGCAGCTAGCCGAGACCAGCAGATCGTCCGCCGTCATCGCCAGGCGCGCAATCGTGAGCTTTCTCAACCAAGCGAAAAAATCGAGCTCTTCAGCTTCCAGAAAGCCGCGCATCACGGTGAGCTCGAGATGCGAATGCGCGTTAACTAACCCGGGAATGATGGCGGCGTCGCCGAAATCCTCTACGCGCGCCTCGGGAAACTTCGCGACGACGTCTGCACGCGCGCCAACTGCCACGATACTTTGATCGGCAATTGCGACGGCGCCCTTTTCAATCGGCGAATCGGTAATCGGCAGGACCCAACGAGACGAATAAATGGAGGTCATAATTCGGCGGCTACAAAACTGGCTTGGCTATTTTGAGCCGTTAGCCCGAGCTGGCATTGCTTTTCGAGGACTTCACCCGCCGGTAACGATCAAGGATCGATGTTACGTACGCCCGCGTCGACGCAATATCGATCCGCGCGATGAACTCCTGTTCGTTCAGCGGCCGCGATCCGCTATCGACGCGGTTCCATTCGGCGGCCCGCTTGGGACCGGCATTGTAAGCGGCCAGCATGCGCGCTTCACGTCCCGAAGTATCGCGATATTCCTCGCTGGCCTTTTGCAGATACCAGCAAGCGATCTGAATGTTACGCTCAGGCTCCTGCAACAATTGGGTTGGGTCATTTCCGCTCGCTTGCTGGGTTGAGCCCGAGTGCGCCGAGGCCCAATCCTGGGCGACGTTCGGCGTTACCTGCATGATGCCAATCTCTCCGTCACGTCCCGTCTTCCAGGTGCGAAAGTAACTTTCTTCGTAAGCAATGCTCCACACCAGATCGGGATCGACGTGATAGCGAGCCGACTCGCGCGCGATCACGGCGTCGTACCTATGTATCCAATATTGATCCAGGAAATACAGGCCGCAGGCGAGAACGATTAGGACAACCAGGATGATTGCGAGTCGCTTCATTCAATGTAAGATAAGCTTCAGCTTGTCCAAATCCAAACCGACAACAAACTGAAGTTTGTCGTACAGGAAGCTTAGTTAGCTCGCGAAAAGCGCGACCAGAAATCAATGGCGGAAGTCGCGTGGTCCACGCCTTCATAGCGCAGCAGCAACGCCTGGTCGTCGAACACGTGGCCTTGCAACCAAACCTCGGCTGAGAGTGTCGCGCCGACTTGCAAGCAGCCGCCGGTCAAAGCCCTCGTGTTGACCAGCACCTCCAACTTCAATCCGCCGAGGTCGAGATAGACCCAATTGAGTTCGCTGCCTGAAAGAGGATTGCGCAGCGATTTGAAAGCGATCACGCGTCCCCGCAGAATCCAATCATTTTCGTGCGCCGCCCGCGAGGGCACCGCTCGTTCCAAGGGCAACCAGCGCGTTGGCAAGTCGCGAGCGCAGATCCGAGCGCGATACGCCAAACCACACAAGCCGACGTGAAGCGCGGGCGCGCGAAATCCCGCGATCCCAACTTCCGTCAGGTTTTGTAATTCGAACAGAACTTCCGTATCGGCGCCATCGCAATAACCGTGAATTACCGCTTCCCCTTCTTCATCGTATTCGGTTAGCGCCCACGGGGTGATGCGCTGCATGTAACGCGCGCGAAAACCGGGACGGCAATTCGCGTAAAAGACGTCTCCGGTTTCGGATTCGTAGAGGACCGTCCAAACTTCGAGGCCGTCGCCCAGCTTCCAGCAGCGTCCGTGAAGGACAGCGCCGCGGCGAAGGATCTGGGTCGGCTCGCCGTGATTTTCCGCGCGTTCCGCGAGAAAGTTAATCGCTTTCTCGCTCGGCACTTCCAATCCGATTGTTTCGAACGTGACGTCCATACGGGCTCAAAGCGAAGCGCAAGGAGTTACGAACCGGTGCGACGGCGCGCTTTTGTCGGCGCGTCAGGTTGTGCTTCATCAAGTCGCGGCGCGCGTTTGACAAAGCCGCGGATGTTTCGTTTCGGGCCGTATTGCGGCTGCGCGCCCGCGCGCACCATCTCGGCGAATAAGTCCACGTCGTAATCGGCCTCGCGCGACATCGCTTCGCGAATGTCGTGCAGCACGGTCAGAAATTTTGGGCGACGGTACATGAAATAGACAAGTAGATAGTAGACAATAGTCAGTAGAAACTAAAACTTTTCTTTGACTTCGGTTTCAGTTCCTTCTGAAACCAAAAACTCCGGCGTCACAATCATCGGAACAAAAAATCCAGCTGCAGTATTGAACAAACGAATGCGTGCCTGCCGTCGCACGTTTGCGAGATGACCAAAGTTCCACGTAACTAGATAATCGATTTTGTGAAACGACGCAACTGCTACATGCAAAGCATCGGCGATGAACTTGCGATGAAAAATTCCGCGCGAGACATAACCTTCCGCGAGAATCGCCGCCTCTTCGGTTAGTTCAACCTGCTCCAAATCGCCCACCAATTTCAAGTACGCAGAACGATGCGGTTCCGAAAGACGTTCGAGTTCGCTGACGACCAGGGGCGAGATGACCGCGCGGTATTCCGACAGTTCGTGCTCCCACCAGCGAATGGTGAGATCGCGCCGAAACGGTTCGCCGTTGTCGAGGTAGGCGCCGATGACTGACGTCTCGAGATAGGTGCTGGGCTTCATGGAATCTATTGTTTAGTGGCGTCCGGAGGCTCGGGTGGTTTTACTGCGCCACCATTCTCCAACGATTCAAGACGCACGAAGCCTTTGTCGAAATGAAAAATGACTCGGTAATTCCGTAGAAAATTTCCGCCCAGAATGCCGCTCTGCTGGAACCCGGCGGTTTCATTTACCGGTTCAAGGTCCAGCACGGCCGCGTCGATCCGGTCACGGCTGTACGAGCCAATGGCGATCTTCGGTAGCGACGCAATCCTGACGTCTTCAGTGATTCCGGCCGCGCCGTACACGCGCATTCGGCCTGGCTTGATGAATTGTTGAGCTTCTTCCATGGCCGCGGCTTTCTCCGAGAGCACCGTTACAGTTGCGCCGGTATCGATGATGAAATTCAGCGGCTTGCTGATCCCATCAATAAGAACTTCGCCGCTGAGAAAGCCGCTCGTCGTCGTGCGCACCTGAATGTTGACGCCCGGACGCGCCAACTCATCCCCGCGAACGGGCTTCGTCGCTCCCGCGGCGATAGTTTCGCTGCTGGCATTTCGTTCACGGGACAACGTCAACTGGTGCGTACCGTAATCCACTGTCGTCAGCAGGCGGCTGATTGCTGCGATGCCCAGATACCCATCAACCGGATTCTGTTCGTCAAAGAAGTGACGTATGTACACAGGGACATTGCCGATGCGAATGCCGCCGATGTCGATTGAGTCGAGATAGCCATAAACGATTTCAAACCGGCCACCGCCGCCCACTGCACGCGCGAGGCCTCCGCGCGCGACCGGCTTGAGGCCAAGTCTTTTCGCAGTCTCTTCAGACAGAACAGACATACCAGAGCCGGTGTCGAGCACGAAACGAAAAGCCTGCTTTGAGCCATTGATACGAATTCTTACTACCGGACGCGAGTCGGGAGACTCAAATCCGACAGTGGTACCTTCTGATCCATCAAGACTGTAAAGCGACTCCCGCTGGCCAAGATAACGAAGAAAATCTATGAGACCGCGGATGCGTGCGCGTCGATCCGCGTCCGTGCGTGGCGCGACGATCAGAAATCGCTCGTAGGCGTCTGCGGCTTCTCTGTATCGCTCTGAGCGGGCGGCAGCCTGCCCTAAATTGAAAACATAATCAGGTTCGTTGGGATCGATTTCCACTGCTCGACGTAAACCGAGCACGCACCGCAGCACGCGATTTTCGTAATAATCGACCATGGCCAAGCCAGCAATCGCGATAGGTTCGCTGTCGTTCAAAGTCAGCGCGGTGTGGAACTCTTCGACTGATTGGCGGAAATCTCCGGATGCGAGGATGGCCGCGCCCAACAGCGCGTGCGCTCGCGCTGACAAAGGCTGGATCGCCAGGACGCGGGCAGCGTGATCGAACGAGTCCTGCAGCCGTCTTTGTTTCAATAAGACTCGGCTCAAGCCCAGCCGCGCATCGACGTCGCGGTCGTCTTTGGCGAGCATCTCGCGATAAAGTTTTTCGGCCCGCTCGAAATCTCCGGCTCGCAAGGCGCGGTCGGCGCGGTTCAACGTCTTGTTTTTGTCGGGAGTGCCGAACGCAGCAAACGAGGCAAACGCGCAGACGCAGCAGCAGGTCACAACCAAAACAAAGCGACGGATGATTGCTGAGTTGCGCCTCATTACTTTAAGACTTCGCCAGTCTTCATCGACCAGAGCAGCAGGTCAAGTTCATCGAAGTCAATGCCCGCACGGTCGGCGAAGGCTCGCATCTTGCTCTCAGTTTGCAAATAGCGGCCGCGAGTTGTCGGCGGTTTCGGCGAATCGGCCACGCCCAGCTCGAAAAGGCTGCGCACAATGTGCTTGTCAAGAATGCCGTATCCTTTGAAGCCAATATTGCGCAAAAAGTGGCTTGCCTCTTTGTAGCCGAGGCCTTTTACTCGCGGCTCCTTCGCCAACCAGTCGCGCCGCTCGATCGGATCGCGGAATCCGGCGAGCCGCTTGCGGAGTCGCATTGAAAACGAAGCCTGCAAATAATCGCGCGTGTCGACTACGTACGCAGGCCGGGCGTTGGGAAAGCGGTGCGCGCCGGCGGCAATCAGAGCTTGCGTCATCTCGTGCCGCGCTCCGGAACGCAAAAGCGGCCTCAGCGCCTCGACCGATCGTAAACCCATTTTCGCCGACGCGCCCGCTGTGAAAATGCAGTAGACCATCTCTTCCCACAGGCGCTCGTCCGAGGCCGTTTGCCACACGCGGCGAAACTCGCCGAGCCGCGCGCGAATTTCCCTCCGGCGCAGCGGGTAACTTGCGCGCAGACGATCGATGGTTACGGGTTCACGATTCGCGCTCACAAATTTTCAACGAGGGAATTCTAGGTGCGCGCTCGCGAGACTGTCAACGAAGTCTTGTTGACAATGCTTGACTATCGAGCATGTGCATCCGGGAGCAAGCGGGCAGCATCAAAGTTGGCCGCTCAAAAGCGGCCCGCCGCGCACAGTTTCATGTTATGATCTTAGATTGCGCGAGCGGTCGATACGATCGATGGATCATTCAAAGAGCAAATTGATTTCAGCCCTGATGCTGGTCCTTTTCGCGGCAACGATCGCGCTTGCGCAGCCGGCAGCTCCGATTCGTCCCGCTACGAATCAAAACCAACCGCAAGCACCGAGCACTCCGGCATACGCGCCCGCGTCTTCAGCCAACCCGAACGGTTCGCCCAGCATTGTTCAGCCGGCTTACTTGACACCGATTTCGGGGCTTCAGGGAGTGTTAGCAGAAACATTGGAGGGCGCCGCGATCGCCGAACAGGCGGCTGACGAAAAGTTTAATCCCGCATCGGCGGTCAAGCTGGCGACGGCCCTGGTCGCGCTGCAAAGATTTGGCCCGGAGTACAGATTTGTCACCGGCGTGTGGGCCAACGGCATGATCGACAAATCCACATTCACCTTAAATGGCGATCTGGTAATCACCGGCCGCGATCCATCATTTCATTCCGAGCACGCCGTGATGATTGCCCGGCAATTGAATGCTCTTGGCATTCGACGCGTCACCGGTAAGCTGATCGTGGCGCCCGGTTTTACTATGAATTTCGACTGGTCCGCGCAACGATCCGGCGAGCAGTTCCGAAACAATTTGGATGCTGCGACTCGTTCGGGCGATGCGACTCGCGCATGGCTGGATGAACGCACGATTCTCGGTGACAACCTCAGTCTCAGTAGCGTGCCGAGTGTGGTCATGGCCGGTGATATCGAGGTTAACAGTTCTCCCGCTGGCGCGGTCCCGCTCTTAACGCACAAGTCGAGCCGCCTGGTCGATGTACTGAAAGCGCTGTTGTGCTATTCGAATAATTTCATGGCGGCGCGAATTGGCGAAACACTCGGTGGCCCCGACGCGGTCAGCTACACGATCGGTAAGAAATTGAGCATCGCTCCCGAGCAGATTTCGCTGGCGTCGGCCAGCGGTCTGGGCGTGAATCGAGTTACGCCGCGCGCGATGATGAAAATTTTGCGCGCGCTGCGCGATGAGTTGGCTCGCCACAAGCTTTCTTTGTCGGACATTCTTCCGGTTGCCGGGATCGATCCTGGCACGCTCGAGGATCGCTTTTCAGACCCTTTGGAAAGGGGGACGGTGATTGCGAAGACGGGCACGCTGGGGCGCACCGATGGGGGCGCCAGCTCGCTGGTCGGCCAGATGAAAACCAAGAGTGGACGAGTAGTGCTGTTCGTGATCATGAATCAGAGCGGCAACGTTTATCGCTTTCGTCAAAACCAGGACGCGATTGTTGCCGCGATTCAAAACTCGCTCGGCGGACCCGCTCCCTTCGATTATCATCCCGTCAGATTGGCTATGCGTCTTGCGAACTCGGAATATGAAGCCGCCAAAGCCCGCGGCGAAGTCGAGCCCAAGGATCAGTGAGTTCGCCCAAATCTACCCGGTCGGTCATTGTGAAGTGACAAAATGTCTGACTGTCTGTCAGCTTGGACCCAGCCCTTCCTTTTTCTGTCACCACTCGTGAGGTGAAAGACTCTAATTTCAAGAACAAATCCGCGGACATGACGAGGACATAAACGTTTCGGCGGTGGCATGCATGTTGCTCCAAGTTTCGACGGGAGTGTGTCTCCTGCCCGCGCCATCCTGATGAGCTCCGCCGACGTACACACAAAACTCTACAACACGCTGTTAGGCGCCGACCGCATGTGGCAAACGACGGTCGACACGCTGACCGACGCCGTCTACATCTTCGGGCCGGACAAGCGTCTAAAAAAGATTAACCGCGCGGGCGAAGCGCTCGAGCGGGTCAACCGGTCTTTTCTGATCGGGCGACGTTGCTGCGACATGCTCTGGCGTTTAGATGGCGCCGGTTGCATGGTCGATCGGGCGATGTCGAATGGCGCTGAGATCGAAGTCGAGCTGGACGAAACGAACAAAGCCGAA
>Ga0073909_10000671_pt1 | contig 10904 bp, 9 predicted proteins | sample Coa_R1_6_FD_66439 | JGI IMG/M metagenome (GOLD analysis project Ga0073909, IMG submission 66439) | Surface soil microbial communities from Centralia Pennsylvania, which are recovering from an underground coalmine fire. - Coalmine... | ecosystem: Environmental > Terrestrial > Soil > Unclassified ... | reverse complement strand
AGTCCCGGCGAATCGATCAGGTTGGTCCGGCGAATCGCATCCAGAATATCCGCAACGGTTACGCCGGAAGCTATCAAACGCGCGGGATCTGGGGTGACTTGATATTCCGGAACGCGGCCGCCTTGAATGATCACCGCAGCCACGCCGTCGAGACGATTGATGCGCGGCTTGATGTCGTACGTGGCGATTTCCCAGAGATTTTCCGGCGAAATGGAATCGGAAGTCAGGCTGTAACCGATGATCGGAAATGTCGCGAAGGTCAGGCGATGCGTTTCCAGTTTGGCGGTGGCGGGAAGTTCGGATTGCAGCCGTGCCACCACGGCGTCCACACGCTGCAGCGCCAGCACCATGTCGGTGTTCCAATCGAAAAACAAATCGACTTCGGCTGAGCCGCGGCTAGTGATGGAAAGAACCCGCTGAAGTCCCGGGACACTGTTGACCGATTCCTCTACCGGGCGAGTGATGGTGACCAGCATCTGGTCGATGGGCGCCACCCCGTTGTCCACGCCGATCACGATGCGTGGGAAATCGGTGTTCGGAAAAACGGAAACCGGAATGCTGAACGCCAGATACCCGCCGACCAGCGCCAAGCTGATAATCAGAAAAAGGATCGGGCGCGAAATTCGCTGAAACCAGAAAGTTTGCTGTGCACCGGACGGCGCTGGCGAAGAAGGAAAAAGCTGCGGCATCCGCGCTACTCCTTGCCCGAATCGGGAGCCGAGGATTTGTTGCCATTTGCTTCGTCGGATTGATCGCCAGATTTCGCAGAATCTTCTTTTGCCGGCGCGGCTTCGATTCTTATCTTGGTTTTATCGGGTAATCCGTAACCGCCTGAAACGATGACCGATTCGCCGGCGGCGATGCCACTTTTGATTTGAACGTCGGCGGCGCCAAGCAAACCGAGCTGCACGGTTTTCTGGTGTGCCATGTTGTCGGAACCGGCGACCATCACAAAATGTCCGGCTTCCGGAGATTGAAACACCGCTGCTTTCGGAACCAGGATGACATTTTTCGCGGTGGCCGCAGTGATCAAAACCTGCACGGTCATTCCCGGTTTCAGCGCGCCCGGAGGTTTGGAAGTTTCCACCCACACTTCCACGGTGGTGCTGCCGGGGTCGAGTGCCGGGCTGACCAGCGTGAGTTTTGCGGGAATCGGATCTTCTTCGCCGGCAATTTGAATGCTGGCGGAATTTCCAGTTTTCAGCGCCACGGCTTGGGCCTGCGAAACGTGCGCTTTGGCAATCAGGTGACTGGTGTTCATCACCGTAAGCAGCGGCTGATTCGCGGAAGCCAGTTCGCCAGGATACAGCGGGCGATCGGTGACCACGCCGTCGATGGGGCTACGAATTTGCGAATAGCTCAGCTGCGCTTGGGCTCCCAGCAATTTTCCTTTCGCGGCGGAGAGCTGGCCGCCGGCGCTTTTGAGCGCGGAGTCTTTTCCGGTGTGGTGCAGATCATCAAGTTGCTTCTGCGATTGCTCATACTGGCTGCGGGCCTGGGACAGCGCCACGGCGGCGGCGTCCAGATCGCGGCGGGGCAGTGCGCCCTGCTGAAAAAGCTGCTGGCGGCTGTCAAACACTTTTTGTTGAGCGTCCAGCGCGGTTTTGGAAGAAACGGCGTCCAGTTCGGCTTTCTGAATCTGTTCTGGCAGGTTGGAAGCGGTGGAGGTGACGTAGCCCGCCTCCGCCTGCTCGAATTCGCCTTTACTCTGCACCGCGGCGGCGGAGAGATCGGAATTTTCCAGCACCGCCAGCAATTGGCCCTGGTGAACGCGAGCGCCACGCTGCACTTCGAAGGACTTGATGGTGGAAGTTATTTTCGGAGTGACGATCGCTTGCTGCAGCGGAAAAACCACCGCTTCGGCGGTAACGATTTGCGAGATGTCTCCGGTGCGCGCCGGCGAGACTTGCACGGAAACCTCCGGAACAATTTCCGGTTCTTTTTGCGAGCAGCCGAATGTGATCAGCGCCAGTGCGGCCAGCGGCAGGCACAGTAGCGAATTTTGCCGCGAGAGTTGCGGCAGAAAAGCGAGCGAGATCATGGCGTGGTGAGCACTCCGGTCAGAGTTTGCAGATTGGCGAGAGCGACCTTATAACGCACGGTGCCATCCTGATAATTGTTGCTGGCCTGCACCAAGGCGGTTTGCGAATCGACAACTTCGAGCACCGTGGCTTCGCCGCCTTGGTACCGGAGGGTGGTCAGGCGCTGGCTTTCCGCGGCCAGTTCGGCCGAACGTGCCAAGCCGGTAAGTTCGTTGAGCGAAGTTTCCGCTTCGGCATACAGCGAACGAATTTCAGCTAGGAGTTTGCGCTGGGAATAGGAAAGCTCGAGCTTGGCCTGTTTCTGATGCAACTGCGCCTGATGAACGCGGCTTCGCGTGGCGCCCCAATTCCAGACTGGAAAATTCAGCGAGGCCACCGCGGATGATCCGAGATTGGGGATTTTTTGGCCGGTGGACGGGTCGGTGCCGTTGACGGCGAACTGCGGCGCATCGATTCCATAGAAATAATCGAGTCCCAGCGAAGGAAGATATTCGGCGCGCGCGGAAGCGACTTCGCTGCTGGTCATGTTCACGGTTTCCAGCGCGGCGCGCAAATCGGGATTGTCGCGCGCAGCTTGTTGCTGGACTTCCTCTAGCGAGGGAAGCGGAACGGAAGCGCGCAGATCGTCAGTGAGAACAAAATTGTCCTGAAAATTGGGAAAAATCAAAACCGCGAAAGCGAGGCGCGCGTTGAGCAACCCTAGTTGCGCTTCCTGCAATTGGCGGCGCCGATCGTTGGCCTGCAGTTCGGCTTTGATGGCGTCGGAGTGAGCGACTTCGCCGCCCTTTTCCAACTGCTGGGTGAGTTCGAGGAAGCGGTCGCCTTCCCCGGCGATGCGTCTAGCGTCGTCCAGCTTGAACTGCGCGGCGAGCACGCCGAAATAGTTTTGCGCGACGGTGACCACCAGGCCGCGGGAAGCAATTTCGGCTTTAGCGCGAGCCACCGCTGCGGCTGCAGACACCTTGCGATAGTTAGCGATCGCCGCAACATCGATTGCTTCGTGGACGTTGCCCTGGCTGATGTACTCATGAACGGAGTTGTTGGCAATGTAGCGCACCCCGCCCAAATGGTTTCCCTGAGTGTAAATATATAAATTGTTATAAGAGGCCTGAGGAAGTAACGCGTCGCGAGCTTGAGTGCGATCTTCGTGCGCGGAGCCGGCGTCGGCGACGGAAGCTTGGTAAACGATACTGTTTTTTCGAGCCAGGGCCAGCGCGGTGGAAAGCGAAACCGCGACTGGATCTGTGGAGACAGTAGTGGTGGCGGCAGAAGAGGATTGCGCGTTTGCTTGGGGCTGCGGCGCTTCAGGCTTCTCTTGCGCGCCAGTGGAAACACCGCAAAAAAGAAAAGAAAATGCGGCAAGCGAAAGCGTGAGATGAAATTGGCTGCGAATGCGCACCATGTTCACTGGAACGAGTCCGAAAAAGAGGAATCGCTGGAGACAGAGAATAGCGAAACGGAGATAAATCCACGATTAATGCGAAGGATTTGAAGGCGGGGCGGAAACCGGTAAACGCAGGGTAAAAACAGTACCGGACGCATCGGAGCGAGTGAGTTCGAGAGCGCCGTGATGAACTTCGGCGATCCATTTGGCGATAGAAAGGCCAAGGCCGGCGCCGGAATTGGAGTCGGCGCGGGTGCGGGCCTGATCGCCGCGGAAGAAACGTTCAAAGATCCGGGGCTGAAGTTCGGCGGGAATGCCCTGACCATTGTCGGAGACGATGATGACCGCCTGATCGGAAGTCGCAGTGGCGGCGACGCTGACGGTCCCGTCGGCGGGCGTGTATTTGATGGCGTTATCGAGAAGATTGAGCAGCATGCGACGGATGAGCGATTCGTCGGCGACGACACAGAGTTCGCCGGAGGAACTATTTTGCAGCGAAATGGATTTTGCGGAAGCCAGGCTGCGCATGGATTGCACGGAATCGGCGAGCAGTTCATCGAGATAGAATTCCCGGGGAGTAACCGGATATTGGCCGGCATCGGCGCGGGAGAGGGTGAACATATCGTCGACGACGCGCGAGAGGCGGCGGGCTTCGTGATGAAGAATGCCGAGGGATTCGCGATATTCCTGTGGGGAGCGAATTTCTTTGGAGAGTGCCACTTCGGATTCACCCTGAAGAATCGCGACGGGTGTACGGAGTTCGTGAGAAGCGTCGGCGATGAATCGGCGCTGGCGTTCAAACGCGAGATCGAGGCGATCGAGCAGACGATTGAAAGTGGCCGCGAGCCGGCCCAATTCGTCATCGGGATTTTGAATCCGCAAACGATCGTGAATGGTGGATTCACCGATGCGATCGGCGCGGGCGCTCATGTCGGCGACGGGAGCGAGGCTTTTGCGAGCCAGAAAATATCCGCCCGCGGAAGCAAGAATAATGGTGAGCGGAATCAGCCAGCCGAGAGCGATGCGAATATTTTCGAGAAGAGCATTTTCGGGATGAAGCGAAGCGACGATCACCAGGCGATATGATTTTTGCGCCGAGGAAAAAGTGCGGGCGTAACAGCGAGCTCCGCCATGTCGCGCTGGAACATTTCGGAATGATGTTTGCGGCGTGGCCAGCGAAGCGAGGCAGGATTCCAGAATCGGTGGAGTGATGGCGGGCTTACCTTCGCCGCGAGCTTGTTGCACAGCGCTGGGCAGTTCAGCGGAGCTTGCCAAAAGATCGCCACTGGAAGTGAGCACGGCGAAGGAGTGCCCGGGATATTGATGTTCGAGCATGGATTGGCGAGCGGCATCGGCGACGCCTTCGGCAGCAGGCGCGGAACTCAACTCGGCATCGAGCGTGGCGAGGAACGAATCGGAGAGTTCGACCAGGCCGGCATCGGTGCGGGCCAAAATATTTTCTCGGACAATCCAATAGATGACCAGCGAAAGCAGCAGCAGGGTGAAGGTAAGCACCGCCGCGTACCAAAGCGTGAGACGGCTGCGGACCGAGCTAAACACCATTTTTGCGACCTGAGGATTTTGGCTTGGCGCGTCCAGTGGATGGAGTTGGGTTATCGTCGACTTGTGGATCGTCGCCGGGGCCGAGCATGTAGCCGGCGCCGCGCTTGGTGTGGAGCAGAGGGGTTTCGCGAGGGCCGTCGACTTTGCGGCGCAGGCGATTTATGTAGACTTCGATCAGGTTGGAGAACGGATCGAAGTGTTCGTCCCAAACGTGTTCGGCGATTTCGGCGCGGCCAACGATGCGACCGGTGTTGCGAACCAGAAATTCGAGGAGGGCAAATTCTTTGTGGGTGAGGGAAATATGCCGTCCGGCGCGAGTGGCGACTTGAGCGGCGGTGTCGAGAGTCAAATTGCCGACGGAGAGTTGCGCAGGCTTTAGTTCGGCTGGCCGGCGCAGCAGTGCACGGAGGCGTGCGAGAAGTTCGCGAAATTCGAAAGGCTTGGTGAGGTAATCATCGGCGCCGTGATCGAGGCCGGCGACGCGGTCTTCGACGCCGTCACGCGCGGTGAGCATCAGCACCGGAATTTTTAGTCCGGCCTGGCGAAGCTGGCGGCAAACGTCGAAGCCGCTGAGTCCAGGCAACATGACGTCGAGAATGATGAGGTCGTAGGAATTAATTTCGGCTTGTTCGAGTGCGTCGGGGCCGGTGGCGACGGCGTCGACAGCGTAAGCCTGTTCCTGCAGGCCTTTGACGACGAAGCGCTGCACGCCGGGATCGTCTTCTGCAATCAGGACACGCACAGACGCATGATACGCGAAATCGCTAAACGCCGCGCCTGGTGGAGGCAAACGTGAAGAATCGTCCGGATTTAGCGCGCCAGAGCGCGGATAGCCGCCAGTTTCTGCACCCTTTTATGAGCTCGATTCGGCAGCCTTAATGGAGGCGGGACTCATCCGGAGAGTTATGGCGGATATCCTGTCACTGCTCGGAACATTTCTGCTACGGGCGCTGTCTCTAATTTACGTGCGGGGCTGCCAGCGCCTGAAACAGAAGGTCATTCCTATGCTAGGTCAAGTGCTGCTTATCGTGATTTGCGTCGGCTTGTTCGGCTATCTGCTGGCGGGATTGCTGTGGCGACGCTGCAAGCGAAAAAAGCCAGGCGTGCCGGTGCCGATTGATTTGGCAACCGCTTCGGCTTCCGGCATTGACCCCGCCATCTCGCCGCAATTTCAAATTCCGGGAATCGCGAAAGCGCGAAGCATTGGCGCCGCGAATACCAACCCCGGGTGAACGCGCACGCGGAGCAACGACAACTGGGATTTTTGGGCGCGCCGCAAGTGAATGTTCTGGAATTGAATCGCGATTTGGACGCGAACTTTCCAGTGAAATAATTTTGCGCTGCTAGCGCTCGGCGTCTGCCGTTTTGCCGTGTTTTGATTCGCGCGGCGCCTGGAAACGGTAACCGACCCAAGGTTCGGTCAAAATCAATTTCGGCCGCGCAGGGTCGGATTCAATTTTCTTGCGAAGTTGATTGATCATCACTCGCAGATATTCCGGTTCATCGCCATAATCCGGGCCCCAGACCGCTTGTAACAATCGGCGGTGAGTCAATGGCTTTCCTGCGTTCAAGACCAAGTGACGCAGCAGCTCAAATTCTTTTGGTGTCAGGTGCACTTCGTTTCCGCGGACGGTGACCATGCGCGCTTCGAAGTCCACGGAGAAGTCTTTTGACGTGAATGACGTTTCCTGGCCCTGAGGCAAGCGGCGGCGCAGCGCTACACGGATGCGCGCGAGAAGTTCCTGCATGCCGAAGGGCTTGACGACGTAATCGTCAGCGCCGGCATCGAGCGCCAAAACTTTGTCGCGTTCGGCGTTGCGCACGGTAAGCATCAAGATCGGAACGTCGAGAGTCCGGCGAAGTTCGCGACAGGTTTCCAGGCCGCCGATGCCGGGCATGTTGACGTCCAGCAGAATGGCGTTGGGCGTGGATGCGCGGATGGATTGGAGAGCTTCTTCGCCGGTGCCCGCTTCAAAAATGGTGTAGCCTTCGGCGGAGAGCGCGTTGCGCAAAACCCGGCGGACTTGCTGGGCGTCGTCCACGATAAGGATTTTTGCGGAAGTCATCAGCGATCGTCCCCGTGGCGCGCGATCGGCAGCGCGAAGGTAAAAACCGAACCATGATGCAACTGGCTGGTAACGCTGATAGTACCGCCGTGCGCTTCCACGATCGCTTTGGAAATCGGCAAGCCCATGCCGGTGCCCTGAATGACGGAACGTTGATCTTTGCCGCGATAGAATTTGTCGAAGATGAGTCCTTGCTCCATGGTGTCGATACCGGGCCCGCGATCGGCGACGCTGAAGGTAACGAAATTCCCGCCATTTTCGGCACTGACGATAATTGGTGTGTCTTTCTCCGAATAGAGATTCGCGTTTTCGAGCAATTGGACCAGAACTTCCTTGGCGCGTGCCAGATCGGCACGAACGGGAGGCAGGCCCTCGGGAATTTGCACACGAACGTCGCGCGAGGCCAGCGAAGTTTTGCAATTCACCAGTGCGCTGTCGACCAGTTCACGTACGGGTACTGCGCGGAATTCGAGCTCGATTTCGCCGGCTTCGAGTTGCGACATTTCCGAGGCATCTTCCACCAATTTGTTCAAGCGGTCACATTCCTCGTTCATGATATCCAGAAGTTCTTGTTGCTGGCTGCCCAACGGAAGATGCGTGGAAAGCAGAGAAGTGACCGAAGCTTTTATAGAAGTGAGCGGCGTGCGGAAATTGTGAGTGATGGAATCAAGAAGAGCGGATTTGAGGCGTTCACTCTGGCGATCGGCCTCGGTACGACTCAGCTGTTCGACGGCGCGGGTTCGTTCGATGGCAATTCCAAGCAAGGTGCCGACAGCTTCAAGCGTTTGGCGAGTCAACGGAGCACCGGAAATTCCAAAGCTGCCAATGGACTTCATGCCCAGTCGAACCGGGCCGTAGCAAAATCCGCGCACGGTATCGACGTAAGGCTCTTCGCGCTCGTAGGCCAGTCGTAACTGTTCTTCTTCCAACTGCAGCGTGCCGTAACCAGAGCGATAGAATTTTTGTTTGTCAGCCAGAAACAAACTAGCAGCGCCGGTTTCGAAGGCGTCCACGATGTGATTAGGAATGGCGTTCATCAATTGAATGACGTTGCCTTCGCCGAGAAGTTTCTGGCTGAAGGCATAGAGATGCTCGATTTCGCGGCGGCGGCGATTAGCGATGTCGGCTTCACGGCGAATACGGCTGGAGAGACGGCTGCCGGTAATCGAGGTGACCAGAAAGGCGAATAGGGCGACCCAATTTTGGGGGTCGGCAACAGTGAGCGTGCCGACCGGCGGCAGAAAGAAATAGTTGAACGATAGGATAGCGGCGACCGACATCAAGACCGAGACGGTCATTCCCCAGACGGCGGAAACTGCTAAAATCGCCAGAAGGAAGAAAAGGGCCACGGTAGTCTGGTTGACGTGCGGAAGAGCATCGCGAAAAAACAGGGTGATTCCGGCGACGATCAGCAGGGCCAGCAAACTCCGGATCGTGCGGCGCCGGACAGATGGAATCATTCTATAATTCTATCGTATCCAAGGAAATGCAGCAGAGAGAAGCCCGCGTGACCAAGAAGCCCGAAGACTGGCTGGAGGTAGCGTCGCCCGCGCAAAAAACGCGCGGGAATTTTAAGCTTTTCTTGGGGTACGCGCCGGGCGTCGGAAAAACTTTCGCCATGCTGAGCGAAGCGATTCGCCGGCACAGCCGCGGCGAAGACGTGGTGATCGGCGTAGTGGAAACCCACAAGCGCAAAGGAATCGAAGAGCTGGTCACGCAATTGGAAGTGGTTCCGCGGAAGAAGATCGAGTACAAAGGCACGCTATTTGAAGAGATGGACCTGGAAGGAATTCTGGCGCGGAAGCCGGCTGTCGCTCTGGTGGATGAACTGGCGCATACCAATATTCCGGGCAGCAAAAACCGCAAGCGGTATGAAGATGTGCAGACGCTGCTGGCGGGGAACATCGACGTCATCTCCACACTGAATATTCAGCACATTGAAAGCATTTCTCCGGTGGTGCGCAACATTACCGGAATCACGATTCGCGAAACGGTACCGGACTGGGTGCCCATGACCGCCAGCGAAACGGTGATGGTGGACCTGACGCCCGAGGCGTTGCAGAACCGTATGCGGCGCGGCGATGTGTACATGCCGGCAAAAGTGGAACAGGCTTTGAGCAATTTTTTCCGGCGCGGCAACCTGATCGCGCTGCGCGAGCTGGCTTTGCGACAAGTGGCCGAACAAGTGGACCGCAGTCTGGAAAACTATATGAGTGCGAAGGACATTCAAAAAAACTGGGCGGTGCGAGAGCGCATTGCGGTCTGCGTGAGTTCGAGTCCCGCCGCTCAATACTTGATTGCTAGAGCGGCGCGCATGGCTCGGCGGCTGGATTCGGAACTTTACGTGATTCATGTGGATACCGGCCGCGACAACGGGCGGGACCCTAACAAGAAGACGCTGGCGGCCAATTTGAAGTTTGCGGAAAATCTTGGCGCCAAAGTGATTGAACTGAAAGGCGTAAGCGTGGCGGATTCGGTGGCCCGTGTGGTACGCGAAAAACATATTACTCAGGTCATTTTTGGTCGGTCGATCGAACACGGCTGGCGAAAGTATCTTTATCTATCCGCGGCGCACAGATTTTTGCGGGAGTCGCCAGAAGTGGATGTGCATATCGTCAGCCAGGAAAAAGACTGAAGCGTTTAGGTTGAGCTCACTCTCGACGGTCACACCACGCGGCCGGTAGTACCACGAACAATCAGTTCGGGCTCCACGACGATATGTTTGGCGAAGTCTGCGTTTTTCGGCGCGTTGATGCGTTGCACCAGTTTTTCGGCGGCGGTAGCGCCCATTTCACGAAGCGGCTGGCGGATAGTGGTTAGGCCGGGATTTTGGAACGCAGCGCTTTGGATATCGTCAAAACCGACTACGGAAACATCTTCGGGAATGCGGCGGCGAGCTTCGCGCAAGGCGCGAATCGCTCCCAACGCGGAAATATCGTTGAAGGCCAATAGGGCGGTAAATTGCGGCGCAGTCTTCAGTAGTCTGCAGGTCATGTCATAGCCGGGCTGTGGAGTGGGAGATTCGCTTTCCAGTTGAATGGTGAGCCTTTCATTCACTTCCAGGCCAAGATCCTGTGCCGCGGCACGAACAGCTTTCCAGCGAATTTCACTATCTGAGCTGAACGCCTGACCCTTGATGAAAGCGATTTTGCGATGGCCTAGGCCGAAGAGATGATCGAGCGCAAGGCGTGCAGCGCGCGTGTGGTTCAGAGAAATGTTGGTCACACCGGGCAAGTTTTTGTGTCCGGAAACAGAAACGATCGGGACAGAAAGTCCCGGTTGGCAGGCAGTATCCACCAGAATTAGGCCTTCGACAGCGCGTTGCTGCAGAAGGCGCGGATATTCCTCGATCAAATCGTTGCGGTGGCGATGGCTGACGACGAAATAAAAATAACCCTCCTGCAAGAGATGGTCCTCGACGCCGGAAAGGACCAGTGCGGCATAGCCTTCGCTTATTTCCGGAACGATCACACCGATGGTGAAACTGCGCTGCTGGCGCAACATACGAGCCATCACGTTTGGGCGATAGTTCAATTCGCGGGCAGCGGCGCGTACGCGAGTTTGGGTATGTTGCGGAATCGATTTAGCGGCAGGAGAGCGGTTCATCACCAGGGAAACCGTGGCCACAGACAAGCCGAGGTGTTCGGCAAGTTCCCGCAAGTTTACTTTGGGTTCCTGCTGCTCCGCTGTTCCGGCGGCGAATTTGGCGGGTTTCGGGCGTGACATGGCTTTAGTGGTTGCGTAGTCTGTCACAAGCGCAGGGCAGGCGGCAAGAGAAGTAATGACGGTCCGAGGACGTGCTAACTGCTCGTCGCTGGCCGCAGATCAGTCCAGATAAATCGATTTACT
>Ga0073909_10000667_pt1 | contig 10948 bp, 6 predicted proteins | sample Coa_R1_6_FD_66439 | JGI IMG/M metagenome (GOLD analysis project Ga0073909, IMG submission 66439) | Surface soil microbial communities from Centralia Pennsylvania, which are recovering from an underground coalmine fire. - Coalmine... | ecosystem: Environmental > Terrestrial > Soil > Unclassified ... | reverse complement strand
TCGAAAGGGTGACATAGGCGCTACCAGCGTGAACTGGCTTCCTGAAATGCGATCTTCACCAGCTTGCTGGCCATGTAGTCGAAATCCGCGGCTTGGTCTTGATCGCTACCGGCGAAACGCTCGCGGAAAGACGAAAGGTCGACGGCACTTTGCACTTCGTCCAGGGTATGAAACATGGCCGGGCCGGTGCGCTTGAGTTGCGCATTCAACTGTTCGACCGTGCTTTGCAACAAATCGCGAACGAGAAACAGATAGGTCTTGTCGTGCATGACCGGCCCGTGTCCGGGGACGATGGTGCCAGCATCCAACCGACCGAGATTCTGCAAGGTCTCAATCCATTCGGCCGGATAGCCATCGTTGGTGGCGGGAATCGGATAGGAGACTAGATCGCCGGTCATCACAATTTTTTCCTTGGGAAGATAAACGATGGCGTCACCGGCGGTGTTGCCACGGCCCAAGAATTTGATTTGGACTTCACGATTGCCGATGTCCAGGGAAAAATCGTGGTCAAAGGTTAGCGTCGCGCTTTGAAATTTGATTTTCTTCAGCTCTTCCATCACCGGAGCGCGCTGAGCCAGAGCATCTTTCACTTCTTTTTTCTCTGCCGCGGTTAGTGCCCTGCCCTCTTTGGTTTTTCCGGTTTCGAGCAGCTGTTGAAAATATGCGTTTTGTTTTTCCTCCCGACTTTCGGAGCCGGGGCCAAACATGTCCATCCCTCTTTTGGTTTCGATGTGGGCGATGATGGTGAGGGCGGGAAAATTGTCCATATAGATGCGATTCGCCAAATTGTGATCGTTGTGAAAGTGAGTGTTGATAAGAAAGCTGACCGGTTTGTCAGTCCATTTGCGAATTTCAGCGATGTCTTCGCGGGCGGCGGAAGGGAGAAAGCAAGCATCCACTACGAAAACCTGGCGATCGCCGATGATGACGGTGGTATTGCCGCTCTTGAAGCCGTCAAAATTGTCGCGATGTTCAATGCTGTAGACGCCGTCGGCGAGCTTGCTGACTTGGCGAAGGGTCTGCGCCCGAACGGGCATGGCAGCCGCTAGAAAAAGCACGGGAATGGCGATGCGCAAGCTCGCGGCACGATTCGATTTGAACGCCATTCCGATCTCCGCAAAAAAAGATGTGGCCCAGGCTGCGAGCGGTGATAAAGCTTAAAGAGGTGGACGGTTCGATTGGGAAATCGGTAGCACAGTGCGAAAAAAAAGGCTTGGCTTCCTTTTGTCAGAGGTGTTGGTGGCGGAACTAAGAAAGTAAGAGCTGCGTCGAAACGCGAAGCCCACGCATCTTCATCGTGATCGCCGGGAGTGATGTTAACGTACAATTGATCTGGAACCACGCCATTGGCTCGCAGCAAATGCACGGCTCTGCGGATGTCGGCTGGTTCCGATTCTGGCGCGTCCGCACGAGTTTCTTCGGTTCCTCCGCCGAGATAAATACTGGCTGGCCAATCTTTGAAAATCTGCGCTTGCTTGAGAATTGAGAAGTCGTTTACGTACGAGAAAGGGCTTTCAATAGCTGCGCGCCCCGAAAACGCCGCGGCTATGCAGGCGACGTAGAGAGTGATAAGGCCGCCGTAGGCGGAGCCTCCCGAGTCCGGTGTTTTCTGCGCCGGGTTTTGTGCGGTAGTTCCTTTTCGATGAGCGGCAAAATCTCATCAGTGAGAAAGGATGGGAAGTTGGCGCGGTGTACGGCGACGAGCGGCGGTTCAAGAGTGTCGTCGGAGAACGGAAGAGCTGGAGTGCTAGCGTTGAGAAACTTGGAATGAGAATTGTATTCACCCGGCGGAATGGCATTGGCCTTCTCCGGAAATCAAATCGTTTGGGTAATTTTCAAGTTTGAGAAATAGGCGTCGGTGGCGATAAAGGCCCACAAACCGATTTGGCCGCGGACCTCGCCGAGTTTCAGATCATTGACGATCAGGCAAGGTTCCGCAGCTCCGTTGACGTAGAGACGCGCCTTGGTGCCGGCAATTTCAATTTTCATCGTGGTCCAGGCGCCAGGCTCAACATCGACATAGGACTCGTAGACGCCGGGGGATTCTTCCCGCAAGCGATTCCACGGAAAATCGGGAAATGATTCGTATTGCACGGTGTGATTGCGACGGAGTTGATCATCGGCGCGTCCGTTGGTTGGCCGGAGATAGATGTTTTCGATGCGCATGCCGTGATCTTGGGCGTGGAACGCAACACCGACAAATCCGCGGGCAGTTGGGTCCAGCGCGGTCATGGGCAGGCCGGCGACATCGACTTCGATGGTGCCGTCTTTGAAATCCGAACCAACCATCAGAGCGAGCATTGAACCGTGATCCAGCTCAGGACTCGGCGGCGGGGACAGGTGCAGGGCCTTCCTGCCCCGATACCTAACTATTTCGGCTTTGGTGTTGACGGTTTGCAATCCATCTAAAGAATCGAGCGGAAACACTTTTGTTGGTTGCCGAGAGGACTGGGCTTGGGCGTCTGAAACCGTGAAGGCGAGGGTTGTCAGGCAAAGCAGGCTGATTCTCATCATGTTGCGCATTGCTTGGCTCCTTTGTCGCATCTGACAAGAAATGCAGATGGAGCATTATTTGAATCGTAGCGGCGATTTCCTCGATCGGAGAGTCTTTTTGGCGTTAGACGGCTGCAGGTTCAACTTGTTGCGCGAACTGAGGCCAAAGCACGCGTTGACCAGCAAATCACCGGTGGCCAGACCTGGAAACCTGAGTTCTAGGACGCCTAGGGCGGAAGGACCAATTTTGACGCATCTTGGGATGGATTGCGTGGCGGTACTGCGGCGGGTATCATCATTTTTCATGCTTCCGGCCAACCGTGCGCTCCGTTCCTCACTTCAATTTGATTTGACCTCGCTGCTTGCGATTGTGTTTTTTGCGGCTGCCTTTCTAGCAGGAGCGGCTTGCTTTGCGCAGACGCGGTCGGCTGATACACCTGATTCGCCCCCGGCTCTCCCGCCGATGTCAGCCGAAATGCTGCCTTTAGATCAGGTGCGGCCTGGGATGCGGGGCTACGCATACACCATATTTGCCGGCGACCTAGTGGAAAAATTCGACCTGACAGTGATTGGGGTGATGCCAAATTTCCTGGGGCCGAAGCAGTCGATTATTTTGGTGCAGCTAGAGGGCGCGAAGGTTGAACACACCGGAGTAGTCGCGGGAATGAGCGGAAGCCCGGTGTATTTGGATGGAAAACTGGTTGGAGCGCTTTCATTGAAGCTTGGAGTTTTCACCAAGGAGCCGATTGCCGGCGTGACGCCGATTGCAGACGTGCTGGCTGGTGGCGGAGTTGGCGCGGGAAATTCCGGAGCGCAGACGCAAGAGGTTGGTTCGAACGACATATCCCGGGAGTTGTCGGGACAATTGGCCGAGAGATCGGGGTTGCAAGGCGGGGCGGAATTGCGATCGATCGAAACGCCGCTGGTATTTTCCGGATTTCAGCCGGCAGCCATACAGAAATTTTCGAATCAACTGGATGGATTCGGATTTGTGGCGGCACAGGGCGGAACCGCTGCGGCGCGGCCGGATGACGGAAACCTTGCTCCGGGAGACATGGCCGGAATGGTGCTGGTGCAAGGAGACGTTTCGATCAACTCGGCATGCACAGTGACGGCGATCCAGGCCGACAAGGTTTTTTTGTGCGGGCATCCGTTTTTGAATTTGGGCGATGTGCAGATGCCCATGGCCAGGAGCCGGGTGTTGACGACGCTCTCGTCGGACCTGGCTTCGACAAAAATTGTGAATGTGGGCGGGCCGATTGGAACGATTACCGGAGACCATCTAACTGCGGTTACCGGGAAACTGGGCGCTGCGCCGGCGATGATTCCGATGGAGTTGGTGACCAAGTCGGCGTTCGGCGAGAAAACCATTCGCGCGCAAATTGTGAATCATCCGAAGCTGACGCCGTTGCTGGTGGCGCTGACGACTTTTAACGGGCTGACGCAAAACATCACCTACGGCGAAGCGACGACGCTGAAGCTAAATGCGGAGATCAAATTGAAAGGCCACGCTCCGGTACAAATTGAAAATACGTTTGCGCCCGGCGACACCATGAATCCGGATGGGATGCCTGTAGCGCTGAACGTAATGACCGTGTTCACACGGTTGTTCACCAACCAGTTTGAGAAATTGCAGGTGGACAACATTTCAGTACATGTGGAGAGCGTGCCGGGGCGGCAATCCTACGCCATCGAGAGTGCGTGGCTGCAAAAGGGCGAAGCGGCGCCGGGAGAGACTTTGCGGTTGCGGGTGCTGGTGCGGCCGTACCGCGGAGCGGCACGGGTCGAAGAAACTACAGTGAAGGTGCCGGACCAGGTCGCGCGCGGAACAACTTTGCGGGTGATGATAAGTGACGCGGATTGGATGAACCGGGCTTCGCGCGGATTTGGCGGGGCGATGGGTCAAAACGGTCCAGAAGGACTAGATCCGCTGATTTCGCTGATCAATCGCGAGCGTCGGAACGATCGTTTGTATGTGGGACTGTTTGTGCCGTCACCGACCATGTTGTGGGACGACAAGGAATTGCCGAATGTACCGTTGTCGCAGATCAATGCAATTGACGGGCGGCCTGCTCCGGGAAGCGTACAAATCCTGCGGGAATCGCTGGCGAGCGAGAGTTCGGTGGGGATGTCTGGTCCGGTGAGCGGAATCATTTCTTTGAATCTGCCGGTGCGCTGAGGAACAGAGCAAGGAGAAGAAAGCAGCGAGCACTAAATTCACGACCGGCGACGAGAAATTGTGAGAGGTAAGGGGTGCGAGTGAGCTACACAGTGTCGGAGCCCAGAAGACTTGTGAAGTTTGCGTCCACATTGGCCGTGCTGATGGTGGTGTGCGCAGGATGGGCTGCCGCGGAGCACACGCGGCGGTGGCGGCAATCCACTTATGACGAATTTTTGAAAGGGACGACACACGGAATTGCCGTTCGAAGCGATGGGCGGTTGGAATTGGCGCCGAAGTTTACGCAATTGGCGGATGCGGACGCTTCCTATTTGTGGGCGGTGAAGCTAGATGCGAAGGGCACACCGTATGCGGCGGGAGGATCTCCAGCAAAAGTCTTCAAGTTGGATGCCAGCGGTAAAGCGTCGACGGCATTCGAATCGAATGAACTCTCGGCACAAACGATTGCGTTCGATGCCAAGGGCGCGTTGTACGTGGGAACGTCGCCGGACGGCAAGGTGTACCGCGTCTCGGCTTCGGGTGAGAAGAGCGTGTTTTTCGATCCGAAGACGAAATATATTTGGGACATTGCGTTTGGCACAGACGGAGTGCTCTACGTCGCGACCGGAGATAAGGGAGTGATTTACGCGGTGACACCGGACGGAAAGGGCGAAGTGTTTTATGCGAGCGACGAAGCGCATATCCGGGTGCTGGCATTCGATGGCAAAGGAAACTTAATCGCGGGGACGGAGCCGAGCGGACGCGTGCTGCGTTTGAGCAAGGCTAAGGGCGCGGCGAATGCCGCGGGATTTGTGTTGTACGAAACGCCGAAACGCGAAGTGACGGCGCTGGCTGTGGGAGCAGATGGAGCGATTTATGCGGCGGCGATCGGTGAGCGGCAGCATAACGCCGCGGTAAGTAATAGCGGCGCGGCTTCAACCGCGACAACGACGATCACCTCCACCGGAAATGTAACGGTGATTGCGCCGACGCAAGGAACAGGGCAAGCGCAGACTCCATTTGTCGCGTTCCCGGCCCTGATTTCGAGCGGAATTTACAAGATCGCGACAGACGGCGCGCCGGAAGAACTGTGGACTTCGCGCGATGACGTTGTGTATTCGCTGGGAATCGGCGGAGATGGAAGACTGCTGGCGGGACTGGGCAATTCGGGAGCACTGCTGGCGATTGACGGCCGTGGCGTGTTTGCGCAGCTGGCGAAGGCTGGTTCGGCGCAGATTACAGGAATTGTTCCCAACGCCGCTGGCAAAATCTTTTTGTGCACGGCCAATCCGGGAAAGTTGATCGCGATGGGGCCGGAGTACGAGGCGGAAGGAACTTACGAATCACGATCGTTTGATGCGCAGCTTTTCTCGCAGTGGGGACGGATGGAATGGTGGAGTCCGCCGGCGAGCTCTGGACGGAACGGTGCGAATTCGAACAGCAAGGAACCGCGGCTGGAATTTTACGTGCACAGTGGAAACACCGAAGATCCGGGCAAGGAATGGTCGAAATGGTTCGGGCCGTACACCGCGAGTGGCACTCAAACCGAGATTCCGGCAGCGCGTTTTGTGCAGTGGAAAGCGGTGATTCACGACGGGCGGCCTGGCGACGGGATTGAATGGGTAAGCGTGTCGTATCAGCCGAAGAATGTGGCTCCCGTGATTGACGGAATTACATTACAAGACCCTGGAGTGAGAGCACAGGGGCAACCGAATTTGGCGATCGGTGCGGCCACGACGGCTTCGTTGAAATTTCCGCCCGCACAGACTCCGTCGGGAACTGTGGCGGTCAACCAGGCCCAGAGTTCCGGCAATGTGAAGTTTGATATTCCGCCACAAGGAATAATGCAAAAGGGGTACCAGTCGGTACTGTGGACAGCACACGACGACAATGAAGATGACCTGCGTTATGCGGTATTTTTCCGAGGCGAAGGTGAAAAAGATTGGAAATTGATGAAGGACAAGCTGGATCAGAAGTTCTATTCCTTTGACACGACGACGCTGGCCGACGGCGCGTACTACCTGAAGATTGTGGCGAGCGATGAGGCTTCGAATCCACCGGACAAGGCGTTGAAGACCGAACGGGAAAGCGAGCGGTTTGAGCTTGACAATACCCCGCCGATGATTGGAAAAGTCGAATCGGTGATCAGGGGTGGATCAGCGGAAATAAAATTTACTGCGACGGACAATGGCTCGAGCATCGATCGCGCCCAATACAGTGTGGATGGCGGCGAGTGGATAACCTTGGCGCCCAAATCGGGGATTAGTGACGGGAAGCAGGCCGAGTACGATTTCTCAGTGAGCGGCCTAAAAGCAGGAGAGCATACGATTGCGGCCCGGGCATACGACCGGTTTGAAAACGCAGGAAGCGGTAAAGCGGTGATAACGATTCAGTAGCGAATTGCCTAGCTTGACCAGCGCTCGGTGCGCGGGATGGAGAGAAACGTTTCGATTTCAGCGCCGAAGCCGATGCGGCCGTCACCGTAGGGCTCATGGCGAACGTGAACGACGCGAGCGCGGCAGTGAGTTTCCTTGGCCTGGTCACCGGTAATCTCCGATGGCATGCGCAAAGTAGCCTCGATGGGCATGCCAACCTGGAGCGCGGCCGACGTAGCAAAATAAAATCCACCTTGGGAAACGTTAAGCGCCTCGGTGAAGTGTTCGCTCTGGTCTGCGGCGAGGCCCATAGCTTTAAAGCGGATGGGCGTCCGCATGGCAAAGCGGGTCAAGTGCCGTCGTTCTGAAATGTCCATACTGAACTCCTTCGCGCAGGGAGGGAGACTGCGGCTCACTGTTCGCGCGGAAGGGTACCCGAAGCTTAGCAAACCGGCTCCCGTGGTCAAGTTTAAAGTGCGTGAATGCATGGCATCAGTGCTGACACACGGTCTGCTTTCGCTGGTTGCACCGGGCGTTTTGACACCCCGCTCCGTGCGTATAAATCCCTATCGCTTCGAAAGGTGGCCCTAAGCCAAATGCACAAACTTCCGGATGCGGATATAGTGTCGTAAGGCCCAGTTTTGTATCGTTCGAACTTTGAAAAAAGGCGACCTGGCGGACCAACTTATGTCCACAAAACCAAGTTCCCAGCCTCCGATACTCAGTTTGGAACAGATTGCCGCGGCGCACGAGCGCATAGCACCGCGGATTCATCGGACTCCGGTGCTGCAATCGGCGACCATTGATGCACTTTGCGGTGCAAAGATTTTCTTTAAGTGCGAGAACCTGCAGAAGACGGGGTCGTTCAAGATCCGCGGAGCGACAAATGCGATTTTTTCGCTGAGCGAGCGCGAAGCGTCGCATGGAATTGTGACCCATTCCAGCGGAAATCACGGTGCGGCCGTGGCCTGTGCGGCGGGTTGGCGGGGAGTTCCGGCATGGATTGTGATGCCGAAAAACGCGCCAATCATAAAATGCCAAGCGGTGGAAGCGTACGGCGGGAAAATTACCTTCTGCGAGCCGAAGGTTTCAGCACGAAACGAAGCGGGCGCTCGAATTCAGGCGGAAACCGGCGCGGTGATGATTCATCCTTACGATGACGACCGAGTCATCGTGGGTCAAGCGACTGCTGCGAAGGAATTGCTGGAAGAGGTCGGCGAGCTGGACACGATGCTGGCTCCGGTAAGCGGAGGCGGCCTGCTAAGCGGGACGACACTAAGCGCGAGATATATGCAACCGAAGGCTAAGATCTTTGGCTGCGAACCGGCCAAGGCAGATGACGCGTTCCGATCGCTACAGAGTGGAACGCTGCAAGCGATGGAATCGAGCGACACCATCGCCGACGGATTGCGGGCATCGCTGGCGGCTCGGACGTTTGCGATTCTGCAAAAACATCTATCAGGGATTTTCCTGGTGACCGAAGAAGAGATTATCACTGCCATGAAGCTTATCTGGGAGCGGATGAAAGTCATTACCGAACCTTCGTCGGCAATTGCGCTGGCACCGCTGATGAAGCCAGAAACCATCGACGCGATTTCGGCGGGACTGGCTGGCGGAAGGAAACCACGTATCGGAATCATTCTTTCCGGGGGCAACGTCGACCTTCACGAACTTCCCTTTCGCTAGAATGTCTTGCCGTTGTTGCCGGCCGCGCCAACCGTTCTGCTTTGGTCGTGACCAGCGGCAGAGTTCGCGAAACACTACGGTTTGAAGGTTCCCGGGCTGGGGCGTTCTGATACAAGTCAGAGACATTGCCGCTTCACACTAGAATCAATAGCGGCGAGTGATGCTTTTTTGGTTGCTTAGAGCAACCTCTGGCGCTCGATTGTGTTCGAATAGGAGCAAGCGGCAATCTCTGGCGGATGCCTGCGCGGAGCAGTACATCTCAATTCGGGTGAGACCAACGATGAACGTATTCCTGCGGAGACGAATATTTGTGACTGTTGTATGGCTTGGAGCGGGCCTGTACGCCGGAGGTATCGCCGCGGGCCAATCCGCGATGCCGCAGGCACGAATCGTCGAAGCGGTGCAGAACGAGAAAGTGGTGGCGCTACCAGGCAATGTACACCCCATGGCGCGCACGGCAAATGACCGAGGCATATTGCAAGACCAGCAGTCGGTGACCAGGATGCATGTGTTGCTGCAAAGAGGCGCCCAAGAGGAAGCCGCGCTACAGAAGTTGATGGCCGATCAGTTGGACCCCAGCTCGCCGAATTTTCACAATTGGCTGACGCCGCAGGAATTTGGACAAAAGTTTGGGCCAGCAGAGTCTGATCTGCAGACAGTAACAAGCTGGCTGAAGTCGCAGGGGTTCGACGGGCTGAAAGTAAATAACGGCCGGACGATGATTGAGTTCAACGGAACGGCTGGGCAAGTCCGCAACGCCTTTCATACGGAGCTTCACCGGCTTTCAGCAAACGGCGAAGAGCATTTTGCCAACATGCAGGAACCGCAGATTCCGGCGGCGCTGGCGCCAGTATTGACGGGAGTGGTCGGACTGCATAATTTCCGCCGGAAGCCGATGATTCACCGGTTAGGGAAATTTCGCCGGGATGCGCAGACCGGCGAAGTAACGCCTTTGTTTACGTTCACCGACGTGAATGGAACGTTCTTCGGTGTAGGGCCGGCGGACTTCAAAACCATCTACAACGTGCCGTCAGGGTTTGACGGTAGCGGACAGAGCATTGCGATTGTCGGACAGTCCAACATTAATATTCAAGACGTGCGCGATTTCCGGACAATTTTCGGACTACCCGCGAATGATCCTCAAATCATTGTAAATGGCGCCGACCCAGGACTTGTTTCGGGAGACCAAGGGGAATCCGATCTGGACGTGGAATGGTCCGGAGCAGTGGCACCACATGCGAAGATCATTCTGGTGGCAACGGGGGTCACCCAAACAGATGGACTCGGCGGGGTGGATTCGTCGGCGGAATACATCGTGGACAACAATGTTGCGCCAATCCTTAGCGAGAGTTACGGGAGCTGCGAATCAAACCTGGGGACCGCTGGAAATGGATTCTATAATGCGCTATGGCAGCAAGCAGCCGCTCAGGGAATCACCGTAATTGTTTCTGCCGGGGACAACGGACCAAGTGCCTGCGATGATCCTAATTCCGAAACTTCGGCGAAGTCTGGAATTGCCGTAAGTGGCATCGCTTCGACTCCGTTCAACGTAGCGATTGGCGGAACGGATTTTGATCAAGCAGGTATCCAGTCTACGTTTTGGAACTCGACAAACGGTTCGTCCTCCCAGGTTTCCGCAAAAGGATACATTCCCGAAACAACCTGGAATGATTCCTGCGCGAGCGCCGGTCTTACTGGGTGTAACTCCGTGACTTCAAGCAGTGCGAGTTTGAATATCGTGGCCGGAAGCGGCGGGCCAAGTAACTGCATCCTGTTGTCCGGCACGACCTGTATCGCAGGCTATCCAAAACCGCCTTTTCAAACGGGATTTGGAGATAGCGCCAGAGACCTGCCGGACATTTCCTTATTCGCTAGCGACGGACAGAATAAGAGCTTCTACATTGTGTGTGAATCGGACCAGGATATTTCGGGTGACACTGGTTGCGACCTGACGAAGTTTACCAGTACGACTCCGTTTCACGATTTTCAGGCTGTTGGTGGAACGTCGGCTGGGGCTCCGGCGTTTGCCGGGATCATGGCTTTGGTGAATCAGAAAACGGGACAGAGACAAGGGAATGCAAACGTAACGCTGTACGCACTCGGAAAAAGTGAGACCTTCGCGAGCTGTAATTCTTCCGATGGGACCAGTGGAAGCTCCGCGAATACGACCTGCGTATTCAACGACATTACTAAAGGCAATATCTCGGTTCCCTGCTCCGGCGCTTCAGCGAATTGC
>Ga0073909_10000664_pt1 | contig 10968 bp, 13 predicted proteins | sample Coa_R1_6_FD_66439 | JGI IMG/M metagenome (GOLD analysis project Ga0073909, IMG submission 66439) | Surface soil microbial communities from Centralia Pennsylvania, which are recovering from an underground coalmine fire. - Coalmine... | ecosystem: Environmental > Terrestrial > Soil > Unclassified... | reverse complement strand
TCAGCCTGACCGCCGATGGCCACCTGCATCGTTTCGATGCCGCCGGACGGGAATTGAGGTAAAGGCAACGATACGGCCACTCATGACTGGGCCTCCCAGGGATTTGGTTGCCATGACGCTTCGCGCGGAAGGGAAGTCCTTATTGCCGTCAGCCCAGGATTTCCGCTATAATTCTCAGCTTTTACGTGTTGGAACACTTTCCGGAACCATTATGGTCGTTATTCGTTTAGCTCGTGGAGGCGCCAAGAAGCGTCCATTTTTCAACATCGTTGCCACTGATTCACGCAATCGCCGCGACGGGCGTTTCATCGAGCGTCTGGGTTTCTACAACCCGGTTGCCTCCGGTAAGGATCTGCCTTTTCGCATTGCCCAGGACCGTCTGGCGCACTGGCAAGGCGTTGGTGCGGAACTGTCGCCGACCGTTGCCCGTCTGGTCAATGAAGCAGGCAAGAAGGCTGCTGTCTGATTGCAGCCTCTTCTGAACCAGGTTTATCGCGCACCATGCAGTCAGGTGCCACGGTTCCCTCGGATCTGGTGACGGTAGCGCATGTCTCCGGTGCTTATGGAGTACAGGGATGGGTGCGTGTCAGACCCTATTCAGCAGACGCGGATGCATTGTTGGGCGCGCAAACCTGGTGGCTGGACAGGCCGGAGTTGCGCGATGTCAGGATAATACAAGCCAGGCGTCACAACGCTGATGTCGTGGCGCAGCTGATGGGAGTGGCTGACCGTGATGCGGCCCAGGCGTTGAAAGGTGCTGTGGTGCAAATCGCGCGTAGTCACTTTCCTGCTTTACCCGATGGAGAATTTTACTGGGTCGATCTGATCGGCCTGACGGTTGAAAATCTGCGGGGCGAGTCTTTGGGCGTGGTCAGCGATTTGATGGATAACGGGGCGCATCCGATTTTGCGTATTGCTGTACCGGTTGATGCTCCCGGCAGCAAGGCTGCTGCGGAAATTCTGCTTCCTTACGTCGGCCAGTTCGTCAAATCGGTGATCCTGTCCCAGAAAAAAATGATTGTCGATTGGGAACGGGATGATTGATCCCGGAGCAGCGGCAGGGAAAAAGGCGGCAAATGCGGTTTGACGTCGTCACGCTTTTCCCGGAAATGTTTTCCGCTCTGACGCGATCTGGCGTGACGCGCCGCGCGTTCGAGCAAAAAAGATGGGCATTGTCCTTGTGGAATCCACGTGATTTCACCACCGACCCTCATCGCACTGTCGATGACCGGCCTTATGGTGGCGGTCCCGGCATGGTGATGCTGGCCGGTCCGTTACGACGGACGCTCATGGCAATCAGGCAGAGTCAGCTTGAACTGGGGCTACCAGTGTCGCGTGTGGTGCATCTGTCGCCGCAAGGCAAGCCGCTGACGCACCAGCGTGTCATGCATCTGGTACAGGAGCCTGGCGTCGTGTTATTGTGTGGCCGCTATGAGGCGATCGACCAGCGTTTGCTGGATAGCCATGTGGATGAAGAAATCAGCCTCGGCGATTTCGTTCTGTCTGGCGGTGAGTTGCCGGCCATGACGCTGATGGATGCGGTGATCCGGCAGTTGCCTGGCGTACTCAACGCCGGCAGTTCGGTGGCAGAAGACAGTTTTGTCAACGGCTTACTGGATTATCCGCACTACACCCGCCCAGAAGAAGATGAAGGCGTCGCGGTGCCATCGGTCCTAATAGGCGGACACCACGCAGAGATCGAGAAGTGGCGGCGCGAGCGGGCGCTCGAGACAACCGCGAAAAAGCGTCCCGATCTGATTATCAAGGCGCGCCGGGATGGTTTATTGAGCAAGGAAGATGAAGAGTTTTTGAGCAGTTTTGGCAGTTGGCGGCAGTAGCAAAAGTGCGGGCGTGACCGTTTTGGTCGTGTCTGTCGATAAATCCCCATCCTCTGCCGGGCATATCGGTTCGACACCGATGCAGCAGGCGCCGGCAAGATGGTTTCCGGAGTAAAAAATGGATCTGATCCAGCAATTAGAGCAAGAAGAGATTTCGCGTTTGGCAAAGAATATTCCTGACTTTGCGCCAGGTGATACCGTCGTCGTCAGCGTCAATGTGGTCGAAGGTACGCGCAAGCGCGCCCAGGCTTATGAAGGCGTCGTGATTTCGCGACGCAACCGTGGTCTGAACTCCAACTTCATCGTCCGTAAAATTTCTTCCGGCGAAGGCGTCGAGCGAACATTCCAGCTATACTCACCACTGATCGCCTTGATCGAGGTCAAGCGTCGCGGCGATGTCCGTCGCGCCAAACTGTACTATCTGCGTGAACGTTCTGGCAAGTCTGCGCGTATCAAGGAAAAACTGCCTCACCGCCCCAGTACGACCAAAGCCTGATCTTCGCACCGTCTTTGATACAGGCATGAACAAAGGGCGTCTTCGGACGCCCTTTTTGTATGGCGATTTCAAAAGGATGGCCGTGGCGAATTTCGATCCTTTTCTTCTTCCGATCGACGCTATCTCCGGCGAAGCGAGGCTGGATGCTGAACGCATGCAGGAAGACTGGCTGCGGCAGCGTTTTGTCAATCCACTGCCATGGACGCCCGAACGCAGCGGAGAGCGGCGCATTCGGGCTACCGGTGCGCCGCCGCGTCCAGCAGCGGTGCTGATGCCGATCGTGATACGCGAGGAGGGAGCGATGCTGTTGTTTACCCGGCGCACCGCCAACCTCAGAGATCATGCCGGCCAGATCAGTTTTCCTGGCGGCAGCACCGAACCGGGAGACGCGTCGCCCATCGACACGGCCTTGCGTGAAACCGAAGAGGAAATCGGTCTCGCGCGCAGCCGTGTGGAAATCATCGGCAACCTGCCGGAATACTTTACCGGTACCGGCTATCGCATCACACCGGTGGTGGGCTTGGTCAAGCCGCCTTTCGAGGTCGCGCCCGATCCGGGCGAAGTCGCCGAAATTTTCGAAGTGCCGCTGGCATTTCTGATGGACGGCATGCACCATCAGCGCCGCACGGTTGCATCACCCTGGGAAGATCAGCGGCGTACTTTGTATACCATGCCGTATCAGCATTTTTTTATCTGGGGTGCGACGGCAGGGATGCTGCGCAATCTGTTTCATTTTTTGCGTAGTTGAAACGCGGCGTTTCGTCGCGATGGGTGTCGGCGGCAAGCAGCGTCGGCGAGGCTTGCCACCGTTGTATCATTGACGCACTTTCCCGAAAGGCGATTTGATGACATTTCTTTCCATACTCTTTGCGCTTCTGATCGAACAACTGAAGCCGCTGCGGGCAGACAATCTCATTTATACATGGATCAAATTCTTTGCGGCACGCATCGAGAACTGGTTCAATGCCGGTCACGCGCATCATGGCCGTCTGGGATGGCTGGTCATGGTAGCGGCCTTGACTGTGCCCACCGGCATGATCTACTGGGTCTGCCTGTGTATCAGTCCGCTAGCCGCATTAGCCTGGAATGTGCTGGTCGTCTACATGACACTGGGCTTTCGCCATTACAGTAATTATTTCACTTCGATTCAACTGGCGCTCAATACCGGCGACGAAGTCGCGGCGCGCGCTTTGCTGGCCGAATGGACCAGGCAAGACGTCTCCGGCATGGATGCCAGTGAAATCTCTCGTATTGCCTCCGAACACGCGTTGATCACTACGCACCGTCATGTATTCGGCGTATTTTTCTGGTTCCTGATGCCGGTGGGGCCGGCCTGCGCTGTGATGTATCGCGTTGCCGAATACCTAGCGCGCGCCTGGAATGAGCCGCATCATATGAAGCAGGAGATCTTCGGCCGTTTTGCCGCGCTCGCGTTTTACTGGATCGACTGGGTTCCCGCACGCTTCACCGCTGCAGCATTTGCGGTAGTTGGTAATTTTGAGGATGCCGTCTATGCCTGGCGCAATTTTGCCGATCGCTGGACAGACCAGGCTGTCGGCATCATTCTGGCAGCAGGCGGCGGCGCCATGGGCGTGCGTTTCGGTACGCCGGCGGAGTCGGCAGCATCCGGCACCTTATCTGGCGATACGGCGGCCGTAGATGCCACACCGGAGGCAAGCGACGGCTTCCCCGGCGATCCTCCATCGCCGCGTACCTTGCAGAGTACAGTCGGTCTGGTCTGGCGCGCTTTATTGTTGTGGATGTTATTGCTGCTGCTTTTACCCGTGTCGGGCTTGATAGGGTGAGAACGTCATGAGATCGGACAGAAGAACCGATATTCCAAGTCTTCTATAAGATATAATAGTCGGACTTCAACGGCTTTCGTCCCGCCTAGGCCGAAAGCTACTTATATTAGCCTAGATTGCACGCATGGCAGGTTCCATCGATACCACTGACGCGCCGACACGGGAATTCATCATTCTGGGGTTGACCCAAGATGGGCAGCCGTTCCGGCCCAGTGACTGGGCGGAGCGGCTCTGCGGTGTCATGTCCTCTTTCCGCCCGGACGGTCCCGGCGGACGCAACGCCCACCTCCGGTATTCTCCCTACGTTTTGCCAACCATCATCAATGGTGTGCGCTCGGTCGTCGTCAATGATGCCCTGTGCGCGCTTGATCCGCTGGCGTATCATTTCGTGCGGAATTTCGCTCACGACAACGATTTGCAGATCATCGACGCCTGCCTGCTGCCGGAACCCGGTTCCAAGAAGCCATAAGAGTTATCACCCTGATACTTATATCGTGCAATACTTGCAACGGTTCAACCAAACCTCTATTTCTGAACAGTCCTAAAAAACGAGGGAGGGACAGTTCAAACACGGGGCAATTTAATATAAAAACTGTGAAAGGCAAGACCATGACACGTGTCAATTGTAAAGTCGTTATCTGGACTACCATTGTCGGTGGTTTTATCAGCTCTCTTGTCAAATGGGGTTCTGAAGTCAACATGCCACCACGTGTGCCAAAGGAAGTCTCTCCCCCAGGCGCGCATATCGATGCATGGCTGAGCTGGATGGGATTCAATTCACACTCCATGGATTATGTCTATCAGGGAGCCGCTATTCCAGGTGCGATCACGCTCTATCACTGGTTGTTCAGTTTTGCCTTGGCCTTTGTGTACGTTGTCGGATCCATCTATTGGCCCAGGATCAGGCTTTGGTATGGCGCCTTGTTTGGTGTGATCGTTACGGTCGCCGCACATGGGTTTATGATTCCCTTGCTGGGCTTCAGAAACCCGGTCTATGCGCATGGCGCGACAGGCTGGCTGTGGAATCTGAACGGCTATGAATTATGGAGTGAATTCGTTGGACACATTTACTGGGGTGTCTCCATTGAAGTATCCATGATTGCCGTTCTTGCTTACTTCGCCAGGCCAATCAGGGGGATATGGGCCACCCCGGCATCGGCAGGGGGTTGATCCAAGGTGGAATGCACGAGGGCTTCGCCGCGCTGTTGGCGCGGCCCTCGGCCAATATCGCCAGTGTGCTTCTTTCCCTTCAGCCGCGCATCATCGGAGATATTTTGTGTTCGATGAATTCGACTTTATAGCCATCCGGGTCAGTCACGAACGCAATCACCGTGCATCCTCCCTTCACTGGGCCGGCTTCGCGCGCGACATTGCCACCGGCGGCCTTGACGGCCTCGCAAGCCTTGTGTGCGTCTTCGACCGAAATGGCGATATGACCATATGCCGTACCCATTTCGTACTTGTCAACGCCATGGTTGTAGGTCAATTCCAGTTCTGCGTGATCAGGATTGGAACCATAACCCAGGAATGCCAGCGTATACTGGTACTCCGTATTTTCAGAAGTACGCAACAGTTTCATCCCGAGTACACGAGTATAAAAATCGATGGAGCGCTGCAGATCGCCAACGCGGAGCATAGTGTGGAGAATGCGCATTATTTTCCTCGATGGTTGCTGGGTAAAAGAGCGTGAGGTTCCGTGGGGCGGAACCTGTATGCAACCCTGGAAGTGCCTTTTGAACCTGGGGTGGCTGACGGGACTCGAACCCGCGACAACAGGAATCACAATCCTGGACTCTACCAACTGAGCTACAGCCACCACTGTATTGAACAGTGAAGCGCAAGATTATATAAAACCGCAGCAGTTCTGGCAAATGAAAATAGTCACCGGCATGAAATGCGTTTACATCGGCACACATTTCACGGCGATCTGACGCACTGCCACCTTCATGTTCAACAGACTGGCGAATGCCGCCGACAAAGCGCCGCTGTCGGCGGTCGTATAGGCCACCAGACTTCCCGCGCCGCGCCCTGCCTGTCGACGCAGCGCCCCAGTGTCCAGCAGGCGGATCAACTGGCGCGTTACCGCCTCGCCGGTATCGATGACCACTGGCGTGGCGCAAGCGGCATGCCGCGCTGACGCCTCGATCAGAGGGCGCACAAACGGATAGTGCGTGCATCCCAGCACCAGCGTATCGGCGCCCCGCGCGACCAGTGGCGTGACATAGCGGTCTACCAGCATGGCCGTTGCCGGCGAATGCAATTCTCCTTTTTCGATCTGATCAGCCAGACCGACACAGGCCTGTGTCATGAAGCTGACCTTGCCTGCTGCTGCAATCTGTTCGCATAATGCAATGAAACGCGCGCTGGTCAATGTGCTGCGCGTAGCCAATACACCGATGATCCCGCTCCTGCTTTGCTGCGCGGCGGGTTTCAGGCCGGGTTCGATACCGACCACGATGTGCCTTGGCCAGTGACGCCGGATCGCCTGGATCGCTGCCGCGGTCGCGGTATTGCAAGCAACCACCAATGCCTTGACGCCCTCTTCGATCAGGAAGGCGGCAATCGCCAGTGAGCGCTCGACGATCTGCTGCTCGTCCCTGTCGCCGTAAGGCGCATGCGCTGAATCGGCGAAATACAGTAAATGCTCCTGCGGCAGCGTTGCGTATATGTGACGCAGCACCGACAATCCGCCAATGCCGGAATCGAAAATGCCGATGGGCGCGCCGGCGTCCATCGGCATCGATCCTGCCGGCGCTGCTAGTTCACTCATCGGCGCACAAGATATGGCTGGCGTGGCGCCATCATGCTGTCGTGACAGGAATCCCGCCCAGGTTGCCGCCGGCGGCGATCTTTTCCTGCCATTCCTTCGGCCCTGTCGTATGCACCGATACGCCATTGGCATCGACCGCAACCGTCACCGGCATGTCCTTGACGTCGAATTCGTAGATTGCCTCCATGCCCAGATCCGCAAAACCCAGCACCCTGGCTGATTTGATCGCTTTGGACACCAGGTAAGCAGCGCCGCCGACGGCGATCAGATAGGCCGATCCGTGCCGCTTGATCGATTCGATGGCGACCGGGCCGCGTTCCGCCTTGCCAATCATGGCGATCAGGCCAGTCTGCTCCAGCATCATGTCAGTGAACTTGTCCATGCGTGTCGCGGTGGTCGGCCCGGCGGGACCGACCACTTCGTCGCGTACCGGATCAACCGGGCCGACATAGTAAATCACGCGGCTGGTGAAATCGACCGGCAGCTTTTCACCCCTGGTCAGCATCTCCTGGATGCGCTTGTGCGCGGCATCACGTCCGGTCAGCATCTTCCCGTTCAGCAGCAGGGTCTGACCAGGTTCCCATGATGCGACTTCTTCCCTGGTCAGGGTATCGAGGTTGACGCGCCTGGATTTTTCAGTGTCAGGCGCCCAATGCACTTCCGGCCATTCGGACAGCGATGGCGGTTCTATATAGGCCGGGCCGGCACCATCCAGCACAAAGTGAGCGTGACGGGTGGCGGCGCAGTTCGGAATCATCGCAACCGGTTTCGATGCCGCGTGCGTCGGATACATCATGATCTTGACGTCGAGTACCGTGGTCAGGCCGCCGAGACCTTGCGCGCCGATGCCCAGCGCATTGATCCGGTCACACAGCTCTATGCGCAGTTCTTCGGTTTTGTTTTGCGGACCGCGCTGCTTCAGCTCGCCCATATCGATGTCGTCCATCAACACCTCCTTGGCCATCAGCATGGCTTTCTCGGCGGTGCCGCCGATGCCGATGCCAAGCATGCCCGGCGGACACCAGCCCGCGCCCATGCCCGGTATGGTCTTCAAGACCCAGTCCACCAGCGAGTCGGAAGGATTGAGCATGACGAACCGGCTCTTGTTTTCGGAGCCGCCGCCTTTGGCGGCGATGCGCACATCGACGGTGTCGCCCGGCACCAGTTCCACGTGGATCACGGCCGGGGTGTTGTCCCGGGTATTCCTGCGCTCGAATTGCGGGTCGGCCACAATGGAGGGACGCAGCATGTTGTCCGGGTGCAGGTAAGCCTGGCGCACACCCTGGTTGACGGCGTCGGCGATGGAACCGATAAAACCTTCGAAGCGCACGCCCATGCCAATCTTCAGGAATACGTTGACGATGCCGGTATCCTGGCAGATCGGACGCCTGCCTTCGGCGCACATGCGCGAATTGGTCAGGATCTGGGCAATGGCATCCTTGGCTGCCGGACTCTGCTCCTGCTCATAAGCGCGCGCCAGATGCCGGATATAATCCACCGGGTGGTAGTAACTGATGTATTGCAGCGCGGCGGCAACGGATTCAATCAGATCGTCTTGCTTGATGACGGTCATTACTGGTTCTCTCGGGATGAATGGAAAAGTTGCGGTCTGACTGTTTCAGCAGGCTTTCTAGTGCTCCTCTTGATCCTGCTGCGGATGCGCCATCAGCCGGTCGCAATAGGCAATCGCTATGGCGGACAGCAGAAAGGTAATGTGAATACCAGTCTGCGCCACCAAAGTCTTGACATCATAAAGATTGGCGTTGATAAAGGTCTTGAGCAGGTGGATCGATGAGATGCCGATGATCGCCGTACCCAGCTTGACCTTGAGCATCGAGGCATTCACGTGCGACAGCCACTCGGGCTGGTCGGGATGGTGTTCGAGGTTCATGCGCGAGACGAAAGTTTCATAGCCGCCGACGATCACCATGATCAGCAGATTGGAAATCATCACCACGTCGATCAACGCCAGTATCACCAGCATGATGGTCTGCTCGTTGAGCTTGTCGGGTCGCTTCGCGCCTTCGATGGCGACGGCGTCGAGAAGGTGTGCCAGCGAGGAGGGATTGCCCAGCGCCGCACCGATCAGATCGCTGAGTTCGACCCAGAAATGATAAACGTAGACGCACTGCGCCAGAATCAGCCCCAGATACAAAGGCAGCTGCAACCAGCGGCTCATGAAAATCAGATTGGGTAGGATGCCGATTTTTTTATCGGAAGGTGTAGGATGAATGTCGTTCATTGCATTGGGGCAAATCGTAAAGGTATGAAACCGGATGGATTAGAACGTACTCCCGACAAACGGGTGAATTCAGGCCCTTATTTTACACTTCCTTGCCCTGTTCTTACCGATTCATCAGCGGCAGATAGGATAATGCCTATAGATGAGCGACCGTAGATCGTCATCGTGAAAAAACAGGGAGGCTACCGTGGCAAATATCGAAACCTTCAAACAGGAAAACCGGGTATTCGCCTCACCGGCAGCGTTCGTCAGGCAGGCTACCGTGTCGGGCATGGAAGCTTACGACGCCTTGTGCGCCGAAGCCGAGCACGACTATGAAGGCTTCTGGGCCAGACTGGCCCGCGACAACCTGCAATGGAAAAAACCATTCACCAGGACGCTGAACGAAGCAGATGCGCCATTCTTCAAATGGTTCGAAGACGGTCAGCTCAATGTTTCGCACAACTGCCTCGACGTCCATCTCGACAATGGCAACGCCGACAAGACCGCCGTCATCTTCGAGTCCGACGACGCCCAGGTCACCAGGCTCACCTATCGCGAACTGCACACAAAAGTCTGTCGCTGCGCCAACGGCCTGAAGTCGCTCGGCGTCAGGAAAAGCGACCGCGTCGTCATCTATATGCCGATGTCAGTCGAAGCCATTGCCGCCATACAAGCCTGCGCCCGCATTGGCGCCACGCACTCGGTCGTGTTCGGCGGCTTTTCCGCCAGGTCGCTACAGGAACGCATGATCGATGCCGGCGCCGTCGCAGTCATCACCGCCGACTGCCAGATGCGCGGCGGCAAGCAACTGCCCCTGAAATCCGTCGTCGACGAAGCGCTCGCCATGGGCGGCTGCGACACCATCAAAACCGTCATCGTCTACAGGCGCGCTGGAGCCGACATCAACTGGAACGCAGGCCGTGACCTCTGGCTGCACGATCTCATCGCCAGCCAGTCCGATGTCTGCGAACCGGAATGGGTCGATGCCGAACATCCGCTATTCATCCTGTACACCTCCGGCTCCACCGGCAAACCGAAGGGCGTGCAACACGCCTGCGGCGGCTATCTGCTGTGGGCCGCGCTGACGATGAAATGGACCTTCGACATCAAACCCGACGACATCTACTGGTGTACCGCCGACATCGGCTGGATCACCGGCCACACCTACATCGCTTACGGCCCGCTGGCAACCGGCGCCACACAGATCGTGTTCGAAGGGATACCGACCTACCCCGACGCCGGCCGCTTCTGGGACATGGTGCAGCGTCACAAAGCCAGCATTTTTTACACCGCGCCGACGGCGATCCGCGCGCTGATCAAAGCCGCCGACGCTGATGCAACAATCCATCCCAGCCAATACGACCTGTCGTCACTGCGTCTCCTGGGTTCGGTCGGCGAACCGATCAATCCGGCAACCTGGATGTGGTACTACCAACATGTCGGTGCAGAGAAATGCCCGATCGTCGATACTTTCTGGCAAACCGAGACCGGCGGACACATGATCGCGCCGCTGCCGGGCGCGACACCGCAGGTGCCAGGCTCCTGCACGCTGCCGTTGCCGGGCATCAGCGCCGCCATCGTCGATGAAACCGGCCAGGATCTGCCCAACGGCAACGGCGGCGCCCTCGTCATCAAGCGCCCATGGCCATCGATGATCCGCACCATCTGGAACGATCCTGAACGTTTCAGGAAAAGCTACTTCCCCGCAGAATTTGGCGGCAAAACCTACCTCGCCGGCGACGGCGCGGTATGCAACGGGGACAATGGCTATTTCACCATCACCGGCCGCATCGACGACGTACTCAACGTCTCCGGCCATCGCATGGGCACCATGC
>Ga0073909_10000660_pt1 | contig 10990 bp, 4 predicted proteins | sample Coa_R1_6_FD_66439 | JGI IMG/M metagenome (GOLD analysis project Ga0073909, IMG submission 66439) | Surface soil microbial communities from Centralia Pennsylvania, which are recovering from an underground coalmine fire. - Coalmine... | ecosystem: Environmental > Terrestrial > Soil > Unclassified ... | reverse complement strand
TCACCCGCCGCGACGGCCTGCTCGTGACCTGGCTCGACCGCAAGGCCGGCAAGCTGATGCTCGAGCTGCCGCGACCGCGCGGGCCTCGCAACGAGTGCGGCAGCTTCCTCCTGCTCGAGGGCATCGACACCGGGCTGGGATCGAACCCGGTCGGACTGGACCGCGGTCAGGCGGGTGAGACGCGCGTGGTCACGTTCCGCCGCATCGGCGCGCGCGTGCTGCTCGAGCAGCCGAACCTTCGCTATCGAGCCGTGAGCCCCGACAGCAACGAGGTGCGCGCGGTGCGCGAGTCGTTCGCGACCAGCGTGCTGTGGGCGGGGGAGGTCCAGGCCGAGGCAGCGGACGGGAACCTGCTCGTGGACCTGACGAGCCTCCTCGTCCGCGATGCGCACGGCGTGATCGCCACGCTCAAGAGCACCGGCCAGGGCGCGTTCACACTCGACAAGGACCGGAGCACGCTCGACCCCGGCGCGTGCAAGGCGTTCCCGGACAACCTCGAGTTCGGAGCCCTGCTGACGTTCGCGGGCGAGGAGCCCGGCCCCGAGGTGCGCGCCACAGCGCCCACGCCGCAGGCGGTGACGCTCACCGAGCACCAGTCCCTGGTGCGGCTGCCCGATGCCGGCTACACGCCGCGTGCGTGGGATCCGCGCTCGGGCTCGTTCGAGGTGCTCTACGCGGACTACGCGCAACCGATCGCCGCCGACATCGACCGTCGCTGGCTCGTGCGCCACCGGCTCGAGAAGCTGGACCCGAACGCCCCACGTTCGCGGGTCAAAAAGCCGATCGTCTACTACGTCGACGCGGGCGCGCCCGAGCCGATCCGCAGCGCGCTGATCGAGGGCGCGTCGTGGTGGGCGAAGGCGTTCGAGGCCGCGGGCTTCATCGACGCCTACCACGTGAAGCTGCTGCCGCCCGACGTCGACCCGCTCGACGTGCGCTACAACGTCATCCAGTGGGTGCACCGCGCCACGCGCGGCTGGTCGTACGGCGGCGGCGTCACCGACCCGCGCACCGGCGAGATGCTGAAGGGCCACGTCACGCTCGGCTCGCTGCGCATCCGTCAGGACCGGATGATCTTCGAGGGCCTGGCGGGCGCGGAGAAGTCGGGCACGGGCACGCCCGACGACCCGGTGCAGCTCTCGCTCTCGCGCATCCGGCAGCTCGCGGCGCACGAGGTCGGGCACACGCTCGGCTTCAACCACAACTTCGCGGCCAGCACGTACGCGGGGCGCGCCTCGGTGATGGACTACCCGGCGCCGATCGTGGGTGTGCGTGCGGACAGCACGCTCGACTTCTCGAACGCGTACGCCACGGGCGTGGGCGCCTGGGACGTGCAGCAGGTGCGCTACGCCTACACCCAGTTCGCCTCGGCCGCCGAGGAGCGCGCGGGGCTCGAGGCGATCCTGCGCGAGAACCGCGACAAGGGCTGGATCTACATGAGCGACGGCGACACGCGGCCCGCGGGCGCCGCGCACCCGCTGGCGGCGATGTGGGACAACGGCTCCGACCCGGTCGCCGAGCTCGCTCACACGCTCACCGTGCGGCGGCTGGCGCTGCGCGCGTTCGGCGAGCGCAACATTCCGATGGGCACGCCGCTCAGCACGCTGTCGGAGGTGCTGGTGCCGCTCTACTTCCACCATCGCTACCAGCTCGAGGCCGCGGCGAAATCGGTGGGCGGGCTCGACTACACATATGCCGTGCGCGGCGACGGCTCGCCGCCGGCGAAGCCCGTGCCCGCGGCGCGCCAGCGCGCGGCGCTGGCCGCGGTGCTCGGCACGCTCGATCCCGCGGTCCTCGACTTGCCCGAGCCGTTGCTCGGCCAGCTCGCGCCGCCTTCGGTCGAGTACCCGCCGCATCGCGAGTTCTTCGGGTCGCGCACCGCGCCCGCGTTCGACGCGCTGGGTGCTGCGGGCACCGCCGCGGAGATGACGCTGTCGATGCTGCTGCCGAGCGAGCGGCTCGCGCGTTGCGTTGACTTCCATCGTCGCGACCCCGCGATGCCGGGCTGCGACGAGGTGCTGGACGCGATCGTGAAGCGGGCGTTCGCTGGCCCGGAGCCCGCGAGCCCACGGCTGCGCGAGATCCGACGCGCCGTGCAGGCGGCGGTCGTCCGCCGGCTGATCGCCGCCGCCTCGCTTCCCGCGCAGACGCCGGCGGTGCGCGCGGCGCTCGAGTCGACGCTCCGCCAGCTCTCGGCCGACCTCGCGCGCGGCGCGCGGGGCGGCGAGCCGGCCGCCCGCTCGCTCGACGCACTGCTCGCGGCCGACATCGACCGCTGGCTCGCGCGGCCGGCGGGTGCGGTCACGCCGGGTGCCGCGCCGGACATCCCACCGGGCCCGCCGATCGGGAGTATGACCGACGACTGCGACTGGACGCCGCCGGGGGAGTAGCTACTCCGCCAGCCCCGCGAACGGCCGTGCGACGCTTCACTTCAGCAGTGCGAACGACCTGATGTAGCTCGTTCGTCCGAGCGTCAGCCGGGCAAAGTAGACGCCCGCGGCGCCCTGCGGTTGCCAGCGCACAAGGTACTCGCCGGGAGGCTGCCACCCACTGGCCACGACCGCGCGCCGGCGGCCCAGGAGGTCGAAGATCTCGAGCCGCACCTCGGTCGCCTTCGCCAACGCGTACCGGAGATCCGCCCCGCCGGCGTGCACCACGGGTGGGAGCAGTTGCTCAGTGTCCCCGCCGGGCGAGCCGCTCGCTCGACCGCCGTTGCAGGCGAGCGAGTTGTAGAGCTGACCGTCGTCCACGCACGCGGTCGATGACGCGTCGTGGGGCACGCAGACGGTGACGACGCCCGGGCTCGTTCCGCCGCAGTTGTCGGCCGCGGTGAAGTGGATGGCGTAGACGCGCCCGTTGCCGCTGCCGTCGCGCTCCCAGCGCACACGGCCCTTCCCGTCCACGATCTCGGCGTCGGGGCAATGAGAGGCGGGTTCGGATGGCCCGCCCGGCGGGGCTCGCCCGACTCCACGCCCGACGGGCTCGTCCTGGGTGATGCCGGTCACCTGAACGTTCACAGCGTCGCCGTCCGGGTCGCTCACACCGGCGATCGAGACCTCAGCCCAGCCGTGGTCGGAAACCCTGGGACCGGCCACCGCGGCGTGGGCGCCCGCGGTCGCTGGCACACGGTTGGGTGTGATGTGGTTCGTGATGACGGTCTCGCTATTGTCGTAGCCGTCGTAGTCGTATGGAGACACGGTTATGATGTCCTGTCGATCGGGCCGCGGCTGATCCAGCAACACGAACGTGCGCCACCCCGTGGGACCGTATGCCCCCGTGGGCTCACGGAAAGTTCCGTCCCCAATGCCGAAGTGGATTGCGACACCGCGACCTTCGTCCTCCGCAATCACGTCCGGCCGGCCATCGCCATCGGCGTCTGCCACCACCGGGTCCAAGGCCCCGAACCCCAGATCGACGCGCCGGAAGCTGCGGCTCGTGCGCAGGTACTCCGCGGCGTCGGGGTAGTCGCCTGCCACGAGATCGCTCTGCCCGTCGCCGTTCACGTCCACACACGCCGTGATGAAGGCGAACCGGGTCTGGATCTCGAGGTGCACGGGCTCCACGAACGTCCCATCGCCCCGGCCGAAATACACCTCCATCTTGTCCGCTTCCGTGACCACGAGATCCAGGTGTCCATCGCCGTCCACGTCCAGCACCGAGACGCGGTAGGCGCCGACGTCGAGTTGTCCGAACAGTCGGAACGTTCCGTCGCCGTTGCCGTGCAGCAGGACCACCTGCCCGGCGGAGATCACGGCCAGGTCCTCCTTGCCGTCCTCGTCGAGGTCGCCGGGGCTCAAGTTGGCGAGCGGGCGATCGAAGTAGGTGACGGGCGCGCGGTCGTACGTCCCGTCGCCGTGCCCGAGGAAGAGCGCTGGAGCCCCCTCGTACTCGCTCCCGTCGATCCAGTCCAGGCGGCCGTCGCCGTTGACGTCGGCGAAGGTGTGCGGGGAATAGGGATCGCCGGGCGCATCGAATGCGTCGCCAAAGGTCCCGTCTGGCTTGCGCAGGTCCACCTCGCGCCAGCCGTCGCCCCACGTGATCACGTCCCCGATGCCGTCGCCATTGATGTCCGCCAACTCCGCACCCCACGGATCATCGATGGCGATCTGAGGGCGGAGTATAGGGAAGCCGTCGGCCCCTACAGGATGGAGCGCCACGACGCCCTGCTCGCCGGCGACGACGATGTCCTGGCGCCCGTCGCCGTCGAAGTCGGCCACGGCGGCGGCGGTCGGCTCGCCGACTGAGCGCTGGCCCATCACCTCTGCCCCCGGGAAGCCACGCAGCACGACCGCCCGTGCGTGATGGTCGCCCAGCAGGTCGGCAAGAACGATGAACGTGGGGGCGTACGGATCGAAGTCCGCCGACCCGGGGGCCGCGCGCTCATGTGCGCCGGTCCGACGTCGCCACGGCTGCGGACGCTTCGGGAGCAGGTCGCCCATGCTCACACCGGCTCCCCTGAACGTTCCATCGCCGTTCCCGTGGAGCACGACGCTATCGCCGTTCTGGAAGATGCCCACGATGTCGAGGTGACCATCGCCGTCGAGGTCGCCCATCGCCGTGTCGCCCTCGCCGTTGATCCCCAACTCAGGAAGGGGAAGCGTTGCGTTCATGCGAGATCGCCCACTCGCTCCCCGCGCCGGGATTCCGCCGCGAGCACATCCGCCAGCCCCAAGACTTACCCCATCGTAGACAGTCGGGAGGCCGAACGTGCCGTCTCCATGATTCAGCCTCACGGCAATCGTCGCGCCTTCTCGAGTTGCCATGTCCGGGTGACCGTCCTCGTCCAGGTCTCCCAGCAGGATGGTCGTGGCCCCGGCTTGGACCTCCGCCGCCGAGGCCAATTGCACCCCACGCATGTAGAGGATTTTCAGCACTTGGCCCGCGACCACGATGTCGGGATACCCATCCCCGTCAAGATCTGCGACGGCAAGGTAGAGCCCCGGCGCGGGAATGCGGGCGGCAATCGTGAAGCCGCCGAGTCCGTCGCCCAGCAGCAGCGTTGTCTCGACGAGATCGCACACCACCAGGTCCAGGTGCCCGTCGCGATTCATGTCTCCCGCCACCATCCAGAACGGTGGGTGAGCAAGTCGGATCCGTCCGGCCTGCCGCATGTGGAACCCGCCCGTCCCGACCAAAACGCTGACGGACGAGTCGCCGTAGTTGCATGTCGCGACGTCGGGGTGGCCATCCTCATTCCAATCCCCGGTAACGACGCACGCAGGCTCAGGGCCCACCGGGAAAACGTAGTACTCGGCCGCGACCTGATTGCGCCCGCTGCAGTCCCCGGTTGCTGCGGCGGGGGTCGAGAGCCCGAGAGCGCACACCGCTCCAAGGGCAATGGCTGGCCGGGCGCCGCGCATCAATCGGTGCTCACGGGGATGAGGCTTCGGGGAGAGTGCAAACACACTCTTGGAGCTTCCAGAGCAGGCCCGGTGCGGCGACGGGCGACGCGGGAAATCCGCGCTACGCCTATATCATGTAGTGAATGGTCGCTCGTGAAAATCGGGTCTTTGCTCGATGTGCGAGCAAGGACCGTGTGCGAACGCGTTCACACATCGAAGGTCACGTCGCATCGCGCTCGAGGGAGTGCAGCGCGAGCCCGTTCTCCACGAACATCGGCAGTGGCCGGGACGGTGAGGGGCGGCTACTTCCCGAGCCCCGCGAACAGCGCCGCGAACGTCTCGATGCCGTCCCAGAGGTTCTGCAGGCGCAGGTTCTCGTTCGGCGCGTGCTGGTTGTCGTCGTGGTTCGCGATCGGGAGCACGATCGCCGGCGTGGTGGCGTTGGGCCTCGCGGGGTCCTGCTGGAAGAGATACATGGGCACGCTGCCGCCGAGCGTGGGTGTGCGTACCAGCTCGGGGCCCGCCGCGGCGACGAGCTGCGTCACCTCCTGTGAGAACGGCGCATCGAGCGGCGTGCGCGCCGCAGGGTAGCCCGCGCCCCATTCCAGGCGCACGAGCTTGTCGTGCGCGACCCTCGTCGCCGAGTCCGGCGGGTCGGAGACCACCGTCCAGCCGAGCTTCGCGAGATGGGCCTCGACGTGCGCGCGCACCGACGCCGGCGTCTGCACGGGTACGAGCCGGAAGTCGATCGAAGCGCGCGCCTCGGTGGGGATGGTGTTCGAGGCCTTCTCGCCGACGTTGCCTGCGCGCAGGCCGCGGATGTTGATCGCGGGTGCGAGGAGCGTCTCGTTGAGCGGCGCGCCATCGCCCTCGGTGCCGCCGATCTCGAACTCGCTGCGGAGCGCGGGCTCCACCGCAGGAATGGCCGCGATCGCCGCGCGCTCGGCGGCGCTCGGTGGCGTCACCTCGTCGAGGAAGCCAGGGATCGTGGGCCTGCCCTGGTCGTCGCGCAGGCTCGCGAGCAGCTGGACGAGGCGTGCGGCAGGGTTCGGGACCCAGTTCCCGTAATGGCCGTCGTGCAATCCCTTCACCGGGCCGTACACGGTCAGCTCCACGCTCGTGGTGCCGCGCACGCCGAAGGCGAGCAGCGGCCGGCCGCTCTGGTGTACCGGACCGTCGCAGATGAGCCAGGCGTCGGGCCGGAGCAGCGCCGGCTCGGCTGCCATGTACTTCGCCAAGTGCGGCGAGCCGGCCTCCTCCTCGCCCTCGAACACGAGCCGCAGGTGGAACGCCGGCGTTCGTTTCGTGGCGCGCATGGCGTCGAGTGCCGCGAGCATCGCCACGATGGCCGCCTTGTCGTCGCCCGCCGAGCGCGCGTAGAGGCGTGACTCGGCGTCGAGCGGGGCCTCCCCGGCCATGGGCAGCTCGGCGCCCGAAGCGCTGCGCAGCACCGGTGTCCACGGCAGCCCGCGCCAGCTGAGCGTATCCGTGGGCTGGCCGTCGTAGTGGGCGTAGAACGCCACCGTGCGCGCACCCTTCGCGCCCGCGAGGTCGCCGACCACGATCGGCGGCGCATCGCCCTGCTTCAGCACGCGCACCGCGAGACCGCGTCGCTCGAGCATGCCGCGCAGCATCTCGGCGTTCTTCTCGATCCCGGCGCGGTCGCCGGCGACGTTCGGGAGGGCGAGGAAGCGAACGAACTCGTCGAGGATCGCGCGCTCGTGCGCCTTCCTCCACGTGCGCGCCTCGCGCGCGGCGGCCGCGGCGCGCGACGAGGCATCCGGCGCGGCCGCGGCGGCGGGGATACCGAGCGCGAAGCAGAGCAGCGCGGCGAAGACGCGTGACGTCACTTGAGCTCCGCCGTCGCACCGTCCATCTTCGCCCAGCTCTCCGCGCGGCCGCCGAGGTGCTTCCTCAGGAACTCCTCGACCCGGCCGAAGAAGTCGAGCTGGTTCTCGGGCCGCGCGAACCCGTGCCCCTCGTCCGGGTAGACCACGTACGTCACCTCGCGGCCCGCGTCGCGCAGCGCCTTCACCATGGCGTCGGCGGTCGCGAGCTTCACCCGCGGGTCGTTCTTGCCCTGGCCCACGAGCAGCGGCGAGCGGATCGCATCCACGTGGTAGATCGGCGAGCGCTCGCGGTTGAAGGCGTCGTCGTGCTCCACGTCGCCCACGCGCCGGCGCCAGCGCGCGAGGATCCCGTCCCAGTAGGTGGGGAACGAGCCGAACAGCGTCCTCAAGTCGCCGGGGCCGACGCCGTCCACGCCGCACGCGAACATCTCGGGCTGCTGCGCGAGCCCCATGAGCGTGGCGTAGCCTCCGCCCGACCAGCCCATGGCGGCGATCCGTTTGGGGTCCGCGATGCCCTGCGCCACCGCCCACTTCACCGCGTCGTAGAGGTCCTGCTGCGTGCCGCGTCCCCACTCGTGCGTGCTCGCGTTCAGGAACTGGACGCCGAACCCGGTCGAGCCGCGGTAGTTCACCTGCATCACGGCGTAGCCGCGATTCGCGAGCAGCTGCACCTCGGGATCGAACTCCGCGTGGTCACGCACCCAGGGGCCGCCGTGGATGTAGAGCACGAGCGGCAGCTTCTTCGCCGGCACACCCGGCGGGAGCGTGAGGTAGCTGACGAGCCTGAGGCCGTCGCGCGCGGGGATCGAGACCACGCGCTTGGGCGCGAGTACGGCGCCCTCGAGTTCGGGCCGGGCGGAGTAGAGCGGCGTCACCGCGCCCGTGGCGCGGTCGTAGCGGACGTAGCGAGCGGGTGCGTCGCTGCGGAGGATGGCCACGATCCAGCGCCGGTTGGTGGAGTCCCTGCTCACGATCGTGGGGAATCCTGGCGCGGCCTTCCCGAGCTTCCCGAAGTCGGCCGCGAGGTCCTGATCGAGGCACTTCCACTCCGGCTCGCCCGGGTCGAACTCCACCGCGGCGACGCGGCGCTTCACCGGGTCGAGGATGACGCCCGGGTGCAGGTTGTCGCTCGCGACGTCCGACGCCGGGTGCGACGCGAGCACCTCCAGCTCCTTGCCGGTGTCGCCGTCCACGCGCACCAGCCGGCCGTAGTTCCCGCCCAGCGCCGAGTGGATGACCAGGCTTCTGTTGTCGGGGCCGAAACAGGCGACGAGCGAGCCGCCCACGACCTGGCCGTCGAACAACGCCTGCTCGAACGGCATCGTCACCAGGTCGCGCCACGGCTGGTCCGCGGCGTCGCGCACGCGGATGACGGTGTTGCAGGTCGCGGGGTCGAATGCGGTCGCGGCGCGGATCACGAAGTCCCAGTCGGGGGTCCACGTCAGCACGTCGCCGGGGTTCTTCGCCTCGAGCGTCACCGCGCCGGTCTCCAGGTCGATGCGGTGCATGTCGAAGAAGCGCCGGTCGCGGAGGTTCAAGGCCACGAGCACGACCCCCGGATGCTCGCCGCTCACGAGCAGGTTCTGGGCGCGCACACCACGGAACGGCGTCAGGTCGCGGATCGTGCCGGTCCCGAGGTCGGCGGAGAACAGGTGGTTGTTCTCGTCACCGTCGCCATCCTGGAGGTAGAGCAGGTGCCGCGAGTCCGCCGCCCAGCGGTAGAAGTAGATCGGCCGGTGCGACTCGTGCGTCGCCGGCTTCGCGGAATCGCCCGCCACGGACTGCACCCACACGTTCTGCACGCCCTGAGCGTCGGGTGCGAGCCACGAGATGCGGGTGCCGTCGGGGGACATCTGCGGCAGGTCGCGCGGCGAGTTGCCGAACAGCACCGCGCGCGGGATCAGCGGCGGCGCCTGGCTGGCGGGGGCGGCGACGGCGGATCCCGCCACGGTCACGAACAGCGCGAATGCGAGTTGGACGGCCGGGGCGGCGTGCGAGCGGGGCATGGGGTCCTCCGGATCCTCGAGGAGCGGTTCGGCGCCGCGGGTCCGGCAGCACGGGCCACGGCGCCGAGCACCATACGCGTCGAGGCGCCCTCGTTTCCATCCCCGGCCTGGCGCCCGAAAACGAGACGGCCACCTCGCGAGAGGTGGCCGTCCCGAACGACAGGATGCGTTGCGACTAGCGGTACAGCGACTTCACCTTGCCCCAGGTCGACGAAGTCGTCTTGGTGGCGCAGTTGATCACGCCGGGGATGATGCCGTTGTTGTAGTCGTCGAGCGTGTTCGTGAGGCCGCTCGTCGAGCCCGGCGCGAGGAAGCCGCCGCCGACCGGCGGGACCACCAGGCCACCGATCAGCGCGTCGGCCGCCGCGACCGTGGCCGCGATGTTCGTCGGGTTCGAGCCGTTGCAGATGTTGAGCTTGGTGGTGATGAGCTGGTGAGCGAGCGAGATCAGGCCGTTGCCGGCCACGGGCGCGAAGTAGATCGAGAGCAGCTGCGCCTTCGTGTACGCGACGGTGCCGAGCGTCATCGGCAGGCAACCCGCCGGCCAGTTGTCCGGGTGGTTCTGCCAGAAGCCCTGCGTGCACTCGGGGTTCGTCGTCGAGGCGAAGACCTCGAGCGACGGCGAGCTGCCGGAGCCCGGCGTGCCCGCATCCTCGGCCCACACGCGGAACACGTAGTCGCCGGGCGTCAGCGCCTGGAGGTAGTCCGGGCTGTAGATACCGGACTCGTCAGCGAGGTCGCCCATCTGGATCTGGATGACGCCGTCCGGGCCCAGCTGGAACGTGGCGCTGCGCACGTCCGGGTTGAGCGTCGGAGCGCCGGTGAAATCGCACACCGCCGCGTTGGGATCGTTCTCGTTGGCGGGCCAGCCGTAGAGCTGGAAGTCGGCCTTCTTCATCCACTGGATGACGAAGCCGTTCGGGGCGCCGGTCGCGCCGGCCTGCACGTCCATGTCGATCCGGAAGAAGCCGGCACGGTTGACCTTGAGGGTCGGCGCGTCGAGCGCCTGCGCGAACGCGGAGCCAGCGAACGCGAGGAGCAGCAACGAGCCGGCGAGGATACCCACGGCGGTGCGCCGGGGCGTACGCGTGTCGAAACGGTTCATGGAGGGATCCTTTCGGCGGCAGCAAGGGAACTGGCCGGGAAGATCGCGCGTGCCCTGCGCGTTCTCCCCGACGGGGCTCAGCAAATGACTGTCCAGAGCTACGTGGCCGAGATGTCTGGGGGAAGTCATCACGAGCCCAGGGGCGCGGACCACACCCCTGTTCCGGCCTTTTCACACGCCGGGATGCCGGGCTCATGCTAACCCGAGAGCGCGGTCGGTGACAATGTCTAATCACTGGTCGGTCGTCTCGCGGCATCGGGTGTGAAAATGGCGGCGAGCAGTACGCGTAACTTTGTCGCGCACCGGAGTCGTCGCATCCACGCGAACTGATTGCCAGATATCGCTGGTCCGCAAGCCACCACGCGCCTAGCATCGGAGTTCACCTGTTCGTGACGAGGTTTGCTTGGCCGTGTGCTCGTTGCTCGGACACCTGGGTGTGCTCACGCTGCTGGCGCAGGGTGGAGCCGCGCCGGACAGCGCGTCTGCCGAATCGCTCGCATTCCGCGCCACGGTGTTTGCCGGCGCCGCACTCGTGCCAGCTCCGGTCGCGTTCAGCGTCGATGATCGGGGGGTGGTCTACACCGCGGACTCGTTTCGGTCTGCCGGGCGGGGCCACTTCGACGTCCGGGCGTGGCGCGGGATCCTTCCCGACGACTGGCGGCTCACTTCCGTGTCGGAACGCCGAGC
>Ga0073909_10000659_pt1 | contig 11001 bp, 20 predicted proteins | sample Coa_R1_6_FD_66439 | JGI IMG/M metagenome (GOLD analysis project Ga0073909, IMG submission 66439) | Surface soil microbial communities from Centralia Pennsylvania, which are recovering from an underground coalmine fire. - Coalmine... | ecosystem: Environmental > Terrestrial > Soil > Unclassified... | reverse complement strand
GAGATGTGGGACCGGGTGAGCGCGGGCGCTCCGGCACCCGCTGCCGCCCTGGCGGGGATCGCCGGTGTCGCCGGCCCCGGGGGCGAGGAGCGCAGCAGCCTGGAGCGCGCCCTGGAGCGCATCCCAGGTCCGCAGGAGCCGAAGTTCCGCCGCGTGTACCCAAGTGTGCGCGAGCAGCAGCGCAGCGAGTTTCCAGGGATCTACAAGGACCCGCGCCAGATCGCGGACGAGGCCGAGGCGCAGGTCGGGCCCCAGGACCCGCTCCTCGCTCGCCTCTTCGGCGTCGGCCGCGCCGATCTCGCCTCGATCGCCGACCGCGCCGGCAACGTGCCCGGGCGCATCCCCAACGCCGCGGTGAACCCGAAGGGCTCGGAGGCCGCCGGCAACATCATCACGCCCGGCAACACTCGCCGCCTGGTGAATGTGCTACAGGCGGGGCAAGAGCGCGCACCGCAGCTCATGCAGGGCATGAAGGGCTGGTACGTGCTCGATCCGCTCTACCAAAAGCTGGTGGGGGAATTTGGCGAGGAGGAGGGCAAGCGGCGCTTTGACATCATGAACCACCTGATGGGCATGAACTCGCCCAACTCCCCCGTGACGACGGAGATCAGCCGCGGCACGGGCGCCAACATGGCGCTGCACCAGGGCGACTGGCAGGACTGGCTGCGCCTGGGCGGGCTGCCTGCGGCCGAGCGCGGCATGCCCGGCTACGAGGGCGTGCCCGGGAGCGTCGGGCACCGGATGACGACGGGGCCGGCGATGGATGCGTACCTGCGCTCGGGTGCGATCCAGATGGACTCGCCCAAGGTCCCCCCGTACATCCAGGCGAGCTCGGTGCCGGACCTCGGGTTCCAGACCGACACGCCGATCGGCGATGCGCACTTCGCCCGTGGCGTGGGACTCGCGGACACGCGCACCTCGGGCCCGGGCAAGTTCGCTGAGAGCGTGACGACGCCGGAGCTGCAGACGCTGCGCCCCTGGTGGCAGGACGTGGCGGGCCAGGCGGACCTGCAGGCGGTCCCCGGCCAGGCGAGCGCCTGGGGGCTCTTCGGCCCGCAGACCGGCGTACGCACGTCCCTGGGCGCACCGAAGCTGGAGCTCATCGCCCAACAGGTCGGCAAGGCGGCCGAGCGCATGGGCACCACCCCGGAGGACGCGTTGAAACGCATCCTGGCGGGCCAGGCGCACGCGGGCTCCATTGACCCGGAGCTGCTGCTGCTCTTGGGTGGGGGCGCCGGTGCGGCCGCTGGCGGGGCTGCTATTGCGTCCCAGGGGGCATCCGATGGCGGACATTGACCCCAACCTGATGGCGGCGATGCTGCAGCACGACCCGCAGGACCCAGGCCCCCCGGGCGCGCAGTTCCTGGGGGGCGCCCTCAAGGGCATGATCTGGGACCCGATCAAGGGCGCCTTCACGCTCGCCGGCAACATCGCCGACACCGCCTACCGGCCGGACGACCCGGAGACCGAGGCGATGCTCACCTCCACCGGCCAGGGGCTCGCGCAGACCGCGCTGCATCCCGCCCAGGCGGTCGCCAACGCCGCCACCGATCTCTACCACCACGTCACGAGCGGCAACCCGGCCGAGGTCGGTGAGACGCTCGGCAGCTTCGTGTCCCCGACCCGCCTGATGGATGCCGGCACCGCGGCGCGTGACATCTGGGCGGGCAGGAAGTCCCCGGTCTACAGCAGCGAGGCGGCGGAGATCGCGAAGGACATGCGCGACCAGGGCCACACCGAGCGCTCCATCTACGACGCCACCTACGATCCGTCCCTGGGTGGTGGCATGTGGAACCCGCCGCCGCAGTGGGGGCAGAGCGATCCGTGGCAGTGGATCTCCGACAAGGAAGCGGCGCTACAGCCGGGCACGCTGAAGGAGTTTGAGAGCGAGGCGCAGCGCCAGGCCGAGTCGTTCCACGAGAACGTGCTGCGCGGCCGCCCCGTCGTCATGGATCCGGGCGACGCCCCGCGCGAGCTCGGCCGCAGCGAACGGCGCGACGTGCTCTCCGATCTCACCGAGAAGAACGACCCGGGGCACTGGGACGCGCGCACGCTCAAGTCGCCGCAGGACCTCTACACCACGCCCCTCATGGGCGCGCGCCTGTCGGCGCCGCAGAACGTGACGCGCACCAAGTACACCCTGGGTGAGCTCCTGGAGCCGGACTGGAAGGGCTTCCAGGCCTACCCCGGGCTGCGCGACCAGCCGGTCTACGTCACGCCCTGGGCGCCCGAGTACGGGCAGTTCGTCGATGCCTGGGGTGGCGCGCAGGCGCCGCACTTCCAGCACGGTCTCAAGGCCGGCGAGATGTCGGTGGGCGGCGGGATGTTCGCGAAGAGCAACAAGCAGTGGAACGCGCCCAATGTGGTCGACACGCTCCTGCACGAGGGCGGCACGCACGGCGTCGCCGACTTCGAGGGCTTCCCGCAGGGCGCCGGGCTCGGGCACGCGCTCGGGTTCGACAAGCGCATCACCCAGGCGCTCATGAGCGACACGAGCCTCTCGGAGGGCGACCGCGCCTTCCTGGAAGCGCGCCAGCACCAGGTGCGCATGGCCGGCTACGACCCGCGCACCGGGTCGCTCGAACCGTTCCAGGCGTACCTGAACCAGGCGGGCGAGGCGAATGCGCGGCTGCCGGGTGAGGTGATCCGCGCGCAGAAGCGCCAGCCCAACGATCGCATCTATCCCTGGGAGCGCTACGAGTACACGGGCACCACGGTGAGCCCGGGGCAGATGCTCGTGCGCGGGGATCCATTCGGCATGGTGCACCCGATGTACCACCCGATGACGCCGCCGCACCTGCGCGACATCATCAGCAATCAGATGATTACCCCGATCGCGGGGCGCGATCTGAGCCGCGGATCCACCCCGCCGGAGCAGCTCGCCCTGGGCCTGCGCCGCGCGTCGCAGCGCAAGCCCAAGGTGCCGCCTCAGTAGATCCCATCGCCCTCGGGCGGGTTGTTGGGATCGATCTGGGCGCCGCGCGTTGCACGCTTCGCCCGCCTGGCCTCCACGCCCCGCATCCCGAGCGCACGGTAGTACGCGCTGTCACCGCGCCGCTTGGTGGGTCCCTTCACCTTCCCGCCCTTGCGCTGGAATGCCTTCACCGTCTTCATCGCCGATTCCCCTGGGCTGACACCTTCGGTCGCGACCAGATCTTAACGCCCGGGATGACCGCCTTGTCCTTCAGCCCGTTCACCACCGCGCGGATCGCGGCGTGGTCGATCTGCAGGTACTCGCGCGGGATGCGCGCCTCATCCTCGACCTCGTAGACCCACTCGGTCCCAAAGCCCATGCCGCGCGCCTTGGGGGCGAGCACCTCGGGCTCCTTCACCACGACCGCCTCCGCGCGCGCCGCGAGCTCGGCCGCCCGCTCCGAACGTCCCCTGGCGGCCGCCGCATCCGCGCGCCGCTGCAGCTCCGCCTGCTCCTCCTGCGCCTTGCGGATCGCCTCCCGGCGCTCGGCCTCGACCTTGGCCTGCTCGGCCGCCTGGAAGACGCCCAGGGCGCCCTTGATGACGCGCTCGATCTTCTCCAGCTGCTCGCGCGGGCTCCTGAACCAGCTGTTGATCGCGAGCAGCGCCTGGTTGAGCGGCCCGGTCGCGGAGAGGCGCATCTCCTCCAGGTTCTTCTTCGCCGTCATCACGTCGCGCAGCCGCTGGCTCTCCAGCTGGAAGTGCGAGCGATCGCTAATCACGATCGCGTTCACCTGGTCCGCCTGCGCCTGGGCGTAGCGCACGATGTCGTGCGCGCCGGCCGGGATCGCCGCCGGTTGCGGTTCCATCATCTCAATTCCCGTCGACATCAGTCCCTCCTATCAATCGCAAGTAGTTGTGCATCTGCAAGGGTGTCACAAATGCGGTTGTCCAGTACAGCTCGCGGAAGATCTCCCAGTCGCGCTCCTCCGCCGCCGGCAGCTGCGCAAAGAGGACCTGGAGGAAGCGGAACTCCCCCCAGGTCATCTCCCGCGACAACACGTGCCGGAAGGCCTCCTGGTCCTCGGGCGTGAGCGTCGCGTACGCCATCAGAGCGGCGCCCGCACCACCACGAAGCGACCCTTGCCGTAGATGTCCGGCCCGTAGTCGCGCGCCTCGCGGCTGGTGCGGAACCACCGCTGCCGGGAGGTCCAGTCGAGACCGGAGAGCGGGTTGAACCCGATCAGGCCCCACTTGTAGCTCTTGGTGGGCACGGTCGACAGCCGCACCGGCTCCTTCTCCGGTGAGATCGCCGCCAACGTCACCGACTTCCTGCGGCCCACGTTAAGCGCGCCTCCGACGCGCCTGGATGTGCACCACGTTGCCCGAGCTCACGGCATCGAGCCGGTCGCCCAGGACCTGCAAGCGTCCCTGGCGGTGCAGGATCGCACCCAGGCCTTGCTTGACCCAGTAGCGCATGCCCGAGTAGCACTGCTTGCACACGCCGCGGACGACCGCCTCGTTGGTGCAGCTGCCGATCGAGCACACTTCACGTTTCTTCGTCATCAGTCCCTCCAATCGATGCATGAGTGCATCCCACTGCGCGCTGCGACGCGCAGGGAGCTGGACTCAGCTGTTGAACCAGCCGTCCTCCGCCTGGGGCTCGTCCTTGGCGATGTCACCGGCGCGGTAGCCGTCCGCGTCCTCCTCCTCGCTGCCCCAGTACGCCCCGGCCGAGTGCGGGTCCTCCAAGAGATCGCGCTGCACGTTCGCCTCGGCCTCCAGGAGCTCGCGCACGGTCTGGTTGGTGCGCGTGGAGGGGGCAACCCCCGGCTCGTTCACCGCCGCCGCAATGGGCCCCTGCTTCGCGTGCACGCTCCCCTGGTGGTCCGGGTCGTCATCCGGCACAACTACGGGGGTGATGCCCTTGGCCTCCAGCGTCTTCATCGCCTCGAAGTCGGCCGACTGACTGACCGTGACGATCTTCTCGATCGCGACCGGCTTGAACATGGTGATGACCCCCTTGCGGGTGACCTGCACCAGGTGGAAGTCATCGAACGACTCGGGCACCGGGAAGCCGCCGGCCTCCAGCTGCGCGCGGTGCGCCGTGCGCTCCTCGTCCGTGCACTCGCCCCAGGGCACCGTGCGCGTGACCGCCTTCGGGTGCGCGACCAGCACCCAGGTCTCGCCCAGCTTGAAGTCCTTGGGCACGGCCGGGATGCGCCGGCTCACGCCCATGCTCGCCGCCTCGCGCATGAAGTCATCCGCCTCCGGGTAGAACGTGCCGCCCACCCAGATCAGCCCGCACTTCTCGCCCAGGGAGGCGAGATTGCCGGCCGGGCAGGTGATGCACCCGACCGAGCTCTGCGTCGCCAGGCGCCCCGGCTCCGCGCACGGCTTCGCGTCCGCGAGCAGCTGCGCGGGCTTCACCCACTGCCAGCCGCGCGTCTGCTTGATCCCGGCCGTGCACACCGGGCACACGTGCAGCTCCAGGGGCAGCCGGCCGCAGGCGCGGCCGAGGTTCCCGCTCACCATGTACAGGCCGCCCACCTTGCGGTAGCCGCAGCCGCGTTTCTTCTCAACAGCCATCGTGATTCTCCTTCGATGCTAAGTGCATCCCAGGGCGCGCTGCGACGCGCCCGGAGCGGCACTCAGGCGAAGGCCTCCTGGGCGCTCGACACGCTGTCCACGATCGCGTCGAAGGCTTTGTCGCCGCAGTGCCAGTCACTGATGAAGTCGATCCCGTTGCCCGGCACCACCATCACGCCGCGGTCGCCCCAGGTGACCTTGTGCTGGCGCGTGAAGTGCACCGTGGGCGCGTACATGTCGTAGTCGGCGAAGATCTGGTGGACCTGCTCGTTGGTGAGCGCGGCCTCCATCACGTCGTCCTCCATGACGCGCAGGCCGTCGACGACCGCGCCCTGGTGGATGCGCACGTAGTCCTCGCCCGTCCACACCGCGGCCGGCAGGAACCCGGCGGCGCGCAAGTTGTTGAGCAGCGCATCGAGGATGCGGCGCTCGGTCGGGAAGCTCGGTACGTTGCTCACAGGGCACCCCCGCGACGCTGCACCTTGATCCAGGCCTGCTCCTCGTAGTCGAAGCCGGTCCACTCGGCGCGCGGGTTCTCGTTCGGATCCGAGTCCCAGCCGCCGCGCACACGGATCGCGTCCAGGCGGATCCCGATCTCGGTGTCGTCGATGTTGGCGTTGGCGAGGATCGCGGTGATGGTCAGGAGCCGGGCGAGCGTGAGCTGCCCGCTGATGTGCAGGAACGGGCCGCAGTTGGTGCGGATCTCGATCAGCTGCATCGGCAGTCCGTACGCGGCGCGGCAGCTCTCGTTGTCGAGGATCACGGTCAAGCCCACACCGGGCACCTGGCGCACGATGCGGAACTCGATCTTGCGCCCGTCGTGGGTCTCGCCGCGCTTCACGTGCAGCGCCGCGAGGCGCGCGTCCTCCTCGTCCTTGATCGTCTGGTAGTCGAGCCAGGGGCGCTCGGCGGGCCCGTTCTTCGACTGGATCACGTCGTACTTCTGCCAGGCCTGGAAGTAGGCGCGCGGCGGATCCCCGAGCGGCGCGAGCAGCGCGGCATCAGCCGGGGTGAGGGTGGTGACGTTCTTGGTCATTCGGTCTCTCCTCGGGGCGGAATTGCCCCAGCCCCAAGGATAACCGCAAGTACTTGCGCTTGGCTAGTGCTTTTTGTCTGGCGGTTCAGCCTGTTGCAGCCACTGCCAGGCCCCCTGGCGCTGGTACTCCGCCCAGGCCTCGTAGGCGGCCTTCCTGGCGGCCGGCGCCTGGGGGGCGAGCGAACCCCCCGTGGCGGCGTAGCGGGCTGCCAGGAGCGCCTGGCGGGCGAGCAGACCCTGGTGCTGCGCCTGGTGCAGCTGGACGTTGACCGTGGCGAGCTCGCGCCCCAGCCCCTCCTGGAGGGCCACCTGGTGGGCATGGTCGATCTTGGCTAGCGCTTCGGCGTAGCGCTGACCCGCCCGGAAGCGCCGGTTCCAGAGCCACAGGACGCTCAGCTCGACCCCCAGGACGAAGCAGCCCACCCCGATCGCCAGGGCGTACGCCCAGCTCACAGGAGCTCCAGTTGACGTTTCGGAGGCGGCGTCGGGTTTGGTTGCCCGGGGCGCCGCGGCTTGCCGGTGATCGGGTCGATCTCGTGAAAGCGCGCCCAGAGGCAGTCCTCCTCGCGCGGGCAGTGCCCCGGCATCGGGCAGTCCGGCGGGCTCCAGCGAATGCGCCTGAGCAGCGGGCAGATCATCGCTTGCGACGCCACTGATCCGCCTGGCGGCAGGTGGCGAAGTGGCTGGTGTGCTTGCCCCACTTGAACTCCTCGTCGTCCGGCTCGACCGTGTCCGCGTTCACCGGGTTCATCTTGCCGCTCCCAGGCATCGGCAGCCAGATGATCGGGTCCGAGCACGAGCGGCAGTGGCTGATGCGCGCGCGGTGCGCGGCGAGGGTCGCCTCGCCCCAGGTGGTGCCCATCAGTGCGCCTTGATGCGCGTGGCGCGGCGCACGTGCTCGACACAGATCGGCATGCGCTCGGCGACCGCCTTGTCGTAGTCGTTGAACGGGTTCACCAGGGACACGTGCAGCACGTCCTCGTCGTAGGCGACCACCCAGTGGTGCACGCCGTTGATCTCGATCCCGGTGCCGGGCGGGAACTCCTCGACGAGCGCGCGGATGGCCGGCGGGCGGGTCGCGAGCCAGGTCTGGAGCGCCTTGTTCTCCTTCCAGCTCATGGGATGCCACGCAGCCGGCGCACGCACCATCGGCGCATGCGCGCCCAGCGCTCGTGGTCGGTCTCGTAGCGCTGCGGACGCGAGGACCAGATCGTCTGCGGCGGCCCCGGGATCTCCCCGATCACGCGGGTCGAGTCGTTCTCATCCATGACTTCGCGCGCCATCATGTCCTTGATGCCCAGGTGCGCGGCGACGCCTTCCGCGAAGTCCCACTCGTCGTCGCAATCATCGGGGGTGCGGAGGTCCTCCGGGAAGGGCCGGCCACGGCGCACCCCGACCGCGCCCAGGGCGCACACGCCGCCGTGCGCATCCTGCATGGTGTCCTCGACGAGCTCCTGGCTGGGCAGGTCGGTGAGCGTGAGATACAGCTCCCAGAGGAACGCCTGGCCGGCGCGCCCACCCATGTGACGCTCGACGTTGTACGGGTAGGCGCAACTACGCAGGAAGGAAGCGGTGTCATCCGGCTCGTAGTCGTCGCGGTACCCGGACCTGCTCATCGATCCTCCACTTCGATCGGCACGTGCTTGAGCTCCTTGTACGCATCGGCCGGGATCCACACGTGGCCCTGGTCGGCGGAGATCACGCATCCCTCGAACAGGCCCCACTCCACCTGGTAGCCCGAGCGCGCCCACTTCTGGTGGCAGCTCGCCGAGGTCGTGAGGATGCCGCCGATCACGAACACGAGCACGATGACGAGCGCGGCGCCCCAGCCCCACAGGAGATCGGCGAAGTCACGGTCCACTGATCTTCTCCCCGCAGCGGTAGCAGGTGACGATCGGCTCGCTCTCCTCGCGGTGCTCGACGCAGTACGAGCGGCAGCCGCACTTGAAGCACACGAGCGCCGGCCAGGCATGCTGTGGCTTCACTCCGGGATCGGGCTGTCGGGTGTCATCCCCAGGTCTTGGCATTTGAGTTGTCTCCGGCCGCGCACGGCGGCGGTTGAGCGCATCCAGTTGCGGAACGTCTTGTCGAGGCACTCGCGTTTGCGCAGGCCGCCCGTGCCGTAGTACACGCGCCCGTTGGCGATTTCAAACACACACCGCGGGGGCGCCTTAGTCAGCCGCGGCAAGTACCAGCCGCGGCGCAAGAGGGAGCGGAATTGCCCCACGGTTGCCGGTGTGTCACCAATGCGTACGCTCACGGTGGTCATGAGTCGAGGTGCCGCAGCGGGCCGGGCTCGATGACGAGCTCCTCGCGCTGGCAGCCCATCATCTCGGCGAGCAGCGTGCCGGCGAGCTCGATGACGAGCGCCTGCCAGCGCTCAAAGAGCGCCGGGTACGAGTCCGCCACCCCGCACGGGATGGTCGAGAGGATCAGCTCCGGCGGCTCCCCGCGCACGCGTGCATCGGCGGCCACGCTCGGGGGCGGCACGAGCACCGCCTCGTAGTGGATCCCCGCGGTCGACTTGGGCTGCCCGACCGCGCGGATGCCGATCGCGAAGAGCGCCTCGGGACCGACTGCCACGGTCACTTGCGCGCCTTGCCGGCCGGCGCCTTGGGCGGCGGGGGCTGCGGGTCGCGCTTCGGGCGCAGCACGGCCGAGACCGTGGCGAAGCTGTCCGGGAACTGCTCCTTCAGGCGGTTCCAGGTCTCGGTGGCCAGGAACTCATCGTGCCGGATCTCCTCCCAGATCGACTCGATGCCGCCCCGCCGGCCCTCGATCGCCGCCTCGTGGAACTCCTGGATGGCGTCGGCGATCTTGCCCTCCGCGATTACGAGGGCTTCCCCGGTGGGCTCGGCCGCGGGCTGCTCGGCGCGTCGTCCGTAGGCATCCCGAGCGCGTCCATGAGCTCCGTTGCCAGGAAAGGCATCGCGCGTCGCACCGACCACGGCACGCTCAGCCAGCTGGTCTTCCGCTGACTGGAGGTGACTTGTCTCGCCAGGATCGAGCACCAGGCGTGTGCCCTTCGCAGGCGCGGCGGGGGCGGGCTTAGCGGCGCCGCCCTTCTTGCCGCGGGCGAGCTGCTCGGCCTCGTTCCCGTTCGCCGTGTTGCCATCGTCATCCTCCTCGGCGGCGAGTGAGAGCAGGAGCGTCGCACCCGCGCGCCGCGCGTAGGTGAGAGCGGAGTTGTACGCCTGCGGCCCACCCTCGGCCGGGAAGATCGGCGTCATGTTGAAGCGCTCGCCGTGCGCGCCCACGAGTGTCGTGCGCACGTAGTCGGCCTTCTCGCCCTTCACGATCGCCTGGGTGAGCGCGAGGCCGGCGGCGTTGAGCGCCGGGAGCGTCGCCTCGAAGATCACGTCCAGCGTGGCGTAGGCGAACTCGTACTCGCCCCCGCTCTTCATGCGCACGCGCACGGTGCGGTTGCGCTTGATCGGTTTGAACTGCGCCTGCGCCGCGGCGAGCTGCACGGCGAAGAGACCGGCGCGCTCCTCATCGCGCAGGCGCTTCGCCTCGTCCATCTGCGCCTGCCACTGGGCAGGTGATACATCGGTGCTGGTTTTTACGGGGTTTGCGCTCGCGGGGCTTGTCGACTCGTCAGCCATGTCCTACGCTCCGGTTCTTGGTGTCTGGTTCGACCGACACTATAACCGCAACGCCGCAAATTTGAAGGGCCACCGCAATGAATTTCGACGCGCTGACCGAGCCGGTGACCATGTCCCATGCGAACGTGATCTGCGCGCTGCGCATTGCCAAGGGCTGGCTGCGCGAGATCAGCCGCGAGACCGGCGTCAGTTACCTCACGCTGCGTGCCATGGCGCAGCACGGCCTCGACCCGCGTGCCGAGGCGCTGGAGAAGATCTCCGTCTGGTTCACCGTGAACGGCGTGCCCGATTGTCACCCGCTGCGTTACCGCGCGCGCCAGCGCAAGGCTGCTCAGTGGGCGGCATCGGCATGAAGAACGGCGGCTACATCCTGATCTGGAAGAGCACCCTCACCAACCCGAACTTTCTCAAGTTGGTCAAGCGCATCGAGCTCTCTCAGGGTGAGTCGCGCGCAGCCGCCGAATCGCTCGCTTTAGGCTACCTGACGAAGCTGTGGCTTGTAGCGGACTCGCACATCCGCAGCGACAACACACTGGACCTCGGCGCCAATGATGTAGACGAGCTCCTCGGGGTCCAGGGTATCGCGCAGCTCCTCGGGGCGGATTACCTTGAGGTCCTCGACGCGAACTGCGTACGCCTTCCGGGTTGGCTTGAGCATAACGGGGTCCTCGCTAAGAAACAGGCGCGCGCGGCCGCCCGCCAGGAAAAGCATCGTAACGCAGTAGCGTTACAAGATGAAACGCAGGTGCGTGACATGGTGCAACGCTCAGGCGCCACCTCCCTGCCCTGCCCTGCCCTTCCCATCCCTGCCCAATTTAAGACTCCCCCAACCCCCTCAGACGAGGGGGCCCCGACCGC
>Ga0073909_10000656_pt1 | contig 11031 bp, 16 predicted proteins | sample Coa_R1_6_FD_66439 | JGI IMG/M metagenome (GOLD analysis project Ga0073909, IMG submission 66439) | Surface soil microbial communities from Centralia Pennsylvania, which are recovering from an underground coalmine fire. - Coalmine... | ecosystem: Environmental > Terrestrial > Soil > Unclassified... | reverse complement strand
GCGGCGGGCGGCGCGGAACATCAGAACATGAAGCCCAGGCCCAGGCGGTAAGCGTCCTGAGTTTTGTCCGTTTCGTACCGCTGGACATCGGCCTTCAGCACCACCTGTGGATGGACCCAAAAGTTCACGCCGATGGTCTTGATGCGCTCGTCGTTATTCGGATTCTGGAAGAGCCCGTTCGCCGCGTCTTCCGCCTGCCGGATATCGATACGCTCGTAGCGAACGAAGGGCGCCAAATCGAAATTGCCCTTCTTGTACACGTGGTACGCGGCCTGGGCGTACCAGCCCTTCATCGTTTTCGGGGCTGCAAACGCCGTCGCCGGGTCCGCGGCGAAGAGGGCCGCGGTCACCTTGTCGGCGTCGCCGAGGGTGCCTGACGTGTACAAGCCCTGCAGGTCGAGTCCGGCGATCCTGTATTGCGCGTGGATGTCCCAGATCGTGAAACGTGCGGCCACGCCCTGGAGCGCCGGGTTCGACGCTCCGTTCTGGCCTGTGTCACCGCTGAACACACCGCCCCCGACCAGCAGGCCTGGGAGCCGGTAGTTAAGCGAGCCGTAGACCGCGAGATTGCGGGCGTTCGCGAGTTGCCCTTCCTGGTGAGCGCTTCGCATTCCGGTGAGCGGATCGTCGAGCTTGCCCGAGTCGAAACTGGTCGTGATGCCCACGTCGTACCGGAAGCTCTCGCCGAAGAGGCCGTGCGTCCCTACGCCGAGCTCGCGCCAGGTGGTGGGGATGATGCGGGTCTCGACCTGATTGCGCTGCACGCCGTAGTAGGTCGGCGGTTCGTGGGTTTCGTTGAGGATGCCGATCGGGATGAGAAAAAGGCCTCCCTTGAAATTCACCCCGTCGCTCAACTTGTAGTTCACCCAGGCCTGTTCGATCTCGGCTTCGCCGTGGTCATCCGCGCTGACGACCGCATGCTCGAACTCGACTTCCGAATGAAGGGTGAGACGCTCGTCGAAGCGATGGTTGAATCCGAACACGAAGCGCGCGAGGTCGGCGGTCGCATCGCCGCTTTGACGAAACTTGCTATACGACATTTCGCCGTAGCCGACGACATTCGTGGCGCCGTTCGCGAGTCCCGAGCTGCGGTCGAGCATCGAGTTGTAGTCGAGCGAGTACGGCGAGACCTGCAGGCTTGACGCGGCCGGCTTGCGGGTCTGCGCCTTGAGGTCGTCGATTTCCTGCTGCAGGACCTGCAGCTTTTCCTCGACGGTCTGACCATGCACGGGCATCGCTCCGAAAGCCGCAGCCAGCGCCAGGGTAAGGGTGGATCTTTTCATGAGCTCTCCTGCTGAGTGGGATAGTGATGAACATGGCTGGCTAACTCAGCATGCGAGGCTGACTCGCTGGCACCCTATACATATAACTATTAATAATCCACTTATTACGACATTTACTTAACGTTAAATAGAGGTCACGCTTTCCCGTAACTTCCCGCACTTGACGTCAACCTGAATATAAATGAGAATGGTTCCCATTACAAGACCCTGAACCGATATCCATGTACGTCTGCATCTGCAAAGGCATCACCGATCGCGACATTCGTGAGGCCGCCTCTTTGGGCGCTCGCTCGCTGAAGGATCTCCGCCGCGAGCTCGGCGTCGCCTCCGATTGCGGCAAGTGCGCGAGTTGCGCGCAAGAAGTGCTGTGCGAAGCGCGCAGCGAGCAAGTCGGCTCTACCCGCCTGCAAGCGGCCTGATTCTCACTCTCACTTCGATTCTCATCTGGTTCAGCCGCGTTGCTTGGCGCGCGGCGCGTGCTATTCTCGATCGTCCATTTCGAGGATCCGCGCATGAAAGGCGACAAGAAAGTCATCGAGCATCTGAACAAGGTGCTTACCAACGAACTGACCTCGATCAACCAGTATTTCCTGCACTCACGCATGTTCGACAACTGGGGACTGAAGAGGCTCGCCGAGCACGAACACCACGAGTCGATCGACGAGATGAAGCACGCGGACAAGCTGATCGAGCGCATCCTCTTTCTGGAGGGTCTGCCGAACCTGCAGCAGCTGAACAAGCTGCTCATCGGTGAGAACGTGGAAGAGATGCTCAAGTGTGACCTGAAGCTCGAGATGCACGCTCATCCCATGCTGAAGGACGCCATCACTCACTGTGAGCAAGTCGGCGACTACATCTCGCGCGAGCTGTTCGAGGACATCCTCGAGAGCGAGGAAGAGCACATCGACTGGCTGGAGGTGCAGCTCGACCTCGTCGCCAGGATAGGCATCCAGAACTACACGCAATCTCAGATCGGCGACAAGCCGGCGTCCTGATTCTTCAGCCCGATGCGCAAGCTAACCCGGCCGACGGGTGCGGCGCTCTTCGAGTGGATCTAGGGCCTCGCGTCCTCGAGATTTGCGGGCTTCGTTCCCGCGACTGCGCTCTTGGAAAAGATCGACCAGACGAGCCACAGCCCGGGCAGCAGCACGAGGGCATAGGTAAGCATGGCGCCGTACTCGCCCTCCGGACCGTAAGGCTCGCTCGCGATATGCCAATAGGCATTGTCGAGCGGAAGCACGTTCGCCTCGGTGGCCTCGTGGAACGCGTAGATGCACAACTGCACCGCGAACAGCAGCAGGAAGATCGAAGTCACCTGGAAGAAAAGGCCGAGATTGACGCGGTGCCCGTAGCGCGACCAGGCCCAGGCGAGCGAAGCGGCAATGGCGATCCCCAGGAGTGCTCCCCAGAAAAGCGAAAACGATTCGGCCTGGCGCGCAAGGGTCGCGGCGATGAATGCCATCTCCATGCCTTCACGGGTGACCATCAGGAGCACCACGAGGAACACGCCGATCCAGGCGCCCTTCCCCGCCGATTGCGCGGCCGACTCGAGCCGCGCACCCATCTCTCCGCGGAGCAGCTTCGCGTGCTTGAGCATGTACACGACCATCGAAATGACGAACCCCGCCGCCACCAAAGCGAGCACGGCTTCCCAGATCGGCTTCACTACGGTTTCAGCGAGGAACACGCCAAGCACGAGCGACAGCAGTACCGCGACTCCGGTGCTCCACCATACCGCCGGCAGCAGCGCGACGCGCCCGGTCTTCTTGAGATAGGTCGCGGCGATCGCCACGATGAGAAAGGCCTCTATGCCCTCGCGCAGCGTGAAAACAAGCATCTGGAGCATGTCAGCGCCCTCCAGTGTCCGGATCGGACACGAAGCCGATACGCGAAAGACCGTAGCGCGCGGCATCCGACATGACTTCGGCCACGTTCTCGTAGCGGGTGGCGCGGTCCGCGCGCAGGTGCAACTCTGGCTGCGGATTCTGTTTTGCAGCCGCCGCAAGGCGATCGTCGAACTCGGTCCGCGACAGGCGCTCGCCGTTCCAGAAGATCGTACCCGCGACGTCGATCGAGACCGTGATGTGATCCGGGCGCGTGATGTTGGGATGGCTCGACGCACGTGGAAGATCGAGCTTCACCGCGTGCGTCAGCAGCGGCGCCGTGATGATGAAGATCACCAGCAGCACCAGCATGACGTCGATCAGCGGGATCATGTTGATCTCCGCCATCGGTGCAGCGGCATTGCTGCGGTTGAATCCGCCGAAGGCCATGCTCAGGCCGTCCCTTTGCCGACCGGGCGGAGCGGCACCGCGGCGGCGCCCAGCTCGTTGACGTGTGACCCGGTCGTCAGTACCGCGAAGAGGTCGTGAGCGAAGGCATCCAGCCCGGCGAGAATCAGCCGGTTGGAGCGCACGAAGGCGTTGTAGGCGAGCACCGCGGGAATCGCGACCGCGAGGCCGAGCGCGGTCATGATGAGCGCCTCTCCGACCGGACCCGCGACCTTGTCGAGCGTTCCCTGGCCCGAGAGGCCGATGTTGACCAGCGCGTGGTACACCGCCCAGACGGTGCCGAAGAGCCCGACGAAAGGTGCGGTCGAGCCTATGGAGGCGAGCACCGTGAGCCCCGACTCGATACGCGCAGTGTCCTCGTCGATGACGCGGCGCATGGAGCGGGTAAGGAATTCGGCACTGCCTCCTGACGCGTCGAGCTTGTCGACGCCGTGTCGCTGATGGTGGCGCGACGCGATGATCGCGTGCCAGGTCAGGTGCGAGAAGGGCTCGTCCGGATGGTGCTCCTCGAGATACGTCTCGACCGAGGCGATCGAGGGGGCGTTCCAGAAGGTCTGCAGGAAGCGCGAGCTGTGCTTTCTCTGGATGAGGAGGTTGGCCGCCTTGGTGAAGATGAAATACCAGGTGGCGAGCGACATTAGCAGCAGCACGATGAGGATCGACTTCCCGATCGCGTCGGTATGCGCCAGAAATCCTGTGAACCCTGCCGCCTGCTCCATTCTCAGCTCTCCAACCTGAACGAAATCGGTATCAGCACCCACGCGGGGACGGATTCTGCGCCGCGCTTCGCGGGAACGAACTTCCAGTGGCGCACCGTGTCGATCGCGCTGCCGTCGAGACGCGTAAAGCCGCTCGATTTCTGGATTTGCACCTGGTCGGCCCGGCCCTCGACGTTGACAAGCACGCGCAGCAGCACGCGTCCCTGCTCCTGAAGGCGCCGCGACAGAGCGGGATAAGGAGGCGAAGGATTGTCGAGATAGTCGGCGTTGAAAATCGGCGTGCTCACCGCCAGCGGAGGCGCGGCGGCAATGACCGGTTCGGCAGGCAGCGGAGGCGGCGGTGCGGGAGCCTCGACCGCCGCAGGCTGCGGATTTTGTGCGGCGATGATGGGCGCTTCGACGGGTTTGGGCCTGGGTTCCTCGATCGGTTTCGGTTTCGACTGCTCCCGGCGCTGCTCGATCTGGGGCTCAGCGATCCAGTTCACCATGATGGGCGCCGCGTTCAGCAAGGCGCTGCGCGTCGGTTGGTAGCTGAGCAGCCCCGCGAGCACGGACGCGTGCAGCACGACGGCGACGAGCAGGCCTACCCTCTTCGGACCCTGGCCCGCGCGCAGCGCGGGCAGATTAGGGTTGGACATCGCGTGCACGACGAGCTCCTGCTTCAGGCGGTGAGTATGAGTTTGCCGCTCTGGGTCAGCCGCAGGCGGTATTCGCGCCCGTTGTGCTCGATCACCAGCTCTCCCCGATCCCCTAGCAATTGACGGCTGATCACTCGTCCCGTCGGGAACGGCCGCAGTACAGGTTCCTGATCTGGTTCGCGATTCTCGGCGGAGCTGGTCGAGTACATATACAAATGATAACCGTTCTCATTATCGCATGTCAATCCGCGCTGCCCCACGTACAATCGCCGGGGCGTCCCGATGAAACCCGTGAGAACCGCTTTTCTGCTCGCCGCGTTGTTCTACGTCTGCGCGCCCGCCTTGGCGCAAGTCCAGGCGCCGCGCAGCTCTCTTCCGCAGCAGGAGCTCCCCGCGGCGCAGGTGCTCGCGGAGCTGCGCCGCGGAGGCTACGTCCTGTACTTCAGGCACACGGCGACCGACTTCAGCCAGAACGACGAGAAGATGAAGCGCTTCGAAGATTGCGCCGACCAGCGAAACCTCATCGACAAGGGCCGCACCGACGCGCGGGCCGCGGGAGCGGCGATCCGTCAGCTCCAGGTTCCCGTGGGACGCGTTCTCGCGAGCCCGTTCTGCCGCACCGTGGAGACGGCGCAGTTGCTCTTCGGACGGGCGGAAAAGATGCAGGAGGTCCGCGGGGGGCCGGCTGTTTCGGCGACCTCGGAGCGCTACGCTGAGCTTCGGAAGATTCTCGCCACGCCGGTGGCACCGGGCGCCAATCTCGCCGTGGTGAGCCACGGCAACCCGTTCTACAGCGTCGCCGGCCCGCCTTACCTGGCCGAGGGCGAAGTCGCGGTGATCCGACCGCAAGGGACGGACTTCCAGGTCATTGCGCGGATCCGGATCGACGGCTGGGACGCGTTGAAGGGCGCGCCGCCGAAATAGTCGTACGCTAGTACGAAGCGCCCTGCGCGTAGTTCTCGAAGCGCGTGTACTCCCCGAGGAAAGTCAGCTTCACGGTACCGATCGGCCCGTTGCGCTGCTTGAGGATGATGATTTCGGCCATGCCCTTGTCCGGAGTATCGGGCGTGTAGACTTCCTCGCGGTAGATCGCGAGGATCAGGTCGGCGTCCTGCTCGATCGCGCCCGACTCGCGCAGGTCCGACATGATCGGACGCTTCGGGCCGGTGCGTTGCTCGACCGCACGGGACAACTGCGATAGCGCCACTACCGGCACCTTGAGCTCCTTGGCGAGCGATTTGAGCGAGCGCGAGATCTCCGAGATCTCGGTGGCGCGGTTCTCGCCTTGGCTCGACGCCTGCATGAGCTGAAGGTAGTCGACCACGATCAGCCCGAGCGAACCGTATTGACGGTGCAGCCGCCGCGCGCGGGCGCGCAACTCGAGCGCGTTCAGCGCGCCCGACTCGTCGATGAGGATGGGCGCGTCGTGCAGCTTCCCGACGGCGTTGGTGAGCCGGTTCCAGTCGTCGTCCGACAGCCTTCCTGTGCGCAGCTTGTGCTGGTCGAGCCGCCCGATCGAGCCGAGCAGGCGCATCGCAAGCTGGCTGCCCGACATTTCCATGCTGAATATCGCCACGGGGAGCTTGTTCTCCACCGCGACGTGCTCGGCCATGTTGAGGGCGAGCGCGGTCTTTCCCATCGACGGGCGCCCGGCGATGATGACGAGGTCCCCGGGCTGCAGTCCCGAGGTTTCGCGGTCGAGGTCACGGTAACCAGTGGGAATACCGGTGATGTCGGAGGGATTGTCCTTGTGATATAGCAGGTCGATGCGCTCCATGACCTGCGTAAGCAGGGGCTGGATCTCCATGAAACCCTGGCGGGTCTTGGCGCCGGCTTCGGCGATCTGGAAGATCTTGGACTCGGCCTCGTCGAGCAGCTGCCCGACCTCCTTGCCCATGCGGTTCAGGGCGCCGTCGGCGATTTCGGTGGAGACCTCGATCAGATTCCGCAGGACCGCGCACTCGCGCACGATCTCGGCGTAGCGCCGGACGTTGTGTGCGGTGGGCGTGTTGCCCGAGAGGGCCGCCAGATAGGTGATGCCCCCGGTCTTGTCCTTGTCCTCGCTCGCCTTGATCGCCTCGTCGACCGTGACCACATCGGCGGGCTTGCCGCGCTCGACCAGGCGGGAGATGTGCCGGAAGATGCGGCGGTGGTCGTCGCGGTAGAAATCGGAGTCCGACAACACGTCGCCGACCTTGTCGAAGGCGGCGTTGTCGATCAGCAGACCTCCCAGCACCGATTGCTCCGCTTCGATCGAATGCGGCGGCAGCCTGAGGTTCAGCAGCTGGGAATCGGCGGAGGCCTGAGGCGCAGTCTGGGCCATGAGAGTGATCGATCGGACTGGGCCACTCTACAACAAAACGCAACAAAAAGGCCGCGAGCGCGGCCCTTTTCGTGCCGACAACTTCGGCGTCGCTACTGTTGTGCCGTTTCTCCGAGAACCGAGACCTTGATGTGGACCAGCACGTCGGTGTGCAGCGCAACCGAGACCTCGTGGTCTCCGACGGTCTTGAGCGGCCCTTGCGGCAGGCGGATCATCGATCGCTCGACCTCGAATCCCTGGGCTTTGAGCGCATCGACGATATCGACGTTGGTAACCGAGCCGAACAGGCGGCCGTCGACCCCCGCTTTCTGGCTGATCTGCACCATCAGGCCATCGAGCTTGGTGCCCCTTTCCTGGGCCGTGGAGAGGGACTGGGACTGGGCCTGCTCAAGCGCCGCGCGCTTTTTCTCGAACTCGGCGAGGCTCTCGGGCGTCGCCCGTGTCGCCTTGCCCTGCGGCAACAGGTAGTTGCGTGCGTAGCCGTCCTTGACCTTGACCACATCGCCGAGGCCGCCCAGGTTGACCACCTTTTCCAGGAGTATCACTTGCATGGCAGGTTCCTCGTCCTCTAGTGCAGATCCGTATAGGGCAGCAAGGCGAGGTAGCGCGAACGCTTCACCGCGGCCGACAGTTGGCGTTGGTAATGGGTGCGCGTCCCGGTGATCCGCGCCGGGATGATCTTGCCGTTCTCGCCGATAAAGTCCTTCAGCAGATCGACGTCCTTGTAGTCGATCCATTCGATCTTCTCCGCCGTGAAGCGGCAGAACTTGCGCCGCTTGAAGAGCTGCTTCGCGCCCTTCTGGTCGCGCTTGCCGTCACGGCCCTTCCCTTTACCCTTGCCTTTGAATCCGCCTCGACCTCTCGGTGGGGGCATATCAGTCTCCTTCCTTGAATTCGACTTCCGTCGCGTGCAGCACGACCGAACGGCTGGTGCGGCTCTTCGCGGCGAGAAATCCTGTTACCTTCACATTGCTGCCCAATCTTGCGGCTGCGAGCAGCGTCGCTTCGCGCTCGAATGCCACCGCCGCGATCTCGCAGCTCACCTTGCGCGCGGCTCCTGCTTCCGTCTGCACCGAATCGTGCTGAAGCCGGAACTTCATGACCGGCACGCCTCCGGGCGTGTGCCGCAGCGCGTCCAGCTCGATGAGCCTGCCTGCCACGGTCACGCGGTTGGCCTGCGCCAACGCCCTAGACTTTCGCCGGCTCCACGGGCTTGGCCGGCTCCACGGGCTTGGCCGACTCCGCTGGCTTGGCCGCTTCCGCTCGCGGCGCCTCGCCCGGGTTGAGGACCGATCTCGACTTCTCTTCCTTCATCATGGGCGAAGGCGTCGTCCAGGCGCGCTCCATCTTGATGATCAAGTGGCGCAGCACGGCATCGTTGAACTTGAACGAATGCTCGAGCTCCCCGAGCGTCTCGGAATCGCACTCGATGTTCATCAGCACGTAGTGCGCCTTGTGAACCTTCGCGAGCGGGAAAGCGAGCTGGCGGCGGCCCCAGTCCTCGAGCCGATGGATCTTTCCGTTCTTGGACGTCACCGTCGCGCGGTAACGTTCGATCATCGCCGGGACCTGCTCGCTCTGGTCCGGGTGGACGATGAAGCACACTTCGTAATGTCGCATCACTTCTCCCTATGGGAAGAGCCACCCGCTCAGGCTCGCCGTTGCGACGCGGCGGAGGCGGTGCGGCAGGGTTGAAAAACAATTGTCGAAAACAAACGACCGCCGGAGCGGTCGTCGAAGGTGTGAATTCTAGCCGAATCAATGGGTAAGAAGCAAGGGGCGCCTTCGATGCCCCTTCGCGAACAAGTTTATGATATCGAGCGCCTTGTCTCGCCGCAGAGGAGCACCGGATGTGTAGAAGCATCAAGACCCTTTTCAACTTCGAGCCTCCCGCGACCGACGAGGAGATCCGTGCCGCGTCGCTTCAGTTCGTTCGCAAGCTGAGCGGCTTCGCCGTCCCGTCCAAGGTGAACCAGGTGGTCTTCGATCACGCCGTCCAGGAGGTCACCGCCGCGGCGCGCGCCCTCATCGGCTCGCTGGTGACGAACGCCGAGCCGCGTAACCGCGAGGTCGAGGCAGCCAGGGGCCGCGCGCGGACGGCCGCACGATTCGGTACGAGATAACTCACGAAAGGGGACCAAATGAAGCTGCAGTCGGTCGAATCTTCGCACAAGCGCGTGAGCGCGGCCGCCGACGTGATCGGCAACGTCCTGGTGGACGGGTTCCACCATCTCGCCCTGTTCGCCATCGGCGGCGCGATCGTATGGTCGGCGGTGGTCGCTTTCCTCGGCATGGCGGGTAAAGGCCACGCCACGATCGACGATATCCTGCTGCTGTTCATCTACCTGGAGCTCGGCGCGATGATCGGCATCTACTTCAAGACCAATCACATGCCGGTCCGGTTTCTGATCTACGTCGCGATGACCGCCTTGACGCGGCTGCTGATACTCGATGTCCAGACCCACGATGCCCCCGTGACCGGGATCGTATGGATTTCGGGCGCTATCCTGCTGCTCGCGCTGGCGACCCTCGTGATCCGCTACGGTTCGGCCAAGTTCCCCTCCAGGCAAACGGACGGCCGCGACTGAAGCCCGACGCCGCGATCTCGTCGTGCGAAAGGAAAACCGGAAGCAAGGATGCGGAGAAGGCGCGCCACGCGCGAATCGTCTAAAGTACGCACGATGAACCCGCGCATTTGCCTGCTCCTCGCCGCCGCCCTTCTCGCTGCCGGGTGCGGAGACCGGTTCATCGTCGGCTACGACTACCGCGTGGCGTCCAGGGATCCGAAAATAACTTCCGAGCAGATACTGGGTGTCGTCACGCGCTCGCTCGATCGCCCGGAGGCGAGCGCGTCGTCGAGCGCGACCGCATGGGCGAAGGTGGACGAGAAAACGGGGGAGGTCACATTCACCCTCGGCGCATTCGGCGAAGGCAAGACCACGAGCATCCGCAACACCGAAGCCCGGCTCCTCAGGGACCTGCGCTACGGATTCGGTGATCGGGTCGAGCTTTTCTGCAACGGGGAACGGCTTCGCGCCGACGGCACGGTCGAACCACGGGCATCATCGGCGGTTCCCCCGCCCGCGCAGGGGGAAGCCGGTTTGGGTCCGTGAAACGAAGCGCAGCCGGATCCTCACGACACACGCGGGCACGAGCCTAGGATCCGCTTTCCGTTCGCGGACCGTGGCGGCCCGGTTCGCCGTCTTCGATCCACGCGCGCAGCAGGGTATAGCTCACCGCGAGCACCATCGGCCCCACGAAGATGCCGATCAGACCGAAACCGATGAGGCCGCCGATCACGCCGGCGAAAATGAGGAGCAGCGGTAAATCGGCACCCTTCTTGATCAGGATCGGACGCAGGAAATTGTCCAGGGTGCCGACGACGACGGTGACCACGAGCAAGAACGTCCCCCACCCGGCCGCGCCCGTCCAGTAGAGCCAGATCACGGCGATAACCATCACCGGCGCCGCGCCGATCTGCGCCACGGCGAGCAGGAACATGACCGCCGTGAGCACGGCCGCGAAGGGCACGCGGGCGATCGCCAATCCGATGCCGCCGATCAGCGACTGCACCAGCGCCGTGACCACGACGCCGAGCGCCACGCCGCGTATCGCCTGTCCTGACAGCACCACCATCTGCTCGCCGCGGCGGCCCGCCAGGCGCGCGCCGAAGCGACGCGTCCAGACGGCGGCGTTCTCGCCCCCCGCGTACAGGATCGCGGCGATGACCACGGTCAGCAGAAACTGGACAAATACCACGCCGAAATTACCGATCTC
>Ga0073909_10000654_pt1 | contig 11035 bp, 9 predicted proteins | sample Coa_R1_6_FD_66439 | JGI IMG/M metagenome (GOLD analysis project Ga0073909, IMG submission 66439) | Surface soil microbial communities from Centralia Pennsylvania, which are recovering from an underground coalmine fire. - Coalmine... | ecosystem: Environmental > Terrestrial > Soil > Unclassified ... | reverse complement strand
ATCACCACGAGCAAATTCGCGCCGACCGGACACGGAAACTGCACAGCGGGCTTCGAGAGTGGGAGTTCTTGATGCTGCACGGCGACGACGCGGAAGGGACGCGTCGGTGCGGTGCCCGCCGCCGCGGACTTGAACGAGACCGATGCGACTTCCAGCGACGCCGTGGACCCGCCCGCGAAGGCGAAGCTTGGGTTAATCGCACCTGCCGCCGTCTGCACGCCGTACATCGCACCATTCGGGATGCCGATGGTATTGGAATCAGCGTAGAGCGCCATGCCCATCAACGCCATCGGCACGGTCATGCCGGAGAGCGAGGTCGGTGACATGCTCGTGATCGGCGTCCCACCCATCTGATTCCCGAACAGATACGAGAGAATCAAATCCCCTGCAGCGGTTGTCGTCATGCTCCCAGCGGACGTCGGTGTCGGAGGACCACCGCTGTTGTTGGTCGTTCCGACGTCGAAGGGCGTCGACGTCGCGATGTTGTACCACTCGGAAAAGTGGCCTGCGACATATGCGATGTTAATGGTCGAGAGGGTCATCGTAACACTCGTCGTCCCAGCGGGCGCGTTTGCCAGGTAATACACCGCGAAGTTGTCAGTCGGATCTGCGTTACCGGAGTTCAATACCGCCTGCGACCAGCTCGTGCCGTTGCTATCCTTCACAGTCGAGAGGGTGCCACCGCCGCCCCACTGAAACGCAAAGACTAAGAGGTTGTTCGCCAGCGACACCTCGGGGAAATGGATCGTCAGCGTAGTGGCCTTCCCGGTCGTGATGCCGGACTCGTAATCGAATCCCGACTGAAACGACTGGACGAGAGTCGGAATGGCCATCTACGGAAACTCCAGCGCGCCGCGGTCCCACACACCATCGCTGCCACGCGTCTTGCTATCCGCATCTGTTGTGAAGAGAGACGATAACGTCAAGCCAGCGTTCGTCGCCGCGATGAGGTGATAATTGAAGGTGGCGAGATTGACGAAGGGACTTCCCGAGCCACCCGACTGCCCGTGCGCCTCGACTGGCGTGTTCGTCGTTGCGCGGTACCAGTTGTAGTCATGCGCCCACCCGCTCCCGATCGACGCGTCCATGTTGTAGACGATGTTGTTCTGCGCAAGGTTGCCACTACCAGGACCATTCACCCAATCCATCGTCGCCGTCGTGCTGTTGATGAAGGTGTTGTTGTAGACCACGGCGTTGTTCATGTTCCCCTGGGACGTGCCCGTGATGATGCCGTTGCCCGTGGAGACCGTGTCAATGACGTTCCCGTAAAACTGCCCGTTGTTGTTGTCGGAGTTGTTCGCGACAATGATCCCAGTCAGACCAGCATTTCCACTATTTCCTTTCCACCAGTTATAGCGCGCGACAAGCCGGTTCATCGGCCGCTCATTGGGGTTCAGGCACTCGCCGTGGTTCGCGGACGTCGACGAGTTGTTGAGCACGACGTTGTACTCGAAGACCCAATCATCGGAACTCACACCACCTTGCCCGCGCGTCATCATGCAATTCTGCCAGCGATTCAACAGCGAATGGCGGATCGTGATAAATGAATGCGCGCCACCCTGCGTCGCCCCTTGCAGAAAGAGTTTCTCCGTGTCATTCGCGGTCGCGAGAGACGCGACATGACCGATGGTAATCGAAGTGATTGAAGAGCCTGACGCTGCACCGATCTGAAAAGCGCCCGAACTGCCATCTGCAATCTTGAATCCGTACTGGGAGGGCGTGGTCGACCAGACTGGCCCAGCAACGCCATCAAACACCCAATTCGAAGTCGTAAACGTAAACGAGGCACCCCACGTCGCCTGTGTGACGTCAACGCCAAACGCGTCCGACCAACCAGTCGCTGGTCCGTGATCATTAACTGTCGCACCAACGATGGAGATGGGAGTCGTTCCAGATACAGCCGTGCTAAAGGTACGTGACGCGTAATTCCCAGTGGCAACGCAGTACGTGACGCCACGCACCGGAGAAGACGGTATATCGGTAAAAGCGTTCGTCCAGTCCAGCCCATTGGCCGATCCCGACGCTGCCTGTCTTACGTACCGAAGGGTTCCAGTACATAACGGAGACGGTGCTGGAACTATCCCATCTACGATAACAACGACATTTGTCGGTGCCGTTGGTATCTGTGCAGACAACAGTACAGCAAGGATCAAGGAGCTACACCGTAGTATCATCTAATTTCCTCGTGCGCCAAGCGCACCGACTGGTACCTCGATGTTAACGGACTGCCTTACAGTGACAGGCGGCAGTGGACGCAAGTCGGCTTGTAATTGCAGCACCGCGCCATGAAATGCGAATGCCGTCATCGCACCCTCGTGGACTGGCATGGGCTCAATCGTAATATCCACATTGATATTCACATCAACCCAGTGAATGTTTTGTGTAACGACCGTCCCTGATTGATCGACAGAGAACGAAATGACCGGATTTTGTGGCCACAATCCGCCATCACCTCGCGCTTCGACCGGCACGTCGGCCCATCCGAGCAATTGCCGGTCTTTGTCCAACAACCGAATGATGACGCGCGTCTCTAGCATCTACGTCACCGTAAAGACACCCGCCGCGTTGATCGTAACCGTCAGACGGTTACCAGCGGCGAGGTTGAACTGCGTCGACGTCAGAGAGGCGAACGCGAGCACGTGTCTGTTCGCGGTCGCTGCCGCCGACACCCAAAGCACGGCCGCTTTGATATTGCTGATCGTCGTGTTGGCGGACCAGAAGAAGTTGCCCACCTTAAAGTTGTACTGCTTCGCAGAGACCAACGAGGACCACTGCACCGAGGTCAGCGCCTTACCAGACGAGGAGTACGACGCCGCGACCGACGTGATTTCGTTCGTCACCGAGGCGAAGACCGAGAGGGTCAACGTCGCAAAGTTCGACGCCGACGTATACAGCGAAATTCTGAAGTGGGTCGCCGCCGCCAAACTGATCGTGGCGTTGCCGATCTTCTTTTTTGCCTTATTATAGCACTTTGCCCACAGATTACATCGTTCTCTGTGGAGTGGACTATCCCTTCACCCTGTCTTAACAGGAGCCGCCCGTCTAGTCTCTACACCTTCCAGCTCATAACTGGCTTGGCTCGGGATTGGCATTTCAGCGTTCCCCGAATTTGAGCGGTTACACCGCGTCAGTTACCCAACGCGGGGGCCTAGTTCAGTTGACCTTCCACGCTTGTGCTGACATACTGTTACTCCTTTATCGGCGAAATGAGAAGATCATCAGCGGTCGCGAGGGCCTCCATCGCGTAGGCCAGCATCCCGTTCCCGTGAATGTTGATTAACCCAAACTCTTGCCCACCCTGTTTCAGGACGTGCAAGAAATCCTCGAACTGTTTCAAGTGCCACGGGGCCACCCAAAACTCGCGTCCGCCATGCGGGTCTTCCTCTGGTGAGAGCCGCACCGGCAGATGACGATCGCGATCATTCTCCGGCTGCGCATAGGCGTGATGCTGGCCGTCTTTCGCACTCCAGCACGAGTCAATACCAAACAAGTCGAACTGCACGAACCCAAGCGTGCGCAATACCACTAACGCGCGCATCGCACTCGTCGTGCCGCCGGAAATCTCGGTCCAGCACTTCAAGTAGTACTCGTCTAACAACGTCTTTAGCTTCTCGTCCCCCTGCCCGCATGCGTGCCAAATCCACACATGCTCACGGTCTTTCAACGCCTCCCACACCGACGGCGCACATTGCGATGCGATAATGTACCGACACTGGGGAATAGCCGGTTCAAGGAACCGGCTATTTTCCGGTCGTGCATCGACGATAATCTGCATCGAGGGACGGAGGTTATGCTCCACAAGGAACGTGGCTGCTCCGTTCAGCGCACAGATTTTCGCGCCCTGAAAGTGCAGATCCCTCAACTCCTCCAAGGTGCCTAACAGACTCGGCCCGCCCCCGACCAGCAACACCCGTTCATTGGTCGGCACCGTCGGACGCACTTGAGGGAACCCTTGACGAATCGCGTACGCCACATTCGCCAACAGCACGTCGTCGTCCACGTTGACGCGCCCTGTCAACTCCGCTTTGTCGCCCGTATCAAACGCCAACGCCACGAGAGGTTCGCTCATCGCGGCTCCACGAGAAACACCCCGTTGATGACTAAGTCTCGACACTCCTTCATGTGTCCCAGTTCCTTCAGACAGTCCCGCCACCAGGTGAACGGTTGCACCGTATGGTGCAGCGATTTGCCGATGAGCGTCCCCATCTGATCCTGCTCGAAGCAAATCGAGAAGAACACGCCTTTCCGTGTGACACTCAAGAGTCGCTCAACGACCAGCATGGTGAACGCTTCAGGGATGTGCTCCATCACGTCACAGCAGATGGCCCAATCGAACCGACGTCCCAACATGAACGGTAGCTGGGGATAGAGATCGGACCACAAGCAGACGCGCGTGAAGAGAAAGTCATGCCGTGCTTCTGGTACCAATCCTTCGTCGGTAATATCACACAGATGGATGCGTCCGACGTGCCCAGAGTGCCGCAAGGCCAACGCTCCCTTTCCCGCGCCGCACCCCGCATCGAGCACACTATCCGTAGTTTTCATCCCGCTCATCGCGTGAAAGAGCGGGATGAACGTTTCGCCCGGCGAAAACTCCGCGTAAGAGTCGAGCGTCCACATCTTCTCGTAGACGCTCGCCTCCTCGTGTTGGAGGTTCACTGTATGGTTCCTTTGCGACGAGCCCAGGCGGCTTTCAGCGCCAGACCTCGCTTGGCTTTGGTTTCGTCGGATTGCTTCTTACCTGTTTGCGCTGCGGCGTTCTTTGCTCGCCATTCTTCTGACATGACACGGCCGGTTAAGGACGCGCTGATCTTCTGACGGGTCTCTTCTGTTTGTGAATGGCCTGGGATTTCTTTCATCGCAGCACTTACTTTTGCTGCGTGTCGGTCTCTTTCTTCTTGTGTTGCATTGTCCCAAGCTGCTTTACGTGAGGCACCAATCCCAAGACGATTTTCTTCGGAAAGCGGACGTCCTTTTGTCGTTCGACCTTTATACGGATATGTCTTTCCGGTATTACGAGCGCGTGCTGCTTCTCCATTTTGAGCCCGTAGTTCTGGCGTCCAGCGTGCACGCATCGCGGCGAGGGCTTCTGGCGAATGCGGACCGTTGGAGCCGCCCCAGCCTCCATCGTTCTCGTTCGTCAATCGATGTCCGATGGCCCGCAACGACTTGACGTAACACGACTCGACAAAGCCGAGAAAGTGTCGAGTCGTGCCCTCAGAGAGTTGTTCGAGGATCACGACCGACGGCTCGCGGCCTTCTGCTTGGATCTTGCGAATCCAACGCAGAAGGTGAGAGTCGTCGGTCGAGTGGCGTGCGCGTTTCGCGTGCGCGTAAGGACGAGAAGCACGGGACGGCGCCATGCCGACGTAGCGTACGTGTCCTGCATCGGCATGATCGTACAAACCGTAGACGAATGGTTGATGTTCCATGCTTTTAATCCACAATTAGGCGGTGGTTCCCACACAGATCCCGCTGTTACCGTCCGCATCGGAGCGGACGCGCGGGACCATTATGGCCATTACCAAATTATGAATCATCATGCCGTCCAGGCTGGTCCACGGAATGACCGTCGGCGCCTGGCCCATGACGATATCGCACACATCCGAGGTCATCTGCATCAAGATCACCTTGTTGCCGACAGACGGCGACGCGCCGTTGCCCGCTGGGAGAAGGTCGGCTACTTTCACCGCCTGCAGTGCATCGATCTGCAGCAAGCGCTGTCGGATCGTAACCGGGCTCGGTGAGTTCGGGTTGTAATCCGAATCCATGACGTTCCCGATCTGTGTGCCAACATACAGCCGATACGGACCAAACTTTTTGTCCGCCTGCAGGATGCCGATCATCGCCATCACTTCGTTGAAGACCGTCGCGCCGACCGGCGTAGTCGTCCACGCCGCTGCCGTGAGGTTGGCCTTCGTGTTGACGTTTGGATGATTCAGCAACCCATACGCGGTATAGCCCGCATCGGAGAGGGCCTGACCATCAAGAGTCGTCGGTCCGTTGATCGCCGCGTCTTCGATCGCTTCGTTCACCGCCCGCACGCACTGCTTGACAATCGCGGTATCGAGCGGCGTGCCGACGCGCTGCGACGTCTTCAGCGTGCGGATGTCGATATTGAACTGGTCGGTCGTGAGATAGATCGGCAAGCGGAACGGCAGGATGATCGGCAGCTTGTTCTCACCGCGAGCCGCTGGGCTCATGGTGCGCTGCGCTGCGCCGATCTTCGACTGCGTGCTCCACTCAAGCTGTGCAATCGAGAGGGGATCGGCGAGTGGATAGGTCATGCCCGCAGAAATCAAATCCGCCACGAGGGTCAAGCGCTGCAGACCAACTTCGACCACCGCTTTGTCGATGCTGACCTGCGCCTTGTCCATCAACGGCGCGAGAGCACGAAATTCTCCTGTGCCGTTCTCGATCTGCTCCATCATGCGGAAGCCGGGCTCCCTCATATTCTCAACCGACCATCCGCCGGTCGCCATAATCGAGCGTGTGATCAAATCGTTCAGTGGGCTCTGGCTATTTTCAGCCGCTGCCCTAAACCGCATCTCTTGTGCCATCGCGTATGCCTCCTGACGCCGGAGCGTCAAAATTTTCTCTGTCAGACCCCCGGCGCGCTCCCACGATAGCGCAAGGGACTATCCCTTGTTAGAAGGTCTCAACCCTGACACGCATGTTGCCTGGCCCGCCGTTGAACTTGCTCTCCAACGACGAAGCGATTGGATTGGTCGTTCCAGCTGCCAACGTGCCGCCGCTTACCGGCTGCAATTGACCACCAGCAACCACCGTCGCACCGGACGCAATAAACGCCCAGAACACCGCACCGGGTTGTCCCATCCCAGCTTCAACCAGGTCACCCGCCGCATACGCGTCGTCAACGCCCTTATTCGCCATCGGGTGATCAAGCGCAAACTCCGGAGGAACCGCACCCGTCACGCTCGTACGATTCCTGAACCGGATCGTGGTGCCGCTGATCCAACGTTCGATCAAGCTTCCGGGCACAATCGACTCAGAAGCCTCAATGTCGTTGACCTGAGTGATCTCGCCGCCGAGCCACACCTTGTTCGGATTCAGTCGTGTAATCGTGTGGAACACGCCGTCTGGCGACTGTTCCAGTTGCTTGAGAAAGCTTCCAGTCATCCTAACCATGTTCGTTACTCCTTGGCATCTCGTGAGACACCGGTATCTGTTACCGACGGGCTGCTTCCGCCTCGCGCTGCCGCTTGATGCCCTCGGCATACGGATCAGGAGGTGCATAGCTCACATGCGACGTCGCGTTGCGCTCGACCGGCACACCACGTCCGCCGAAATCCAGCACGCGGACCTTGGCGTACTCGGCCAGGATCTGCAGTTCGGGGATCGACTTCTTCATCAACTGCTCTTCTGTCTCTGGACCCTTGTCCTTGAGCGAGTTGACCAGCGAGGTCTTGAGCGTCGCCTCTTCGGCTGCGCGCTGTTCGAGCACGGTCTTGATCGACGCCGGTGCGCGCAGGACAAACTCTTCGTCTGTCATCGGCTGTTCGGCCTTCGCCCGCGCCTCTTCCGCCACCTTCAGGCGAGCCTGTGTCTGACGGATGTCGGCTTCCATCTGCGCGATCTTGCTCGACGTCTGACGATGCACCTCAGACGCTGACCGAAACTCGTCGAGACGCGCATCAGAAGCCGCGCCCAACATGCTCTCGTCGCCGTTCTTGAACCCGCTGTACTTGTCGGTCACAAGTGCAGCAATCAGTTCTTCACGTGTGTACTCTGCCATTGTTCTTCCTCCACAGCCGCACGTGGCTGCATGACTACCACATCCACAATTAGACATGGTTAGCCGACCTTCTGTTTCGTGGACAATACCGTCGCGATATAACGGCGGGTTGGATTATCATCATTCACAAGTCTGTTGTCATGCGCCTCCATCGTCTTCATGTTGCCGCGATCACATGCCGCACCGAGATTCATCGCATGGTCATGCACTGCCTGTATAAGCTTCGCATCACCAGCCGAGTGACGTGCTCCAGCGAGCGTTCTGTCTTCCATGTAGCGCGGTGCGTCGCTGAGCGAATTGCCGTACGTCAGATTGACCAGGCCGTTGAGCTGACCAATCATGCCCATAAGAATGGTGCGGATGCTTTCGATCTGTGCAGTCTCAACCTGCTCTTCAGCCGCTTCCTCTTCTTCGGTCTCAGTCGCATCGTCGGTTTCCGCTGCAATGAGATCATCGATGATCGTGCTGACTTGATCCCACTGCGTATCGCACGCATCCCACGTCGAGCGCATCGTCTGATAAGCAATCAGTTCGGCTTGCTCTTCTGGGTCTGCATCAGCCGCTGCTGCCGCTTTCACGTTCCACGCCTCGGGCAGTGTCAGACCCTTCTTTTTGGCAATCGCGATGATCCGCGCTTTCACGGCCGCAGGGTCTTTCGCCTTGCCAACGAGGTGTGACGCGGCGTCGACATCCGCCTGCGTTTTGATCGGGAAACTCTGGTCTGGCCCAGCGAAGTCCGACTCGCTCATTTTGTCGCGTTCAGACTGCGGAATATCGCGTAGGACACGCAACGTTTCAGGATCAATGATCGACTGTTCCGCTGCCCGCAACTCTGAGGCTTGAAACTTTCCGTGATCTCCGACCGTGTGACCTTTTTCGTCAGAGGCCGTAATCGTCCCAGTCTTGCCGTGCGCATCGTGGCCAGGTTTGTTAATTTTGACCTTGTCGCCGATTTTCATACGGCCTCCCTGCACTTCTACTTGTGACTTATCTGGCATTGGACCGCCATCCAAAACCAACATGGTTTTCTCAGCATGACGAATAACACTCTTTGAATTGATAATGACATACGGAGCTTGCAACCACTCTGCATTACCTTTTCCAAAGTGGTGCGGGAGGCTCAGATCTCGGTTGTCGTGATAGCGCACGTAGACGGCTGGAATACCTGCCACGGTTCCTCTGGGATTCTCGATGGTAAACTTTGTGCCGTCTTTCAACGTCACAATGTCACCCTTCTTTTGATCGCCTAACTTTTTATAACCACCGATTTCCTTACCATCGCCACTCTTATCGCCACCACCCTCACCGGAGCCGCCAATCTCTCCCGGACGACCACCATGACTGAAGTTGCCAGAGCCTTTGCCGCCAAGGGTCTCTAGCTCGTTCTCTTCTTGTAAGGCCTTCAAGTTCGACTCATGGTAGGTACCGAGCTTGTTGCCTTTAGCATCTGTGACGCTACCAAAATGACCAACCACGTTATGGAGCTTGCCGATCTTTCCCTCATGCTGAACCTTTCCAACGATCTTGACCCTGTTCGCTGGATAGTCCGCATGTGCGGCCAACTCACCGTCTTTCCACTGGTTGCCATGGAACGCATGACCGGGTGTATCGCCAAGGTCACGATCCTCAATGACGTCTTCAAAACCCTCAGCCGTCACCAACATGGCAGCGCGGTGAGCACCACAACCCATTTCCAGGCTGCATGCGCCACGGCCACCAGGAAGAAATGCAAGGTGGTCACCCTCCGCAAACGTCCAACTCGCTTTATAGGGCTTCCCGTGGTAGACGCCCGGTTTCTTATCGGTGATGACCAACGCGCCGACCGAGACCTCCACGGGTTTTCCTGCTTCGAGGTCGACATAGAGGCCGGGATGCAATTCTTTCGTGCGCGCTTTATCGACCAGCGCGTCGATCAAGAGTTTCTTGCCCTCGACTCGCGCGTTGCGCAACGTGCCAATACCCGAAGACGCGATGAGCGTTGGGTCTTGCGCCGAGCACTGCTTCCCGTCTTTCTTCGGGTGATAGAGCATGCCCGGTTTCTTATTCCAGGTCTCTGCGGCTTGTTTCAAGAGGTCCGCCGATACGTACTCCGGCGTCTCGGCGTTGACCGCATGAATGACGCCTTCCATCAACGCGACGACCGGGATCACAAAGTGCTCGCGGTTGCCAATCATCTCGGTCGTGATCTGACCGAGTGCACTAAGCAGATGTAGACTGCGCGACTCTGCACTGCGCTTCTCGGTCGCGTAGAGGGCTGCCAGTTGTCGGTCGGCATCTTCTTTCGTATCGTGGGTGCCAAACGTCTTCGATCCGTCTGACTTCTGGACCACAAATTTGTCGCCCCGCTTAATCACGTCGTAGGGCATGACTACTCTCTCCGTTAACTCACAGTGACAACTTGACCATGAACACATCGGTGCGTCCTGCCCCGACGTTCTGTCCCCAATTGCTCGTGAACAACGCGTACTGCCCGCTGGGATCAATATTCGCTTCTGCCTGGGAGTAGAAGTCATTCGGATCGTAGATCGACCGATGATGGCAATGACGTCGGACTTCTCCGCTCCCATTGGTCGCAATCGTCAGAATTTCGTTATCCCACGCGCGCTGCGCAACCGCACCAAAGAGGGGGATGTCATAGCGAAACACCGACGAGAGAATTGGCTGCTGACTCGCCGACTGAGAATTACGCCAGGATGTATGATCAGACAACGTCGTCAATTGCGGTGTGAGTAACGGCGAGATCAAATTGGTCGGTGAATCGAGAGCCGTCATTTGACGAATACACCATTGCGCGGAGTCGAACGCGCCTGACGAGTCTTCATTCACCATGATCCCGTAGCTGAGGTTGTAATGCCCGCCGCCTGCCACCGTCAGCGGCGTCAGCGTATGCGTAATCGAGTCGTACTTTTGCGTTTGCGCCATGCCTGGATTAGCACTAAGCGACGCACTGGACGGCGCCAAGAAGAGGCTGCCTACTCGGTCACTCCCAAACCCATGCATCGTAAAGCCAGTCACAGGTCCGGCGTTGCTCTGCGACACCAAGGTGCGTGAGTCGATAAGCCCGAGCACACTATGGTGGATTAAGAAGTGCGAATCCTGATTCCCACCGCCAAAGAGCATCACCATGACGTCGTTGTCGACAGCGACCAGCGGTCCCATGAATCCACCGGGTGACATGCCTTGCGCTGCGTAGAGCGTATCGAGGTCAATGAAGTTGACATTCGTGCCGTTCGCAATGTTCCACTTCTTGATCATCCGATACGAGCCGGTCACCGGGTT
>Ga0073909_10000646_pt1 | contig 11076 bp, 11 predicted proteins | sample Coa_R1_6_FD_66439 | JGI IMG/M metagenome (GOLD analysis project Ga0073909, IMG submission 66439) | Surface soil microbial communities from Centralia Pennsylvania, which are recovering from an underground coalmine fire. - Coalmine... | ecosystem: Environmental > Terrestrial > Soil > Unclassified... | reverse complement strand
CCAGCGAATTCTGTATCTATTTGCGCGCTTGCACCTAATACCGCGCGCATCTTACGTAACATAGCAATCGTTTGCCCAGGAGTCCAATCAGGAAAACAACCATCAAAACCTGTAGACCAAAGAACACTGCTAATGTGCTTAGATAGGCCATTAGCAATACGTTCGATATTGTCCATTCCCCATTGCCAACCATACGTTAATCCATTATGGTCAAATCCCTGACCATCGAATGCTAATTTGACAATTGGAATTAATCCCTTAGATTTGATGTAATCAATGATAATAGAGAAGGTTCCTAAGTCCTGAGTTAAATCCATACCTGGAATTGGATTGTTTCGATAGTTACATGCAATAGCTACATTGTAATGTGTTGATTTAGCCTGTAGAGCGCGCGTTATCCAATCATCAGCATGATTACGGTCATTTAGAACTAGCCAGTTAATCATAGGCTCGAAAATTGGATTGTCATATGCATCATACAGATTACACAGATTCGCCTTCACGTTTATGATGCGGTCACGAGAAGGCTTATTAAAAGATGGTGTCAGAATGATGTTATAGTTTATATTTTGGTCGCCTAATGCGAATCGTTGGAAATAGTTAGCAAATCCAGGAGCAACAATGTATACTTCAACGTCTGTATTATTCGGAACGAAATTGAATAATACATATCCATCACCATTTGTAACACCCTGAGCAACTATATTTGCTCCACTGGCATTTGTAAGGTGCAATACTTGGACTATTGCTCCAGGAATAGGTCCACCCGATGATTTACAAATAAACGCAATCGCATGCATAGTTAGAACCTTTTTAAAATAACTGTACCATTTTCGTCAATTGTCATTCTAAGTTTTGGTGCAGCAGAACTAGTCGAAATAATCGGACTAGTGCTAGTACTTACATTAGGTTGCGCGGCTTCAGATGTAGCCTTTAATGTAGTACTAGTAGAACTAGGTCGCATTAACGTATTAGTCTCTTTTGGCACTCTTAATGATGTTTTTGGTACTTTTAAACTAGTGCTAGTTTCAGTCTTAGGTAATGACCCTTCTGGTATAGGTGCTTCCTGATAGCCGGGTGGTTTCTCTAAAAATCCACCACCAGTATTAGGTGAAAAACTAGATTTAGGTCTGAGAAGGTCTGATAGGCTTTTCTCAGGTTTTAGATATTTAGTGAATCTACTACCAGGTAAGTATTCTGGTATTTTCTCAGCTAATCCAGCCGTATCAGATAGAACTTGCCTAGTAGTATTAATTGGATTTTTTAGGAAATTTAATCCAGCAGGAACAATTGCTGCTAAACCAGTATCCATCCCAATATTCTTAGCTTTCTCCCACGGACTAGTATCCTCTAATCCGAGTATTTGATTAGTAATATCTTGTAATCCACGACCAGCACCTACACCTAATGGAACAGACATACCAGCAGATTCGGGTGCTAGCATACTACCAGCTATTCCACCTATTCCGGGAAATGAACTAGTAACCATTCTACCGAAAGCATGTGAATCGTATTCCGCGCGTTTCTGAGCGCGTGCAGCTTGTTCGTCAGGTGTTTCTAATTGGTCCTTTAATTCAGGATGAATTTGAAATACCTGATTCAGAATATCCTTATCAGAGATAGTTTTTAGACCTGGATTATTAGCGCGCAAAGTATCAACGAATTCACGTTGACTAAATTTTTCCTGGTCAGGCATTATTTTTTCTCCCTTTTTTCTTTCATCATATTTAATGCCTTCTCAACTTCGCTTTTCAAATTCTGGTCTTGTTCAGATTTTTTATCTACCTTTATGCCACCTTTAGCAGCATAACCTTTAATAAATGAATCTAAAGCATCCAATCGACCTAAAAACATAGGTAACGTGCCTTCAGCACTTAGAACTTGTTTCATATATCGAATCATTTCGATACCAGTTCTACCCTGAGCATGAACACGACCAGCACCAGAAGCTAATAGTGCAAGAGTACCAGCAAATTGGCCAACTACATAATCATTCGTATCTTTAAGCTCTTTATCTGTTAAAACTTTATCTTGGAATGATTTGAAATTTGCTTCAATACTCTCAGGACTACCAGTTGTACCAAGTTTTTCAGCGTATCCTCTAATTCTACTCATAACAGGACCAAATAACTTACGTTTTTCAAGGTCTTTGGCCTGGTCACGTAATTCTTGGAAATGAGGATAAATCTTACCAGCAAATTCCTCAGTAGCCCTAGTAGATGCTGTTTCTCTATCAGCCGCTGAACCTAGTTTCGTTAATTTAGGTAACTTATTAGGGTCTGTGGCTGTTGCTGCTGTCGGTGGTGTAATTGCTGCTGCTACCGATGGCGGTGTCTTAGTAGTAGGTGTTTGACTAGTAGGAGTATTCATTACAGGTGGTTGAGCACCTTGTGTATCAACTTCAGCAGGAGTCATCTTTTTCATAGTGCCAGTTTTAAAATCTGGCATCCATGTATTACCATCATCATCAGTCCACAATGGCCTATTAGCGCCAGCGATTCGCGCACTCGTATTAGCTTGTGATGCACTAGCCATCGTTTCCGCGCGCTTTTGCGCCGCTGCTAGACTTTTATTGAGTAATGGTAACTTCTCACCTTTCATTGGTTGTCCAGTGAGAGGGTCTATTAAAGCTGCCGCAGGTTTTCCACCTTTTTTATCATATTGAATGATAGTATTAGTATCACCATCTACAGCTAGTCCAATATTAGGCTGATTCAGACCTTGATTCTGTATCCAAGCCTTATACCATTCAATATCACGTTTCTCAGATTCACCTTCTGTTTGTGCTGCTCTACGGTCAACTTGTGATGCTACATTCTTAGCAGTAGTAACCTGTCTAGCTTCATTAGATGCCAATGTTCGCTGATTCTGATTGTAATATCGTTCATTCAGCGCAGCAGCTTCATATGGTTTAACCTTAGCTTGCCAATCACCCAATTCTTGATAAAATGGTCTAAATCTGGTTAAATCAGTAGCCTTCATTACATCTTCAGCAGAACCACCTCTAAATCCGATAGGTGTGCCATTATCATAAGTAGCAGCATGTGAACCTGCACCTAGTCCAGATAGAAAACCTAATACATTCTGAGTCTTAGTAGGCTGATTGCGCGTAGGAAATTGATTTAATAGACTAGTATATTGGTCACTAGCTGTATGTTCCATTGGATATCGATTAAATATCTCTCGAATAAGCTGGTCAGTATTATCTGGAGTATCATTCGATACATCAGATGGAACATCAGGTTGCAACAATCTGGTAGCAATTTCAACTAGTTGAGGTGGAATCATTGCATTTAATGGCATTGTATTATCCTATTCGTAAGTATAACCAGTTGGACCAGATGTAGCAATACCACTCTTACCACCTGTACCAAAACCAATTTTACCTAAAATACCAGAACCACTAAGAGCATTAGCACCCTGACCAATTAGGCCCATGAAATCACCAATGTATCCTAATGTTTGAGCCGTATCACTTGGAACTTTACTAAGGTCAATAGTTCCAGATAGTCTCATCTGGTCAATAGCCTGTTGCAATCTTTGCATATCAATACCTTGATTACCAGTTTGTAAAACCTGATTACCAAAGGTTTGAACTTGTCCTGGTGATGCATTATAGAGATTAGTAGCACCACCTAGAGCAGATAAATTCTGACCACGCGCAGCACTACCAGTACTAGCTAATCCGCCTAGTCCTGCTAATTTACCCGATTGAATCATTTGCGCGATTGCAGCATTAGCATTAGTAGTAGCATCGCTGGTAGCATATGACTGTTCGCGCGCCATCTTAGCTTTAGCCGCTGTGTAATTAGGTGAATAGCCGTGCTGTTGTCTACGTTGAGTATCAACCGCGCGATTAGCACTCGAATAGATGCTTCTAATAGGCGAAATCATTCGAGCGCGTATATCTGCTACATCTTGCGGACTAAATCCACCTGTTTCAGCGAAATTACCATATCCACCTAATGATTTAGTAATTGCATTATAGAATGGGTCATTAGAATGGTCGCCAAACCATTCAGGAATACGTTTTAACCAATATTCAGCAGAACCAGTCTGTTCATTCGGATTAGCACCTGGTTTCTCTGTAATACCTTTAGCATAATAATCTAATCCTGCTTGGTCTAATTGAGGATAAGCAGCCTTAAGCCATGCTTGTAATTGTTCAGGATTGCTAACCAATGACATCCATGTATTAGGGTCACTAAGATTACCAAAACTAGATGTATCTCCTCTCTGAGCCATTCCAGCGGACGGATTAGCAAATGTACTATAATTTTTCATTATAGTATTATAGTCCTGAATCTGACCAGGGGCCGTTTGATTATAAAAATTCTGCATAGGCCCACGATAACCTTCCCAATTCGTGCGAAGGTTATCCAGATTATTCTGAGAACTACCAGTAGAAGCATCTAACTGGTTTTGCACTCGTGAACGGTCCCCTTTAGCCATATTTCCTCAGATGTTGATATAGAGAGCGTTTCCGATAGTTCGTTTAAAACCAGCCTTTATTAAGTGTTTTTCCCAAATTTCATCTTGCACAAACGCATGTAATTGTCGCATTTCTGTACTGTGCAATACAAAACTTGAAACTTGAAGAATATCATGTAGCGCATCTACTCTATGTCTAACAGGTGCATCTAAATTCGTTATCGCTACAATTTCTGCAATTGGACGAATACTAGCCGCTGTTAAAATTTTATTATCAATATCAGTGATAATAAAACTGGCTATGCTATTCAATAAAAAATCATCAAAGCTAAATTCATCAGCAAAGAAACGTTCATGTATTACTTTTAGTTCTTTTATATCTTCTTCTGTTACATTACGAATGGTCATACGTCAAAGAATACGTGGTCGCCAATTTGTATATCATTCTTAGCGTTTACAGCCCAATCAGGCCGATGATTATCAAAATAATCACGGGTCATGTAATACGTTCTACCATGCATAGTATCTCGAATATCACCTTCCACTATACCACGCGCGACCCACATACACTGACGAAAGTATGAATCAAATTGTCTATAATTCTTGAGCATCAAATCTGCTGTTGTTAATAATTTCTCCCGACTATCTGTAAATTCATTCCAACAACTAAACTGTTTCGGTTCTAAGCAAACATCTCTCAAATTTTTATAATGATTAGGATTCTTACTATGTCTATTCCGAATAACACATCCAACCGCAATAATTCCGTTGATTGGTTGATTTTCTGCTTCACCTTTTAGAGTTAACGCGACAATTTCCGTTGTATTTAAAAAATTCAAATCATCCATTTACGAAACATCATATGAAATCGAAAAACGTATAATATCATTTTGCGCCCATGTAAATGGGTGAGTAGCGTCAATAGGAGCACCTGTGCTATCGTATCCTAGAATACCTGGATTCGCCGCAGCAGAATAAGTTCCTGCGATTGAATAACCTTTACCTGTACTATCATCATAACAAAAAATCATACACGTTGGAGTTAATCCGGCAGGTGGAGTAAATAATAATGGAAACTGCCAGAATCCGGTTCCAAATGTCGTACTGGAACCCATATTAAGATTCAGAATATATTCAGCCCGCGCACCTTTTATATAAGAATTAGTAAGACCAGTTCCATTTCCAATAACAGGGTCACTAGAAGAACCTTTCCAAGAACCAGAAGTAAAAGTAATTGCGAGAGATGAACCTTGTTCATGTTCAATAAGTCGCCATCTTGCTGTAGATGAATCATATTGAAAACTGGCATGACCAATACCCGGTGCTAATACAGTTCCAGAAGCCTGAGTATTTGTGCAAATTAACCTATTAGCAGGTGTAGATTCAGTTCCACTTTGAGGAACAAAATATACCTTTCCAGCACCTATAGATACGAAATTAAGAATTTGTCCATCATAACCTGCGACAATACCATGAATGTCTAATTCTGTCGCATTATTACATCGTACGAGATTAGCTGAAGCACCGGGAGCATAATCCGATACGTTTCCTGTGCTAGTAGTAGTTGCTACAGTAGTTTGAACAGGAATATCAGCAGCTACTAAAGCAGCCCAACTAGGTATACCAGAACTAACCGAACGTAGAAATTTATTAGAAGCAGCAGCATTGGCAGCTAATCGTTTCCAAAGAGCAGTATCACGATAAATAATGTCGCCTGTAGCCATTAGGTTAACCAGTCCAATGCTTGTGAAATGGTTACTTCTTCTACATCTCCTGAACCAGCACTATTCCGACCTAATAACAATTGAGTAGCTGATATATTCTGAATCTTAGCATATGTCACAGCATCATTAGCTATTCCCGCTGTTGCAACAGTACCAAATCCAATAGTACTACCAGACTCTCTTAAAACTGCCGCAGATGCCGCAGAAGTTGAAATATCAGCAGGGTCGCCACCAGAATTAGCACTACGGCCAATAACCGATAATGCAGCGGAATCACGTAATTTGGTATTGGTAACAGCATTGGCAGCAATAGTAGCAACTTGTGACCCCGTTCCTGGTCCTGCGGTAACATCACCAGTTAACTCGTTGATTCCAGCTCCACCAGAAGTAATAGTAATATCAATATCAGAAGCATTCCCCTGAACAGTCTCAATCTGAGATTGCGCGTTCCTAATCAGATTGAGTATAACCTGATAGAGCGCGGGATTATCCTTTTGGAGAGATGACCTTAAAAGGGTACTCTCTAATCGGGTTAAATTCGCGCCAGCTTTTAAAGGATTAACAGACATTAGCCTGGAAACTGTGACCAAATAGGCTTAACGAATAAAACAATTCGATTAATTTTAAACACTTCGTCAATTACATTCGTGCTAATTTTCAACTGTCCTCTTTGACTAATAAAATTAGCTAATCTAGTAGGTTCTCGCGCGTTCGTAGAACTCATCGGAATAGCTGCAAGAGTCTGAGTATCTACACTATCTAATGAAAGAAATTGTAAATCAAGATTACCCGAACCAGTAACGCGCAATCGCACACCAGCAAAATGAACAATTTCTTCGCTTCTACTACCTAATTGAGCATTAACTGGCATTAATCACCTGCCGGATAGATAATAACTTGTGGCTGCGGAATAGCTGTTTCTTGCGTACTATCTATAGCATCGAATAATTCGTCATTAGTGCGCGCAGGTGTAGTAGGGTCAACGCCACCTGATGATAATGGTAACTGAGTAGTTTGAATGTATAATCCACCTTCACCAGTTACAGTATCACTAACGAATGCCATCACCGGACACGATGGAGATGGTGCAAATCTTGCAGGGTCATCACCAGCTATAGTAGCACCTCCGATTATGCCATTTCTTGTTATAGGCTGGTCTAGGAAACTAGTGAGAGTAACTCCATCTGATACCCTTATTTGTAACAAACTAAATGAGGTATCACCGCCACCGCCACCGTCTTTAAGATATAGCCAGAATGAATCTTGATTATCAGCACCAGCACACATTCTGGGAATCGAAGTTCCAGTATTTACATCACCAAAAGTATATGTATTCAGAACCGCGCCAGCAGCACTGTAATGCTTAACAACTACATCATCAAGACTGGTAATTTTAAAATAAAGAGCGAGAACAGTTCCATCATCTAGGCAACAAATATCTAAAGTTCGATAACCTGTGAGTCCAGTTACTAAATCAGCTAATGCGACGTTATTAACTATATCCCACTTTTTAATGGCTGTTGGTGTGCTGATGTTGTATTCAGAATAATATAGAATGGTATCGCCATTATTTGCATCAGCACCTAATAGTAATACAACTGACCCAAATAGTGGGCTGAGTGTAGCTAATACAGAACCATCTGATGCACGGATTTTCTTACATCCACACACACCGGCACCATTATCATTAACACCCCAATAGATATTCGATGAATGATTTGAACCTAAAAATGCGATAGTTTGTTGTGCTCCTGATTGACCCGGCCATGCATCAACAGTATTTAACAGAGCGAAACTGTTATCATAGATATACATCTTGTCATCGTTTTGGTCTAGAAAGACTACAAAATCGAGAAAAGATATACCATACTCACCAGTTGGAAAATTCGAGATATACTGTCTAATCTCACCAGTGAATTGATTGAGAATACCTAGTGGATGGTCAACACTATCATCTGCAATCAAAAGGTCGTTATTTGATGGTGCAGAATTCGTAGGAACATCCATATCAATCGTAAGCGTAGCCGGTGTATTAATTTGTGGACCAGTGTGCTCAATTTTAAAATAGTAAGTTCCCGCTGCCGGAAACATTACTACCATTACTCCATCGTCAATACTTCCAAATGAATCTACTTCTGGTGATACATCACTAGGACCAGAGCGAATTGTAGTGCGCGCGATATAATCAAAATCGGCGGTACCATAAATCCAGAATCCATATACACCGGCTGCTGCTACTGTTATCTTATAAAAAACAGTGTAATAGGTTCCACTATCATCAATTCGCTGAGTTACAACAGCCGGAAATGTTGAACCTAAATCCGTAGCTGTTACGTAGCTAATATTTGTGGGAGCAGACATTAACCAATACTTCCGATAAGGAGATTAGCTTCTCTACCTAGAATAGTAATCGTTGTAGGCTCAGTATTATACGTCCATTTCGCCCATCTAATCTTTTCAGGAGTTAGACCATTAGCATAATCACCGAATAGAATTGTATTCTGCGATGGAATGTTAATGAATAGACGTTGCCTAATCGCATCATTATAGAATTCACACTTGCGCGCTACTTCTTGCCCATTGTCGATATTCGTGTATGATAACCAAAGGTCACGAATTTTATATGAAAAGTCCGGTTTCTGAAATAATCCATTAAACTGGTAAATGCCAGCGTAGTTATGAACCATTACAAACTCAACACTAGCACCTTGTCGAGTATCTAGGAACATAACTCCATGTAATCCAGCACCTAATCCTTCATCAATTGTGATAAGGGGCCAGGAGCTAGGAACGTCACCATTATCAGTAATAGCAAAAGTTTCATTGATTTTAAAAGCGTAGAAAACATCTCGATACTCGATGCCATTAGTCAGCCCTAGTCCATCATTTTGAACTGATAGAATCCCATCTACCTCATTAAATGTCTCATATTCACCTGGTTGAGAGAATTTCATAATACACGAATCACCAGGCGCACCAATTACGACCATTCGATTATGATACCATGCTAAATTATTACCATTTAGCACTGATGAAGCAATTTCAAGCAAATATGCAGCAGATTCTAGTAATTCTGAATCAAAAAAGTCAACTGAGAGAGTTGTAGTCGTATTATCGTTAATAGTTCCATTCGGCACAAAGAATAATTCGTATCCGCGCGTATTTCCAGTGTATAATGTGGCGTCAATAGCCTTACTAGCTACGATGTGACGCGCAACCACGAATCCACTAGGCGAAACAGGTATATTTGATAAATCTACTTTTTTATTACCAGGCGCAGTAACCGTGGGTAGCGTATCAGGCCCAATTTGCGTAAGAAAACCAGAATCTGTTTCGTATACCACACCGAATATATGTATACCAGCCTCAACAGTGCCAGCGGTACCAGAATTAGCAGCAGCAAGAGCGCCATCAGCGTCAACAGGAGGAACGCCGCCAATCTTTCTAGCTGGAGTTCCGTCACCATTATACACATAAACGAAAAAACTTGAACCACCAATGTTATAAGGTGAAATATATGCTCTATCATTAGCATATATCATAGCAAAATCGTCGCAAGTTGGAATAGATAGTATTAAAGTAGATGATGGAATAGCCGGAATGACATGATAAAAGTCGCCATTAGTGTCTAGAGTGATTAATCCGTCATCAGTGGATGTGTTAAACGTATACATCCGAACGATACCAAGTGTTCCAGCATCCTGCGGATTATAAAATGGCTCGATTCCTTGTCTAGTTTGAAAACCAGATTCAATAAATTCAATATTAATGGCCTCTGAAAAATGGTCAGGTGGTGTAGAATCAGCATCACCACGTTTCCAAAGGCCATTGAATTCTTCAATTAGAATCGGTTCATGTCCACGCATTATTAATTACCAGCAATAACCACAGAAGATGGAATTGTAATGGTTACAACAGCTCCGTTATTATTCTTATACTTAGTATTCAGAGTAAGTTGTTGAACACCCCTATTATTAGGCGGACTAATCGAAGTAATAACACATGGAATATATACTTGGTCGCCAGTATCTACTTTTTGTCCATTCGTATCAAATGCAGGCATGTTTACCTCAATCTGAAAGAACCTAACCCATTATTAAAACCTAATGCACCAAGCAACCATACTAAAATGATAATCACTAGAATTACATAGATTACCGTTCTAATAGGGTCCTCAATACTAAATGCCGCCATTAAAGCTCGCGCGGCCCATAGAACTACGCAGATAATCAATAATCCAACTAGCAAACCAATTAGACTCATATTACTCTCCTGGCTCTCCATGATGACATGAACGGACGCCTACGAGTGCTAATAGATTGTCTACCTTTAGTAGCAATACCAAGTGCGCGATTTAAAGCTAATCCAGCGAATCCATTTAATTCTGTCGCGCGTTCTAAATTCTCACCAATAAATTCAGCACATAAAGCCGCATTACGATAAGTTAGAAATGTCTTAGCCTTATCCCACGGAATAGCATCTGTTTCAGTAGCAATTTCTCCGAAAATTGACTTAACGTAATGTAATTGAATATCTACTGAACCAGTCGCGCCACCGGGAACAAATTTAATAACATCACCTTCCCACGACCAAAATAGTAAAAAAGCTGTAGGAACCTGATTAACTGGTAGAAAATCAACCTTTGTCATTTGCACAAATGTATATGTGCTACCAGTTGTGCGTTCAAATAAATTGATAGGCTCAACTAAATTTGGTGGAAGATTAGGATTACCACCACCGCCACCAATACCAGTTATTCCAGTTAGTATTGTAATAACGGCGGCTGTTTTATTAGTTATTGGAACATTATTCAGTTCTAATTCCTCTTGAAGTTCATCTAATGCGATATTCAAGTATGGAATTTGAGCAGAATAACTGAATATAGACAGCGCACTATCATTCAATAGAACCGCTGACTTAT
>Ga0073909_10000645_pt1 | contig 11079 bp, 8 predicted proteins | sample Coa_R1_6_FD_66439 | JGI IMG/M metagenome (GOLD analysis project Ga0073909, IMG submission 66439) | Surface soil microbial communities from Centralia Pennsylvania, which are recovering from an underground coalmine fire. - Coalmine... | ecosystem: Environmental > Terrestrial > Soil > Unclassified ... | reverse complement strand
GCAGGAAAATCACGCCGATCGCCCAGGCGACCCGGCGGCTGGTCACCCCGGTGGCCGCAGCGAGTCCCACGTTGCTGGTCGAGGTATTGGCGCCGACGGTGCCGAGCAACCCCGCGAGCGCGGTGCACAAACCATTGGCGAACGCGCCACCGCTGATGCTGCGCATGTCCGGACGCGTCCACGCGGCGTCGTTGGTCTTCTGACAGACGGTGACGTCGCCCATCGCGCGCAGCGACGCCGCCACCGCAGCCACCGCGAAGGGCACGATCAGACTCGCGTCGAAGGCCCACTGGAGGTGGCCCGTATCGGGCAGGCGCAGCAGCGGTGCCGCGCGCAACCGCTCGAGCTCGGCCGCCGGCAGCACGCCGAGAATTCCCGCGGCCAGGTATCCGGCCACCATGCCGATCAGCGCGCAGAAGATCTTGGTCGCTCCGCGGGTCCAGATGTTGAGAACGATGATGGTGACGAGCGTGATCGCGGCGACGCCCAGCGAGGCGGCGCTCGGATGGATCGCCCCGGTCCCGAACAGACTGCGGAAGCCAAGCATGCCGATGGTGACACCGATCATCGCCACCACGAAGCCGGCGACCTCCGGCGGGAAATACGGGCGCAGCGGCCGGAACAGCCGCGATACGCCGACCTCTACCGCGCCGGCGAAAACGGTCATGCCGTACATGAGCGGCAAGCCGCCCGCCTTGAGCGCCAGCATCGCCGCGGGGAGATAGGGCGCCGCGAAAATCTGCGGACACAGAAACCCTGAACCGACCCCGCCCCGGCCGAGGCACTGCAGCAGCGGACCGGCCGCGAGCACCAGCATCGAGAGCGACAGCACGTCGACGATCTTCTCGGGCGCGAGGCCGGCTTCGCGGCACGCCAGCACCGGGACCAGCAGGAAGATCGAGACGAGGCCGACGTGCTGCAGCCCCGAGAGGACGGTGACGCCCAGGGGCGGCTTGTCGTCGACCCAGTAGGTGATGCTCTGTGGGCGCTTCATCCCCGCACTAGTGGTCGAAATGGAAGTGCACCGTGGCGACTCCGTCGTGCAGCTCGGAGCGCACGCCGTCGGCGTTCCGGCGCAGCATGAAGCCGGCGAGCCTGCGCATGCCTTGCTCCGATTCTCGAATTTCCTGGTCCGTCGGGCGCTGCTCGGGAAGCTCCAGGATCTCGCCGCGATACGAAAGGCGCAGGTCCAGGTTGAACTCGTCGAAGCTCGCCTGCAGGGTGACCGGGCCGCTCCTCCAGCTGCTCTCGGCCGCTTCCACCAGCTGATGCGTCGCGAAAGCCGCCCGCGCGATCACATCGGGCCGCGCGCCCCATCTGCTGCCGTGCTGGCTCAGGAAATCGTCGATCTCGCCGGGATCGACGCGCCCCGGTCCCACCGCAAGGGTGACCCCTTGTTTCACACCGATCCTGAACAGCAGGTTGAGAGCCAGCCCGACCACCGTGGCGAACACGAGCGACGAGCCGATCACCGGCCGCCAAACGGCGCCCGCGCCGGCGGCGATCACCGGGAAAATCTCCACCGCCGCGCCGGCAAAAAGAGCCAGGCCGATCACCAGCGTGCGGCGTGCGTCGAGCAGGCGCGAGGTCATCACCTGCAGTCCGTTGATGAGAATGAAGCAGATCGAGAACAGCAGCGCGGACGTCATCACCGAGCGCGGCATCAGCGCGAGCAGCGTCGTCAGCTTCGGCAGCAGGCCCAGCGCGAGGAACAGCACGCCGATCGCGATGCCGACGCGGCGGCTCGCCACGCCCGTCGCGGAGGCGAGCCCCACCGACGGCGTCGAGGTATTCGTGCCGACCGCGTTGAGCAGCCCGGCCAGGGCGGTCGAGATGCCGTCGGCCAGCACGCCGCGCGTGGCCGAGCGCATGTCCGGGCGGACCCAGTCGGCGTCGACCATGCGCTGGCACACCGTGATCGTGCCCAGCGCCTTCATCGCCGCGGCGAGGCAGGCGATCGCGAAAGGCAGAGCCATGGCGAGCTCGAACGACCACGACAGATGACCGAAGTCCGGCACGCCGATCCACGGCAGTTTCTCCACGTCGCCGAGCTGCCCGCCGCCGAGGAGTCCCGCGAGCGCCGCGACAGCGTAGCCGGCCACGAGCCCGATCAGTGCGCACAGCATGCGCAGCATTCCCTTGCCCCAGACGTTCAGGCCCATCATCACGGCCAGCGTGAAGAAGGCGACCTGCCACTCGTCGGCGCTCATCGGCGCCGCGTCGGGCGCGAGCAGCGAGCGCAGTCCCGCCGCGCCGCCGGAGAGGCCGATCATGAATATCACCACGCCGGAGAGCTCGACGGGAAACACCGCGCGCAGGCGCGGCAGGGCGCGGGCCACAGCGGCCTCGAGCAGCCCGGCGAACAGCGTCATGCCGAAGAGCAGCGGCAGCCCGCCCGCCTTCGCCGCCAGCAGCGACGGGCTCAGGTACGCCGCGCTGAACGTGGCCGGGCACAGGAACCCGCTGCCGACCGGGCCCAGGCGCAGCACCTGCAGGAGCGTGGCCGCGCCCAGGACGATCATCCCCAGCGCGAGCAGGTTGGCGATCAGCGGCAGCGGCACGCCGACCAAATGGAATATCAGCAGCGGATAGACCAGGTTGATGGCGATCAGGCCGACGTGCTGGACCGCGTTGAACGCGATGACGTGCGGCGGCGGCACGTCGTCCACCGCGTAGACGAGGCTGGCGGGCCGCTTCATGCCGTCGCCGCGCCGGGTCTCACGCGATTCAAGCGGGCGTCGCGCTTCAGGAACCGCCCGACTTGGCGAGCTCCGCTATCGCTTCCTCGCGGCTGGGAAGGATGAGGAACAGATCGGTGAACGCGGCGATCTCGAAGAGGCGCCTCACCTCGCTCGAAATCCCGCAGAGCGCGAGATGTCCGGCGGCGTCCTCGCTCTGCTTCGCGATGATGAGCAGCGTCCTGAAGCCCGCGCTGCTGATGTACGCCACCTCCCGGAAATCGACGACCAGCCGCGACAGGCCCGACGCGATCAGCTTGGACAGGCGGTCCCGGAGCGGCCCCGCGGTGGCGCCGTCGATGCGCCCCTTGACGGCGACCGCGGTGACGGTTCCTGACTGAATCTCGGTGATTTCCATGCTCTCCCCTCCCAATGTCTGGTGCTGCTTGGCGTTGCGTGGCGCTCAGTTCGCGGATTCACGCAAGACGCCCAGTCCCAGCTCGCGCGTGGGACATATCTTGAACATGCCGGCGAAGCCGCTGACATCGAAAAGGCGTTTCACCTCGTCGCCGATCCCGTACAGGACCAGGCAGCCCCGCCGCGCTTCGAGCTCCCTGCTGATCGCGAGCAGCGACCAGAAGCCGGCGCTGCTGATGTATTCCAGTCCGTACAGGTTCAGCAGTATCCGCTTGGTGCCCGCGCCGATCAGCTGCGTCAGCCGCTCCTTGATCTCGCGCGCGATGCTGCTGTCGAACCTGCCGCTGATCCCGACAATCGAGATCCCGTCCTCGACGGTGACCGAGAGGCGCAACGCGCTCCTCCCGCCCGCCACGGACGCCGGTCCCGTCGTCTTCTTGATCAGGGTGAGATGGTTGCTGTCTCCGAGCCGGTAGTAGCAAACGTCGTCCATCAGGGACTTCACGAGGTGCAGCCCGAGGCCGCCGAGCGCCCTCTCCGTCACCGAACCCGACGGGCGGGGCGCATCGTATGACACCGGGTCGAATGCGGCGCCGTCGTCCACGATCTGCACGTGCAACTCGTCCGCGACGAGGTTCATGCGCACGGTGATCTCGTGGCTTGCGCTGTCCCGGTGGGAATGATGGATGATGTTGCTGATGATTTCGTCGACCGCGACGCTCATGTCGTGGCGCACGCGCTCCGACAACCCGTTGCTCCGGCCGAACGCGTCCAGCGCGTCGACGACTTTGGCGATCTCGGCCAGCTGATTGACTATGCGGACTTCTTCGTTCGGCACGTTGAGCGCACGATGAATCGACGCGGCTATGATACCCGGCGCCGCCGCGGAACGTAACGCGGCGAAGGGCGGCCGTTTTTGCGGTATTCTCGCCCCATGTACCTGGAACGGCGCTTTACCAATCGCAGCAGCAATCGGGAGCGCAGGAAGACGGCGGGCGCTCGCGCATTTCCGCTCGATCTGCCCGGCGGAACCAGCGTCGCGGCCGAGCGCCGCAACCTGCTCGACCGCCGGCGGCTGGGATACGAATCGCCCCTGCAGCTGTTCCGGGACATTCCTCCGAATATCGTCCAGGAGCTCCTCGAAAGCTGCCCGGTGCGCGAGTTCGCGGCCGAAACCGTCGTGCTCAGCCCCGGACAGACCAACGAGCACATCTACATGCTGCTCGCGGGCCGGCTGCGGGTGCACCTCGATTCGGTCGATTCGACCCACCCGATCCTGATCGACGTCGGCGGCTGCATCGGCGAGCTGTCGATCATCGACGGGAAACCCGTTTCAGCCCACGTGGTCGCGGAACCCGGCTGCCGCCTGCTGATCGTTCCGCAGGAGGCGTTCTGGGCGAAGATCCTGCCCAACCCCGGCGTCGCCCGCAACCTGATGCGGGTGCTGACCGAGCGCATGCGCCGCAACAACGACGCCGTGCTCCAGGGCATGCGCCAGCAGCTCGTCCACGAGCAACTGCAAAAGGAACTTCAGTTTGCGCGCGAGATCCAGGCGAGCATGTTGCCGCAGGACCAGCCCTCGGGGGCGGACGGAGCCGCGCTCGACATCTGCGCGGCGATGGAGCCGGCGCGCGAGGTCGGCGGCGACCTGTACGATTTTTTCCACGTCGATTCGGGCGAGCTGTGCTTTCTCGTCGGCGACGTCTCCGACAAGGGGCTGCCCGCGGCGCTTTTCATGGCACGGACCATGGACGTGGTGCGCGTCGTGACTCGACTGCTGCGCGGGGAAAACGGTTCGGCCCCACGGCCCGACGAGATCATCGCCTGCGTCAACCGCGAGCTGTGCCAGAACAACGCGAGCTGCATGTTCGTCACCCTGTTCTTCGGCATGCTCGAACCGCGCAGCGGCGTGCTGCGCTACTGCAACGCGGGTCACAACCCGCCCTACGTGGTGGACGCCGGAGGCGCGACGAAGGCGCTGGAAGGCTTGCGCAGCGTGCCTCTCGGCGTCAAGGCCGACGCCGCGTTCGGCACCGTCAGCGTAACGCTCGCGCGCGGAGAGACTCTGTTCGTGTTCAGCGACGGTATCACCGAGGCGATGAACGCCGCGGGCGAGTTCTACGCAGAGGGACGGCTCGAGCGGGCCCTTTTCACCTGCGCGGGCCGGACCTCCGAAGAGGTCATCGGCTCTGTCGTCGAGTCGCTGGGGGAATTCGTGAGCGGGATCGCCCAGTCGGACGACATCACGGCAATGGCGATCCGCCTCCCGGGAGCACCGTAGCCCCCGGGGTTTGCAAGCAACCTGCCGTCAATCGTCGTCGTCGCCGGGCTCCATTTCGTTCTCGAACTCGATCGACGTCGCCTGGACGGAAGTGCCGTCCGCGCTGAGCGTGCCCTTCACTTCCACTTCCTTGCCGTCGGCCAAGTCGGCTTCTTTGCCGTCCTTGAACACGGTCGTCGCGCTGTCGTAGTGCACGGTGACGCCGCGCACCACGAAGGTCTTGGCCGTCGTGTCGAGATTCGAGATCGGGCCGTGGAGCTCGTTCCTGTTGCGGTCGTCGTTCTTGTGCATGTCCTCGAGCTCGACCTTCGCCGCGACCAGCACGCCGTTGACGATCGCGCCTTCGACTTCGACGCTGGCGCCGAGCACGATCCCGGCCGTGCCGTCGGGGAACGCCGCCTTGCTCGCGTCGACCGGCAGGCCGTTGACGCTGAAGCTCGCCGTCGAGGTGAAGTCGGTGATGATGCCGTGCACCTCGGCTTCGTCATGGTCCTCGACCCTGCGCTCGCCGGTGTGAATCGAGATCGCGACCCACGCGCCAGCCGCGTTCCTCGCCGTCTGCAGCCTCACGCGCACCTTCACGCCGTCGGCGAACCTGTTCGGCAGGTCGGCGGCCGCAACACCGGAGAAATCGATCAACGCGCCGCCGATCATGAACGTTTTCGCCGCGGGATCCAGGCTCGCTACGACGCCGCGCAGCTTGAACACTGTCGCCGCGGGCTCGGGCTCGATCCGTTTGGCGAGGTAGTGCCCGGTCGCGGTGTTGAACTGCGCATGGACCTCCAGCACGTCGCCGACGTTGATCGAGGCGAACCCGTTGGGGAGGCCGTCGTCGAACACGGTCGTATCGCTGATCTCGACGATCTGATCGAGCACCGTCAGCGTTCTCGGCGTCGTCGCCGCGCTGATCGCTGACACCGGGCCGACGATCGCCGCGCCGAAGCGCACGTGGCTCGCCTTGGTCGAGCCCGGTCCACGGTTGATCCCCGAACTCTCGACCTCGACGTTCATGCCGAGCTTGAGCTCGCTCTTGTCGTGGAGTTGCCCGTCGTCGTCGGTCACCTGCGCCGAGTTGTCGTTGAAGCGGATCCCGTTGACGATGATCGAGCCGAAGCCGGTGATGGTGCCCTGCGTGAAGGCCTGGTTCGGCGGCGGCATGTTGTCACCGCCGCCGCCGCCGCAGGCTACGGCCAGAAGCAGCGCGGCCGCCGCGGCGATCGAATTGCGAATCGTGGTGTTGATGATCATGGTAGTGGTCTCCTAATCACGCGCCGGCGCTCCTCCCACGCCAGCGTCTCCGTACGAACAAGAAGGGAATAAACCAACTGCTACCGCGATCAGACTAACAGGAATCGATGGGAAGATATTCCCAAATTATTTTCAAATCGCTGACGGGTTGGCGATGTCTCCGATGAGCGACACGCCGCCATGCGAACCGTCGCCTGAGAGCGACACCGCAACCCAGTATCATGCGCGCATGCTGCGCGCGGCGATCGTTGGTATCGGTACCTGGGGACAGAACCTCGTGCGCTCTGTCCAGGGCAGCGGCAGCATCCGCTTCGTCGCCGGCGCGACGCGCACGCCCGCCAAGGCCGAAGAATTCTGCAGGAAACACGGCATTGCGCTTTCCGGTAGTTACGAAGAGCTCCTGGAAAGCGACGTCGATGCCGTCGTACTGACCACCCCCCACTCGCAGCACTGCTCGGAGATCGTCGCCGCCGCGAAGGCCGGCAAGCACGTCTTCGTCGAGAAGCCGCTCGGCCTTTCGCTCGAGGAGGCCCGACGCGCGGTCGCGGCGTGCGCCGAAAGCAAGGTGACCCTCGCGGTCGGCTACAACTGGCGCTTTCAGCCGGCCCTGCGGGAAATGAAGGCGATGCTCGCCGACGGCCGCCTTGGCAAGCTCCTCCACCTCGAGGGCAATTTCTGCGGACCCAGTGCTTACCGCTTCGCGCGCGAGCACTGGCGCCAGGACCGCGAAGAGGCGCCCGCGGGCGGCATGACCGGGCGCGGCGTGCACGTCGTCGACGCCATGCTCTACCTCGCCGGGCGCATCGACACCGTTGCGTCGCAGAGCCTGCGCCTCGCACACGACTTCGGAATGGACGACACGACCTCGATGCTGTTCCGCTTCGCCGGCGGCGCGACCGGCTATCTCGGCACCGTGGTCGCCACCGCCGAGACCTGGCGCCTGCAGGTGTTCGGCTCGAAGGGCTGGGCGGAGGTGGGCGACGTCGAGCACCTGACGACCTGGCCGATGAAGGTTTCCTTCATCGACGGCAAGGACGTGACGAAGAAGGAGAAGCCGCGGACCATCGCTTACCCCGCCGTCAGCACCGAGCGCGCCGAGCTCGAGCACTTCGCCAAGAGCGCCCTCGCGCGACGACCGATCGCGGCGAGCGGCGGCGACGAGGTGCACAATGTCGCCGTGCTGGAGGCGATCGTGAAATCGGCGAAGGAAGGCTCGTGGGCGAGAATCGAATGAAGCGGGTCTTCCTTCTCGTCGCCGGGCTCCTTTTCGCGACTTCCTCGTGTGCCCAGTGGCCGTCGAAGCCGATCCACGCCGTCGTCCCCTCGCCGCCCGGCGGACCGCCGGACCTGATCCTGCGCATGATCAACGGCAACCTCGCCGCGATCCTCGGCCAGCCGGTGATCGTCGAGAACCGCGCCGGCGCAGGCGGCGTCGTCGGCACCGCGTATGTGGCGAAGGCGGCGCCCGACGGCTACACGTGGCTCTTCACGACCGCCTCGCACGTGAACACGCCGCCCTTCAACGAGAACGTGCCCTTCGACCCGGTGCGCGACTTCGCGCACGTCACGCTCGCCGCGCAGAATTTCGGCCAGGCGCTGATCGTGCCGGCGAATTCGCCGGCGAAGAGCGTCGCCGACCTCGTCGATTCCGCGAAGAAGAACCCCGGCAAGCTCAACTACGGCTCCGCCGGCATCGGCACCGCGAGCCACATCCCCGCGGAGCTGATGAACTCGCTCGCGGGAATCGACATTGTCGGTGTGCAGTACCGCGGCGTCGCCGAGGCGATCTCCGACCTCCTCGCCGGGCGCGTCGACCTGTTCTTCGTCGGCACTCAGCTCGCCGTGCAGCACGCTCAAGCCGGCCGGGTGCGCGTGCTCGCGATCACCGGAGCGAAGCGCTGGAAAGGGCTGCCCGAGGTCCCGACGATGCAGGAAGCGGGCTTCCGCGACTTCGACATCGTCAACTGGTTCGGCCTGTGGCTGCCGGCGGGCGCTTCGGACGATCTCGTGGCGCGCATCCACGCCGCGACGGTGAAGGCGCTCGCCGATCCCGAGGTGCGCCGGCAGTTCGACGCCCAGGGGCTGGAGGCGGTCGGCATGCCTCCCGCCGAGTTCGCGAAGTTCGTCGCAAAGGAGTCGGCGTTGATCACCGCTCTGGCGAAGAAAATTTCCTCTCAGGCGAAGAAATGAAAGAGAAGAAACCCTGGCTGTGGCCGGAGAAGCGCTGGCGCGGGATCGTGAACCGCGTTCGAGCCGGGCGGCCGCTTCGGCCGAAACGATGGCCCGGCGGTGCGCGCTGCGCGGTCGCGCTGTCCTTCGACTCCGACCACGAGACCAACGAGCTCCGCGATGCGGGTGAATCGATAGGCCGGCTCTCGCAGGGCCAGTACGGCAGCCGCCAGGGCGTTCCCCGGATCCTGAAGGTGCTGGAGAAACACGGTGTCAAAGCGACGTTCTTCGTCCCGGCGGTGACAGCGCTGCTCTACCCGGATGAGCAGAAGCGCGTCGTCGCCGACGGGCACGAGGTCGGCATCCACGGCTGGATCCACGAGCGGAACTCCGTGCTGCCCAGGAAAGCGGAGCGCGATCTGCAGAATCGTTCCGCCGACGCCCTGGAGAAAATCACCGGCGTGCGCCCCGTCGGCATCCGAACGCCCTCCTGGGACTTCAGCCCGCATACGCTCGCCATCACCAGGGAGATGGGCCTGCTGTACGACTCCTCGCTCATGGCCGACGTCGACTGCTACGAGCTGCTCATGGACGGCAAGCCGACCGGCGTGGTCGAGCTGCCGGTGGAGTGGATCCGCGACGACGCGGTGTACTTCAACATGAACCGCTTCGCGGCGCTCAGGCCGTACACGCCGCCCGATGGCGTCTTCGACATCTTCAGGCGCGAGCTGGCCGCCGCTCATGCCGAGGGCGGGCTCTTCCAGCTCACCATGCACCCGCACGTCATCGGCTACCGCTCGCGCATCTGGATCGTGGACGAGCTGATCCGCCACGCCCAGAGCCTGGGCGAAGGCGGCGCCTGGTTCGCGACGCACGCCGAGGTCGCAAGATACGCGCTCGAGCACGCGGCCTAGCTTGATCGACAACTTCTCCAACTCGCAGGTCGTGAGGAAGCGCGTCGTGCCGACGCGCAGCGGCGTGGTCGCGTCCGCGCACCGGCGCGCTTCCGAAGTCGGCGCCGCGATCCTCGAGGCCGGGGGCGACGCGGTGGACGCCGCCGTCGCGACGTCGTTCGCGATCGGCGTCCTCGAGCCCTGGATGAGCGGGCTCGCCGCGGGCGGAGCCATGGTGCTGTGGCGCGCGGCCGAGCAAAAAGGCTACGCGGTGGACTACGGCATGCGCTCGCCGCGCGCGCTCGATCCAGCGGACTACCCGCTCACCGGCAAGGGTGCGAACACCGATCTCTTCGCCTGGCCGCTCGTCGTGGACGACCGCAACGTCGCGGGCGCGACCGCGGTCGCCGTGCCCGGGGTCGTCGCCGGCATGGAGCTCGCGCACGGAAAGTTCGGCCGTGCGCCCTGGAAAGAGCTAGTCACCCCGGCCGTCGCCCTCGCCCGCGAGGGCATGCTCGTCGACTGGTTCGCCGGCCTCATGATCGCCTCCAACGCGCGAGCACTGGCGCGCGACCGCGACGCAGCGGGGCTCTTCCTCGAAGACGGGCAGTGGCCGCCGCTCGGCACATGGACCGCCTTCACCGAGAAGCGCCTCGACCAGAAGAAGCTGGCGGCGTCGCTGGAGCAGATCGCCCGCGAAGGCGCAAAGGCCCTGTACGGCGGCGGAGTCGGCGCCGCTCTGGCAAAGGACATTCGGGAAAAGGGAGGCTCGTTGTCGCTCGACGATCTCGCCGCCTACCGCGCGAGCATCGTGGAGCCCCTCGCGGTGCCCTACCGCGGCGGCCGCGTCCTCGCCGCGCCCGGCTTCACCGGCGGCCCCGCGCTCGCGCACGCGCTGCAGATCCTCGGCAAATCGGCGAAGCCCTCCTACGTCGAATATGCTGGAGCGCTCCAGGAAGCCTGGCGCGCCCGCTTGCAGAGCTCAGGCGACAAGGACAGCTGCACCACCCACTTCAGCGTCGTCGATCGCGAAGGCAACCTCTGCGCCGTGACGCAGACGCTGCTGTCGGTCTTTGGCTCGCGCGTCGTCTCGCCCTCGACCGGCATCCCCCTCAACAACGGCATCATGTGGTTCGACCCGGAGCCCGGAAAACCCAACTCGCTCGCGCCAGGCAAGCGCTGCCTGGGAAATTACTGCCCGGTCGTGGGAGAAACTTCCGGTCGCCGCTTTGCTCTCGGCGCCTCGGGCGGCCGCAAGATCGTCGGCACCGTGCTCCAGATCAGCTCCTTCCTGATCGACCACGGCATGAGCCTCGAGGAAGCCTTCCACGCGCCGCGCATCGACATGAGCGGCGGCCTCCCGGTCATCGCCGACGCGGCGCTTCCTGCCGAT
>Ga0073909_10000644_pt1 | contig 11089 bp, 14 predicted proteins | sample Coa_R1_6_FD_66439 | JGI IMG/M metagenome (GOLD analysis project Ga0073909, IMG submission 66439) | Surface soil microbial communities from Centralia Pennsylvania, which are recovering from an underground coalmine fire. - Coalmine... | ecosystem: Environmental > Terrestrial > Soil > Unclassified... | reverse complement strand
AACTGAGGCGTTCGACCATGTGATAGCCGCGCGTGCGCCAGTACAGGCCGGGGCGGGGCGAAGAGGGCACCCAGGAGAGCGGGTCGTGTTGCAAATCGGGCCAGGTGTGCAGCGTCCAGTCGCGCAGCGCCCGCGCCGGACTCGGGTCCGGGTCGACATCGACCAACCAGCCCAGGTTGAACAGGCGGTACGCCGCGTACCGAAACTTGGCCTTCAGTTCGGTGTCGATCCCGTCCTCGTCGGTACACCCCAGCCACTCGGCCTTGTAGACATCGCCATTGCTGGCCGGAATGACGATGGCGAGTTGGGCATCGCCCAGCGTCGCCTCGATCTGCGCGATGATCGCGTCCAGCGCGTCGAAACGGGCGTTCGTGTCGACGTAGGCCCAGACCTCCCAGACGTCGGAGAACTCGGCCCAGGCGTCTTCGGGGTTGACGACGCCCTTCTTCAGCACGAGGTACGGCTTCGGCGTGGTGGCGTTCGGGAAGAACGGCTCGTACACGCGCCCGTTGACCAGTGGCACGCCGGCCACCAGCACCGCCCGCAGGTCAGAGCGCATCGACATCCCCGTTGTCCCCGGTCGGGCCGGCCGGATTTTCCCACAACTGCTGCATGCGACGCTGGATGAGGACGTGCAGATGGTCGGCGGTCGGGCCGACGATGGCGTACTTGCCCGACTGCATGCGTTCGAGGAACTGGTCGTACGGGACGCCGTAGCGATTGAGGACGCCGGCCCGATACCCCAGCTCCAGTTGGCCGTTCACGTTCGCCCGGACGCTGCTGATGTCGGCCGCGCCGATGTTGGCGCTCGCGTACAGCGCCGCGCGCGCGGTGCCGGTCCGATCTTTCCAACTCGCCGCGTTCCGCATGTGGTCGCGCGCGCGATAGGAGAGGTTCAGCAGGTAGCGGCGCGTGGCCCGCTTGCGCTTGGCGATATTCTGGAGGGCCAGGTCGCCGTAGGCCATCAGGACACCAGCTCCAGGGCCGCCTGGTAGCCGAACACGTCGCCCACCAGGCGCAGCGGATAGACGGCGACGATGCGGAAGCGCCCGTAGGCGCCGAGCGTGAATTCGTCGCGCACGCGACTCTCGTGCTCCAGGTCGGCGTCCCACGCCGCCGCCATCGAATAGCCCATCTGGCGCACCAGCGTCCCGCCGGTCGTCGGGTCGGTCACGTCGGAGCCTTCCGACGGGCCTTCGAGGAAGATGCGCACGGTGTACGGGCCGAGCGTCTCCGTCACTTCCTGCGGGCCACCATCCACCTCGGCCACGCTCGTCCGCTCGATGGTCACGCGCGACGGGTTGAGCTGGATCAGGGCGTGCTGGCCCTGCCGTGCCCTGGCGAGCAGGCGCGAAGCCGCCGCAGTGCTCATATGTCGTACAACCCGTGCGTCTTGAAGCGATAGACGCGCGACACGCCACTCCAGGCGTCGTCGACCGGGATCAGGCCCCGGTACCAGGCCGCCATCTGGAGCGCGTGGTCGCGCAGGTCTTTCGCCGCCGTGAACTGGATGCGCTCGGAGCCGGCGGTGATCACGCTGATCCCGCCGCCCTCCGACATCACCCGGCCGGCCTTGCGCATCCAGCCTTCCGCCGCCGCCGCCTCGATGGACGTGTGCGACGCCAACAGGTCGTCGATCTCGCCATCGAGGAAGTCGGTGTCGCGGTCGGTCCCGCCGGGCGGGATGGTCGCGTCGAGCATCCCGCGCAGCCGGAATCGCAGGTCCGCCGTGGGCTCCACGCCGCCCCCTTACTCGCGCGGCTCCATCGGGCCGGGCGTCCGCGTCGTGGCGTTGTCGCCCTCGTCGGGACCACCCCCGCCCGGCGGCGGGCGCAACGGCGCATCGACATCCCCACGCTCGGGAGACTGGGGCTGCGCCCCCAACTCGTAGTCCTCGTCCTCGTCCTCCGGCGTCGGCGCCGGACCGGCATCCGCCTGAATCTTGCGCAGCTTGCGCGCGACCGTCTCGCCGCCCAGCACGCGCTGGCGGTCGCGGAGGTCGCGCACTTGCCGCGAGGCGGAACGCACCTCCAGGTCGGCCTGGGCCTTGGCATCGCGCGCGTCGGCCAGTTCGGCCTCGGCCTCGTCGATGGCCGCCGCCAGGTCGTCGGGCTGCCCGCCCTCGCCGGTAACCGCCTCGCGGCGACTCTCGAGGGTCCGCACGACCGACTCGCGCGGCTCGTCGCGCTGCATCTCGCCTTCCAGGGCCATGTCGACCTCGGCGGCATTCTGGAGGAGCTGGACCGCCTGCCCGAGCGCGCGCTCGTCGTGCGCGACCAGGCCGATGATGGCCGGGTTGGTCAGGTTGGGCGTGTCGTAGTTCGGCACCTTCGGCGCATTGGCCCACCTGCGGGCCGATGGGTCGATCAGGCCGGGGATGGTGTTGGAGTACTGCGACGGGACGAACGTCATCGTCCCGGCCGGCACGCCGACGTGGGCAGCCTGCACCTGGGCGGGAGTCATCGCCGGCGTCGGCGGCGTCCCGCTGGTCGCCCCGTAGACCGCCGTCTGCGGCGGGGGCGACCCGGAGCCGGTCGCGCCGTGGCGCAACTGGTCATCCAGGCTCCCCGGCACGGCCGCGCCGGTCTGCATCGGCTGCGCCTCGGACGGGCGGCGCGACTTGCCGCGTCCCTTGGTCTCTTCGGCCATCGTGGTCTCCTCGTGGGCCTTACGGCAGGGTGACTTCTTCTACGGCATTTGTCACGCCGGCCATGACTCCGCGCCGCGCGCGAGCCACCACCTGCTGCGCGATGAGGCGCATCAGGTCACCGCGTTCCGCGTCCACCATGAGGTCGTGCTTCACCAATTCCACGAAGTAGCGTTGCGGCTGGATCAGGTAGGCGATGTTGGTCGGGCAACCCGGATAGGTGAAGACGCGCTCGCCCACCTGGAGCGTCATGCCGTCGTAGAAGATGATCACGCTGATCCCGCCGAGCGCGGGGTACTCCACGTTGTTGACCGTGAAGCGGGCCAGCGCCTCTTCCAGGTCCCAGCGCATGCTGCTGTGGGCCAACAGGATGGTCGGGTTGCGCGGGGCGCGCGTGTCGGTGTTGATGTCCAGGGCCGCGTGGATCATGCCCGCGCGCAGGGTGGCGCGCAGGTTCTCGCGGTAGGTGGTGAACGACGTGCTCGCCGGCGTCTTGTTCTTCGCCGGATAACCGGGACTCGCCGAGTAGTAGATGATCGGGTAGAGGTGGATGTGGTTCAGCAGGGCGTTGTACGCCTCGCCGAAGGCCCGATTCATCTCGTCGATGGTCCAGGTCTGGTCGTAGACGGAGACGTCCTCGGTCCACTCGAAGCCGGCCGCGTAGGTGACGATGGGGATCGTGTCGGTGGGCGTCGCGACGGCGCGCGTGCCCAGCTTCACGTTCTCCAGCTCCATCTTCTCGACGAAGATGACCTGCGCATTGACGAAGCCCAGCGCCTCGACGTTCTTCGGGAAGTTCGCGTTGACGATGGTGCGATAGATGGGCTGGTACAGCAGCGGGACGGCCATGCGACCCAGGTTCAGGTCGATGGTCACCTTCTGCGCCAGGGCGTCGAAGCCGGCCTGGGTGCTGATCATCTCGCCGACCGGACGGGTCAGCTCGAAGGGCTGGAGTTCGCCGTGCAGCAAGCTGGTGCGCACGCGGTAGTCCCGTCCGTTGACGCGGTACGGGAGGATGACCTCGCGGTCGTGTCGAGCAGCCCGTTCGGCATGCTGCGCGGCCTTGAGGGACTCCATGGTGATGATCTCTGCCACGCCGTCCTCCTTACGCGCCCGGCGCGAAGATCAATACGGAGATGACCCCGTTCGCCTTCGCGGCCGTCACACGTCCGACAAGCTTGTTCGTAGCGACCGTGTTGGTCAGCTTCTTCGTGGCAGTGTCCCAGTACACCAGGCTGCCTTTCGCCATCGCGTCGGCGGCGACGAACTGGCTCGTGTCGTACTCCCACGACTCGATGTTGATGGAGATGATCTTGGGGACGGCGAGGGCGACGGGAACGCCTTGCACCGCCCAGCCGAAGAAGTTGTCGAAGACGCAGAAGTCATTCTCGTTGACCGTCTGCCCGGCCGGAACGGTCACCTGGATTCCCCGGCCGCCACTGAGCTTGCGGGCCATGAGGCTCCTCCTTTACGCGCGGCTAGATGCGGCCCAGGGCCGGCCGAAGGAATGCCGAGTCGGGCGTCTTCACGTCGTCGTTGCCCCCTCCACCACCGGTCTTGGGATTGATCGGGACGCTGGAGAAATGGCTGTCGAGCAGCGTCTTGATGGCGGGGTTCTCGCGAATCTCGCCCACCGCATTCCGCACGGCTTCCTCGTCGGGGTCGATATCCAGGCGCGGCTCGAGGAGCTGCGTGACCAGCGGCACCGCCGGCGCGGCCACCATCTCGCCCACCACCTTCTCGACCAGGGCGGCGCGACGCTGCGAGCGCGCCTCCTTCTCGGCGACCACGAGCGCCTTCACGCGCGTGGCGACGGCCTCGGGGTCGCTGCCGGCCTCCAGGCCCAACGCCGGCACCAGTGCGGCGTAGGCCAGGGCCGTCGCCATCTCGCCCTTGACCTTCGCGAGCACGGCGTCGGGCTGGGTCGCGTCGGCGCCGAGTGCGCCGGCCATCTCGCCGATGGCGCCGTGTTCCTTCGCCAGCGTCTCCCAGCGCGTCGGGTCGAGCGAGCGCGCCGCCGCGTCCAGGTCCAGTCGCGTGGCGGCGAGGACATCGGCCGCCGCCCACTGCATTTCCCCGACCACCTGGGCCGGAGTCGCCTTCATTGCCCGCATCTGGGCCAGCAGTTCCTCCAGTGTCATCCCGCCGCCTCCGCGCGTGTTGTGCGTGCTGTCGTCGCCGGACGGCGTGCCGACGCCCCCCGCGTGGTCGTCGGTGCCTTCGATGGCATCCATCTCGCCGCGCAGCTCGACCAGTTGGGTCGGCATCCCAGCCCGGCCGGGCGGCGTCCAGTCGATGGAGACGGGCTCGTAGTCGATGACCTCGATCTCGCCGCGCACCGTCTGCAACACCGGACCGCCAAAGATCGAGGTCGTGCGCAGCGTCCCGGCGCGCAGGCCACGCTTGACCTTCTTCGCGTCCTGATCGACGACGCCCCGGAAATACGCCGTCTCGCCGCGCATCTTCGCCCCGACCCAGTGCGTGACCACGTCGGGAAACCGGAAGTTCGCCTCCTCGTCGGTCATGTGGCCCAGGTAACCGGGCAGGCCATGCTCGTTCACGGCGTCCACGATGCGCTTGAGCGCCCTCGGCTTGTAGTTCCAGCCGCGCTTGCTCTTGCCGGCCGGCACGGCCACCACCACTTCGAGCGGGTCGGTGTCGCCGGCCTTGAGCGCGGGCAGGTTGGCCCAGGCGCCCGCCTCGATCTCGCCGGACTTCATCTCGCCGGTGACGGTCGCCACCAGGCGAATGGGCTTCGCCTCGTCGCCGCCCGCCGGCGGGTCGTCCTTCGGCGGGTCATCCTTCGGTGGTGTCGCGGGCGGATCGGGTTGCGGCGGGTCGTCTCCGACGCCGGCCATCTCGCCGATCAGGCGCGGGGTGCGATTCCTCGACACGCGGTCCTCCACGCGACCATCCGGCGTGCGCCACACGGTCGCCCCCGGCATTTCGTCTAGCCTACACGCTCGGTGGCGATTCTACCACCCCCACGGGCGCGTCGCTGGGATGCGTGATCACGTCCGGCACGTCGGTCGGCGGGACGTCGGGACCGGTGGACCCCTGCGCGCTCAGGATCGTGCGCGCTGAGCCCGTGGTCGCCCACGTCCCGTCCGCGTTCTTGCCGACATACGCCCCGTTCTGCGGGTTGTGGTAGAGGATCGCGCCGCTCATCATTCCCTCCTTCGGGCGATGTGTAAGTTACACATCGCCGCTCGCCGGCTCCATGGGCACGGCCTTCGGCCGCTTGGCGATGCGCCGCTCGGAGGCGGCAATCGCCTCGCCCTCCTCGTGGAGCAGCCGGTCTAGCGTCTCGCCCGCCATCCAGAACCGACCGGTCTTGATGCCCGTCTTCGGGTCGGGGAACCCGAACTCGGTCCCCCACGAGTTCTGGCCCAGCGCGGCGCCGCGCGCCTGGTCCCAGCCGATCAGGCAGACGCAGTGGCCGCCGCGCACCATCGCCCCGACCGGCACGTCGACGAAGCCCTCGGCATTCACGTCGAACATGGAGTCGTACCAGTTGACGCCGATGACGACCGGCCCTCCGACGTACGTCCCGCGCGCGTCCATGCCGGCCAGGAAGTCCGCCACGGTGTTCACGTCGGTCGCGTGGTTGTAGGAGCCCGTGAGGTTGCCGCGATCTTGCAGCCACTTGAACGCCGCGCGGACGGTCGTCCCGAACGTCAGGTCGCCCTGGTCGTTCTGCGGGAACTCGTCGAGCAGGCACGCGCCCAGGTAGATGTCGACGGCGGTCGGGGGCGTCGTCGGGTCCTTCTTCATGATCGGGGCTGAGAGCATCCACGCCTCGGCCCCGTGCCCGACGCACGTCCCCTCGCGACCCTGGTGGAGCAAGTGCTTGAGCGTCCAGATTTTGCGCGCCTTGCGCTTGACGGGCGGTCCCGCCATGAGCAGGCGCATCGGGTACTCGGCGTCGCGGTCGTCTTCGACGAAGCGGCGTCCGAGTCCGACGCGATTCGGGTCGGCCATGCGGGCCTCCTCTCAGGGGAATAGGGGGTTGAGCACCGGCGCGGGCGGCGGGGCCACGTCCTCGACCACCACCACGAACGCGCCGCTGTACGGGAAGGTGCGCTGCGATCCATCCGCGTACGTCACGACGGCGAAGGCGCGAAAGATGCCGGGCAGGTCGGTGTCGCCGGGCTGCCAGTCGTAGCCGACGACGCCGGCCGCCGCGTCGTCTATCGTCATGGGCGCGTCGATCCAGGCGAACTCGTCGCGCTGGCGGCCCATCAAGAGGCGCGGCGTCGCGTCGGGCGGGATCGGGAGCGGCACGCCCTGCGCGTCGCGCAGCACGACCGTGTAGCGTTCCAGGCTGTCGCCGCGTCGCACGATGGTGTCTTCGGGTTCCAGCACGACCGCCATGCGTCCCTCCTCAGCCGTACCGCGACGGGATGGTGACATCGGGCCGCGACGCGATCACGCCCACGCGATGCCGCGTGATCCCGCGACTCCCGCGCCGCCCCATCCGCACCAGGACCGGCGGCGCCTGCGGGACGAGGTGGTGGGCGCTGGCCGCGACCTCCACCAGGGTGCCCCGGTCGCGCGCGCCGCGATGCGTCCCGCCGGTCGATTCCGTCAGGTGGCCGCTGTCGACGCCGGGGATGCGACCCAGCAGGCTGCCGGCGTCCGCGATCACGCCGTCGTCCGCGCCGGTGGCCGAGGCCGTGCTGGACCACGCCTGCGTGAGCGTGCCGACGTCCGAGGCCACCAGGCCGAGCGGGGCGACCGCCTCGGCCAGGGTGGCGGTGTCGGTCGCCGTCACGCTCTTTGCCGTGAGCAGGACCGCGTCGAGTTCCGAGACGAGCGCCCCGGTGTCGGTGGCGGTCCAGGCCATGTCGGTCTGGTCGAAGGTTTCGAGGAAGCGCAGGACGACGCCCGGCACTACCCGATCCTCACGATCTTCCAGGGAAATGCCCGGCCGGTGCCGGTCGTCTGCTTCAGGCTGAACTGCACCGCGCCGTTGTCCGTCAGGTCATTGGTGACGGGCACGCTCGCGACGATCTGGTCGTCGGCCGGTCGGGCGTTCGCGTACGCCTGCATGTAGACGACGCGGGTGGTGCCGCCGGTCAGGACCATCTGCTTGGCCCGTATCTCCAGCGTGTCGCCGTCGGCCAGCAGGTTCAGGTCCACCACCAACTGGTACATGCCGGACACGCCGGGCGACGGGTTGTAGACGGCCAGCTCCACCCCGATGGTCAGGGCGGCGCCGCCGTTGCCGGTGCCGGACGCGACGAGGACGACGCTCACGGCGTCAGGCCAGCGTGAGGGACACCGTGAACTGCCAGGTCGACCCGGAAGCCTTGGTGCCCTGGTTGAAGACGCGGCGATTGAGCATGCGACCCGCCGCGTTGAAGAGGCCCCACTCGCGCCAGTCGTAGTTGGCGGTCGAGCCGTCGAAGGACGACTGGAAGGTCACGGTCGTGGCGGTCGGGCCGGTCCCGTCAGTGTGCTGCGGGTAGGTGGGCGTCATTCCGGCGCGCACCTTGTTGGTCGCGGCCTGGAGGTCGACCTGCGTGGCGGCTTCGGCGGCCGTGGAGTCGCCGATGCCGATGCGCGCGCCGGCGTTGTCGTAGGCCCCCACGGAGGGCGACGTGTTGACGAGGCGATTCCAGAGCGCCCCGACGCCGCCGCACATGATCAGGTTGCCCTCGCCCTCGGATATCTCGTACGGGTCACCCGCACGTCCGGCAGCCAGTTGCTCGGCGGTCCAGTCGCCGTGCCAGCGTTCGACCCGCCAGGTGGCCCGCCACCGGGCGGCGCGGTCGTCGTCCTGGGTCCGCACGCCCACCCGTTCGGCCTCGCGCAATCGCGCCGCGTCGTGCGCCATGTCGTCCCTCCTACGCGCCGGCACTCTTCGCCGTGGTCGCCGGCGCCTGGCCGCCGGTCACGTCGGTCTGGCCGGCCGGGCGAATCTCCTGGTTCGGGTCGTTCGGGTTCTTCGACGGCCGCGCCGCCGCGTTCAGCTCCCAGATGACCTGGATCTGCTCCTTGATGCGGTCCACCTCGCCCTCGCCGTTCGGGTCGGTCCAGGGCAAGATCGACGGCGCCAGCACGCGCAGCGCATCCGACGCGCTCTCCGGCGAGCACAGGCCCGCGCCCACGGCGGTCGCGAAGCCTTCGGTCCAGGTCTTGAAGGTCGTCGCGTTCTCCTGGTCGCTGTGCGGGTTGATCTCCTCCCACTCGATGGCCAGGTCGAGCGTCGTCAGGCGGATGCTCTCGACCGCCGCCCACATCGCCGTCGTCATCTGCATCAACTCGCGATAGGGCGCCTCGAACATCTCGCGCTTGTAGCGAATCTTGCGGCCGAACGGGATGTTCTGCTCGCTCACGCTGGCCTTGCTGGCCTGGATCGCCGTGCCGAACACGTACTCCGGCGTCTCCGAGGTGTCGACGATGCAGTAGTAGAGGAACTTCAAGAGCGTCATGATCGACGGCAGGCCCGACTCGGCGGTGATGAACGCCGCCTTGTCGGTGTCCTGCATGATGAAGATTTCCTTGTCGATGAACGTCAGGCGCCCCTCTTCCAGCTCCTCCTGCGAGAAGTTCGCTTCGAGGAAGCGACCGGGGTCTTTCACGCTGATCGACACCTTCGGGCGGCTGAACATCTTCGAGCCCTGGACGGCGAAGAGCATCGTGTCGTGGTAGGCGCGCATCAGCGGCTCGATGCACTCCAGGTCGCTCACGCCATACTTCTGGTTCTCCTCGGCCTCGTTCTTGAAATGCACGACCGGGATGAAGTTCCAGGGGTTCGACTGGGTGAACTGGCGCGCCCTGGCCGCCGCCGGGGCGTTCTCCGACACCGTGATGGCCCGCGCGGTCGGCGTGAACGTCTCGAAGATGGAGTACTGGACGAGCACGCCGTTCTCGTCCACCTCCTCGGCCGGCATCTCGATGCGCACCAGCCGCTTCGCGCCCGTGAAGGGGTCGAACTCCACGTACACCCACTCGGGCGGGATGAGGGCCACCTCGAAGCAGTCCTTCCCGATCCCGAACGGCGCCGCGACGCGGTCGATGCGGGCGTAGCAGTCGCCGTCCCGCAGGGCATTCCGATTGATCCGCAGCAAGGTCGGCGCCCAGCGTTCGATGGTCTCCTGCAAGAACGTCGTGACGGCATCCGACTCGTGGCTGAAGCGCGGGACGCCCATGAATTCGGCGGTCTTGTTCACCACCGGGCGCGAGAAGCCGGCCCCCAGCTTGTAGCGGTCGTCCGTGTTGTTGTAGAGGCGTCGGGCCAGCTCGTAGTCCACGCGGCTCGAGTCGAGGTGGTACTGGGGATAGAAGCCGCTGGTGACGCGCGGGGAGGTCGGCATGTCGGCCGTGCGCAGGAACGAGAACTCGCCGCGTTTGATTGACAGCTCCGCGCCGCCACGGTGTCGGGCGGCGCGGAGCCGCCCGGCTCGCGTCACGGGTGTTGGACGCCGAGCGCGAGCAGGGCCAATGGGCATGCGCGACCTCCCGAGCCGCTAGGAATAGACTTGCGCGCCGCTCACCAGGCGGTAGATCGTCGCGGTGTCCATGTCGCCGTAGTCGCGCAGGTCGCGCCACGACCAGTAGGAGGCGTCCACGAGGTCGAACGGCTTGGTCTTGGGGAAGCGCCACAGCGCGTCTTCCAGCGTCTTCACGGTCGGGGCGAACGGGTCCTCGACGTGGATGATCCGCCCGCGCTCGTAGTCGGCGAGCATCTGCTGGGCGCGATGCGACTTCGGCCCCACGCTGCTGCCGGCCTTCGCGCTCTTGAAGTGCGGCACCTGCCGATTGGGCAGGCCCAGTTGCTGACCGGCCTGTCGGTAGATCAGCTCCCAGGTGTCGCCGCCCTGGTCCGTCTCGACGCCCACGCTCTCCGCCTGGTACTCGACCGCCTTGCGGATGGCGAGCGTCAGCGCGTCGAGCGGGCTGCTGCGCTGCTCCCACGACCACATCCGGTAAATCTTGCCGTCCGGCGCCAGGCCGTCGACCTGGATGCCGTAGCTGTCGGAGTCGTCGGTGTTGGAGACGGCGGGGTCCACCCAGCACACGACGCGCACCAGCGGCGGGACGTGCTCGGGGCGGACGTGCTGGTAGTGCAAGTGCGAGAAGAGCCCGCCGGCGGGCGGGCGCACGGCGTGCTGGCACTCGATCAAGAAGGCGCTGAGGCCCTCCAGGTTGATCATGCCCTGCGCCTCGCGAATGCCGAAGCCGTCCCAGGTCGGCGTCCCCGAGGTGATCATCCAGCCCCCGCGCCCGTCCTCTTCGTACAGCAGGTTCTTGATCGCCGGGTGCGGGCCGCTGATCTCGCGGTCCGACAGGTAGTCGGCGCGGCCGTCGAGCAGGCGCGCGAACACGCCATCCTTGTGGACGAGGTTCTGGATCGCGAGCACGGCGGCGTCCGGGGCGCCGGTCGGCAGCAGGGTGCGGGTGATCGTGATGATCTTCTTCTCGGTGATGCCGGGG
>Ga0073909_10000643_pt1 | contig 11114 bp, 8 predicted proteins | sample Coa_R1_6_FD_66439 | JGI IMG/M metagenome (GOLD analysis project Ga0073909, IMG submission 66439) | Surface soil microbial communities from Centralia Pennsylvania, which are recovering from an underground coalmine fire. - Coalmine... | ecosystem: Environmental > Terrestrial > Soil > Unclassified ... | reverse complement strand
CCGGAGCCTGTTCTGGCTCTGCGCCCGCTCGCGGGACGATGCGAATTACGCCCGCTATCCCCGGCTCCCGATGCTGACCTGCCCTGGGTTTGAGCCGGGAGTGCCCCTAGGGCCCGAACCCGATGACGGTAACCGCCAGCGGAAAAAGTGACGGCCCGGCTTACGGCAATACCACCAACCGCGCCACCCGCTGCATGCCCGGAGTCTTGAAGCTGGCGAAATAGAGACCAGCCGGAAGCGTCCTGCCGTTCCGCGCGACGACCCAGTCCAGACGGTGCCGGCCCGCGGGCCAGGGGCCGTCCGCGAGGGTCTCGATGCGGCGGCCGCCGGCGTCGTAGATCGCCAGCGATACGTTTGCGGCCTGGGGCAGGTCGAACGCGAACGCCGTCGAGCGATGGAGCGGGTTCGGCGCCGGGGGCGCGAAACGGAGCACGGTCGGCGTGCCGCCCACGTCGCCATTGCCGCGGATGTGGGCGTTCACGTTCACGCGCAGCGTGTCGTAGGCGAGCGCGCCGGGCAGCGGTTCGTCGGCGGGCGCGATCCGGATCTGGCCCGAGAAATAGGCCCCCGCCGGTGCGCCGGTGGCATCGAACGTGATTGCGTACGTGCCGGCGTTGGTGATCGGCGTCGCCGGCGGGCCCTGGAACGAGAAGCCCGGGTTGTCATTCGTCGCGTTCGCCGGGCCCAGGAACACGATCCAGCTCTGGACCACGTACTCGCTCGTGCGTACCAGCCGCGCCTGGAGCGGCGAATAGCCCAGGTTGAAGAGCCGGAGCGACTTCTCGGTGACGCTCCCCTGCTCCACGGTGCCGAAGTCGAGCGACGTCACGGTCGTCGCGGCCGTCGAATCCAGCGACGGCGCCGCGTGCGCCAGCACGCGGCCGGAGAGCAGCACCGCCTTCGCCGTCGTGTCGAGGTCGTTCGAGTTGACGGTGAGCGTGCCGGACTTTGCGCCAACCGTGGCGGTGCTCATGAAGATGTTCTGTGCATCGGGCGCCGCGGCCGCCGGGTTGTTGAACGTTCCCGAGGGCGCGGTGAATCCGGGGGGCGCCACGAACGAGTAGTTGAGCGTGGCCGCGGGCGGAGCGGGCAGGTCGTCGACCACGATGCCTTGGAGTGCCGTGCCGCCGACGATGACGTCGCCGAAGTCCACCGCGCTCGTGGTCGCGAGCTTGGCCGGGAGCTGGAGCGTGGCGATCACCGGCACGTGGTCGGAGGATTGCCGGAGCGCCGCCGCCACCACCACGCCCACCGCCGTATTGACGCCGCCGCCGTCGATCGAGTCGTTGTAGTGGAGGCCGTCGTTGCCGTAAGGCCCGTAGCCGCCGGGGAGCGAGCCCGTGACCATGTCGAGCCCCTGGGCGTCGTTCAGGGAGTACGAGCTGAAGATGATGTCGAAGCGGTCGTCCATGCCGCCGCTGCTGCCGATGCAGCCGGCGCCGGCGCAGGGCGACTGCGAGTGGAGTGCCGCGAACGCGGGGTTGTTCCACAGGCCCGAGATGGTCTGCGGGTCCTTCATCCGGCCGTCGTTGTCCAGTTGCGACTCGGTGAGCCGCGTGTAACCGGTCTCGAACGAGCCATAGAAGTTGGTGTCGCCGCCAACGAGGATGTTCGTACCCGCCGGAGCCGCGTTGAGCGTGTTGCGCAGGTTCGTGCACTCGAGCGTGCGCTGCGTGGAATCGCTGGGCGTGAGCGCGCCGTCGCCGGCCTTGAAGTGGACGCTGTAGACCCGGAACGACGCCGCGTTCGCCTTGTAGCCGTTCGGGCGCACCAGGGCCACGAGCACCTGCCGCGGCCCGCCGGTGCTGACGGAGGAGAGGTTGCTGATCGAGACCGTGAGCGAGTCATAGTAGAAGGCGCTCTGCGTGCCGAGGATGAACGTGGAGCTGCCGCCCTTCCACACCCGGCCCGGCATGGTCGCCTTCAAGAGGTTGGCGAACGAGTCCGCGGCCGTCGACGTGAGCAACTCCTGGACGATCATCACGTCGGGATTCAGGCCCGGCACCACCTGGATCATGTTCGGGCGCCGGGAGGGCACCGCCGCGTCGTCGTAGGCGAGCAGGTTCCAGGTCACCACGCGCAGCGCGTGCGCGGGCGCGGCGGCGAGCATCGTCGCCGCCAGCGCTCCTGCCACCGCCAACCTGCCCTTCATCTCCCCGTCACCTCTATGAGTTCAACCGGGCGGTCCGCAAAGGGGCCGCCCGGTCCCCAAGACGTCAGCGCACGATGGCGAGTCGAGCCGCGTGCGCGGTGACGCCGGGTGCGATCAGGCGTGCGAAGTAGAGGCCGGCCCCGAGCGGCTCACCGCTGTCGGAGCGACCGTCCCAGGTGATGCCGTAGTTGCCGGGCTCGAGCGAAGCGTGCACCAGCGACGCCACGCGACGGCCGGCCGCGTCATAGATGTCGAGTCGCGTGTCACCACCCGTGGCGAGCGCGAAGCGGAGCAGGCTCGAGTTGCTGAGCGGGTTGGGGCTCGGCGCCAGCAGCACCGTGGCCTTGGGCCGGCTGTCTTCCACCGCGGCCGTGCCCGCGCCGCGGCGCGCGGACAGGCTCACCGTGAGCGACGGCTGCGCCGCGGCGCCCGGAAGCGCCTCGTCGCCGCTCGCGATCGTGAGCGTGGCGTCGTACGTGGAGTCCGCGGTCGTCGCCGCGTCGTCGAACGACACGCTGAACGAGGCGCCGATCCCCGCCAGCAGCTGCGGTGTGGTGCCGGTGACCGAGAAGTGCCCGTCGCCGCCGGTGATGGACGCGCTGGTCACGTTCAGCCGTGCCTGCGACGCGTTGTAGCCCTGGTTGTGCACGCGCACGTCCTGCGCGGTGAACTGCCCCGCGTCGTGCGTGCCGAAGTCGATCGAGCCGGCGGCCTGGACGCTGCCCGAATCGAGCGAGGCCGACGCGTGCCGGAGCACCGTGCCCGAGACCGTGATGCTCGGGTTGGGCGCGTCCACCGCGTTGCTCCCGATCTGGAGGCTGCCCGAGAACACGCCGGGCGCGGAGGTGTCGAGCGAGATCGCGTCGAGGTTCGTTGCGCCCGTCGCCGCCGTGAGCGTGCCCTGCGGCGCGAGGATCCCGGTCGGCGGCGCGTACGAGTAGCTCAGCACCTCGCCCGGCGCCGGCGCGGTGTTGGTCACCGAGAGCGTCGTCCCCACCGTGGCGCCCACGATCGCGGTGCCGAACGCGATCGGCGCGGTGGAGACCGAGAGGAGTGCCGGCAGCCGAAGGTCGACGCGCACCGGCAGGTGATCGCTCACCGTGTGGAGCGCGGTGGCGTAGGCCGCACCCTCGGGGATCGTGGGCGGGTCCTGGATGCTGTTGTTGTGGTGCAGGCCGTCGTTCCCGACCGAGATGTACGTGCCCGCGACCAGCTCCAGCCCCAGACCGTCCTTCCACGGGTTCGTGGGCAGGATCAGGTCGAAGCGGTCGTCGATGCCGCCGGTGGCGGCGCCGGGCGCGCACCCCGTGTCGCCGGTCTTGCACGGCGACTGGGTCCACCACGGCTGGATCTGGGTGTTGTCCTGCCAGGAGATGTTCTGGAACCCCATCGGGTCGTAGACCTGGCCGATGTTGCTCGCCTGGTTCTCGATCAGCTTCTGCATGCCGGGCTCCAGGCCCGTATAGAAGTTGAAGTCACCGGCGATGAACGCGTGCGTGCCGGGCGGCATGGCGTTCATCGAGTCGCGCAGGCCCTGGCACTCGGCGAGCCGCTGCGACTCGAAGCCCGTCGAGGCCTTCAGGTGCACCGCGTAGATGCGGAACTCGGCGGCATCCGAGACGTAGCCCACCGGCTTCAGGCGATAGACGTGCACGTACCGGAGCAGGCTCGCCGGGTTCGGGTAGAACGCCCACTGCCCCAGGAACTGCACCTTGCCCGGCTTGTAGAAGAGGCCGCAGTCGGTGTCGTTGCCGTCCACGAACGCCGCGGCGGACCACTGGCCGGGCTCCATGACATTCAGGCTGCCGAGGAACTCGGTGACGCCCGCCTGCGACGTCGTCTCCTCGGTCACGAGCACATCGGGCGAGAGCGGCGCGAGGACGGTGCGATAGAACGGGTCCCTGGTCGCGCCCGTGGTGCCCGGGTAGTTGAGGACGTTCCAGTCGATCAGCCGCAGGGCATGGGCCGGGGCGGCGAGGGCGAGCAGGAGTGCTGCGGAAAAAGCAGGAAGCCAGCGCGAAGCCGGCGTCCGGGAAGGCTCGGGGGCCATCGGGACTCCTCATCAAGGGTGCCGAGCCAACCGGGTGGATCGGGGCGGCCACGGTGACGCCTGGGGGGCGGCCGGGACCGGGAGCGCCGGTGGACATCGGTGGAAGGGGGTTCGCCAACCCGGAGTGTAGCAAGGCGGACAGCCCGGCTGCCACGGCAGAACCGCCCTAAAATCGGTTCTACCGGGCTCAAGAGGGGTCAAGACCCCTCCGATACCGCCAGTGTGAGCCTGCCTCGCGCGCGCATCAGACCTCCCGAGAACGTCCCCCTCACGGACATGCTCGCCGCGCTCTCGTTCGCGCTGGACCTGACCGAGGGCCAGCCGATGGGGCATGCCCTCCGGACCGACCTGATCTCGCTGGAGCTGGCCGCCCGGCTCGACCTGCCGCTCCAGGTGAGGCGTGACATTCACTATGCCGCGCTATTGAAAGACGCCGGCTGCTCGAGCAACGCCGCCGCGGTCTCGGAGCTCTTCGGCGGCAACGACATCGTCGCCAAGCGCGCGCGCATGGTCACCGACTGGACCAACGAGGTGCAGGCTGCGATCTACGCGCTGGAGCAGAGCGCGCCGGGGGCGTCGTGGTTCGAGCGCGCGAAACGGGTAGCCTCGATCGCCAGGCTGGGGCAGAACGCCGCCACGCGGCTGGTGCAGATCCGTTGTGACCGCGGCGCCGAGATCGTGCGGCAGCTGAGCTTCGGCGCCGGCGTGGCCGAGGCGGTGCGCACGCTGGAAGAACACTGGGACGGCCACGGCCATCCGCGGGGCTTGAAGGGCGACCAGATCCCGATCGCCGCACGCGTGCTGGGGCTCTCGCAGATCCTCGAGGTGTTCGCCGCCGAGGGCGGGCCGGCCGCCGGGCTGGCACTGGTCCGGCGCCGTTCGGGAAAGTGGTTCGATCCCACCGTGGTCGAGGCCTGCCGCGGGCTCGAATCGCAGCTCTCGCGCTGGTCCGCCATGACCACGCGCCAGCTCCGCGCCGAGGTGTCGCACTCGGAGCCCGGGCAGGCGTCGGTGCTCGCCGGGCAGACGACGCTCAAGCGCGTGGCGCAGGTGTTCGCCGGCATCGTGGACGCCAAGTCGCCCTACACCGGCGCTCACTCGGCGCGCGTGGCCGAGGTGGCGGTGGCGGTGGCGCGCGAGCTGGGCTGGAGCCAGGAGCTGGTCGAGGAGACGCGCTCGGCGGGGCTGCTGCACGACATCGGCAAGCTCTCGGTGCCGAACAGCATCCTGGACAAGCCCGGGGCGCTGGAGCCGACCGAGTGGGAGATCATGCGCATGCACGCGCTCTACACCGAGCGCATCCTCGAGCACGTGAAGGGGTTCGAGTGGCTGGCGTTCGCGAGTGCGGCGCACCACGAGCGCATGGACGGCAGCGGCTACTGCCGCGGGCTCGAGGCCGACCAGCTCCCGGAGCTCTCGCGCGTGCTGGCGGTGGCGGACGTCTATGACGCGCTCTCCACGGTGCGCCCGTACCGGCACGCGCTCAGCCAGCCCGAGGTGTTCGCGATCATGGACCGCGACGCCGACAAGGGGTTCAGCGGCGAGTGCCTGGAAGCACTGAAGAGCGTCGTGGGCGGCGAGGGCGAGGCGAAGGCGGCGTAGCGGAGCCGGGCCACGTGGTCCGGCGCGATGCGTCAGCCGAACCCGTCCGACCTGGGATCCCAGAACTCGCCGACGGGAGTGCTGCCTGCAAACGCCAAGGGCGGCGTCCCTTCTGGACGCCGCCCCTGTTTGGCGCGAGGTGGTACTCGAGCGACTTAGGCCTTGCGGACGTTCGCCGCCTGCAGCCCCTTCGGGCCGCGGGTCACGTCGAACTCCAGCCCCTCACCCTCGGCGAGCGTCTTGAAGCCGTCGCCCTGGATCGCGGAGAAGTGGACGAACACGTCCTCGCCCCCGTCCGTCTGGGTGATGAAACCAAAGCCCTTCGCCTCGTTGAACCACTTCACGGTGCCACTAGCCACTTGAAACTCCTGTTGTATCCGGGTCCGAAGACCCGCGCTTACCGCGATATAAAGACGCGGCCACTTCTGGTCATCGTGACCAGTGCCTCGGTGCTGGATTTCGCCGCCCAACAAAAAACCCGCCAGCAACGTCTCTGGCGGATCTGAACGCGGGCTGCTCATCCACACACAACCGAAGACTGAATGCACTATCGGGCACATCCGCCGGAATGGTTAGTCAATTCGACGTGTGGCCCAAGTTGGTTGAGCGTTCTCGCGGATTTGCCAATGAATGCGGGCTTTCTGGAGCGTGCGCGAGGCCGGCCCTCGCCGCCGGACTACCGCACCAACGCCGTCGCCAGCCCGTACGACAGCGCCGCCAGCACCGCCCACTGCGTCACGCCCGCGGCGATAGGCGCCCAGCCGGCGCGACCCAGGTCGTGGAAGCTCGTCTGCAGCCCCACGCCCGCCATGCCCACGCACAGGAGCCACAGGTCGCCGCGCTGGATCAGCTGCACCCACTCCTTCGGCAGCCAGCCGGTGCTGTTGAGCGCGGCGAAGATCACGAACACCACCAGGAACCACGGCACCGCGGATACCCGAGGACGACCGGTCGCCTCGGCGTGCGTCACGACGCGCACGCGCCAGGCGAGGAAGAACACCACCGGGGCGAGCAGGCAGATGCGCACGAGCTTCACCACGGTGGCGATGGCGGTGGACTCCTTGCTGAAGCCGGAGGCCGCCGCCACCACCTGAGCCATCTCGTGCAGGCTCGCGCCGTCCCAGACGCCGTAGCGGAAGCTTCCCATGGCGGCGGCGCGGCCGATCCACGGGTAGGCGACGATCCCGATCGTGCCCAGCAGCGTGATGATGCCGACCGCCAGGGCGGAGTCTCGCTTATCGGCCTGCACCACGCTGTCGGCCGCGACCACCGCGGAGGCGCCGCAGATGCCGCCGCCCACGGCGAGCAACGTCGCGAGCTTGTCCGAGAGCCCGAACCGGCGTCCGACCCACCAGCCGAGCCAGAGCGCCGCGAACGTGCTCGTCACCACCACGCCCAGTGCCGGGCCGCCGATCTTCACGATCTCGCCGAGCGAGAGCCGGAAGCCGAGCCCCGCCACCGCCCAGCGCAGCACCGGTCGCTGCGCCACGCGCACGCCCGGCGCCGCCCAGTCGGGTACGGGAAAGATCGTCCGCAGCGCCATGCCGACCAGGATCACGAGCAGCAGCGCGGAGAGATGCAGCGTGTCCTTGAACAGCGGCTGGTCGGCGAGCAGGAACGCCACCGAGGCGAGCATCGCGCTCACCACGAGGCCGGGGAATGCGGTGCGGAACGCGGCGGCGGGCGCGGCCGGGCCCGGGGCCGTGCTCACGCGGTGTAGCTGAGCTCGCGGTACTTGCGCAGCCAGCCGTCGTCGACCGGCTCGAAGATGTGGCAGTGCGTCATCTCACCGCCGTAGACGTGCAGCGTGATCGCGGGCGTGTCGCCGGCGTTCTCGAGCACGTGGTACTCGAACGGCGGGATCAGCGCGCCGGCCTTGCCCACCCCGGCGGTGACGACCTTCTCCTGCTTGAACTGGACGATGTCCTTCTCCGGGTCGCCGCCGAAGCAGTTGTACGACGTCACCTTGATCTGGCCGCGGTAGACGCATTCGACGCACCAGATGCCGGCGTGGTCGTGGAGCGGGGTGCCTTGGCCGCCGTTCCACACCATGGCGAGCACCGTGTAGCGATCCTGCGGGTCCCGGTGCACGAGCCGGCGGGCGTAACGGGCGGGATTCGGCTCCAGGAACTTCGGCTCCAGGAACTCCGTTCCCCGGGCCATCGTCTCTTCGAGCACGCGTTTCACGGCCCGACATCGGCCGGCGTCATCGGGCGGCGTCATCGCCTCGTCCAGCTGGCGGACGAGCTCGCGCACCCGGGGATTGCTCTGCATCGGGGTGGTGGCCATGTGGACCTCCGTGGGTTCCCGCGAGTCTAGCGGTGCGGAGACGCTCGTCGCCACTGGGAATGCGGCTATATGGAGGGGACCGGCGCGGGCGCCTCGAGCAGGTTCGTGACCCGGCGCAGCAGGACCCAGTAGTAGATCCAGCAGCCGATGCAGACGACGCAGGCGAGCGCGCCCACCCCCGGGATCACGCCCATGACGCCGGCGATGCAGGCCGCCAGCCCCACCTCCTTGCCCGTCTCGGGTATCCCCTGGCGCTGCCGGCGCTGGTGCTCGTTCACCAGCGTCGACGCGACGCGGAGCACGACCACGAACTGAAACACCAGGTTGACCAGCGGCACCAGCAGCCACCACACCGAGTTCGGTTGCATCGTCCGGCTCTCGGGGGCGCACACCTCGAGCAGCATCCTCACCGTGAGCGCGAACAGGAGCCCGATGAGGATCGGGATGCACAAGAACGCGAGCAGCATGAACACGACAACGAACGCAACGCCAGCATGCATGTCCGCCTCCCACACGACATCGAGCCGCACGCGATCCCGCGCGACCCGGCCGGCGGACATTGTCGGGGCTGCGGGAGGGGCTTGGCCAGTCGTCCTAGGGGAGGAAGAAGAACGCCAGCCCCAGCACCACATACACGGCCAGCAGCAGCGCTCCTTCGAGCCAGTTCGACTCGCCGTCCTGCGCCACCAGGTTCACCACGCCCACGGCGGCCAGGACCGCCAGCACCTCGAACGCGGTGAAGCGCAGGTCCATCGGTCCGTGCGGCACGAAGTGCGACGCGAACACCAGCACCGGCGCCACGAACAGCGCGATCTGGATGCTCGAGCCGATGGCGATGTTCAACGCCAGATCCATGTGGTTCTTCATCGCCACCATCACCGCCGTGGAGTGCTCGGCGGCGTTCCCCACCACCGCGACCACGATCACGCCCACGAACACCTCGGAGAGCCCGAGCACGTGCGAGGTCTCCTCGACCGCGCCCACGAGCAGCTCGCTCATCCACGCCACCAGCGCCGTGGCCACGACCAGCGTGACGATGGCGCGACCCACCTGGATGGGCTTGTGCTCGTGCTCCGTGGCCGCGCCCGCGTAGAGGTGCTTGTGCGTGCGCAGGCTGAAGAGCAGCGACAGCAGGTAGGAGACGAACAGCACCACGGCGATCTCGAGCGACAGGGCGTGCTCGGTCAGCACCTCGCGGTCGGGCGTGAGCGTGTGGTGGGCGACCGCGCCCTCGGCGACCAAGTGGAAGACCGCGGGCACGAGCAGCGCCAGCGCCGCGAGTGCGAGGAGCGTGGAGGAGGCGGCGGCCGCCGAGCGATCGAACTTCTGCTTCTCGCGCCGCAGGCCCCCCGCGAGCATGGACACGCCCAGGACGAGCAGGATGTTGCCGATGATCGAGCCCGTGAGCGACGCCTTCACCACGTCGTAGAGCCCGCGCTGGAGCGCCACGAGGGCGATGATCAGCTCGGCGGCGTTGCCGAACGTGGCGTTGAGCAACCCGCCCACGCCGGCGCCCAGGCGCGAGGCGAGCTGCTCCGTGGCCTCGCCCATCCGCCCCGCGAGCGGGATGATGGCGAGCGCGCTGAACGTGAACACGGCGAGCGCGCCCCAGTGCTGCACGGACGCGAGGGGGGCCAGCACCACGAACACGAGCAGCACCTGCATGAGGAGCTGCGGCGTGATCGTGATGCGGTCGCCGGCCGCGGCGGGAGCCGTCATGGCGCCGCAATCTGCCCGAGCGTGGAACCCGGCGCAAACCTGTGCCTAAGCTACCGTGCGGCCGGGCGCGCAACCGATGAGGCATGGAGCGCGTACCCCGCGTACTCCCCGCAACCGGAGCGACCCTTGCCCCGATCCCCGATCCCATCGCTCGCTGCCGCTGCGCTGCTGATGCTCACGGCCGTCCCGCCCGGCCACGGTGCGGCGAGCGCGCCCGCCTCCTGGCGCGGCGACGTGCGCTACCTGGTCGCCGCGGTGGATTCGCTCCACCCTTGTCCCTACCGCTACTTCAAACGCGCGCAGTGGGACTCGGCGGCGGCCGACCTGGAGAGCAGGCTGCCCGACATGAGCGCCGAGCAGGCCGTCGCCGCGATCTCACGCTTGCTCGGGAAGCTCCGTGACGGGCATTCACGTCTCGACCAGCTCCAGCTGCCGAACCACGGCCGGCCGGTGCTGCGACCGCTGCCGTGGCCGGGCTTCGACAGCGAGTACCCGGTGGATTTCGAGGTGTTCGCGGATGGACTCTGGATCGTGGGCGCAACGGCCGCGCACGAGAATCTCGCCGGCGCGCACGTGATCGCGATCGACGGCAAGCCCGTGGCCGAGGTGGTGGCGGCACTGTCGCCGCTCATCCCCGCCGACAACCCCCTGTGGACGCTGCGCGTGCTGCCCTCCTACCTGCGCTGCCCCGGCTACCTCGCGGCCGCGGGGCTGTCGCCCGCGCCCACCGCGCCGCTGACGCTCACGCTCGCACGAAACAAGGGCGGCCGTCGCAACGTGACGATCGCTGCGGAGGCGCCGGATTCGTCCGCGACCTGGCTTGCCGCCGACCGCGACGCGGCGGTACCGCTCCCGCTCACGCGCGCGCTGCCCTATCCGTTCGCGTTCGTGGACCTGAACGACAGCACCGTGTTCGCGCGCATCCAGGCGATCGTGAGCGAGCCGGGGCACGAAGGCCTGCCCGCGTTCGTCGCCCGGCTCTTCGCGCACGTGGACTCGCTCGGCTCGCCGCGGCTCGTGCTCGACCTGCGCGGGAACGGCGGCGGCAATGGCTACCTGAACCAGCCGCTCGTGCATGCCATCCTGCGCCGGCCGGCGCTCGATCGCACGGGCCGGCTGTTCGCGATCGTCGACCGCGGCACGTTCTCGGCGGCGACCCAGCTCGCGGCCGACCTGGAGCGCGAGACGCACGCGGTGTTCGTGGGCGAGCCGACCGGCGCCGCGCCCAACTCGCCCGGTGACCCGGCGCACGTCACGCTCCCCGCGAGCGGCCTGGTGGTGCGCATCTCGACCGTGCTCTGG
>Ga0073909_10000640_pt1 | contig 11127 bp, 4 predicted proteins | sample Coa_R1_6_FD_66439 | JGI IMG/M metagenome (GOLD analysis project Ga0073909, IMG submission 66439) | Surface soil microbial communities from Centralia Pennsylvania, which are recovering from an underground coalmine fire. - Coalmine... | ecosystem: Environmental > Terrestrial > Soil > Unclassified ... | reverse complement strand
TGGACCACGATGCCGTTGGCCACGAAGTGGCTCGTGACCGGCTCGGTGAGGTCGTAGACGTCTTCCTCGCCGAGGGGGTCGAGCGACACGACGACGTCGAAGGCTTTGCCAAGCTGTCCTTCGGGCTCCGTCAGCACGGCGACCCCTGAAGCGGCCCCCGCCTCGTCACCCGCGAGCGCAAGTTGCTTGATGGCAGCCAGCCTTTGGCTTCCGTCGACCACAGACAGGCTGAACCCGCTGCCCGAGACCTGGACACCGTCGACACCAAGGGTCAGATCAACTGCGGCGACATCGCGGCCATCGCTGGTCAGCACGCGATGGTCCGCCGTGAGGCGCAATTCCAGCCCGGAAGCCGTGCGAAGCCGGAACACCTTCTTCCGCCCGGTCGGGAACACCGCGCTCGCGCGATGCAACTTTCCGTCACTCCCGAACACGAGCGGATTCTTCCCCACCAGATCGTCGATCCTCCGCAGTCCTTCCGACGTCGCGATCAGCGTGTCGCCGGTCACGCACGGATTCGTCGCGTTGATTCGGTCGGTGGCCTTGCAGGTGTGCCACTTCTGGATCGTGTCGTCGTACTGCACGCCGGGATCGGCGCAGGCCCAGGCGGCGTCGGCGATGTCGCGCCAGAGCTTGCGCGCCTGGTACGTCTCGTACACGGCGCCGGTCGTGCGCAGCCGCGTCTGCCATTGGCCGTCCTTCTCGACCGCCTCCATGAACGCATCCGGCACGCGCACGCTGTTGTTCGAGTTCTGCCCCGCGACGGTCGCGTACGCCTCGCCGTTGAAGTCCGACGAATAGCCCGCGGACACGAGTGCTGCGACCTTCCGCTCCTCGCGCACCTTCCAGTGGATGAAGTCGACGATCTCGGGATGGTCCATGTCGAGCACGACCATCTTCGCCGCGCGCCGCGTCGTGCCCCCCGACTTCGTGGCCCCCGCGCCGCGGTCGAGCACCTCGAGGAAGCTCATGAGCCCCGACGACGTGCCGCCGCCCGAGAGCTTCTCCATGCGCCCGCGCAGCTTCGAGAAGTTCGTGCCCGTGCCCGAGCCGAACTTGAACACGCGCGCTTCGTTCTTCACCAGCTCGAAGATCGACATCAGGTCGTCGCCCACCGACTGGATGAAGCACGCCGACACCTGCGGGCGCGAGTACGAGTCGACGGTCATCTGCACGTCGTTCGTCGACGCGTTGACGGCAAAGCTGCCGCCGGAGCCGCCGATGCCGTACTCGTGATAGAGGCCGCAGTTGAACCACACCGGCGAGTTGAACGCGCCGATCTGCTTCACGAGCATGAACGCCAGCTCGGCCTCGAACGCGTCCGCGTCCTCGAGCGCGGCGAAATAGCCGCCCTGCTGCTCGCCGGCGTTGCGGATGGTGTGGGCGAGCCGGTGCACGACCTGGCGCACGCTCGTCTCGTGCCCGGGCGTGCCGGGCACGCCCGCCTTGCGGAAATACTTGCTGACCACGATGTCCGTGGCGAGCTGCGACCACTCCGCGGGCACCTCGACGCCGTCCATGGCGAACACCGTCGAGCCATCAGGATTGGCGATGACGGTCTTGCGGCGCTCCCACTTCACGTCCTCGAACGGATGACGCCCGGGGTTCGTGAAGCGCCGTGCGACGTGGATCCCTGCGAGCGTCGGTGCGTTGGTGGTGGGAGTGGCGGACTTCTCCGTGGACACGAATGACGACATGAGGACCTCCCTGGTCCGCGAAGCATAGGAATGACCCAGCTTCAGCTAAGTGTCCGGCCGGGGCGACCTCCGGGGCTGATCGACGCCGCTGCATCAGGTCGGCCCGGCGGGACTGGGGAACAGGAACTGAACGAGTGTTGGAAGTGTGCGGGTGAGTGAGTGTAAACGCCGTGGTCGACTTGGTGGGGCGGCCCGCCTTCGACGGCGAGGTTGGGTTATCCCACCTTCGCGTGCACGGCCACAAGCGAAAAATTCTCCCGACAAGTCGCGGTGAAATTTCCGCTGGACAGTTTCTGTGCGCGCGCAGCGCGGGCGCGGCGAACGCTCACGCGCGACGCGAATTCCACGGGCCCCAGATCGCGAACGTGCGCCCGGGGTTCTGGACGTTCGCGAACAGCGTGCTCCCATCGGGAGAGAAGCACACGCCGGCGAACTCCCGCTTCCTGGGATGCGCGTTGTGCGCGATACGATAGCAACGTCCCTGCGGCGTCAGGCCCACGATGTAGTTCTCGCGTTGCGAGAGATTATCCTCACACACGATCAGGTCGCCCCACGGCGCGACGCAGATGTTGTCGGGGCCGTCGAGCAGCGCAGAATCGTCGGACTGCACGAGCAGCGACAACCGCTGCTCCCGCAGGCCGATGCGGAACACCTGGCCGAGTCCCTTCGCGCCGCCATTGGTGCAGCACAGGTAGATGGCGCCGTCCGCGTACGCGAGCCCCTCGCTGCGCGCGAACTGCGCGCAGCCCTGCGCGAAACCCTGTGCCCGCGTGGAGCTTGGCGCGGCGACCGTGTGCTTCGGGTCATCGGGCGAACGCAGCAGGTCCAGGTCGGGAGCGGGGTCCTCGATGCGCACCCAGTCGATCTCGTGCGACTCGCCGAACTCGATCGCGTGCGGCAGGTTCCAGTTCTGCGTCTTGAGCTGGGGCCGGCCCACGACGCGCAGCGCCTCGAGCACGCCGCCACGCGCGTAATCTCCCACGCGCAAAGCAGATGGCTTGGCGCCGCGGCGTACGGCCTCGGGGCGGAATCGATAGAGGAGCCCGTCCGAGAGGTCCTCGCTCAGGTAGGCGAACCCCGTCTCGGGATCCACGGCCACGGCCTCGTGCCTGAAGCGCCCCATCGCCTTGAGCGGCACGGGGTCCACCAGGCGTTCGCTGCGCGAGTCCACTTCAAAGATGTAGCCGTGCGGCTTGCCCACGGCCGGATCGAGTCCGGCATCCGCGGCGTCCTTCGCGCCCGGCGCGAGCACGGTCTCCTCGCACGAGAGCCATGTGCCCCATGGCGTTCGGCCGCCGGCGCAGTTGCGAAGCGTGCCCGAGAGGCTCGCGAACGAGTTCACCAGCCGTCGCTCGGGGTCCACCCACAAGGTCGTGGTGCCGCCGCCGGTCTTCGGGTCGTAGGGGCGCTCGCGGCGCGGATCGACCGGTGGCGTGTCGTCCGTCTCCAACTCGTGATTTCGCACGAGAATGGTGAGTCCATCGTGGCCCGCGAACGCGGCCATTCCGTCGTGACTGCCAGGCGTCGGCGATCCGTCGCTCAGCGTCGAGGCGACGCTCGCGTCGGCTGGCCGATCCTCGTTGGACGTACCAACCGAGAGGACCTGATAACGAAAACCCGGAGGCAGGTCGAGCAGGTCCTCGGGATCGGGAACGAGCGCGCCATAGCCGTCGGCCACGGCGCGCGGCCCGGTCGACATCGCGGCCAACACACGCTCGAGGCCGCCGGCGGAGAGCAGCCCGGCGGCGCCGGCGAGCGAGCCGCGGAGGAATGAGCGACGGGACCAGCGCATGGAGCAAGGAGCATCGCGCCACGGTGTGCGGTAACGCAAACGGCGGCGGGCCGCCGGCCCGCCGCCGCCTGCGCAGCTCGAGCTTCGTAATGATCCTCTCGTCCGTCCCGCCGTCCGCTACGGCGTCGGCGGCACCATCCCCAGCCGCCAGCGGAGGAACTGCAGCAGGTCGGCGTTGTCGTCGATGCTCTTGTCGACGCTCTTGCCGCCGGCGTGGCCGCTCGAGACGTCGTAATGCAGCAGCACCGGGTTGTCGCCGCCGAGCGACTGCATGAGCGCCGCCATCTTTCGAGCATGCAGCGGATCGACCCGCGTGTCGGAGTCGCCGGTCACGAACATCACCGACGGGTACTTCACGCCGGTCTTGACGCGCTGGTACGGCGAGTAGGCGCGCAGCCAGTCGAACTGCTCGGCGTTCGCGGCCGAGCCGTACTCGGGCACCCAGAACTTGGCGACCAGGAAGCGGTCGTAGCGCAGCATGTCGAGCAGCGGCACCTGGCAGAGCACGGCGCCGTAGAGGTCGGGTCGCTGCGTCATCGCTGCGCCCACGAGCAGGCCGCCGTTGCTGCCGCCGTTGATGCCGAGGCCGTCGCGCTTGCAGTAGCCGTGCGTGAGCAGCCACTGAGTGACGTTCAGGAAGTCGTCGAACACGTGCTGCTTGTTCGCGAGCATGCCGTCTCGGTGCCAGGCCTCGCCGAACTCGGAGCCGCCGCGCAGGTTCGCGGACACGTAGACGCCGCCGAGGTCGAGCCATGAGGCGATGAACGCCGAGAACGCGGGCGTGACGCTGACGTTGAAGCCGCCGTAGCCACCCAGCAGCACCTTGTTCGTGCCGTCCATCGCCACGCCCTTCCGCGCCACCACGAAGAACGGCACGCGCGCGTCGCCGGTGCTGCGGATGGTGAACTGGCGCACTTCGTAGTCGTCGGCCTTGAACGGCGCCGACGACGTCCACCATGGGCCGGCGTTGCCGGTGGCGAAGTCGTAGTGGAAGATCGTGGGCGGGCGGTTGAACGACGAGAACTGGAAGTAGCCCTCCTTGCCGGTCCACTCGCCGCTCATGCCGCCGATGCTGCCGATGCCGGGGAGCGGCACCTCGCCCCCCGAGGTGCCGTCGAGCGAGTACACGCGCAGCTTCGAGGCCACGTTCTGGAGCACGGTCACGTAGAGCTTCCCGCCCGCCAGCGACACATTGTCGATGGTGGCGTCCGGCGACTCGGGCACGACCTCCTTCCAGAACTGGGGCTGCGGCTTCTTCGCGTCGGCCACGAACACGTGGTGGTGGGGCGCCTTCCAGTTGGTCTCGATCACCAGTTGGTCGTCGGCCATGTCCGCGTTGATGGAGCTGTGGAGCGTGTCGGCGATGGTCACGATGGGACCGTTCGTCTCGACGTTCTTGATGTAGTAGTGCGTGTCGTCGCCCGAGGAGCCCACGAACACGCCGATCAAGAGCCAACGGCCGTTGTCGGAGAGGCCGGCGGCCGGGATCTCGGTGGGCCCGAGGCCGTCGCCGAAGACGAGCGCGTCTTTCGCGGGGTCGTCGGTGAGCTTGTGGTAGCGGATGCGCGAGCCCTCGGGCGCCCAGCGCGAATACCAGTAGCCCTGCTTCTGCTTATCGAAGCTGACGCCAAAGTAGCGCGCCTTCGGCAGCCCGCCCGGCACCTCGGCCTTCTTGTCGACGTCGAACAGATGCAGCTCGACCTCGTCCTCGCCGCCCTTGCGGATGCCGTAGACGAGCATCTTGCCGTCGATCGACGTGGTGATGAGCGACACGCTCGTGGAGTGGTCCGGCGACATGGGGTTCGGGTCCACGAGCACCACGTCGGGGCCGTCGCTCGTCTCGCGCATGACCAGCAACGGCTGCTGCTGGTCGGCTTTGCGCGTGGTGAAGAACAGCCGCTTGCCGCGCACGGTCGGGATCGTGCGCGCGTCGACGCGGCTGTACTTGGCGAGCGTCGCCACGACCTGGTCGCGGCCGGCCACCTTGCCGAGCTGCTCCATCGTGTAGGCCATCTGCGCCTTCACCCACGTGCGCGTCTCGGGCGCGTCCTTGTCCTCGAGCCAGCGATAAGGATCGGCGATCGCCACGCCGTGCAGCGTGTCGGTGACGACGGCGACGCGCGTGGACGGCGGTGCGGGCGAGAACGCGGCGAATGCGGCGGACGGGATCGCGGCGAGGAGCGCGGCGAGCAGGACGCAGCGGGCGGTGCGGGGGCGCATCGGGGTTCCTCCCTACAGGCCTCGGCGGGACAATGCGGTGGGCGAAGCGGCCGGACTCTAGCAGCGCGTCAGGGGGAGGTCAGGCCGGGCCCATCCGGTGCGCTCCAAGCGTTGCCGGGTGCGGTCTGCTGGGGCGAGTCCCCCCTCACGGAGCGCTTCCCCGGGCCGATAATTCCACTACAATGGGGACTTGTAGCCTCCCGCTCGGCCGGGACCCATCAGGGACGACTGGGGACGGCCCGTCGGGTGACCCCCTCCCGGGAGAGCACACATGAAGCGCGTGACCGTGGATGGCCGCCCCATCGAGAGCGACGGCGCCACCATCCTCGACGCCGTGCGGGCCGCGGGCGCCAACGTGCCCACCATCTGCCAGCACGACCGCCTCTCCAACAGCGGCGCCTGCCGCATGTGCCTCGTCGGCCTGGAAGGCCGCGGCACGCCGGTGGCCGCCTGCGTCACGGCGCTCGCCGACGGCATGGCCATCGTGACCGAGGACGCGAAGCTCATCGAGGCGCGCAAGTTCGTGCTCGAGATGCACGCGCATCGCTACCCCGGCGTCGCGGTGCAGCACGATCCCCAGGCGACGTTCCACTCGCTCTTGAATCAATACGGCGTCTCCACGAACGGTCACGTCCCGGACCCGACACTCGTCGATGATTCACATCCCTACCTGCACGTGGACATGAACCAGTGCATCGCCTGCATGCGCTGCGTGCGCGTGTGCGACGAGATCCAGGGCGAGTCGGTATGGAAGGTGGCACAACGCGGCTGGCGCACGTGGGTGCATCCCGACGGCCCGTCGATGCTCGACAGCTCGTGCGTCTCCTGCGGCGCGTGCGCGGACGTGTGCCCGACCGGAGCCATCCTCGATCGCAGCGTGCTGGAGCAGGGCCGGCCGACCGAGTGGACCAAGACCGTGTGCAGCTACTGCGGTGTCGGCTGCGAGATCATGGCGGGTACCAAGGACGGGAAGCTCGTGCAGATCTCGCCGTCGCCCGAGGGCCGCTCGAACCTGGGCCACACCTGCGTCAAGGGCCGCTACGCCTGGGGCTTCGTCCAGAGCGACGCGCGCGCGCGCTACCCGATGATCCGCGAGCGCGGGAGCGACTGGAAGCGCGTGACGTGGAACGAGGCGCTCCAGCACATCGCCGACACCATGGCGAAGACGGTCAAGGAGCGCGGCGCGGACAAGATCATGGTGCTCTCCTCGGCGCGCGGCACCAACGAGGAGAACTACGTCGCGCAGAAGTTCGTGCGCGCGGGCCTCGGCACGCACAACATCGACTGCTGCGCGCGCGTCTGCCACGCACCCACGGCCGCCGCGATGCGTGTGGCGTTCGGCACCGGTGCCGCCACGGGCGCGTTCGAGGACATCGACTACACGAAGACCATCATCATCTCGGGCAGCAACGCGCTCGAAGCGCACCCGGTCGTGGGCGCGCGCCTGCGCCGCGCCGTGCGCCGCGGCGCCAAGCTGATCGTGATCGACCCGCGCAACGTCGGCCTGGCGCAGATCGCCGACCTCCACCTGGCGGTCACCCCCGGCGCGAACGTCGCCATGTTCCACTCGATGGCCGCGGTGATCGTGGAAGAAGGCTTGCAAGATCGCGACTTCATCGGCCACCGCACCGAGGGCTTCGAGGAATACGCGGAGTTCCTCAAGGCCTATCGCCCCGAGATCGCGGAGAAGGTCACGGGCGTGCCCGCGGATCTCGTGCGCAAGGCCGCGCGGCTCTACGCGCTCGGCAGCCCCAGCATCTCGTTCCACGGGCTCGGGCTGACCGAGAACATTCAAGGGACCGAGGGCATCATCGCGCTCTCGAACCTGGCGCTCCTCACGGGCAACGTCGGCAAGCCCGGCACCGGCATCAACCCTCTGCGCGGCCAGAACAACGTGCAGGGCTCGGCGCACATGGGGAGCGACCCCAACTACTTCACCGGCTATGCGCCCATCTCCGACGCCGCGACGCGGTTGAAGGTGGAGACGTTCTACGGCGTGAAGCTGCCGAAGGAGCGCGGGCTCGACGCGGTGCAGATCGTGGAGGCCGCCGAGAAGGGCAACCTCGACGTGCTGTGGGCGATCGGCTACGACATCATGCAGAGCCACGCCGATATCGTGCGCACGCAGAAGGTGCTGGAGACGGTGCCGCTCGTGGTGGTGCAGGACCTGTTCATGAACGAGACCGCGCGGGCCATCGGCACCGTGTTCCTGCCCGCCGCCGCGAGCTTCGAGAAGGACGGCACGTTCATGAACAGCGAGCGCCGCATCCAGCGCGTGCGCAAGGCCGTCGAGCCGCAGGGCGAAGCCGTGGCCGACTGGGTCCCGGTGTGCGAGGTGGCGAAGCGGATGGGGATGAAGGGATTCGACTTCAAGGACGCCGAGGAGATCTGGAACGAGGTGCGGATGCTGTGGCCCGCGGGCGCCGGCGTCTCGTACGCGAAGATGGACCGCGAGGGCGGCATCCAGTGGCCGTGCCCGGACGAGTCGCACCCCGGCACCGTGCGGCTCCACAGCGAGACGTTCACGCTCGGCGACCGCGCCCCGTTCAGCCGGCCGGAGCAGAAGCCGCTCCAGGAGCCGACCACGGACGAATTCCCGCTTCTGCTAGTAACCGGGCGCACGCTCTACGCTTACAACGCCGGCACGATGACCGACCAGACGGCGAACCTGTCGCTGCGTCCGATCGACACGCTCGACGTCCACCCGGACGACGCCGACGCGCTCGGCATCCAGGACGGCGACGAGCTGCGCATCGTGAGCCACTGGGGCGAGGCGCAGCTGCCCGCCCGGCGCGACGATCGCGTGAAGCGCGGCCAGGTGTTCGCCACGTTCCACACGCCCGCGGCGCACGTGAACCGCCTCCTGGGCCCGCACCGCGACAACAAGGTGAACACGCCCGCCTACAAGCGGACGGCCGTGCGGCTGGAGAAACTGCCCGCGACGGCGAAGCGCGTGCGGAAGGCTGCCGCCACGACGAACGGCAAGCCCGCGAACGGGGCGGCGGCGCAGTAGCAGCGGGCGGCGAGTGTGGCCGCGGGCAGCGGCAGCGCCAGCGGAGGCCACGGGGACTCGTTCATCGGAGTGAGCCATGCCCTTCATCTCTTCCGTTCGACACCACGCCACGAATCTGACCAACTTCGCTGGCCGCGAGACCAGGGCTCAGTTCTGGCCCTACGCCATCGCCGTGTTCATGCTGATCACGATCATTTGTATGAGCCTCTTCCTGCCGCCGTTCTTTCAGTCCATGGAGCGATTCGAGCGCTTTGCCGAGCAACATCCGGACTCGGCTACTGTGAAAGTCGGCTCGGGACAGCGAACGATTCGCGTTGAGGGCGATCATCCGGAGTTGATGCCGGACATGGGCCCCTTCCTGGTGGCTGTAATTCTCAGCGGCATTGGCACCGTGGCGTTGTTGGCGGCCGCCGTCGTCAGGAGGTTGCACGATCTGGGAAGGTCCGGGCGCTGGGGGGCATTACCCCTCCCGTTCCTTGCCTTGGCGCTCACGGTGGAGCCGGCGGCCATTGCTCGCCGGGGTGACATCGAGATGGGCTTGTCCCTTCTGTTGTTTTTCAACAACTTGGTGTATCTGGGCTGCGTGGCACGGCTCTTCGTTTGGCTCGCCCGGGCGGGCGATGCCAGCGAGAACAGGTTCGGAACCAGGCCGGTCGCCTGAAACGCCGCGCGCTCGGCAGCCCCCGGCCCGCTCGCATTCATCGGCGACGCGATCTGGACGGTGCACGCTGCGCCATTCCTGATGTGCGATGCCGCTTCCTTGCGGAATGAAGTGCCGACGCCCCGCCTCGGGGGATGTCCTGCGCGCTGTGGCTAGGGCGTCGGCGTAAGATCAGCGGGACACGCGCATCCGATGTCCGTCCTGGAAGTCTTTCTTGGCGGGCCAGAGTGTCTCGCCGCCGCTGGAGTGCGCGTGCCCGATGTACCGGCGGCCCCGAGAGAGGCCTGCTTCGACCGCGGTCGTCCGCGATGGGACGAGAGTTGAAGCGAGAATTCGGACTCGGAGCCGCAGAGTTCGTGGGTGGGGGGACCTCGGCCCACGAGTGCTCAAGCCAGATCAAGCTAGCCCGCGCCGGCCCTTTGACCGGAGTGTCAGCCCGTAGGTAACGTCCCGGCGCGGGTCGGGAAACGGCCGCGAGCAAGCGCATAACCGCAGCGACAACGCGCGATTGCGCTTGATGACCGCATCCTCCGCCGAGGCTGGAATGCGTGGGGGTTGCGTGAGGTTCTTCGTCGAGCGGACGCGATGACCGTCGAGAGGTCGAACGTCCCGGACGCCGCTGCGGTGCATGAGCAGCTCGAGCGGATCCTTGCGAGCTCGCACTTCGCTGCCGCGCCCGGCGCGAGCCGCCTGCTGCGATTCATCGTCGAGGAATCCCTCGCCGGTCGCGCGCAGCAGCTCAAGGAATACACGCTGGCGCGACAAGTGTTCGAGCGCGATGCCTCGTTCGACTCGAAGACCGATCCCGCCGTGCGCGTCGAGGCGAGCCGCCTGCGGAATCGGCTCGAGCACTACTACCTCACGATCGGGCGCGCGGACCCGGTGCTGATCGAGCTCCCGCGCGGCGCCTACGTGCCCGCGTTCCTGCCGCACGCGGACGTCCTCCACCTGGGCGAGGCGCTGGCCGAGGCGAAGTCCGGCCGCGAGGGCGCCGCCGTGGTGGGCTCGCTCGGGGCGTGGCCCGATCGTGGCCCGGCGATCGCCGTGATGCCGTTCGAGAACCTGGGCGACGCGTCCGACACGACGTTCGCGGACGGGCTCTCGATCGAGATCGTGACCGCACTGTCGCGATTCCGCGAACTGCACGTGCTCGGACACAGCACGGTATTCAGGCACCGCGGCGAACGCGACGCCCGGCGGCTGCGCGGCGAGCTGGGTGTGGACTGGGTGCTCGCGGGAAGCGTGCGCCGGGCCGCGAAGCAGCTGCGGGTGAACGTCGAGCTGGTGAACGGCATCGACGGTGCGGTGCTCTGGGCCGAACGCTACGAGCGCGATCTCGAGGTGGAGGCCATCTTCGCGGTCCAGGAGGACATCGCCCGCCGCGTCGTCGCCATGCTCGCCCAGCCGCAGGGCGTGCTCGCGCGACCGCTGACGGTGGCGGCCAAGCGCAAGCCGCGCGAGCGGCTCAGCTCCTACGACTGCGTGCTGCTGTTCTACGACTACGGCGCCAATCACTCGCCGGAAGCGCACCTTCGCGTGCGGGACGCGCTCGAGGCCGAGGTGCGCGAGGCCCCCGACGTGGCCGCGCTGTGGTCGGCATTGTCCATGGTCCAGGCCGACACCTGGCGATTCGGGTACAACGTCCAGCAGACGCGCGAGAAGGCACTGGAGCAGGCGCTGCGCGCGGCGCGCAAGGCGGTGAAGCTCGATCCGCTGGACGCGCTCAGCTACCACGCGCTGTTCC
>Ga0073909_10000636_pt1 | contig 11185 bp, 18 predicted proteins | sample Coa_R1_6_FD_66439 | JGI IMG/M metagenome (GOLD analysis project Ga0073909, IMG submission 66439) | Surface soil microbial communities from Centralia Pennsylvania, which are recovering from an underground coalmine fire. - Coalmine... | ecosystem: Environmental > Terrestrial > Soil > Unclassified... | reverse complement strand
TGCTGCACAAGCTAGGGCACCAGTTAATCGACATCGGCTACAAGGTATTGTCGGCCAAGCTGCATCCCGACAAGGGCGGGTCCACCGAAGCTATGGCGCGGCTCAACAGGGTAAGATCCATTCTCAAGGACGCTATCTAATGGGCACTGCACTGAAGATCGTCAGACAACAACACGCGGAACTCGTTACCGTAGGAAAAAAGTCACGCTCCATGCAAGGCTATCGCAACGATCTGGTTGAAGAGCATCTGCACTGGCATCTCACGCAGATGAGCAACAAATGGTGTAGCACTGATTGCATGGCGCGCACTCTTTTCGGTCGCAACTCCGAAGAAAATCGCAAGAAAGTTCGCAGTCGCATGGGATTGGCCTTCAGGTTTTTGTTGTTGCGTAGTGGTACTTTTTTAGTAATTGAATACGACGACAGTCCTAAGGGCCACGGCAAAATCAAGGCAATGAAAGTGTTTGAAAGTGGTAGTGGTATGGAAGGACAGTACGCACAGCACCAAATAAAGCGTATGACCGACCGGCAACAACTTACGGAAGACATGCGTGTACAGGCGCTCGTTGCTATCGGATGTAATAATCCGTAACATCTGTATACGTATTCAAAGTGCATTCCGACTAGCCCCCGTAAGGGGCTTTTTATTTGGAGACCATGGTGAGTAAAAAGCAAACACCAGAATCGTTCTGGAAGCGAGTACGAAAAGGCAGTACGAAGAACTGCTGGCCGTGGTTAGGATCATGCACCAGTGGTGGGTACGGCGATTTATCATGGCACGGGCACGTCGTGCAAGCGCATCGCGTAGCATACTGGCTAACCCACGGCGGGATCGAACTGCTGACCGGATTCCGCGAAGGCACAGCCGCGACCGGCAGCGAGTTCGTGCTGCATCGCTGTGACAATCGCAGCTGCTGCAACCCTGACCATCTGTTCCTCGGCACGATGCAGGTGAACAATCTGGACGCTTACGCCAAGGGACGGAACAAGCAGCCGCAGGGCGCGGCACATGCGAATGCCAAACTTACTTCGGAAGAAGCAATGCTGATTCGCAGTAAGTATGCAAGTGGACAGTACACACAAGAAGCACTAGCTGCAGGCTATGGAGTAAGCCAGCGCGTTGTCAGTTTAATTGTACGTGGAGAAAGCTACCGATGAAGCTAGTTACGGTTGACTTCGAAACTCACTACTCAAGCGACTACACGCTATCGAAGATGACGACCGAGGCGTACATCCGTGACCCGCGCTTCGAGGCGCTGATCGTCGGCGTCAAGGTAGACGATCAGATCCCCCTGCGTGCCATCGGCTTCGGCCACATGCAGATGCTGCTGGACTCACTCGATCTGGAGAACTGCGCAGTGTTATCCCACCACGCCCACTTCGACATGCTGATCCTCAATCACCACTTCCAGATCAAGCCGAAGATCATTCTCGATACGCTCAGTATGGCTAGGGCAATCCATGGCATCGAGGTGTCAGGATCGCTGAAGAAGCTGGCCGAGCATTACCAGCTGGGTGAGAAGGGCGAAGACATCATTCAGGCCAAGGGGCTGCGATTGGCTGACTTCCCGATGTCCCAGCTGCTTGCCTATGCCCAGTATTGCATGAATGATGTGGAGCTTACCTACAATTTGTTCCATCGACTGGTACATGACTTCCCCAAGAAGGAACTGAAGATCATCGACATGGTGGTACGCATGTTTACCGAGCCGGAATTACTGCTCGATGAACAGAAGCTGCGCGACTACAAGCTAACCATCGATTCTGAGAAGATGGTGCTGCTGATGAATGCAGGCGTTACCTTGGATGAAGTCATGTCCAACGTGAAGTTTGCCGAGGCGCTGCAGCGGCTGGACATCGATCCCCCCATGAAGATTTCACCGACGACTGGCAAGAAGACCTTCGCCTTCGCCAAGACGGACCGTGGGTTGACCGATCTGGCCGAGCATCCTGACGAGCGGGTGCAGGCGTTGGTTGCAGCGCGGCTGGGCAACAAGACGACGATCAACGAAACCCGAGCGGAACGCATGGCCGACATGGGATCGCGTGGGCCTGCCTGCATCTATCTGAAATACTCGGGTGCCGCGCAGACCCACCGGCTGGCCGGGGGCGATTCGATGAACTGGCAGAACCTGCAGCGCAAAGGTACGCTGCGCCAGTGCATCTACGCGCCTGCTGGTAAGGTGCTGGTAGTAGCGGATTCACGCAACATCGAAGCACGCGTCAACGACTGGCTTGCCATGCAGGAAGACGCGTTGCAGGTGTATCAGAACTATGACGCTGGCGAGGGACCGGATGTGTACTGCGTCATGGCAAGCAGGCTATACCATCGCAGTATCACACCCAGTGATGAATTCGAACGGCAATTTGGTAAGGTAGTCAAACTGGCTTGCGGTTATCAGATGGGTCCGGATCGGCTGCGTGAAACAGCACGGCAGTTCGGTATCGTCATCAGTCCAGCCGAGGCACAGATCGCCATTGACGTATACCGGGCATCGCACGGCATGGTAAAGCTGTTGTGGACGCGGGCGCAGGATGCCATTGGCACCATCGCACAGGGCACCGCCAAGGCGAAGTTCATGGACCCGCGCAGTGTGCTGGCGCTGGAGAAAGGCGCGATCCTGCTGCCCAACGGACTGAAGATCCGTTACCCCGAGCTAGGCCACGACGGCAAGGAGGGCTGGTCGTTCAAGTCCCAGCGGGGAGAACGTACAAAGTTGTATGGAGGAAAGGTGGTTGAGAACGTGGTGCAGGCGCTTGCGCGGATCATCGTGCTAGAGCAAACTTTAGAGATCGCCAAACACACGCCCGCCAAGATGTCGATCCACGACGAAGCTGTGTTCTGTGTCGATGAACAGGAAGCTGAGTACACGATGCAGGTTTGCCGTGAAGTGATGAGCAGACCACTATCGTGGTGTTCCGACTTGCCTGTCGCTGTTGAAGTGCAAACCGCAGTACGTTATGGAGATGCTAAATGAAAAAGGCAGTACGGAAAGCATCAGAAGATACCCAGCTAAGGCTAGTCATGCGAACCATGCGAGGACATTACATAGCCAATGTTCGTGCAGGAAGATGTAAGCATGATCCGCAGGCACTGGCTGAATTCGACAATGAACTGGAGAAGCTGAATGGCCGAGCAAAAAGTTTACCTGCGCAGCGTTAAAGCGCCGATGCGCAAGTTTGAAGTGCTGTCTTTCGACAAGGAAACCAGCCTGATGAAACTACGTACCCCTTCCGGAGTAGAGTTCGAATATGAGAACATGACGAAGGAAAAGGCGAAGCAGTACGGTTATGAACTGGTGAAGGAGTGACAGATGCCGAGTCCACCGGGGTATGTACGGGACTACAAGCAGGAGCGCAAGACAGAACTGGCACGCGGCGGTCGCATCAAGCACACGCTACGGCTACGAGCGCGGCGACTGGCCGTCAAGAAGGGAATGGTGAAACCGCATGACAATAAGGATCTCGATCACAAGACGCCACTGTCGAAGGGAGGAAGTAACAGCCCATCGAACTTCCGTGTCGAATCCGAGCATGCCAACCGGAGTTTTCCTCGCTCATCGAGCGGGAAACTCTTGGTGAATAAGGAGGAGACACTGCCGGGGCATAACAAGAAGTAGGAGGAGCGATGAAGCGCACCGCATTGACCTTGGCACTTCTGACGACCGGCTGTGTTACCACACTCGATCCGAACTACGCGGTTCAGATCCAAGCCTACAGTGACACTGTACGAGCGCAGCAAGCCGTCGAAGTTGCCAAGGCCAATGCCGAGGAAGCCCGCTATCAGGCAATGTCAGCGATAGCGCAGTCCAGTGATGCCAACACCCGCAGCATGGCGATCATGGCGCTGGCGCTGTCACGCAATGGTAGCGTGGCGGGCAACGTCAATGTAGTGTTACCGCAGGCACCGGAACGGCAGGAGGACCGTGCCTACAAGTGGGCCGCGTTGTTCGCCGCTCCGGTGGCAACCCTTGTCCAAGGGTACTTCGGCTACCGCATGGCGACCAACGCATCGAACAACAACCGCGAGACATCGATTGCGTCGTACAATGCGTTCAGCAATGTCGCAGGTGCGGGGTTCAATGCGAACGTGGGCATCGCCAACGCAGGCTTCGGCACCGCGCAGGGAATCGCTACCGCAGGGTTCAGCACCATCGGTGCGCTGCGGCCACCAGCACCCAACGTCACTACCATCAATGGCACCGGGGTGATCGCTGGCCGTGACGGTTCGTATGTCGGTCCCAACTCGGGGTCAAATTCCGGTAACACGGGGCGTATAGCCTCTCCGGATGACGATCACCGTACTGTCAACTGCACGCCAACGCCAACTGCTCCTTGCTGATGCTGTGTCCGCTGACATTCCAACTCGCATAGCCTTGTTGGAAGCTAGGGTAAGGATTATTACCTTGGCGTTGGAAGGCATGATCGTCGCATTCGTGACCGCGCTGATCGCCTATTTTTTCAAGAGTTAACTGAGGAGTAACACCCATGAATGGACGTGCGATGTTTGCCTTCGTCATCCCGCTGGATGGCACCCAGCTTCCCGTCGATCCCGGCTATGGTCGTCCCGGTGGCGGTCACCCCAGCCAAGGACTACCCGGCTACGGCCATCCCGACCAAGGGCTACCCGGCTACGGCCATCCCGACCAAGGACTACCCGGCCACGGCCATCCGGATCAGGGGCTTCCCGGCTACGGCCACCCCGGCAACGCCCTGCCAGTGCCCCCGGTGCGTCCCGACCATCCCATCGCCCTGCCACCCGGCACGTGGCCCCCGCAACTACCCCCCGGCGCGAACGTGCCCGACCATGGCCTGCCGCCGAACCAGCCGATCTTCATCCCGCCCGACCCGAGCATCGGCATCGAGCAGCCCATCGTGCTGCCGACGCTGCCCCCCGGCGTGGCGCTGCTGATCGCGCTGCCGCAGGCGCAACCGAAAGCGGGTGATCCCCCCAACACCAAGCCTGCGATTCTGGTGCAGGCTGGCAAGAAGCCGGTGCTGGTGTACGTGTCAGCAGGACCGCAACCGAAGTAGCAGTCGTAGCAAGCGGGGGGCGCTAGTGCCCCCCGAGTTACATGGAGGTACCCATGTTGATAACCAGCGTCATCATTCTCGTCTTCGCACTGGTATTCGCACTACTCGAAGCATGGAAGGGATCAGCCACGATCCGACCCAGCAATTTCGGCTGGCTGGCACTGGCACTGCTGATCCTTGAACAGATCTTCTTCCATGGTCAGGGGCTGCTGAAATGAGCCTCGGAACCATCCTGCTGATCATCCTGATTCTTATGCTGGTAGGCGTGCTGCCCTCATGGCCGCATTCGGCAGGATGGGGGTATGGGCCAAGTGGGGCACTAGGTGTTGTAGTCCTTATCATGGTAGTGCTACTGCTACTTGGAAGGTTGTAATGAAACCGCTTCCTCTCAGTCACTCCAGCCTAGACAAGTTTAAGACATGTCCGAAGCAGTTCCATGAAGTAAAGGTGTTAAAGCGATTCAAGGACACGAAGGGGGAAGCTGCTATATGGGGTGACTATGTACACTTCGAGTTCGAGCAGTATTTGAAGGCAAAAGGTACGGTCGATTTACCCGAAAATCTACAGCAGTACAAAGAGTATCTCGACCGGATCTTGGCTCAACCGGGAACGATCATTGTCGAGGCAATGCTTGCCATCGACAACCAGTTCAATCCGTGCGATTTCTTTGCTCCTAACGTATTCCTGCGCGGCTATGCCGACGTACTACGCATGCTAGGCAGCAAGGCATGGATACTCGACCACAAGACTGGCAAGCGTAAAGCTGACTCGAAGCAGATGAAGATGATGGCACTGCTAGTGTTTGCGATATACCCACTCATCGAACACATTCGAGTCGGCTTCGCATGGCTGCAGGACAGTGTTAACGATGCCGAGGAATTCAAACGCAGTGATTGGAACAAGCTGCTGAATGAATTCCTGCCTGACATCGTGCAGTATCGCAATGCATTCCGTGACGACGTATGGCAACCACGGCAGAATGGCCTGTGCCATGGCTGGTGCCCGGTGGTTGACTGCGAATTCTGGCAACCGAAACGCGTACGTGGGAGACCCTAATGCCTAGCAAGACACCCCAGCAAGCCCGCCTGATGGCAGCAGCGGCTCACAATCCGAAGTTTGCCAAGAAGGTAGGCGTACCGCAGAGCGTAGCTTCTGAGTTCAATCAGGCCGACAAGGGAAAAGGCACCCTTCGACGTGGTATGCCCAAGCCCAAATGAAGACCGAGGAAGCGCAGCTGAAGGAGCGGGTCAAGAAGATCTTCAAGGAGATCGGTACTTCGCTGTACTACCACATGCCAGTGCAGAATGGCATGGGTGCACCCTCGCTTGATTTCATCTGCTGTTATCAGGGGCGTTATTTCGCCGTGGAGACCAAGGATAGCCACAAGGATCTGACGCTGCGGCAATGCTTCACCCGTGACCAGATCGTGACTGCAGGCGGCATCGTGTTCCGAGTACGCAACGACAATGAACTGATGTTACTCCGGAAGTTCCTGCATTCGGATAACCCATGGCCCCACGAGGGCAGCTTCATCTCCGATGACACCCCATAAAAAAACCGGGGCACTCGGCCCCGGCAAAGGGTACGACAGGAAATTAAATGTCAGTGGGGTTGCGCCGCAAGGCCAGCCCAGCCGCTGCCAAGGCCAGCGCGAGCAGTGCAAGCATACCCGGTTCCGGGGTCTGGAAGGCGAACGTACCGGGCAGGAACGCCCATTCCTCGAAGCCATCCTCGGCGATGGCACCGGCTTGCGTGCCGTACTGCACGGCGAATACGATGCGGGAATCAGGAGCCAAGCCAGCGAACAGCGACGTAGGCACCAGCAGAGTCATGTCGTAGCCCAGCCCGCTGCCTGCGAACAGGTTGTAGTTCAACAGCAGATCATTGCCCACGCCCAGCCGATACACGATCGCCAGATTCGGGAACACGTCCACGTCGTCGAGCGTCGTGATGTTGGTGTTGTTCAGATTGACGGCAGCACCGGGCGTAGCCCCGGTCTGGCCGAAGATCGCCAGCCGATCAATCGACAGCAGATTTTGCCCGTTGCCGTTCGGCTCGTTGATATCGAGGAAGAAGCTGAAGTAGTCGACGCCGCCCAGCGTCACCGTACCAAGCTGGTTCAGCGACATCGTGTCGGTGAAGGTGTTGTTGTTGTCCCGCTTGTCGTTCAGCGGCAGCGTGTTGACATTGGGATCGTCGGTATTGACGCCGACTTCCACGCCGCCATTCCCGCCGACTTGGGTACCGAGGAACGGGTTGATCTCACCGCTGCCGATATTGGTCAACTGCGTCGGGTTGGTGTACAGCACCGTGCCGCCGCTAGTGTCGGTGGCAAAGGTGCAGGTGAGGTCTTTCGAGGAAACCAGCGAGCAGAGCGTGGCGGACGCTGCCGTGGTGACGCCCAGCAGGGCGAGCGCGAGTGCGGTCTTGAAGAACATATGACGCCTTTCTTTACAGGTTGATCGGAGATACGAGTTTGTACGATGTTGCAAGCAACTGTCGATCCAGCAATGTAACTTACTGAAGGACAAACGGAAACTGACGCCATGCCAACCAACGAAAGGTCCGGTTGTAAAAAATCGCCATGATCGTCCACACACCAACGCAGTCGTTGTTACTCAAAACACAAAATACGCAAGTACTTAAGAACCTGCTGCCCAAGCATCAGGACATTCAATTCGAAGGACACACACTAGCGGTACCGCACAGGCTAGATGAAGTGCGAGTACTACGTAACATAGGCATTCAAGCACCGCCACCTATCCTGTTCTATTACAACTGGCCGGGTCGCTATACGCCGTACGAACATCAAAAAGAGACAGCAGCCTTCATGACGTTGCACCCTCGACTATTCTGCTTCAATGAAATGGGTACCATGAAAACAGGCAGTGCGCTATGGGCAGCGGACTACCTGATGAACGAGAAAGTGATCAGGAAGGTACTCGTCGTGGCCCCGCTGTCCACACTCGATGTAGTATGGGTGGAAGATATCTTTCAGTTTCTCATGCATCGTCGCGCCGTGGTGCTGCGCGGTACCCGCGAACGCAGACTGCAGCTGCTCGATGCCGACTGCGACTTCTACATCATCAATCACCATGGGCTTGGTGTTATCGGGGATACGCTGCGCAGCCGCACCGATATCGATCTGGTGATTGGCGACGAGTGTGATATATACCGCAACGGTACCACTGACCTGTACAAGAACTTTGCAGCAGTCACTGCCAAACGCCGGGTGTGGCTGCTGTCAGGCACGCCATTCCCCAATGCGCCGACCGATGCGTGGTCACTGACCCGACTGGTAAATCCGGCTCGTGTGCCATTGTACTACTCCCAATGGCGTCGGCAGACCATGCTGCAGGTATCCCAGTATAAGTGGGTACCACGCGCCGATAGCTTCGAGATGGCATTCCAAGCTGCACAACCTGCCATTCGTTACTTAAAGAAGGACTGTCTCGACTTGCCACCAATGACCACGGTCAAGTACCACGCCGAGATGTCGAAGCAGCAGAAGCACGCCTTCACCAAGATGCGGAATCAGGCAGTGATGGAAGCACAGCAGCACGAGATCACCGCCGTCAATGCCGCTGACAAGATTAACAAGCTAAGGCAGATACTATGCGGTGTTATCAAGGATACCGTCACTGGCGAGTACGTCGAGATCGATCATCAGCCCCGACTGGAGGTGCTGCTCGAATGCATCCAGCAGGCTGCAACCAAGGTCATCGTGGTAGTGCCGTTCAAGGGCATCATCAAGGCACTCGAACGGGAAATCAGCAGACAGTACTCAGTCGAGGTAATTAACGGTGACGTCACGCCAACACATCGGCGCGAGATCATCACCCGCTTCCGACAACAGAAAGATCCGCATGTGTTGTTATGCCACCCACGGGTAATGGCGCATGGGCTAAATTTGAAGGAAGCGGCGACTATCGTTCTTTACGGACCGATATACTCTAACGTGGAGAACCAGCAGGTAACCGACCGTATCGCCCGACCGGGGCAGACGCACGCCATGACCATTTGCCGCATCGGCGGCTCACACTTAGAATGGGAGATCTATCGAGTACTTGACGAAAAGCGGCTATCGCAGGACAATATTCTCAGCCTGTACAAGCACGAAGTGCTGGGCGTTAAATAGTGACTAACTAAGGGAGCAGTGCATGGATAGCGAACCAACAGACGATCTGCTGGTAGGCGTATTTATCAAGATCCGCAGCAAGATCGCAGCCGTGAATAAAGAGTACGATGGAATACTGGAGCATCTGCGCGGGCAGCAGAAGCAGGTAAGCGCCGAACTGCTGCGCCGCCTGCACGAGCGCGGGGCGAACCAGACCAAGACTGCTGCCGGAACTGCTTTCATTGGCGAACAGATGAGCGTTACCATTGCGGACGAGACCGCCTACGGCGACTTCGTGCTGGAGCAGCAGGACTACGGCTACTACCAGAAACGGGCCAAGGTCGAACGAGTCAAGGAATACATGAAAGCCCACAACGGCACATTACCGCCGGGGTTGAGTGTGTTCCGTGAACTGGTCATTAACGTACGTGCAGCAAAGAAAGGGGTTGCCAGTGAACAAACCACACATGACAGCGGAGCAGACGAACATTCCGCAGAATGAAGAAGAACTAGCCGCCGCGCTGGAAAAGAAGCGACTGGCGGATGAACGGGAGCGGCAAGCGAACGAAGCAGCACGAGCAGCAGGCAATGGGGACGCAACACCCACCCCTGAAGAAATAAAAAAGCACGAACGCGTTGCACAGGCAAGTCACACCCAACTTACCGCAATGTGGGAGTACGCAGCAGCAACTGGCAACCTGACTCACTATGTAAACGCAGTGCTGTTAGCTGCGGCAATCATCGTGGCAAATGCCAAGACGCATGGAGAGCAAGTTCGCATCATCGAGTACATCACCAAGACCGCTTCCGGCATGAATCAAAGCCGGGAGCAACCAGCCAATAACTCGGAGCATTGATTCATGGAAAACGCAGTTACTGTGTTCAGCGACAAAGGGAATCTGCCAGCGTATCTGGCAGACATCAACGAAGCAGGCAACATCGAAATCCGCGAACGCATCCCGCAGCTGTCGTTTCGTGGCAAGGTGTGGCGCATCGTCAAGGATGGTGTCGAGGAAGTGGTCAACCGCCCCGGCACCGACGACCCGACATCGATGGTGGCAGGCGTGCTGCTCGACTACAACAAGGCGCGCAGCCGTGCGTACTTCGAGGGTGCGTACGAGGAAGGCAAGACCACCGCACCGACGTGCTGGTCTCACGATGGCGTTATCCCGCACCCGACCGTGGTGAACAAGCAGTCACCAACATGTGCATCCTGCGATAAGGCGGTGAAGGGATCGAAGGTGACCGATGCCGGGAAGGAAGTCACGGCATGCTCGCAGTTCAAGCGGGTAGCGTTCGTGCCGATCCAGAATACCAAGCACGTCGCCCTGCTGCTGAAGCTGCCGCAGACGTCGATATGGGACAAGGACAGCGAGGAGTGGGCGGCGAAGGGCTGGTACGCATTCGATCAGTACGTCGATATGCTGAAGCGTGGCGGCATCAACCACACCGCCAGCGTGGTGACGAAGATCCGCTTCGACCCGCGCACCGCCTACCCGAAGCTGCTGTTCGGTCCCATGGACTATGTGCCGCAGGACGTGGTGGCCGACATCAAGGAGCATCTGGCCGACAAGGATGGGATCAACAAGCTGCTGAACGTCGATCCTGAGGGTGTGCAGGTTGCCACCAACGGCGCGGCAGGAACCCCTACAGCAGCCGCAGTGATCGCCAAGGCAGCTACCCCAGCCGAGACAGCACCCGCGCCTGCTGCAGCCCCGCCTGAGGACGAGGACGACGATGCTGGCGCGATGATGGCGACGGTGACCGGCAAGCCTGCCCCGGCAGCGAAGGCACCCCCGCCCAAGACAGCGACGCCAGTCAAGGGCAAGGTGATCCCGCCCAAGGCAGCGACGCCAGTCAAGAACGTCGAGGTGGTGAAGGATGGCGACAGCAAGTCCAGCGGCATCAAGGATCTGCTGTCGTCGTGGAGCGAAGAAGCATAAGAAACCTGACCCAGCCCTACCTCTCCTCGTCAAGGGATCTAGGCATGGGCTTGTTAACGCGCGTGGGCGAAGGTCAGGACCACGACGACTT
>Ga0073909_10000634_pt1 | contig 11235 bp, 9 predicted proteins | sample Coa_R1_6_FD_66439 | JGI IMG/M metagenome (GOLD analysis project Ga0073909, IMG submission 66439) | Surface soil microbial communities from Centralia Pennsylvania, which are recovering from an underground coalmine fire. - Coalmine... | ecosystem: Environmental > Terrestrial > Soil > Unclassified ... | reverse complement strand
TGGGCGCGGACGACTATCTGCCCAAGCCCTTCAACCCGCGCGAGCTGGTGGCACGCATCAACGCGGTGCTGCGCCGGCGCGCGGCGCCGCTGCCACCCGGCGCCCCGGCGGTCGAGCCCGAGAAAGTCAGCTTCGGCAACATGACGGTGAACCTCGCCACGCGCACGCTCGACCGGGACGGCCAGTCGATATCGCTCACCACGGGCGAGTTTGCGCTGCTCAAGGTCCTGGTCACCAACCCAAGAACACCCCTGTCGCGCGACAAGCTGATGGAGCTCGCGCGCGGCCGGGAGTACGAGGTCTTCGACCGCTCGATCGACGTACAGGTCTCGCGCCTGCGCAAGCTCGTGGAGAAGGACCCGGGGCACCCCGCCTACATCCAGACCGTGTGGGGCTTCGGCTACGTCTTCGTGCCCGACGGCGCGCCGCAGTGAAGAGTTTTTCCCTGCCGCGGCTGTGGCCGCGGTCGCTGCTGTGGCGCACGTTCCTGCTCCTCGCCGCGCTGGTGGTGGCGACTACGGTCGGATGGTTCCAGATCTTCCGCGCCTACGAGGTCGAGCCGCGCGCCCGCCAGATCTCGCAGAACCTGGTGAGCATAGTCAACCTGACCCGGACCGCTCTGGTCAATTCCCGCCCCGAGCTGCGCCGCGAGCTGCTGTCCGATCTCGCCGAGAGCGAAGGCTTGCAGGTCTATCCGTCGGAGCTCGACGAGCGCCTCGCGCCGCCCGCCGATGAGCCGGTCCAGAACCTGGTGCGCGAGCTGGTGCGGCGCCAGCTCGGCGAGAGCACGCGCTTCGCGAGCGAGCGCGAGGGCAAGCCGGGACTGTGGCTCAGCTTCCACATCGAAGAGGACGAATACTGGCTGCGCATCCCGCGCGGGCGCATCGAGCGGCAGATCGCGTTGCGCTGGCTGGGCTGGGGCGCGCTCGCGCTGGCGCTGTCGCTGCTTGCCGCCTACTTCCTGGTTTCCCGGCTCAACCATCCGCTGCGCGCGCTCGCGCAGGCGGCGGGCGCCATCGGCATGGGCAAAACACCCGATCCGGTTTCCGAATCCGGACCCGATGAGATCCGTACGCTGTCGCACGCCTTCAACCAGATGTCGAAGGACCTCGCCCGCCTCGACGCCGACCGGGCGCTGATCCTCGCCGGCGTGTCTCACGACCTGCGCACGCCGCTGTCGCGTCTGCGCCTCGGGCTCGAGATGAGCGGCGCCGACCCCCAGCTCAGGGACGGAATGACGGCGGACATCGAGGAGATGGACCGCATCATCAACCAGTTTCTCGATTTCGCGAGGACCGACGGCGGAGAGGGCGTGCAGCACGCCGACCTCACGTCGATCGCCGCGGAAGTCGCCGAGCACTACCGGCGGCACGGCCGGGCGGTCGCGACCGATCTCGCGAGCGTCCCCGCGTTACCGCTGCAGGCAATGGCGATGAGACGAGTGGTCCTGAATCTCGTCGACAATGCCCTGCGATACGGAGAAAAGGAAGTCGGAATCGCGGTGAGCGCGGAGGACCACGCAGTCGTCCTCCAGGTTACCGACCGCGGCCCGGGCATCCCCGCGTCGGAAGTCGAGCGCCTGAAGCGCCCCTTCACGCGCCTGGAGATCGCGCGCAGCGACAAGGGCGGCGCCGGCCTGGGACTGGCCATCGTCGAGCGCGTGGTACGGGCGCACCGCGGCAACCTGGAGCTCCTCCCCCGCCCGGGCGGCGGCTTGATCGCGAAGATCCGGCTCCCGGCCGCCTGAATCGCCCCCGGAGGCCGCCTCAGGTACACTTCGCATTAATAGTCTGCATTAATAGTCTCGGCTATACTTCGCATTTATAAGGGGTATTCGATCATGAGGGGACTGCTTGGCGCTCTGTGCCTGATCGCCGCGCACGCTGCGCTTGCGCAACCTTGCCCGGAGAAGAACCTGCTCTACTGGCAGGCCTTTCCCGCGGGAGGCGAATCCGACATCTCCGCGCGGCACCAGCAGCTGGTGCTGAAGAAGAAGTGCCCCTCGATCGAGACCATCATCCAGTACAAGCCCGGGGTGGGCGGCGCCGTCCTGTGGAACATGATGAACACCCTGCCGGCGGACGGCCTCAACGTGGTCGGCATCAACCTCCCACACATCGTGCTGGCGCCGTTCGAAGGCCAGGTCCAGTACAAGACCGAGGACATCACCCCGACGTACTGGTTTCACTACACGCCCGACGCGCTGGTGGTACCGGAGTCCAGCCCGATCAAATCCTTTCAGGATTTCGTCAAGGCCGCGAAGGCCGAGCCGGGCAAGCTGACCCTCGGAGGCTCCGGGATCAACTCGGCGAACCACGCCGCGCACGAGCGCCTCGATTCCGAGTTCGGCATCAAGACCCTCTACGTTCCCTATAAGGGCACAGGCGACATGACCGTCGCCATCGCGGGCGGGCACATCACCGGCGCGATGGGCTACTCGGCGCTCGCGATCAACAACAAGGGCAAGATGCGGGCGCTCGCCGTGGCGATGGAAAAGCGCCACCCGCTGTTGCCGGAGACGCCCACGTTCAAGGAGCTCGGAGTGAACTGGGTCGACGGCGCATTCCGCGGCATCGGCATGCCGAAGTCCACGCCTCCCGCGTTGCGCAAGCGCATGTCCGACCTGTGGGCCTCGCTGAACCGCGATCCGGAGATGAAGGAGCTCGCTGCGAAAAGCGGCTTCGAGCTCGTCGACGTGGGCGTCGATCAGATGGACGCCTTCATGAAAGAACGCATCAAGGTCTACACCGAAGTGGCGAAGCGAATGGGGCTCGCCAAGTGACGGTGACTGCCGATTCGGGCGACCATCTTGTGCCAGAATGTGATGGTCGCCGGTCCCCCCGGGCCTTTGCCGGCGGCACATAAGAACGAGGGAAAGAGGGAGATCCACGCATGAATCGGTTGCGCTCATCCCTGTTGCAAGGAAGCATCCTCGCGCTCGCCGCTGTGTGCGGGCTGGATGCGCAGGCCCAGGTCGCCAGCCCTCCTCCGGGCAAGGCCCTGGTGATCCTCTACCGCGCCGACAAGCAACCGGTTGCCGCGCGAGTTCCGCTCATCGCCAACGCCGACCGCATGGGCGACCTGGGCAACGGCGAATTCGCCAACGCCATCGTCAATCCCGGCCGGACGTTCCTGCGCGCCGGCGACCGTATCCTCACCACCCTCGCGATCCAGACCTCGGCCAACCAGACCTACTACGTGCTGGTCGAGGCGGTCCCCGGCCTCACCCCGGTACGCGTCGAAATGCGCGAAATGACCGAGGCTTCGGCTCGCCGTACTCTCGCGCAAAGCACGCCCGCGGCCGCCGGCGCAGCTTCCGCGCCACGCGCACCGGCAGCAGCCACACCGGCACCTTCGACTCCGGCGCCGCGCGCCGCGGTAGCCGCGGCTCCCGTAGCGGCCGCAGCAGCTCCGCCGGCAAGCGCACCGCCGCCTCGACCCGCGGCTCCGGCGGCGGCTCCCCCACCGCCGCGCCCGGCCCAGGCGGCCACGCCGCCGCCTCAACCCGCCCAGCGGCCGCGGCAGTACGCGCGCGAACCTGCCCCGCCCGACGATGAGGACGACGAGGAAGCCGAGCTGCGCAAGTGGCGGATTGCGGTTATCGCCAAGACCGGCGCTTTCAAGCTCGCGTCGACGAGCCAGACGATCGGCGGCCTCACGAGCTCCTACGAGAAGAATGCCAAGCCGGTATTCATCTTCGAGGCGGAGTTGCGCCACGACGACGGCTTTGCCGTCGGCACCGAGCTCTTCTATTACAAGAACAACGTGACCGCCGCAGGAACCACGGCCACGGGAACACAAACCGTGATCGCGGGTATGCTGAACGGCAAGTACTACTTCGGCGGGAACACCGGCGTCTTCCACCCCTTCCTCGGAGCCGGAGTCGGTTTTACCGCGGCGAAATTCGGCGGTGACATCGAGGGAAAATCGGGTGGCCCCGGATTCCAGGGCATGCTGGGTCTGGATCTTCGCTTCAGCAGCGTCGGCCTGTACCTGGAATACAAATACCTCAGCGCGACGACCTCGGACAGCGCGAACCAGAAGATCAAGGTCGGCGGCAGCGGCATCCTCGCCGGCGTCAGCGTCGCTTTCTGAGCGTCCAGGAGTCGAGCACCTCGTAGGCTCCGCCGCGCCCGGCGGGCGATCGCACGAGGGCGAAGCCGTCCAGATTCCAGGCGATCGGCGCGACCACCGGCATCTCCCGCGGCTGGCGCGCGTCCCGCAGCAGTGTCACGTGCGGCACGAACGGCTTCGGATCGAAGGCGATCCGCGATCGCGCCAGCGCGTCCCGCAACTCCAGCACCAGCCCATCGATCTCGCCGGGCACCGCCGAAGCGCCCGCCCAGGCGAGACGTTTCCAGAACCCGATGCGATCGAGCAGGAGGCTCGCCTTCCGCGGCGCGACCTCCCCCGCCGCGTGCTCGATCTCGGCGACGCGTCGGTCGTCCACGTTCCCGAGAAAAGCCAGGGTCAGGTGCAGATTCTCGGTGCGCGTCGGCCGGCCGCCACACAGGGCGTACAGCGCCGCCGCCCGGTCCGCGAGCGCCGCACGCACGGACTCGTCCGGCCACAGCGCGAAGAAAAGTCTCACCTACTCGAGCAGCGCGATCGCCTCCGCGGCGATGCCTTCACCGCGGCCGATGGCGCCGAGGCGCTCGGCGGTCTTCGCCTTGACGTTCACCTTTCCGCGTTCCAGGCCGAGATCGGCCGAAAGGTTAGCGATCATCGCGGGAATGTGCGGCGCCATCTTCGGTGCCTCGGCGTGCAGCGTAGCGTCCAGGTTGGCGATCGAGAACCCGGCTCCGCGCACCTTCGCCGCGACTTCGCGCAGCAGCGCGCGGCTGTCCGCGTCTTTGTACTTCGGATCGGTATCGGGAAAGTGCCGCCCGATGTCGCCGAGCGCGGCCGCTCCGAGCAGGGCGTCGCACACCGCGTGGATGAGCACATCCGCGTCCGAGTGCCCCGCGAGGCCCTTGTCGAACGGGATCGCGACCCCGCCGATAATCAACCTGCGGCCCTTGACCAGGGCGTGAACGTCGAATCCCTGCCCGATTCTCATTTCACTGCCTCCGCTCCCGCGAGGATGCGCTCGGCCAGGTGAAGGTCCGATGCAAAAGTGACCTTCAGATTGCGCGTGCTGCCTTCGACCAGCTTTGGTCTGTGGCCCAGGGCCTCGACCGCCGCGGCCTCGTCGGTGACGTGCGCCGCCTCGCGGAGCGCGCGCAGCAGCATGCCATGACGGAACATCTGCGGCGTCTGCGCCTGCCACAGATGGTCGCGAGGCTCGGTCTCCAGGATCCGCCCTTCCTCGTCGGCGCGCTTCAAGGTATCGGAAACGGGAATCGCGAGGATCCCTCCGACCTCGTCGCCCCCGGCGCTGTCGATGAGACGCCGCAGCTCGAGACGCCCCAGACAGGGCCTTGCGGCGTCGTGCACCAGTATCCAGTCGTTCGGATCGACCGCACTCGCGCACGCGACGAGTCCGTTCAGGACGCTTTCGCGCCGGGTCGCGCCGCCGCAATAGAGCGGCGCCAGCCGCTCGCCGAACGCGCTCCAGTCGTGCTCGCGGAACTCTTCGTCGCCCGGCGCGAGCACGGCGAACACCACTTCCACCTCCGGCGCAGCGAGCAGGCGCTCGACCGCGTGGAAGAGCATGGATTTCCCCGCGAGCCGGGAGTATTGCTTCGGTCCGGCAACGCCGAAGCGGGACCCCGAGCCGGCGGCCGGAACGAGACCGAATAATCTCGAAGTCATTGAAATCGGATGGGATTCGACACGATATAATTATAGCCGGGTCCCGAGTTCGAACTCCGCTTCGAAAGGCGAGCGGCGCTCGATTCGGGTTTTGCCGTTTCTACTCCGACCATCTTGAGCGCAGTCGTCTCGACCGATACGCAGGGGAGCACAAGCGCCGCCGGCCTTCACGGCTCGAGCGACGCGCTGGCGCTTGCGCGCCTCGCGCAAGGCTCGCGCCCCGCCGTCGTATTCTGCGCCCAGGCGACCGAGGCGCAGAGACTGAAGGACGAGATCGCGTGGTTCGCGCCGCAACTCTCGGTGCTGCTCCTGCCCGACTGGGAGACCCTGCCCTACGACCATTTCTCTCCGCACCACGACCTGGTATCGGAGCGGCTGGCGACCCTGTACCGCATCATGCGCGAGGACTTCGACGTCGCGATCGTTCCCGCGGCGACCGCGCTTACCCGGCTCGGGCCCCCGTCATTCCTCGCAGGGCACAGCTTTTTCATCAAGGCGGGCGAAGCGCTCGACCTCGCGGCGCTGCGCGCGCAGCTCGCCCTCGCCGGGTACAGCCACGTCACGCAGGTTGTCGCGCCGGGCGAATATTGCGTGCGCGGCGGCCTGATCGATTTGTTCCCGATGGGTAGCGCCCTTCCCTACCGGCTCGACCTGATCGACAAGGAGATCGAGTCGATCCGCTCCTTCGATGCGGACACCCAGCGCACCATCTACAAGGTCGCGGAAATTCGCCTGCTCCCCGCGCGCGAGTTTCCAATGGACGAGGCCGGCAGAAACCATTTCCGCAGCAGCTTCCGGGAGACCTTCGGCGGCGATCCGACCAAGAGCCGCATCTACAAGGACGTGAGCAACGGCGTCGCGCCCGCCGGCATCGAATACTACCTGCCGCTGTTTTTCGAGAGTACCGCGACGCTGTTCGATTACCTGCCCCGGGGCGCCACGGTCTGCATGCACGGGCGGGTGCACGAGGCCCTCACCGAGTTCTGGCACGACGCGCAGGGCCGCCACCAGCTGCTGCGGGGCGATCTCACGCGGCCGCTGCTCCCGCCCGCGGCATTGTTTCTCGACGCCGAGGACTTCTTCGTGCGCGCCAAGGCATTCAAGCGCGCCGATTTCGAGACGGCGGGCGGGGTCCCTGTCGCACACCCGTTGCCGGACCTGGCGGTCGAGCGGCGCGCGGCCGATCCCCTGCATCGGCTGAAGGCGTTTCTCGCCCAGACGCCCTGCCGCGTGATGCTCCTCGCCGAGTCGCCCGGCCGCCGCGAAACGCTGTCGCAATACCTAGCCGAATACGGCCTGAGCCCCTCGCCCGGCGCGGGCTTCGAGGAATTCCGCCGCTCCGACGCGAAGTTCGCGCTCGGCGTCGCGCCGCTCCTCGCCGGCTTCTTCCTGGATTCCGAAGCGCTGTGCCTCATCACCGAGTCCGAGCTCTACGCCGGGACCGCGCGCTCCCGCGCGCGGGACCGCAAGGCGGTGACATCGGTCGAGGGCATGCTGCGCGATCTCTCGGAGCTGCGCATCGGAGATCCGGTGGTCCACGTGCAGCACGGCATCGGACGTTACCGGGGCCTCGTCGATCTCGACCTCGGCGAAGGCGTCGCGGAATTCCTCCTGATCGACTACGCGGAGGACAACAAGCTCTACGTGCCGGTGGCGCAGCTGCATTCCATCGGCCGCTACTCCGGCGGCCCGCCCGAGCAGGCGCCGCTGCACAAACTGGGCGGCGACCAGTGGGACAAGGCGAAGCGCAAGGCGGCGCGCGCGGTACGCGACACCGCGGCGGAATTGCTCAACCTTTACGCGCGGCGCGCCACCCGCCAGGGCCGCGCATTCAAGCTGAACCAGCACGACTACGAAGCCTTCGCCGAGGGCTTCGGCTTCGAGGAGACCCCGGACCAGGCCGCGGCCATCGCGGCCACCCTCGACAACATGAAAACCGGCAAGCCGATGGACCGGCTGGTGTGCGGGGACGTCGGGTTCGGCAAGACCGAGGTGGCGCTGCGCGCCGCCTTCGTCGCGGTCGCCGACGGCACCCAGGTCGCGGTGCTCACCCCCACCACGCTCCTCGCCGAGCAGCATTTCAATACGTTCTCCGACCGTTTCGCCGACTGGCCGATCAGGCTCGCTGAGCTGTCGCGCTTCAGGAGCGGCAAGGAGACCGGCGCCGCGCTGAAAGGTCTCGCCACCGGCGAGATCGACATCGCCATCGGAACGCACAAGCTGTTGCAGGGCGACGTGAAGTTCAAGAGCCTCGGCCTCGTGATCGTCGACGAGGAGCACCGCTTCGGCGTGCGGCAGAAGGAGGCGCTGAAGGCGCTCCGGGCGGAAGTGGACGTGCTCACGCTCACCGCGACGCCCATCCCCAGGACGCTCGCAATGTCACTCGAGGGCCTGCGCGATCTTTCGGTGATCGCCACGGCGCCCGAGCGGCGGCTCGCGATCCGCACCTTCGTCACGCCGTATTCACCGTCCATCATCCGCGAGGCCGCGCTGCGCGAATTGAAGCGCGGCGGGCAGATCTTCTTCCTGCACAACGACGTCGCCACCATCGAGGTGATGCGCGAAAAGCTCACGAAGCTCATCCCGGAGGCCCGGGTCGCCGTGGCGCACGGTCAGATGCGCGAGCGCGAGCTCGAGCGCGTGATGCGCGAGTTCCTGCAGCAGCGCTCGAACCTGCTCCTGTGCTCGACCATCATCGAGACCGGCATCGACATCCCGACGGCCAACACCATCATCATCGAGCGTGCCGACAAGTTCGGGCTGGCGCAGTTGCACCAGCTGCGCGGCCGCGTCGGGCGCTCGCACCACCAGGCGTATGCCTATCTCCTGACTCCGGGCGAGGACGCGCTCTCGGCCGCGGCGCGTAAAAGACTCGAGGCCATACAAATGATGGAGGAGCTCGGCTCGGGCTTCTACCTGGCGATGCACGACCTGGAGATCCGTGGCGCGGGCGAAGTGCTGGGCGAATCGCAGTCGGGCGAGATGCAGGAGGTGGGGTTCAATCTCTACGCGGATATGCTCGACCACGCGGTGCGCTCGCTCAAGGCCGGCCGGGAGCCGGACCTGTCGCAGCCTTTCGAGGTCACCACCGAGGTCAACCTGCACTTCCCGGCGCTCCTGCCCGCGACGTATTGCGCCGACGTGCACGAGCGGCTGGTGCTGTACAAGCGCTTCGCCAATTGCGAGAGCGCCGAGCGCGTCGAGGCGATGCAGGAGGAACTGGTCGACCGCTTCGGCGAGCTCCCGGGCGCGGCGCGGGCGCTGATCGAGAGCCACCGCCTGCGCATCCTCGGGCGCTCGCTCGGTGTCGCGCGCATCGACGCCGCCCCGGAAACCATCCAGCTCCAGTTCGTTCCCCACCCGCCGCTGGACCCGGCGGCGGTGTTGAAGGTCGTGCAGAAAAACCGCTGGAAGTTCACCGGGCCGACCAAGCTGCGCGTCGAGCGCGTGACGGGCGAATTGCCCGAGCGAGCGCTCGCCGTGCGCCAGGTACTGGAGGCGCTGGCGCCGGCGGCGATCCGGTGACGCCCGGCTCAGGCTACAGCGAGAAGCGCAATCCCCCCAGCAGGTAAAGCGTGGACATGTTGAAGTCGAAGGTCGAGGTGCCTCCCCCTGTTGGAGAGCGGGTCACGGTGCTGTTGTTGATCTTGTATCCGACCTCGAGATTGAGCGCGGTCGACTTCGAGAAGTAGTAGTCCGCGCCCAGCCCGAACTTGAGGGCGAGCGACGGGTCCACCTCGAAGGAAAATCCCGAATTGTCGTCGTCCATCCAGTTGATGTTGAAGCCGATGCCCGCGACCCCGTAGGGAGAGAACTTCGCCGCCCGGTTGAAGCGGTACTGCGCGGCAGCCATCGCAGTCAGCACCGTAATCTTTGCGCCTCCGAACAGGCCTCCCGCCGTGCCCGGCCCGGAAATGCTCGGCATCTTGTTGGTCTGGTATTCGAGGCTTCCGCCGATATCGAGATTGCTGCTCGCCTTGAACATGAGATCCAGGTTGAGCATCTGCCCGGTGTCGGGCTTCTTCCCGGTGAAATCGTTGAATTCCTCGGCCGGGAACGCCAGCCCCAGCCGCACACCGAGGGCCATCTTCGATTCCTGGGTCTGCGCCCACGCGGCCGGCGCGAGAAAGAAGCTCAGCGCGAGCGCGCCCGCCGTGACTGCCCTGCCGCCTGAAAAATGCTTCCGGACTTCTCCGGACTGCGTCGACCCACCCTGCGCAATAGTCGATACCCTGCTGTCTCCTTTCTCCATTTTCCCTCTCCTTTTTGTTTGATATTCACTGCTTGGAGCACCGCAAAAGCGGCGCTGGAGTAATCATGCCCTCCGCTCCCGATTCCGGTCAACGGCAAGGCCGCCGATCGAAACCGGGGATAGCGCCGGCGATGGCGGCGCTCAAGCAGGTGGCGTAGTCTGCGGCGGCGTAGCCTGCAGCTGCGCCGTCCACGCGGCGTCCCACTCGGCGCGCCGTGCGTAGGAATACCCCGCGATGCAGACGTCGAAGGTCGCGCAGAAGACTCCATAGGCGAGCGGGATTACGGTCAGCTGGCTGGGGTCGAATGCGGACAAGGCGCCCTGTGCCTGAAGCTCGTGCAGCAGGTCCCACAACCCGTGCAGCGGATACCCGGCGATCAGCGCGATCGGCAGGCGCACGCCGAACAGGCCTATCACGGCAAACACGACGACCGCGGCCGATTCCGCCCGCCACGCCGCTGCGTTTCCGAAATACGCCACAAAGGCCAGGTAGAACGCGGCGACCATGATGAGGAACATCCCGTAGAAAACCTGCTCTGCCCTGGGCCCGAAGATCTTCCGGGTGATGAAGATCGTACCCGCCGCGGCCAGGAACCCGACCGTCGCATAGAGGATCACGATCACGCCAAATCCGAGCATGCTGTATCCGGGGTCCATAGCCTTGCCTCCGTTGTCGCTTCCTTAGCGAAGGCTACTCGTCGAACGGTGCGTCGATCAAGCCGGGTCTGAGGATGCAGTAGTACTATTCACGCGAATCGCCCATGAGCTACCTCGTCATCCAGGGACTGGAAGTCGAAACCCCCGACCTCAAGGAAATCGCCAGGCTCGCAGGCAGCTCGCGCATCGAAAACATCGGCAACAACGCTTTCCGCCTGCATGGCTACAAGCTCAAGCACGGCGTCGCCGAATACTGCGCACAAGCCAGGCTCGATTTCGCCTTCGTTCCCGTTCCGCGCAAGCTCTCCGACTTCGGCCTGGTGGCGATGGACATGGACTCCACCCTCATCACCATCGAATGCATCGACGAAATCGCCGACCTGCAGGGCATCAAACCTCAAGTCGCGGCGATCACCGCGAGCGCCATGCGCGGCGAAATCGAATACCACGAAAGCCTGCGGCGGAGACTCGCTCTGCTCGAAGGCATGGACGAATCGGCGCTGCAGCGCGTCTACGACGAAAGACTGAAACTGTCGCCCGGCGCCGAGCGCATGCTCGAGCGGCTGCGCTCG
>Ga0073909_10000632_pt1 | contig 11247 bp, 10 predicted proteins | sample Coa_R1_6_FD_66439 | JGI IMG/M metagenome (GOLD analysis project Ga0073909, IMG submission 66439) | Surface soil microbial communities from Centralia Pennsylvania, which are recovering from an underground coalmine fire. - Coalmine... | ecosystem: Environmental > Terrestrial > Soil > Unclassified... | reverse complement strand
GACGGGCCCGAGTAGGCTCCCCCAACTTCAATCCACTATATAGGAGACAATTATGAGACGCCTTGTTTGTATGGGATGTGGTGTTGGTGAAGATCTAAACGATCCGACTGGTGATATTCACACCGTTCAGTTCATCGATCTGACAAGCCCTTATGAAGATACAGGCGGACCGGATAGGCCCATCCAAGAAGATCTGTGCACTAAATGCAGAAACCTCATTCGAAGGAATTTCTTCGGTGAGTCTGAAGCAGAGTTGCTCGACATGCCAATGATGAAAAGTGCATAACGGGCTCTACATGGTGAGTGAATTGAAATACATAGAGATCATCTCACGGAAATTCTTGAAGCAGAAATGGTACGCTCGATTCATTGCTGACAACGGAAAGATATTAGCGGTTACTGAGCACTACCACAATCTCTCGGACCTGGAAAGGATGTTGGAGAAGTACTATCCTGACTGGCCGATCGAGATTTCCCAGTAATCTAATAGGAGATATATCTTGAAGTTTGTACTGATACTAACGGTTCTCTTTGTACTTCTTATGGGAACCGGACAAACAGCACAAAGTCACAATAATCATTCAACTGTTCGGCCACCGCACCATAAGTTATGGCTCTGTGTGCACAGACAAGAACGTACGGCATGGAACGATCCCAATCCCCCATATTACGGTGGGTTGCAAATGGGTGAGTGGTTTATTGGTCATTATGCTCATCCCCCCGGTTATCCCCATCAGTGGACACCACTTCAGCAGATGTGGGTAGCTGAGAACGCGTACAAGAGAGAACACTATTCTCGCTCCTGGCTCTGGGGGCAATGGCCACCCTCACGTGGAGTCTGCTTCTGAAAGGAGAAACGTGCCAGTACGTAAAGTAAAGGGTGGTTTCCAATACGGTAGTAGCGGAAAGGTGTACAGAGGTAAAGGCGCCAAGTCAAGAGCTTCAAAACAGGGTCGCGCCATCCAAGCTAACAAGAAGAAGAAATGAACAGCATATTTCTAGATACTAATCATCTCTTCTTGAGAGCTCCTGATGGTGGCGTTGATAATGTCGCAGCGATGAAAGCCGCGGGATTCGGAGCCGTTTTCTGCAATATCGGCGATTCCCCTCCAGATACGTGGCGAACCGTTAGAGAGGCCGCTAGTGCCTCAGGGGTGGTGTGTGGTCCTTGGCTTCGTACTACCACTCCAAGTAACGCGTTCTCCGTAGATAAGCTAGATCTTCTAATTGCCTGCGCAGATGCGTGGGGCCATGTGCCGTTTATCGTCAACTCGGAATCAGAATTGAAGGGTTCAGGATCCGAGCTCACGAAATTAATTGCTGAAAAAGTAGGTAATAGAGATGCAGGAATCTCAGTAGAAGCTTGGCCATTCTCCGATGTAGAGTGGTGGTATCTGAATAAGCATCCTGTACTCGTGCAGATCTTCCCTCAAGAAGGCGGAGCGCCAGCGAGGCAGCCAGATGCTTGTCGATCTCAGTGGTATGCGTACGGTATCAAATGTGTGGCTTTCACGTTTGGGTCTTATTGGCAAATGGATCCTAACACCTTTGATAGACTTTCTCCATACGGAGTATATACTGCTGACGATTGTTCTGGTAATTATGCTGCGTGGGCTCCGAAAGGGATGCGTGAGCCTTGTCAGGGCGTGCAGCCACCGTTTAAGCCTAATCCGCCGGAGGTAAACATGGCAGACATTGGAACATCTCATGGGATTACTGCATTTGTTGATTGGCTCCAGAAACAGCCGGGTGTTCCGACGAAGCACGAAGCCAATTACGATAAGACCAAGCCTGAGACATGGCCGTGGCCAGAGAGGCTCGAACGAACGATGAACATGCTTCGTGAGGATCACGACAAAGTTAACTAATGGGCTTTTCCATTTGCCGTTAGGCCAAGGCTCGGCCAGGGATGCGTCTGGCTAAACAACGCATACTTACCTTTTATTTTTTATTGGAGGACGATGGAACTACTGAGACCGCACCAGAAAGTCGCCCTTACACAGCTTCAGAACGGTAATATTCTCTGGGGCCCCGTAGGATCAGGTAAGTCTAGAGTAGCGGTAGCATATTACGAGCAGGAGCATAGAGATCGAGACGTGTACGTCATCACTACTGCCAAGAAGAGAGACGGTGGTGACTGGAAAGGTGAATTCGCCAACATCGCCGTGGGTCCGGATACCTCCGAGAGGATCTGTACCGAAAGTGAAATAGATATTGTGCCTGACTCAGCTTATGGCTTGCTGACTGTAGACAGCTGGAACAACATCGATAAGTACAGCAATGTCACTGGTGCTTTCTTCATATTTGACGAACAGCGATTGGTTGGTAGTGGTGCTTGGGTTAAGGCCTTCCTCAAGATCGCGCGAAACAATTTCTGGATATTGTTGAGCGCTACACCAGGTGACACTTGGCTGGATTACATCCCTGTATTTGTCGCTAACGGTTTTTATAAGAATCGAACTCAGTTCAAACAAGAGCATGTCGTCTATGCGCCGTTTACAAAGTTCCCGAAAGTATCTCGATACGTAAATGAGAGTCGTTTGCTGAAAAATCGAGAACGAATTCTAGTTCATATGAGGTACTCGAGCGAGACAATCAAGCACTCGATGTCATTTCTTGTAGATCATAATCAAGAACTTTTCAAAAGCGTGATCAAAAACCGCTGGCACATCTATCAGAACCGTCCAATCAAGGATATTGCGGAGCTATATGGCGTCCTGAGAAGGGTAGTAAACAGCGATCCATCTCGTTTTAAGAAGATTACGGAACTTTTGGAGTTACACCCAAAAATGGTCATTTTCTATAACTTCAATTACGAATTGGACATTTTGAGGCGTCTGGAAACCGTCACAAACGTGGCCGAATGGAACGGTCATAAACACGAAAAAATACCCGATTTTCAAAAATGGGCATATTTGGTCCAATATGTGGCCGGAAGCGAAGGATGGAATTGTGTCGAGACGGATACAATAGCTTTTTACTCTCTAACTTACTCGTATAAGACCTGGGAACAAGCGCATGGTCGCATAGACCGCTTGAATACGCCATTTGCGGATCTCTTTTATTATACGCTAAAAAGTAATAGCGGAATCGATCACGCAATTTGGCGAAGTTTGAAGGCAAAAGAGAACTTTAATGCGGCAAATTATCCCCTTGAAAAGATGAAAATCTAGTGGCCAAAAACGTTCAAAAAGACTTTCCCTACGCGCGGAACTTAATAAGTAATATATATAGATATTAGGTTGCGTTTCCTAGGAACTTCTTGGCTCAATGTTTTTTGGCCACAATATCTACCTGAAAGGGGTGAAAAATCCGGACTTCCCACAAGGCAGCGCTTTTCCCAAGGTCCCTTAAAAAATTTTTTGGAGAAGATGTGATTGAAGATTGGAAACCCATTACGTACTTTCCTGAGTACAGCGTCAGTAATCACGGAAGAGTCCGTTCTAACAAATCTGGAAGGATTTTAGCGCTTAACGAAAATCAGTACGGAGTAGTTCAAGTCGGATTGATGAAGGATGGGATTCAGTATCACCGATCAGTGCCACTTCTTGTGGCTCGAGCATTCATTCCACGGGATAGCTTACCGTTTGATACCCCCATCAATCTGGATGGCGATCGTCATAACAATCATGTAGATAATTTGAGATGGCGTCCGCGGTGGTTTGCCATTAAGTACAACCGTCAATTTCGATATCCGTATGAATATTCTATCTCTGCAAAAATCATCGATTTGAAAACTCGTGAGGTGAGTGAAAATTCTTTTCAGTGTGCGTGCAGATATGGATTGCTTGAACAAGATCTAGTTCTTTCTATTCTTAACCGCACATACGTGTGGCCCACATATCAGGAATTTGGATTCCTCGAGCAAGGGAGTTGAGATGGTTGACAAAACTGTAAAACCGTATAGAGATCCCGTTCCCGGTCGTGGTTCAATTGAGCTGCGTCGAACTGCAGCAGGCGTATATTCGTGGGTGATTACAATTTGGACAGATGCAATCGTGACAGATGCTCATCTAATCGGTATGGTGGATTCCGCAGAACGTGTAGATCATGAACTCCGCGAGAGATTTCCAGATCCGGGGGGAGATAAATCAGAATAGATATTAGTTAGCGCTAAAATCGCACAATATAATAGAGGGGTATAGAAAACCTGTCTTATTTTTTTCTATTTATTCAGTCGCATAGCGAGAAAGGAGGGTCATGGCTCAGGTACTGAATCTTCGACCGGAAGTTCTAAACCTTAGTTTGTATGCTGGAGATGGTATTTCATTTCGTATGATTTGTACTGACACTAAAAATGAACCTATTGATGTCAGTGGCGATGTAAAAGCACAGATAAGATTAGAGGGAGACGCTCCAGACCCTCCTCTTGCGACATTTGCTGTTAATCTAACGGATGCGTATAAAGGGATTATTGTTCTTTCTTTGACTGGTGATCAGACCACGGCTCTTATGGGAGATCCAGGAAATACGATTGAAAAATTTACTGGAGTTTGGGATGTGCAGTGGACGCCTGGAGGATCAGAGCCAAGAACTTTGTGTGTCGGTAGCGTGGAGTGTGTAACCGATGTCACAAGATAACATTCTTATTACCGTTGATACTGATGAAATTCATCTTACCGTTGAGGAAGTTAAAGAAGTAGAACTCGTTCTAAAAACTACGCCGGATATTATCATCTTGGCTTCGGGAAACATGGGACCCCAAGGACCAAGGGGCGCAGATGGCGCAGATGGTCCCCCAGGAACCCCAGGAGGTCCGCCTGGTCCCGAAGGACCGCAAGGTCCTATAGGCCCCCCAGGAGCAAATGGCGCTCAAGGACCAAAAGGTGATCCTGGAGCAACAGGAGCTCAGGGACCTCAAGGACCTACCGGTGCGGCTTCAACTGTGCCTGGTCCTCAAGGACCAAAAGGTGATCCTGGAGCAACAGGAGCTCAGGGACCTCAAGGACCTACGGGTGCTGCTTCGACAGTTCCTGGTCCTCAGGGTCCACAAGGTCCTCAGGGTCCTACGGGTCCAACTGGTCCGGCCTCAACGGTTCCGGGTCCAGCAGGAACACCCGGAGAAAAGTGGTATCTCCAAGGAACTACACCGCCAGGTACAACCTACAATCCTGGTGATTTGTGGCTAAATACAACAACGGGTGATGTCTACGATTGGGCAATTGCATCGCCGGGTCCTCCGGTTGTTTATGGATGGGTTCCTCGAGGTAATATTAAAGGACCAGCTGGCGCAACCGGTGCTCAAGGACCTCAGGGTACAGCTGGAACACCCGGCGAGAGATGGTTTACTGCTAATGGCCTACCGACTGAGGCTCTTGGTCAGCGAGTAGGTGATTGGTATCTCGATGGCTCAACCGGTATTTATTATGAGTATTTGTCATCTGGTGTTGGTTGGGATCAAAAAGGAAGTCTTAAGGGACCGGCTGGAGCACAAGGAGCCCAGGGACCTCAGGGAGCTCAGGGTGCTCAGGGACCTCAGGGAGCTACAGGCGCTGCATCAACTGTGCCCGGTCCGCCCGGTACCGCTGGTTCCAGATGGTGGCAAGGATCGGGAGTACCTTCTGGAGCCTTGGGCGTTGTTACCGATTGGTATCTAGATGGCGATACTGGTGCGGTCTATGAGAAGACTGGAGCATCGACATGGACGTTGCGCACTAATATCAAAGGTCCACAAGGTTCTGTTGGTAATACTGGTTCTCCTGGCGAAAAATGGTTTACTGGCTCAGGCGCACCGGCTGGTGGTGTGGGTGTTGTTGGTGATTGGTATGTTGACTCTGCAACTGGTGATTATTACGAAAAGACTGGTGCTTCGGCTTGGACATTGCGTGGTAATCTGAAAGGTCCGGCTGGCCCAACAGGTTCTCAGGGTATTCAAGGTATTCAGGGTCCAGCAGGATCGACCGGCTCTCAAGGACCAGCTGGTACTGCTGGTGAAAAATGGTATACAGGTAGTGGTACTCCAGATGTTGTTCTTGGTTCTACCGGGGCTGTTGGCGATTGGTACATAGATTCGAGCACAGGCACCTATTGGGAAAAAACAACTACAACAACTTGGGTTAGTCGCGGAAATCTTAAGGGCCCAACCGGAGCGGCAGGAGCGGCAGGAACTCCAGGGAATTTGTGGTACGTTTCTGGCCAGGCTGGAATCAACGATCCTGTCAATGTTCCAAGTCCACACGCAGGCGATCAATTCCTATATCCAAACAGCGGTGATATATTTTCTTACAGCGGCTCTGCGTGGGTTTATAGTGGTAACATCAAAGGCCCTCAGGGAACCCCGGGAGGTGGCGGCGGATCGATTAACGTCCAGATATTTGAGACTGCTGGTACATTTACGGGTGCTTCTGGTTGGCAGAAGCCTGGTAGTGGAGCAATGGTTCTAGTCATTGCTTACGGTGGTGGCGGAGGTGGCGGCGGATCGCCAGGAGGAGGCAATGGTGCTGGTGGTGGCGGAGGCGGTGGCGCTAGAGTTGAGCGATGGTATAGAATAGGAGATCTAGCGGCACAAGAACCGATAACTGTAGCTGCCGTAACTACTCAAGCTTCAGGCGCAGCTGATGGTCAACAGGGAAATAACTCATCTTTCTCTTCTGGAGATAATCTCTTTACTGCCTATGGAGGTGGTGGCGGATCGAGAGCTAGAGGAGGCGGTATAGCTGGAGGCGGTGGTGGAGGTGGAGATGGTGCTATTGGAGCTTCATCTCTCAATACCGCAACAGGTGGTAAAGGTGGTGATTTTGGTGGCGGAACTGGAGCCACTGGTCCTACTTCTATAGGCGGTGGCGCCCAAGGAGCTAGCTCAGCACAGGGTCCTGGATTTGGCTCCGGCCAAGGCGGCGGTGGTGGTGGATCTTCTGGAAGTGCTGGCGCTCAGGCTGGTGGAGGCGGTGGCGGATCGAATAAGGGCGGCTCCGGTGGTGGCGCTGGTGGTATCACTACCGGTGCTGGTGGTATGGGTGGAAACAAAGATTGGACAACAGGCGGTGGCGGCGCTGCTGGAGGCGTAGGTACAACTGGTGGTGCTGGTACTGGTGGAGCTGCAGGAAACTCTTCTAGAGGTGGCGCAGGTGGAGGAGGAGGTGGAGGAAACTCCTCAGCTAACCCTGGCGGAAGCGGTGGCGACGGAGGAGCTCCCGGTGGTGGAGGTGGAGGCTCCGGTGGTGGCGGCAGCTCGACAGCTGGTGTTGGTGGAAGAGGAGCTCGAGGAGCGGTCTATGTCATCACATTCTGAGAGCCAATTTCAAGCTAAACTGATTAAGAAGCTTGAACGAATGTTTCCGGGATGTATAATTACAAAATTGGACACTCAACATCGACAAGGTTTCCCAGATCTTCTTATTCTTTGGGAACGTCATTGGGCTACCTTAGAATGTAAATCATCAAAGGAAGCAAGTTCACAGCCTAATCAAGAGTATTACATTGAACGGTTAGGAGAAATGTCTTTTGCTGCGTACATCTATCCTGAAAATGAAGAGGAGGTTTTGAATGCGCTTCAACAAGCATTTGAATCTCCTCGGCGAGCACGCGTTTCTTAGTCCTAGTCAATATCATTGGATTCATTATACGCCTGATAGATTGATCGAACGTTGGACCGCAGCTCAAGCTAGCGCATATGGTACGGCTCAGCACGAATACGCACACAGAGAAATCGAAGCAAATCGGCTGTCAGATCTAGTTGGTACTGTTGGATTGTATATTAACGATGCGATTCAATATAGAATGACGTGCGAACAAGTTCTATATTATTCAGAAAATTGTTTTGGTACCGCAGATACGATCGCTTTTCGATATAACACTCTTCGAATCCATGATTTAAAAACTGGAGTATATCCTGGATCCGTTCATCAACTTGAAGTCTATGCGGCATTGTTTTGTCTTGAATACGACAAGGATCCATTCTCAATCAAGATGGAACTTCGAATCTATCAAGATAATGAAGTTTTGGTTTATGATGCGGATCCAGAGGATATTGTATTTATCATGGAAAGAATTCAAGAATTCGATAGAGTAATCACTCACCGAAGATTGGAGGAACAGTCGTGATTCGTACTCAAGAAGAACATCTTGCGCATTACGGCATCCTTCGTCGTTCGGGTCGTTATCCTTGGGGTTCTGGTGGAACCCAGAGTAAACGCAATAAAAGTTTCTTGGATACTATTGCTGAACAAAAAGCTGCAGGAATGTCTGACACCGAGATTGCTCGAGGTCATGGCATTACCACTACTCAACTCCGAGCAGCAAGATCTATCGCTCGAGCTCAGCAAAGACAAGAAAAGCAACTCACCGCTCAGCGGTTGAAGGACAAAGGCTGGTCGAATACAGCCATTGGTGAGCGCATGGGTCTTAATGAATCATCGGTTCGTGCTCTTCTAGCTCCTGGTGCTAAAGACAAAGCCGATGCTCTTCAAACTACCGCTAATATGCTCAAGGACCAGGTGAATGAAAAAACCTACGTGGATATCGGCGGATCTGTGCATCTTGGCGTTGGCGTTACTCGTACTCATCTTGACACGGCTGTGGCCATTCTAAAAGAACAGGGATATGAGACTCACAATATTCATGTTCAACAAGTGGCAACGGGTAAATTTACAACAGTAAAAGTATTGGCTAAACCAGGTACTACGCTATCTGAGGTGAATAAAAATAGAGCTCAGATTAGACAGATCACTGAACGATCTGATGATTATGGGCGTACTTTTGGTGGAATTCAAAAACCAATCTCAGTCAGCTCGAGGCGTATTGGAGTAAATTACGGAGCCGAAGGCGCTAAGGCTGATGGAGTTATTTACGTTCGACCAGGTGTAGATGATCTTCGTTTGGGATCGAAGCGTTATGGCCAGGTTCGTATTGCGGTTGATGGTACGCATTATATCAAAGGAATGGCTATCTATAAAGATGATCTTCCTGCTGGCGTAGATCTTATGGTCAATACGGGAAAAGCGAATACGGGTCGTAAGAAAGATGTAATGAAGGAACTATCTTCTGATCCGGATTTTCCGTTTGGATCTATCGTGAGTCAGATTCATGGTTCTGATGGAAAAGTTAATTCAGCTATGAATTTGGTAAACGAAGAAGGCGATTGGGATAGATGGTCTCGAAGTCTATCTTCTCAGATGTTGTCAAAGCAGAATCCTAAACTTGCTCAACAACAGCTCAACGTTACCTATGAACGTCGCAAAAGAGAATTCGACGAGATCAGCTCTCTTACGAATCCGACTGTGCGTAAGGATCTTCTCATTAAGTTTGCAGATTCTGCAGATTCTGCAGCTGTACATCTTAAGGCCGCCAGTCTACCACGACAAGCAACTAAGGTTATTCTTCCGATTTCGTCAATCAAGAGTGGAGAAATTTATGCGCCTAGCATGAGGAATGGTGAACGTGTTGCGCTTATTCGCTTTCCTCACGGTGGGACGTTTGAAATTCCTCAGTTGACAGTGAACAATCGTAATCGTGAAGCACGAAGTATTCTAGGTCACAATGCTCTTGATGCTGTTGGTATTCACCATTCGGTTGCTAAGCGTTTGTCTGGTGCAGATTTCGATGGAGATACCGTACTTGTTATTCCAAACAATAGAGGGCAAGTTAAAAGTACTCCTGCTCTAGAAGGATTGAAGAGTTTCGATCCTATGACATATAAGATCCCTAAGAATTCTTCAATTCCGCACATCGGTAATACTCGGAAGCAGCAAGAGATGGGTAAGATTTCCAATCTAATTACGGATATGACTATTCATGGTGCCAGTCACGATGAGCTAGCTCGAGCTGTTCGTCATTCCATGGTTGTCATTGATGCGGAAAAGCATGGTCTTGATTTAGTGCAGTCTGAAAAAGATCACGGCATTATTAGTTTGAAAGAGAAGTATCAAGGAGGACCGCGGGCAGGAGCTCAGACATTGATCAGTCGAGCTCAAGCTAAGGTCTACGTTCCACAAAGAAGACCCCGCCCTCTTTCAAAAGGGGGTCCTATTGATCCAGTTACAGGAAAGAAAGTATATGAACCTACTGGTCGGACAATTCCAAAGCGTAAGGTTGTAACTGATCCGACTACTGGAAAGAAGACGTATGTAGATACAGGACAGACCAAGCCAAGAACAGAACGATCTAAGCGCTTGGCTGAAGTGGACGATGCGTCACGTCTCTCTTCAGGCACAAAGATGGAATCTATTTATGCCGATCATTCTAATAAGCTGAAGGCTTTGGCTAATGATGCTAGGAAAGAAGCGGTTCATACAAAACCCGCCCCCTATTCTCCTTCATCAAGAGCCGCCTACTCAAATGAAGTGGCCTCTTTGAAAGCGAAACTCAACGTCGCTGAAAAGAATGCGCCCCTCGAAAGACAAGCCCAGCTCCTAGCAAATGCCCAGGTCTCTTCAAAGCGCCAGGCTAATCCCCACATGGAGACCGAAGAGATCAAGAAGCTTAAGCAGCAGGCATTAAACGATGCACGTAATAGAACAGGGGCTGGTAAAACAAAGATTAAGATCACTCAAGAAGAATGGAATGCTATTCAATCTGGAGCAATTAGTACGCACTTCTTGGAGAAGATTCTTAATCATAGTGATGCCGACACCGTAAAAGCATTAGCACTACCCAAGCATGCACCTAAGTTGACAAGCGCAAAGTTAGCCCGTGCTAAATCAATGTTGGCCTCCGGTTATACACAGGCCGAGGTAGCTGATGCTTTGGGCATCGGTCTAACAACACTCAAGGTAGGACTCAATGAGTGAGCTTGAGACTGATACTACTGAACCGATTGAATACATGTTAACAACTGTTGACAATCCATTCAATCCTTTCACTGAGTTCGAAGAATGGTTAGACTATGACACTCGCATGGGTTATAACACCGCCTCCTTCCTAGATAGGATAGCAAAAGTATCTAATGAATTGTCGCAGCCTGACCAAGCAATAGCAATACGTAATGCTATAGATGAGATAGTGCAGGAGAATGTATCAGGAATGTGGAGAAAGGTTTCGAAAGATTCTTTTTAATCCATTACCAATCTACTAAATAGATTAGATAGTATGCACACTCATGCCAATGGTATGCAAGACAGAAAGTAAAATTAAAAATTAAAATTTGTTTATGTAATTAAATAAATAAAAATGTTTTATGATTCTCTTCTATAAAATTTTTATTACACTTTAAAAAATAAAAATAAAAAATAAAATATAAAATAAAAAAAATCGGAGAGTCATATTGTTAGGGGGAGGGGGGGTCGAAGAAAATACACCCCCCCTATGCAT
>Ga0073909_10000628_pt1 | contig 11272 bp, 19 predicted proteins | sample Coa_R1_6_FD_66439 | JGI IMG/M metagenome (GOLD analysis project Ga0073909, IMG submission 66439) | Surface soil microbial communities from Centralia Pennsylvania, which are recovering from an underground coalmine fire. - Coalmine... | ecosystem: Environmental > Terrestrial > Soil > Unclassified... | reverse complement strand
GAAGAAAACAACGCCACAACAACGCCTAGCAATGAGGATGACGACAAGAACGATGATTTCGATGCAGACAGAGAGGTCATCGCTTTTATGATGCATCATTACAACGAGAAGTTTAAGGAGCAACAATGAACACAATGACAGCCATTGGACAAACATGGAATAACATCGCCAAGCAATGGCAAGACATAAATAACAGCGCTAACGTTGTTTATGACAATGAAAGCGCTGTTATCGAAGTAAACGCTAACTGGCTCTATCATTCATCAGGAACGAAGAGGATCAGCGTTAGCGGTGAAAGGCGATGGAAAGGCGAAGATGAGGCATTGACAAGCAGTGAGGATATAGTGTATTATTGAGGCATGAGAGTCTGTACATTGTCTCACCTCAAACGCCAATGCTGCACATAGCCTCTCATTGTTTTTGTTGCTCTTGTTGCTTGCAATGCTCTGTCAAAAATGGCAGAGTATTTTTTTGTAGAGGCGATGGAGAGGCGACGAAAGACATTGTAAAGACTAGGATGAGTCGATGTGGCACTGAGAGCGATGTGGGACGGTGCTAAGCTGTGGGAATGTGTGGAATACGATGTGAGGCTTTGTAGAGGCGATGTGGCGATGTGTGTCGTGGCCTGACTATGTTTTACCCCGTTCTCAGTGGCAGGCAAAACATAGTCGAGCCAAGTGAGCTACAAGATTTCCAGTCCTACGCAGCTCGACATCAATGATACAGCAATACGGACAGCAAGTCAACGACAAGTGTCGATGTCCTAAAAACACAAAGAGCTAGCAAAATACATCGCTAGCTCTTTGTGACCTGTTGTTAGACACTGATGAACGCCATCAAACAAAAATAGCTGCTGATACCCTGTGATGGCATCGATATTGTAACATAGATCGGACCTCGTGTCATCATTGGGTATCGATGTGCTATGATATAGGCACCAAGAGGCATTGCAAGCCTATAGAATACTAGTGTTGGCCGGTACCGTTCTCGTACTTTACAATGTGAATACCATTGCCTCTTGGCAAGTATTTATGCTATAATCTCTGTTAGTGCTAAGAAGCCTCGCTAAACAGCGATTACTACTTTTGTTTTGAGCTATTCACTGCTTTTTAAGCTTCTCAGCACTTTTCTTTGCTCCTACATTGTGTTACAATATATCATTGTGTTACAATATATCCACGAAGCTTCCTAGAGAGACAAAGAAAATCCCATTATTACAACAATAGCCTTGAACAACTCTGCTCTCTCTAGAAGCTTCTTTGTTTTTACGATGCCTGTGTTGTTATGCAATGCAGGTTATTTTGTTGCAAAATAAAAGGATATGCAAAAACATAGAATTATAAAAAAGTGCGTCAGTGCATATCCTTCTTGCAGAGGATAGCACGGATGGCGTGGATAGTCAATGCAGATCTTTATTGTTTTTGCAATAACGAGATCATGGGTTTTTGATGCAAAGACTATCAACTTAACTAACGTTGATTGACGCTTTGTTACGCCGTGTGTCATCATGAATTTACCCCTCAGTTGCGCTTCCACCTAGCCTTACAGTATAATCTTGAATAACGTTGACAGGTCAAATTAACAACGCTTATTCCCGTCATAATCAATGACGTTTTATATATACAAGGGCAAACATCATGAATTGCATCATTGACGGCAAATATGCCATACAAGACGACGAAATCATATTGACATTCAAAGAAGCTCAAGAATTCCTCAGGGTTTCTTCAAGTACGATATATCGCCTCTTAGAGTCTGGAGACCTTAAAGGTCACAAAGTTGGCACTAAGTGGCGTTTTTTCAAAAGTGACCTCAGAGCTTCAATAAATCCTGCTATGCGTGCTACGAAAAACAGCGCCACCGCATAGTGCCGCATCATAAAATCAAAAACATCTTTGTCCCCTAATGTCACTTAGGTAGGTATAACATGCCCAAAATATTCAAAAGGGTCGTTGCATCCTTCATATTCGATATCTTGCATGACCCATCAGTGATTGCGACATCAGGCAATGAAGCATTTCAGCATTATAGTAATGCATTGTTGCGTGACTTTCTCAAAGGAGATTCTGAGAAGATAATGCGCCTTATTTCTCAAACAATAGCCCTAGAGATGGAAAATTGGAGCACTGGCACCATCGAAGAGGCCATTGCTAGCCCCGTAATCGAAAATGCTGATGCTAATGCATTGTCTATTTTTGATGTATCGATAAACAATTTACCTCCGATAGAGAAAGAATTTTGGAAAGGTACAATAGATGATCCTGAATTGGGCATTAGCATAGCAACAGAGCCGCTTTTCGATACATTTAAAGTGCAACTTGTTTCTTCACAGTTACAAGAAGCTATCCCTGTCAACATAATAGATGCAACACCGTCAACGCAAAACAATGACGACTATGACGACGACATTGAAGACGAAGACTTTGCATCGCTTATAAGGCTAGACGATGAAGAAGACGATGAAGGCGATGAAGAGGCATCGGAAACACAGTATGTCGGTATAGACGCATTGATGGGACAAGGATTTACAAAGCATCTTACTGAATACAGAGCAACAGAGAAGCAAAAAGAGGCAAAACAACAATGACGGGACATACGCCATGGCAAGATATATCAGTGAAAAGCAGAGAGAGAACAATGCATAACCACATAAAACACAGTGATCACGTTGTTTCAGACGGTGAAACCTTTGGTGGCATGCCGTATATACAAGGCACTGATGTGAGCGTTGAGCATATATTGCATGCATTGCTTGTCAGTACTATCACCAATGAATGCATTAACGTCAACAAGATCATTGAAGAATTTCCACAGCTACGAAAAGACGATATTAACAGCGTCGTCTATTTTCTTATCGAAACGGTAAGGCGAAACTTTGCTTTACCGTGGCATGCAAAGCCTGATATCGTGAAACAATGTGAACAACATATCTTTGTGCTTGACGCGCTTGTTGATAGTGCTGAAAGTGAAATAAAGTATTATGGCGTTGACAGCAAGCATCTTGTAGGCATTGTGGAAGGCATCGAGAGCGAGGCCAAGACAATGAAAGAGATGCTTCAGAAACAAAGTGTAAATACAGGAGAGAACAAATGAGAAACATAGAAGTAGATTTGTCATTTGATGAGATATTTCAAGAATTGGCAGAAGCAGGATTTGATATTGCTATTTCCGCAAAAACCTCTTCAAGCAAGACTGGCACTATCAAAATGGCATTTGCTCTAGAGTATGAGGAAGAAGCAGAATGTGCTGCTGAGTGTGCATGTGAAGCCGAGCCAGAGATGCCAAACCCGTTCATTGTGCAGCATGAGCAAGAACGCACTGAGATGGCTAAGTTGGGATTGAGTGACTTTCCATATCATGAGCAATGCGAGATTATCCGAAAAGCTGAGAAATACATCAAAGAGCATAAGATTGAAGATGAGGATGAGAAGGTTAAGGCGCACCACATGATGAGGGATCATTATATAGCGTACAAAGAATACCTGAAGGATAGAGAGCATGGCAGTTGATATTATAGCTAAGCCAAAGACTAAGAGGCGTCAAGCTTTAGACATAAATTCTATCACCTTTGGTATGAGAGACGCTTTCTATCATTTTCCATGTCCAATGAGCAGCAAAGACATTATCTCGTTAGCCAGCAACTTTTCGCTGACAATATTCAGCATGCTCTATGCAGACAATGTATGGCAAAGAAAGCAATATAGTTTCAAAAACGTCTTTGCTAACTATGTAGTTGGCTACGAATTTGGTAAGCAACAATGCTTTTCTATGGACATCAAAGCGCACAAAGCTATCATCGCCCACTTCGATGAGCTAGAAGAAGACGATGCTGACAATGGTGAATTGTCGATATTCAATGTTTTTAAAGCAAATGTCGTGGACTTTGTGAAGACAAGGCAAGTCAAGGATGTCGATGAATTCAGCGAGAAGGCGATGAGAGGCGATGGGACGTTGTTGGCTTTGGTTGTGAAGAGTAGCGAAGTTTAACAAGGAAGATTAGGAGAGAGACAATAATGGCAGATTTTATGCCTCAACCGTTCAAAGGGATGCCTTTAAGTTTTGATTATAAATATTTAGAGGATGATGATGTTTTGTACGTAAAACGCAAAACAAAAGAAATTCGATCTCTAAATAGAGGAAAAGGAACAAGAGTATACGGAAGAGATGTTTTTGCGATCGGAGCCATACTTCTTGACGTTAGAAGTAAAATACCAACACAAGAGCTATTTGATGCTTGGCGTGAGCAAGAGGCTCAAATAACAGAAAGCATTGCTTGGACATACACGCGAGTCACTAGAGCATTTGAACATGCAGCTTCTAAGCTTGGCAACGTTCCCTGTACTGTTCTATATGAACTAACTCTCCCCTCTTATCCCCAGCCTTTTCTTGAGAGAATTCTTTCAGGTTTATACGTCCCAAGTCTTGAGGAAGTTAGGCGAATGAGGGAGCATAAAAGGGCATCAGCTTCAGCAGATCAAGCCAATGAATCCCCTGCAAGATCCCATAATGATGTTATTCAAAATATTTCCGATCAGATCACGCTGGCGATACAACAACAGTTGCACGCATTGCCGCTAACAGAAAAAGAAGGGGAAATAGCGGACTTACAGGGGAAAGTACAATCTCTGACAGAGAATTACAACACAACTATAAGGGAGTTAGAAATTGCTAATGAGTCTCTTATAGAAAAGGACAAGGAAATTACGGAAAAAGACACAAAAATTGAGAAATTGGAGGAAGATAATGCAAAGCTGTCAAAAGAGAAGGGCTATCTTTTAGATAAATGCAGGGTTGATAGCGACAAATTAAACAGGTTAATCATGACAATGAAACAGATCTGTGGCGAGAATTGATATGCCTGACGAGAGAAGAAGATTTAATAGTAGAGAACGCGTGGCTCTCTACCTTGCTTCAGATGGTCATTGCACAAAATGTGGCGTGGAACTAGAGCCAGGATGGCATGCAGACCACATGAAAGCATGGTCACATAACGGACCTACTGATACTGTTAATGGACAGGCGCTCTGTCCAGCCTGTAACCTCAAGAAAGGAAATAGAGAGATGGAATTACGAGAATGGCAAAAGCACGCAAGAAGGCAATATTTTGCAGATAGTAAGCAGGATTGGCTCTTGCATGTGACTCCCGGGGGAGGCAAAACAATATGGGCATTAAGTGTTGCAAAAGATTTGCTTCAAGATGGGACTATAGACCGAGTTGTGGTAGTAGTTCCAACAGACAGCCTTCGTGAGCAATGGGCAAAGAAACAAAGGATATTAGATCTAGCCATTATCACAAATGATGTGGATGGAGGTTATGAAAATAAGTCCTTTCAGGGATGTGTTGTTACTTATGCCCAAGTGGCAAGTCAAGCAGATTTGTATCGCCGTGCGTCTCATGTTAGGGGAAGGACACTTGTTATTTTTGACGAGGCACATCATGCGGGTGATGGTCAATCATGGGGACAGGGAATTGAACACGCTTTTGAGTTGGCAACACGACGCATTTCTATGACAGGTACCCCATGGCGTGCTCCTAAACGTGGCAAGATCCCATTTGTAAAGTATGACTCTGAAAACAGGATAATCACAGACTTTAGCTTCAATTACAGTCAGGCTATTCGCAGTGGGGTATGTCGGCCTGTTCAATTCTACCCATTTGACGGAGAAGTCACTTACGTTAATACAAAAGCAGATACCTGTTGCGCTCCATCAACAGAAGTAATTAGACTTGGAGAAGCAGAGGATGATAATTCACGAGCCTTACGTGATATTCTAAATGCTGACGGCAAATGGATGTCTTCTATTTTGCAAAAAGCATCACACACACTTGACGAAGTTCGCAATGACATAACTGATGCAAAAGGCCTTATTGTAGTACATGACCGTGCAGAGGCTAGGAAGGTTGCAAAATTAATTGAGGGCATTACGCATGAGCAACCAGCATTAGTTATCTCTGATCCAGAGGACGGAGAACCCGACCCAAAAGAAGAACTCAAGCGGTTCGGCAAAAATCAGCAAAAGTGGGTAGTTGCTGTTGATATGGTTTCAGAGGGTGTAGATATACCTCCCTTGTATGTATGTGCCTACGCAACACGCAAAAAAACACAACTGCGATTTCAGCAAATTATAGGCAGAGTTGTACGCAAGAGACTTAATGATGTTTTGCCATCAATTGTCTTTATTCCTGCTACACCTAGATTTCTGGAATTAGCTAATGAGATTGAGTCTGCGATACTTCATGTTGCAGAAGAGATTGAAAAAGAGTCAAATCAAGACCGCAAAGAGCGAGGGGAAGATGAATTTCCCCCTGAAGATGATGGAGATCTTGTCTTAGCTATATCGGAAGCCGTGCGCACCGGAGCTATCACTAGAGGTGATTCTTATCACGAAAATGAATTGCGCATGGCAGAAGACCAATGTTTAGAGTGTGGCATACCAACAATATATGCTCCTGGCATTGCTAAAATGCTACGCACACAGGCAGGATCAATCAAACCCAATACGCAGCAACCGCAAACTCCATATGAGGAAACATCACGACAAGAACAATGGACAATGCTACGAGGTCTTCTCGACTCGCAAATTAAAACCGTGGGAGGAATAATAGCAAAGCGGGATAGCATCGATATTGGCTTGGCAATACAGAATGTAAATCTTCACGTTAAGAAGAGATTCAATAAAGAACGCAAGGATATGACCATAGAGGAACTTAATTCAGCTCTTGCGCATGTAAGGACATTGCGTGAGGCGATGCTTAAGAAAGATCAGTAACCAATGAATCCTAAAGAACGAGCACGGCTTGTAGACGCGCTAGGCTCAGCTATTGCGGATGGAGGACAATCTCTTGGGCAAGTGCCACAAATTTTACGCAAGCTATTAGAAGAGGATGCTTGGAAAGATTTTGAAACCCAGATGGGGAAGCACATTACCTATACACGCTTTGAGGACTTCGTAACAACGCCGCCTTTAGCAGGGCTAGGAACAACTGTGGACTTGATCAAGGACATTGTGAGCAAGGACATAGAGGCACAGAAGCTACTTGCTAAAGCTTTGAGGCATCCAAGGGGAACAAATCGATTTACCATAGATAGCACCGTTGGTGCTATCTATCAAAAAAAAGATAATGATGAGCCAAACCAACTTGCCCTCCCAGAGGAAAAGCAAGAGAAAAAGCAAGAGCGATACGGTCAGCGAATTCTGCGATTGGAGAAAAAGGCACCTGAATTGTATGCCCAAGTTTTAGCCGGTGAAAAGACAGTGTATGCAGCCGCAATAGAAGCAGAGATTGACCATCCTACTATGACAGTGACCCTTGATAGCCCAAAGTCAGCGGCGTCTTTGATAGCCAAAGCATCACCGGTTTTTATTGAAGAGTTAAAGAGACTCCTTAATGACATAAAAGAGGCACTATGAACAACATCACAACAAAGCAAAAGCAACACACGCAGCGTATCAACCTCGCCCTCATGGAAGTGTCATCGTCCTATTCAAAGCTTCTCACAGCTCTACATCACCTGCACAACGCAGTCAGAGCCGACGTAGAGGATGCAATGTTAGTAGAGCAAACAATGGATGCATTGAATGCAATACCTGACATGAGGCAAGCATTGAAAACAAAGTATCCTACAGAGAAAGTGACATTTAAATGAAGAGAACAGCGAAAACGACATTGAATTACCGTAAGGCATGTGACCCATTCGCAATAGATGAAAGTTGTAGTTTTGTAGAGGGTTGCAGTAGTAAATACCTTACCCTTGAGGCGATTCTTAAGGATTTACAGTTACGCATCGAAAAAGCTGCAATGAGCAATCATGGATTTACGGTGATAATTCGTGAAGTTTTTGACAATGCATTCGATAATGAATGAGAGCGAAACATGAGTATTTGTGTAATATGTGGCGCAAACTTCCAGGCGCGTCATTCATACGGTTTATGCGCCTTATGCTTCTCAAAAGATCGTTGTCGAGAGTGGGATAGGCTCATCGCAGCGACAAAACAAGCAGAGAAAGCAAAACTGCCAATCGGTTTGCTTTTAGTGCCTTGGCTATCGATAATTTCAGACTTTAATGGGCTTTGCAGCTTTTGTGAACAATACACATATAGCGTCATTGAGATGATAGATCCTGTCAAAGGGCTTGTTTACGATAACGTAGCGCCAATTTGCCGAGCGTGCCACGTGCATCGCAAATACGGCTTTAACACTGCTGAGCAACGTGTCAAAGATATCCTTGCCAGCGATAGACCGGTAAAGACGATGGAAGAAATCGAAGCATTAGAGCTTGTTAATATTGATTAGCAACGAAAACAATATTTACCATAGAAAGACGAAGAAAACCATGGAAGACACAACGGCAATAAAGACCACAAAGGACCCTAAAAGGGTAACAGAGTTATACAATGACACGATATCAGCGCAAAGCAAAACAATTGCCGCTCTTGAGGCACATATTGATCTTTTAAGAGAAAATATTGCTCTTAAAGAAAAAATATCAAAGATAAGCATTGAGACATCACAGAAAGACGATGGCCGTTAAAGACTATCACTGGAAGGTGCGTTTTGAAAACACACCTTCTTGGAACAAGGATAGAGCAATGATCACAACGCTATCAGAGAAAAGGCAACAATTGCATTGTATTCTCAAAGAATACGAAGCCACTTGTCGAGAGGTAATAAGCTACAAAGCGTTATTAGAGTGGGAACGATGTTATCCAGAGTTTGCAGTGCATCTTGCTGCTTTGCATTGCAGGCTGTGCATCGAGAAATTACGGAGAATGCGATGTGGGTAAAAAGGGATAGCTGATTTAGCTACCCCTAATCGTCTAGCTTGTATAGAGCTAGCTCACACCGTCTTTCAGGTGACTTGCCGTCTATCTCCAGGGCTGAGATTGCCATAGTAGACAGATAGTCCCTGTAGCGCTCTCAGGCGGTTGTACACCTATCACCTATCGGAGCTTCCCGTCAGCACTGACGTTTTTCGAGGCATCGACTTACAGTGTATAATATTGATTACTACCAAAGCAAGACTAATCAATATATTGTGAGGTCAAGACAATGAGATGCTATGGTTTCCCTGAAAAAGACGCATGGATCTATTCTCCAAAGAGCGAAGGAATGCAATATCGTACACCAGCGAGGCGATGGTGGAAACGATATTTGCACAAAAGTGCACGTCAGGCTGCAAAGAAGGAATTAAGGTATTATGGATGATCAACAAAAAGACACAGACAGCATCGTGATCAACGATATCACTGGAGCGCCGCAATTTGAGCTTTGCGGCATAAGGTCTTACATCGAAAAATGCAATAGAAACAATAAACCTGAGAAGATCAAAGCTCTCGAAGACGAGCTACAAAGTGTAATAGATAACCATACTTTTGCTGATGCATATGATGTGCTCGCCGATTTCTTGGAGGATGACACTGAGGGCGACATTAATGATAAAGGCGATGTACAAACGGTGTATCTAGGAAAGGCGACAATAAACAATAATGATAAAGTTTAGCCAAAGAAAGCAATGTCTCATCGACAATAAACGCAACATCACATATAACAAGAAATTGATTACAAAGTTAGTCATTGATATATCAAAGCTTTCCAATGCTGATATACAGAAATTAAAGGACAACATTAATATCGCTGTTATTAGCGAACAATGGAATATCAACGATATATCCTTTGAAATCGTTGAAGATTAACGAGAAAACGAGGTAGAACGATGAGCGATATTAAAGACGATGCAGGGTGGGAACGCATTCTAAGGCAAGTACTAGCACAAAGACGCAAAGATGTTCCTGATTACAAAGGGTTTGCTCCGAGTCATTTGCTAGTTGGAGCATACTATGGATCAGAAGGAGTGCCAGAAACCATCACTGCCGACGCTGATCAATCGCTGTCTTTTGAGGATCTTGTCAATGCTTACGACAAGATTAGCAAGCCAACAACGGCTATCGATGTTCCATTGCCATATGATCCTGACGATTTTTCAGTAGTATAGGAGAAGGATAGCATGAAAGATGTTTACGGGAACGACATTCGCAAGGTTACTTTTGATTTGCCTATATTGGTGTACAAAAAATTACAGCGTCTCTCAAAGCCTTTCAACGGCTCTTTGACAGATGCAACGATAGACGCTATAAACAAGGCATATGAAGTAAGCGATACAAAAACGACGGAGGCAAGGGATAGCGATGGCTAAACATCAAAACACATCATTAAGGCATCGCACTATCGATGAGCTTCAAAATCTCATTGATAACGGTATCTTTGAATATTATCAATGTACCATCGAGAAGACGCCGGAAGCATCGTACAGACTTTATTGGCATGGTTTCGGCAGTACAGGTCCTCGCATACTCGATATAGCACCGACGTTGCAAGGTATTATCAATGCCACTAAAGCTCGCAAAATGGACATTAAATATTATCATTGGCAAAAACATGCAGAGGAAGACGATGATTTACATTAGCAAAGCAATAAAGATGCATTGACTTTTAATGTAAACAATGCTATAATAATATACAAAGCACAACAAAGGAAAGATAATATGGACACAGAGCAACTAAAATTTTTCAGTGCATTACAACGTATAGCCGATGCACTTGAAGAGAATAACAAAACAAATAAAGCTGTACTAGAGCTAAGCAGGGCTATTCATGATACAAACAAAGATTGGATAGCGTATAACATTAAAGTCAGAGAAGACGATATAACAATGCAAGAGCAACAACAGGCGTTGGAGGCGAAACAAAACAATGACTCATGATGAAATGCTGCATCTCATTGAAAAAGCAGAGCTAACCATCGTCTATGCCTTCGAACATCAAAGACGATATGGCTTTTCATTGTATGTCAATGGCAGATATCAGAACGATGTTTTAGTCTTTGAGGACAAAGCTGACTTTGCCGCAATGACTGTACAGCAAGTGCAAGATATGATCGATGCAAGCAAAAAGGACATGGCAAGAGCAGCGAAAACAAAGGGTGGATTGTTGAGTGACAGTGAAGAGGCGAAGGAAGCAAAGAAGGCGAAGTTAGCGGTGAATAAGCGAAGGAAGAGCGATGAGAAGACGAAGGTAGCGAAGAAGGGCGATGGTGATGTTGAGAAGGCATTGATGGCGATGAGAAGACGAGGGAATACGTTGGCGAAGACAGTGAGATATCGGTAAAAGAAGAAAGCCTGCTGTCCGATTGTCGGAAGCAGACTTAGGCTACAAAGATGCGAGGCAGCGAACTCGAGGCAATCGAAGTCGCTCAACAGCATCTCTATTTGC
>Ga0073909_10000627_pt1 | contig 11276 bp, 10 predicted proteins | sample Coa_R1_6_FD_66439 | JGI IMG/M metagenome (GOLD analysis project Ga0073909, IMG submission 66439) | Surface soil microbial communities from Centralia Pennsylvania, which are recovering from an underground coalmine fire. - Coalmine... | ecosystem: Environmental > Terrestrial > Soil > Unclassified... | reverse complement strand
GCGAAGCCATCCTCGCGAGGGCCTGCGACTTCGTGATGCCCGACCTGGAGAGAATCGGAGGGGTAAGCGGCTGGCAGCGTGCGGTGGCGCTCGCCGCAAGCAGCAAGGTGCCTATGTCCTCGCACCTCTTCCCGGAGACGAGCGCGCACCTGCTCGCGGTCACGCCGACCTGCCACTACCTCGAGTACGTGGACTGGGCCAACGCGATCCTCGCGGAGCCGATGAAAATCGTGAATGGCGAAGCGGTGATCCCGGATCGCCCGGGGACGGGCGTGGCTTGGGACGAAAAAGCAGTGAATCGCTACCTGATGGCCTGAGGGCCGATCAGTCCGGACTCAGGCGGGGGAGACCTCGGTTCCGGGCTCGATGCGCGCCGCGCGCCGGCGCTCGTGCTCCTGGAGATAGCGCTTGCGCACCCGAATCGAGCGCGGCGTGATCTCGATCAGCTCGTCGTCCTCGATGAACTCCACTGCCAGCTCGAGCGTCAGCTTGATCGGCGGCGTCAGCAGGATCGCCTCGTCCTTGCCGGCCGCGCGGATGTTGGTGAGATGCTTCTCGCGGATCGGATTGACCACGAGGTCGTTGTCGCGGCTGTGCAGGCCGACCACCATGCCTTCATAGAGGCGCTCGCCCGGGCTGACCAGCATGCGCCCGCGCTCCTGCAGCTTCCACAGCGCGTAGGCGACGGCCTCGCCCTGCTCGGCCGAGATAAGCACGCCGTTGCGCCGCGAGGGAATCTCGGGCCTCATTGGGGCGTACTCGTCGAACACGTGGCTCATGAGCCCGTTGCCGCGCGTGATATTGAGGAATTCCGACTGGAAGCCGATCAATGCGCGCGCCGGAATCCGGTAATCGAGCCGCACCCGGCCGCGGCCGTCGGGCATCATGTCGAGCAGATCGGCGCGGCGGGCGCCGAGCGCCTCCATCACCGCGCCTTGATGCGGCTCCTCGACGTCCACGGTGAGGATCTCGAAGGGTTCCTGTTTCACGCCGGCGACCTCCTTGGTCACCACGCGAGGGCGAGACACCGCCAGCTCGTAGCCTTCGCGGCGCATGTTCTCCAGCAGGATCGTCAGGTGCAGCTCGCCGCGCCCGGAAACGCGGAACACGTCGGCGTCCGCGGTCTCTTCGACGCGGAGCGCCACATTGCCTTGCACCTCGCGGAACAGGCGCTCGCGGATCTGCCGGCTGGTGACGAAGCGCCCTTCCTGCCCGGCGAGCGGCGAGGTGTTGACCTGGAAATTCATGGTGAGCGTGGGCTCGTCCACGCGGAGCATCGGCAGCGCCTCGGGGGCGAGCGGGTCGGCGAAGGTGACGCCGATCGCGGTCTCCTCCACGCCGGTCACGAGCACGATATCGCCCGCGGCCGCCTCCTCCATCGGGATGCGCTCCAGGCCCTGAAAGCCCATCACCTGGCCGACCTTGGCCTTGGCGGCCTCGAGTCCCTCGTGCAGCACGAGGATTTCCTGCGCGGGCTTGATCCTGCCGCGCGCGATGCGGCCGATGCCGATCCGCCCGACATAGCTCGAGTAGTCGATGTTGCTGATCTGCAGCTGCAGCGGACCGTCCGGGTCGCCTTTGGGCGCCGGCACGCGGTCGAGGATCGTCTGGAACAGCGCCCGCATGTCGGTTCCGGGCTTCTTCAGGTCGAGCGTCGCGGTGCCGAGCAGCGCCGAAGCGTAGACCACCGGAAAGTCGAGCTGGTGCTCCGAAGCGCCGAGCTTGTCCATCATGTCGAAGGTGGCGTTCACCACCCAGTCGGGTCGCGCGCCGGGACGGTCGATCTTGTTCACCACCAGCACCGGGTTCAGGCCGAGGGCGAGCGCCTTGCGCGTGACGAAGCGCGTCTGGGGCATCGGACCCTCGACCGCGTCGACGAGCAGCAGGACCCCGTCGACCATCGACAGGGACCGCTCGACCTCACCGCCGAAATCGGCGTGTCCGGGCGTGTCGACGATGTTGATGTGCACGCCCTCGTAGTCGATCGCCGTGTTCTTCGCGAGGATGGTGATGCCGCGCTCGCGCTCCAGGTCGTTGGAGTCCATGACGCGCTCGACGAGGTGCTGATGCGCGGCGAAGGTGCCCGACTGCCTCAGCAGCTTGTCGACCAGCGTGGTCTTGCCGTGATCGACGTGAGCGATGATCGCGAGATTGCGGATCGGGCGGGACATTGGACGAAGTTGCGAGAAAGGTCGCGCATTGTACTAGCTCGACAGCGCCCGGTCGAGCGCGGCGATCAGCGGTCCGAGCTTCGGCGGATTCGCCTCGAGGCCGACATCCACGCTATACCCCTTCAGCGCCGCGCTGCACACCGGGCCGATCGAGGCGACGAGCGTGCGGTTCAGGTTCGCCGCGAGCGAGCCCCGCTTCCAGAGTGTTTCGGCGAACGCGAACAGGTTGTGCGCCTGGGAGGCGCTGGTGAACACCACGGCGTCGACGCCACCGCGGCCGAGCGCCGCGATCAGCGCTTCGAGCGGCCGGGTGTCCTCGGGCAGCGCCCAGCGGTAGGTCGGTATCTCGACGATATCCGCGCCCTTCGCCCGCAAAGCTTTCTCGAGCTCGACGTTCGTCTCGCCGTAGCGCTGCACCAGGACGCGCTCGCCCTTCAACGGCAGATCCCCCAGCGACTCGAGCACTTGGGTGGTGGTATAGGGCTCGGCGGCGCTGCGGTCGATCCGCACCTTGCGCGAGCGCAGGACACCGGAGGGCTTGGGGCCGCGGGCGACCACGACAGACCTGGAGAGCAGCGCGAGAAGCCGGGCCGAGTTGCCGAGGGCGTCCGTCGCCTCGAACAGGGCCCGGGTACCGACGCCGGTCTGGAAGATCGCCGCCCGGGGCGGGCGCGGCTCCAGCTCGTCGACGAGCCGCGCGATCTCCTGGTGGTCGACCTCGGGAACTTCCGCGAGCGCGGGAGCGGACATCGGCCGCCCTCCGCGCTTCTCGACGAGGTCGGCGAGCTCGCGGCCCAGCCGGCTCTCGAGTATCGCGATCGACTTGCCCTTCAGTAGTAGCGCACCAGCATGAAGACGGCGCACAGCATCGCCGCAGCCGAGGTACAGGCGAGGAGCCAGCCAGCCGGGACGGGATGGGCCTCGACGAGCACGTCGAGGTTCATATGCATGTCGTCCCAGTTCCGGACGACGCGCCGCGACGACACCCATTTGTTGGTGAATCTCTCCAGGGTGACTTCCGCGTTCGGATAGAAGAGCAGCATCGCGCCGACGACGACGCCGGCAAGGCTGCCGACGACCAGAAACCATCTGGCGCAGTCGATGAGGACTGCGACGAAGGCAGCCGCACGCTTTTCGGCGACGATCTTGCTGACCGCCACGACGTCCACGGCAGCCACCAGGCCAAACGCAGCGATCAGGCCTCCGAGGACGAAGCCTCCGGCGAGCCACCGCTGGTATTGGTGCGCAAAAGCGTCGGTCCCGTGCGGGATTTCGACCGCCTTGAGCGCGTGGCGGGTCGAAAACCACCGGTTGAGGCCGTGGAACAATTGCGAGGTCTTCTGGCTGGAAAGGATCAGGCCGACGCCTACGCCCAGGCCGGAGACCGCTACCACCAGGAAAACCACGATCATGACCTGAACCAGCATGTGCCACATCAAGTTGCTGTACGCACTCATGTGTCCTCCGATTCCGTGCGAGGCGGCCGCGATTGCACCGCTTCCCGAGCGAATTTCCCCGCGTCACTCGTCAAAGTAGCGAGCTTGCCGGACGCCGTCAACTCCGGCGGGCAGATTCCCAGGGATCGTTCCGGAACGTTGCGGGCGTTTCCGGAACACCGGCGCGGGCTAGGTGCGCTGCCAGGATGCCCGGCGGAAGCGCTTGCGGCGGGCCGGAGTGGCTTCCTTTTTCTCCGCGAATTCGTGCACGCGTGCGGTCATCGTGAGCCGGATGTCCTCGGGAAGTCCCTGCGACGCGGCATCGAAGCGCGCGAGGACCGGATCGGTCCCGGCGGAGCCACCCAGCACTTCCCCCGCGCCCGACTTTCCGTTGTCGGACCCGTCAAGAAAGAACCCGCCGCGCTTCTGCCACACCAGCGCGCGTTCGCTCGAGTCGATGCCGTAGCAAAGCTGGAATTCCACCAGCTCGCCGCCGTCGCTCTGCCACACGAACAGATCGAAATAGTCGTCGTGGAACCAGCGCCGGTGAACGCCAGGTTCTTCGGTGACACCGAGGATTTCGTGCATCATGGGTCCCGTATCGATCTCATAGAGGTTGTTGCTTAGACACGTCCAGCCGGAGACGGTTTCATGCGGGAATGGAGGGTCGGCATCGCCCGCGCCTGGGCATACAATGCGAAAAGCCCGATGATTTTACGCCCCCTCCCGACCTCCCTGCTTGCGTCGCTGATCCTCGGCGCCGCGATGATCTCCGGCCCGGTTCCCGCGCAACCGTTTCCCTCGCGCGCGGTGAAGCTCGTCGTGCCCACCTCGCCGGGCGGCGCGACCGACGCATTCGCCCGCGCTCTTGCGGTCCCGCTTTCCGCGGCGTGGGGACAGGCCGTGGTGGTCGAGAACCGCGCCGGAGCAAACCAGATCCTGGGCGCCGATTTCGTGTCAAAGTCCGCGCCCGACGGATATACGCTGCTGGTCTCGGACGCCTCGTCGTTCGTGATCAACCCGCACCTTTACCCGAAGCTGCCCTACCACGGCGTGAACGGCTTCACTCCGATCACCGTACTCGTGCGCTTTCCCTGGGTGATCGCGGTGAACGCGTCGGTCCCTGTGAATACTTTTCCGGAGCTGGTCGCGCTGGCGAAGGCCGGCCCGGGAAAGCTGTCCTACGGGTCGTTCGGGCTCGGCTCCTCGGCACACATCAGCGTCGACTACCTGAAGAATCTGCTGGGCATCGACATCGTTCACGTGCCCTACAAGGGCGCCGGACCGGCGGTAACCGACCTGCTCGCGGGCCGCATCCAGATGATGATGGTGACCCCGCTCCTGGTCGAGCCCCACGCGCGCGCCGGGAAGCTCCGGCTCGTCGCCGCGGCGACCGCGCAGCGCATTCCAGCACTGCCCGAGCTGCCCACGGTCGCCGAGTCGGGCGTTCCCGGGTACGAGGCCGGGACCTGGTTCGCGCTCGTGGGCCCGGCGGGGATGCCCCGCGAGGTCGTCGCGAAGACCTACGCCGACACGGCGGCGATCCTGGCCGACGCGGAGTTCCGCGAGAAATACGTGACGCGCCAGTGGTTCGAGGCGGTCGGAAACACGCCGGAGCAGTTCGCCGAATACCTCAAGACGGAATATGCGCGCTGGGGCCGCCTCATCCAGCTCGCGCGCGTGAGCGTCGAATAGCCTCAGTCTAGCCTGAGGCGCCCCACACCTCGCGCGCAACCTGCACGACGAGCTCCAGCTTTCTCCACTGTGCGTCCTCGGTCAGCAGATTGCCGTGATGGGTGCTTGCGAAGCCGCACTGCGGGCTGAGGCAGAGATTTTCGAGCGGAACGTACCTGCTTGCCGCGTCGATCCGGCGCTTCAGCTCGTCCTTCTTTTCCAGGATCGGCGTCTTCGTCGACACCAGTCCCAGCGCGACCTTCTTTCCCTTCGGCACCAGTGAAAGCGGCTCGAAGCTGCCCGCACGCTCGCTGTCGTACTCGAGGAAGTAGCCGTCGACTCCGGTCTCGTGGAACACGGCGCGTGCCACCGGCTCGTAGCCGCCCTCGGCAAGCCAGGTGCTCTTCCAGTTGCCGCGGCAGGTGTGCATGACGATCGTCATCCCCGGGGGGCGGTCGGCGATGGCGGCGTTGACCGCCTTGGCGTACATGTGCGGCAGCGCTTCCGGATCGTCGCCCCGGATGCGGCAGCTTTCGCGGAACTTGTCGTCGCACAGAAAGGAGAAGCTGGTGTCATCGATCTGCAGATAGGTGCAGCCCGCTGCGGCGAGGTCGCGGATCTCCTCGCGATACACCTTGCCGACGTCCGCCCATAGGGTATCCAGGTCCGGGTACGCCTCGCGGCTGATCGCCGCGCGCCCGCCACGATGGTAGAGGATCGACGGCGAGGGCATGGTGAACTTGGGCGTCGCGCGCGCGACCGATCTCAAATACCTGAAATGATCGAGCATCATCGGCCGCGCGCGGCGGACCTTGCGGCGCACCTGCGGCGTGTAGCGGGGATCGTCGGACCCGGCGAACTTGTACGATCCAGCGTCGAGCTCGATCTCGACGCCGTCGATCTTCCCCAGGAAATCGTGGTTCCACCAGCCGCGGCGGTACTCGCCGTCGGTGATGCTCTGCAGGCCGAGCGACTCCTGCCGCGCGACCGCCGCGCTGATGCAGCGGTCCTCGATCTCGCGCAGCGCGTCCGCGCCCATCTCGCCGCGCTCGACCCTGGCGCGCGCTTCCTTGATCTCCGCCGGCCGCAGGAGACTCCCGACCTGGTCGGCCCGGAAAGGCGGCCCTGCGCTCGCGGCCATCGTCCTCAACCCGGATTGACCGCGAGGGTGCCCCAGTTGACCATGAAGCCCTCGGAGCGCTCGAGGAAGCTCGTGAGAACCGCGAGCATGCGCTCGGGCTGGTCGACCTCGATCGCGTGCGCCGCGTCCCAGACGTACACCAGATACGCGCGCGGCAGGCGGCTCTTCAGGAGCTGCACGCTCTCCTTGGGGATCATCCGGTCGCCGGTGCCATGCAGGATCAGCGTGAGCTTGTCGATCGACGGGAGGCGCGCGAGCAGTTCCTCGTCGGTATCCGCGGCGAAACCGTAGTGCGGAAGCATCCTGCGGTTGCCGGCTTCCTGCTCCGCCGTCTTCGTCTCCGGCGGCAGCTTCTCGGGGTGCAGGAAAAGCACCTTCTTCAGCGCTTCGGGGTCGGCGGGCCGCTCGCCCTTGCCCTTCGGACGGAATCCCGCCGGGCATTCGAGCACCAGATGGTCGACGAGCGGCGGACGCTCGGCGGCGAGCCAGGTCGCCAGATAGCCGCCGAAGGAGCAGCCGATGACGTCGCAGGTACCGCCGACCACTTTCTCGATGAATTCGCCGGTGAGCGCGGCCAAGCCTTTCATCGACTTCACCTGAGCGTGCGCGGGCGTGCCGTCGAACCCCGGCATGATCGGCACGTGCAGCTTGAAGGATCTGGCGAGCTCGTCCAGCACCTTCGTCCAGCGCACGCCGCCCGCCGGGTGCAAATAGACGAGCGGCCGTCCCTCGCCAGCCGCGAAGTAGCTGAGCTCACCCGAGGAGAGCGAAACCTTGCGCGCTTGGGGCTGCATCGCGGGAGTCCTAGAGGTCTCGAACGTGCGGCAGCACGCGGTCGCGGAACAGCTCCATGCCGCGCCGGATGACTTCGTCGGGCAGCGTGCCGACCTTGACCGTGAAATTGAACACGCCGTGGCCGAGCTCGGAATGGATGCGCCTGATCTGCGAAACCACCGTCTCGGGGCTGCCGCAGAGCACCGTGCCGCGCTCGATCGCCTCCTCGAGCGTCAGCGTCTTGCGCTTGTCGAGGCGGCTCTTCCAGCGATCGCGGCTTTCGTCGGTCTCGAAATAGCGGGTTTTCTGCAGCACGATGCGCTGCGAGGCCTGCAGGCCGCCCATCAGCACCTCGTCGAAATACTTCAGGCCCTGCGCGAGCTGGCGCCGCGCCTCCTCGTCGGTCTCGGCGATGCAGGTGTGCATGCCGACGAGGATGTTCTCCGCGGTCGGCTCCCAGCCGTTCGCCTTCGCCGTCTCCTTGTAGACGCGGATGCATTCCCTGCCGCTCGGCAGATCGGCGAGCAGCACCATGCCCATGGTCGCGCGCATCTCGGCCGCGAATTTCGCCGAATCGGCGTTGCTCGCCGAGATCACCAGCGGCGGATGCGGCTTCTGCATCGGCTTGGGCCAGATCGACACCTGGCGGTACTGGAAGTGCTTCCCCTCCCAGCCGAAGGGCTCGGGCTCGGTCCACGCCTTGATGATGAGCTGCACCGCCTCGCGCTGGCGTTCCCACGATTCGCCCGGCGGAATGTTGTACGCCAGGTATTCGTGCGGAATGCCGCGCATCAGGCCCGCGACCAGGCGTCCGCCGCTCATGCAATCGAGCATCGCGTACTCCTCGGCGATGCGCAGTGGATTGTTGAGCGGCACGAGGTTGCCGATCATCGCGATCTTCACGCGTTTCGTGGGATAGGCGAGCGCGCCGCCGATGAGATTCGGGTTGGCCATCATTCCGTAGGGACTGAAGTGGTGCTCGTTGCAGCCCACCCAGTCGAAACCGCAGGACTCCGCGTGGATCATGCTCTCGACGTAGGTACGGTAGAGCGCGCTCGCCTTCGCAGGGTCGAAATAACGGTTGGGAAACGGCCAATCGTGCGATTGCAGGTCCAGATGCGTATAAGGCATCAGGTGGAAGAAGGAGAATTTCAATCCGGTTGCCTTTTGTCTTTGAGCGAGAGAATACAATAGAAGAACATGAGACGGACAGTTCTGCTGGCGTGCGCGTGCCTGGGCGCCGCCCCCGCGCTGGGGCAACAGTACCCCTCGAAGGTGGTGAAGCTCGTCGCGCCCTACTCGGCCGGCGCGGGCCCGGCCATATTCATGCGGGTGATGGGCGATCGGCTGGCAAAGGTCTGGGGCCAGCAGGTGATCGTCGACTCGCGACCGGGTGCGAGCGGCTTCATCGCGATCGAGGCGGTAAAGAACGCTGCGCCCGACGGCCATGAGCTGCTGGTCGTGAGCAACGCGCACGTTGCCATCAATCCCGCGCTCTACAAGAAGCTGCCGTACGACCCGCAGCGGGACTTCGTTCCGGTGGGCATGATTTATCACACGCCGTTTTTCGTGACGGTGCGAAGCGAGGGGCCCTACCCGACCGTGCCCGCGCTCATCGCGGCGGCGAAGGCGAATCCGGGCCGGATCACCTACGGCGCGTCCTACGTCGGGAGCCCCTCCCACCTGGGGGCCGCCGATTTGGCGTACCGCTCGGGCACGCGCATGATCCTCGTTCCCCACAAGGACCAATCGCAGATGTACGTCTCGATCGCCAACGGGGAGCTCGACTGGGCGCTGTCGACGCTCGCCTCGGCGCTCCCGCTGATGAAGGCAGGCCGGATCAAGCTGATCGCGATCGCTTCCGCGCAGCGCTCCAAGTCGGCGCCCGAAGTGCCGACCGTGCGCGAGGCCGGCGGGCCGGACCTCGTGGTGGACTCGTGGCTCGCGCTGCTCGCGCCGCGCGGAACGCCGGGCGCCGTCGTGCGCAAGATCAACGCCGACGTGAACGCGGAGCTGGCGGCGCCCGAGGTGCTCGAGCGAATGAACGCTTTCGGGTTCGAGCCTTCGCCGGGAACGCCCGAGCAGCTCGCCGAGGCGATCCGTGCAGACGCGAGAACCTACGGAGAACTGGTGCGCCTCACCGGCGCGACCGCGGACTGACTAGGGTCGTCCGCGAGGCCCTTCCTCGCCGCGCGAGGCGAGAAGGTCCTGATAGCGGTGCTCGAGCTCGCGAGCCTGCGCTTCGCTCTTCATGCGCTTGGTGACGTCGTTGATCACGCCCAGGCGGGCCGGCTTGCCGTCGAATTCGAGATTGAAAGACACAATCTCGACGTCGATCTCCTCCCCGTTCTTCTTGCGGTGCCGCGCCACGCGCTGCATGTACGAGCGGCTCTCGTCCTGGAAATCGCTGATCAGCTTGGCGAGCTCCTCCGGGTGGCGAAGCTGATCGGCCGTCATCGAGAGGAATTCCTCGCGCGAGTAGCCGTAGTGTTCCTGCGCAGCCTGGTTGACGGCGAGAAAACGAAGGGACCTGTTCTCCACCACCCACATCGGGTGCGGATGAATGTCGAACAGCATCCGGTAGCGCTGCTCGCTGTCCTCCAGGGCCTTCTGCGCCTTCGCCGTGTCGGTAATGTCCTTGCCGATCCCGTGATATCCCTTGAACCTCCCCTGGACGTCGAAAATCGGCTCCCCGGTAACGCTCAGGTAGCGGAGCTCACCGTTCACGTCGGTGCCCGTGTAGACGAAATCGGTGAACGGCTCGTGACGCTCGAGCTTTTCACGGTGCTGCTGCCACACCCTTTCGGGGAGCGGCGACGGAGCCGGGAGCTCCCAGCGTGCCTTGCCGAGGAAGAACTCCTGGCCGACGCCTCGTTTTTCCACGCCGGCCAGCTCGACGAACCGGAAATTCTCGTCCTGTACCCAGTACCAATCCGAGCTCATCTCGACCATGCGGCGGAAGCGCGATTCGCTCGCCTTGAGCGCCTCCTCGATGAGCTTGAGCTGGGTGATGTCGTGAAAGAGCGCGACGGAACACTGCGGCGAGCCCGAGCGGTCCCTGACCAGCGTTCCCGTTATGCGCACCCAGACGGTCGAGCCTTCCCTGCGCAGATAGCGCTTCTCGTAGACGCGCGACTGCGAGGTCGTCAGGAGTTCGTGCTGGAAATCCTGGGAGGCCTGCCGATCCTCGGGGTGGGTGATCTCCTGAAACGTCTTTTGCAGCAGCTCCGGCTCGTCGTAGCCGAGCAGGTGGCACAGCGCCTCGTTCACGCGCAGGAAACGCCCGTCGAGCGACCCGACCGCGATACCGACCGCGGTCTGCCCGAAAAGCGATCGAAACAGGGTGTCGCCCTCCGGAATGACGACCCCGTCCTGCCGACCCGGCCCTTTCATGAACTCTTCAGTCTCCCCTGGAAGGCGCGTTTTCTCCGGCTACGCGCGGCTCCGTGCAAGGGACGCAGTCTGGCACCTGCCCCCTGCCCAAGGTATGAAATATGTTACGAAACAACGCCCGACGCAAACGAAACCCCGGTATACCTTCCACCAGAGCCAAATCCGGGCATTCAGGTCCAGGGCTAGACACCCGCGTTCCCCAGCGCCTCGTTCAGGACGCGCGCGAGCCGCACCCCCGCCTTCCTGATCTGGAGATCGATCACCGGGGCGGCTCCGGCGTAGTAGGCATCGCCGATTTCAACCCCACCCGCGACCCTGTCGCCGCAGGAAGCCAGGCGAAGCGGCGCGTAGACCCGGTCGCGCGCGAGCACATGGCTTTCCGCGATCCAGTCGGGGATGGAGCCCTGCTCCCAGGCTCGGCGGTCGCTTTCGGCGATCGGTGCGGAGACGAAGGCGCCCTCGCCCCCGCGGTCAGCGACCAGCCGGCTCAACAGGTGCACGTCCCAGACGGCGTGCAGGTTGAGCGTGCCGTAAGGCGGGTTGTCTCGCGCCCCGAAAAAAGACACCTGGACCAAGTTGCCGCCGCGATCCCCGCGGTTGGCGGCGTGCAGCGGCTGATGAATATCACCTACCAGGTGAACGATCCATTTGAGGGCCTCGCTCCTTGCCCTGGATCTGGCGAGAGGG
>Ga0073909_10000626_pt1 | contig 11286 bp, 6 predicted proteins | sample Coa_R1_6_FD_66439 | JGI IMG/M metagenome (GOLD analysis project Ga0073909, IMG submission 66439) | Surface soil microbial communities from Centralia Pennsylvania, which are recovering from an underground coalmine fire. - Coalmine... | ecosystem: Environmental > Terrestrial > Soil > Unclassified ... | reverse complement strand
CCTGGCGGCGCTGGCCCTGTTCATCTGGGGCGGCGACGTGCTGCGCGACTTCTCCTTCGCCATGCTGGTGGGAGTGGTGTTCGGCACGTACTCGTCCGTTTATGTGGCGAGCGCCATGGCTCTCGATATCTGGATCGCGATCGACCGTCGCAAGGGCGTGTCGGCCGAGTGAGGAAGCGGGTCATGAGCAAGTTGCGCCTGGGTCTTCTCGTCACGACGGCCATGGCCGTCATCGCCGCCATTGCGGGCGGATGCTCCAAGTCCACGCCGACCGCACCCGGCCAAGGCACCCCCACGGACAACCGCCTGCTGATGTTCGGCTTCCAGGACCAGGAGATCCCGTCCTTCTACCTCGCGGACCCGAAGACCCCTGCGGATTTTAGTGACGACGTCCTCATCGCGGTCGGGCTCGTGAGCTTCGGCGACACCAACTCCTCGGTGCTCGAGATCGTCGACGGAACCCAGTCGAATGCGTTCCGGCCCTACAGTCGCCAGGCGGGCGAGGAGTTCCGACCCGCGACCGACTTCGACTTCACGCCCTTCGACAAGCAGATCGATCGCGGCGTGGATATCGCGTGGATCGTGCATCCCGCAGGCGAGAAGAATCACTCGGAGTACATGGCCACCGGCGTGTTGAACGGCACCATCACCACGAGCTCGCCGTACACGAACACGGTCGTGCCCTGGGGCCCGACGGAACGTGGCCTGGTGCTGAACTTCGACCGCATCCAGGCGGACTCCGTGCTGACGCTCTCCTTCGAGCCGGATCCGCGCGCGCTGTTCTACGTGGTCGAGCTGAGCCTGTTCGACGCCGTCAACCGGCGCGACTACCTGCATCTGGGCTCCGTGCCCCTGCCCATCGCCTACCCACACAACCTCAGCTACTGGTTCGACGTGCCCCCCGGGTACGAGTCCAGCATCCGGATCCCGCTGTACACGGTGCCCTTCAGCAAGGTCTTCCCGCGCAGCATCGTCGCCCGCGTCAGCGCCATCGATGCGTCGGGCAAAGTGGTCTCGCGCTCTCCTTCGGATTACGTCTTCAGCGCCCAGGGAAGCGATGCCACGCACAACTTCTACGTGCTGGACCCGTGTGGCGGCTTCATCATGACCGCGAATCCCTATCCCAAGGGGTACGGGCTCACCGCAGGGACCACCGCTGGGGTCAGCGCGGACGCCGCTTCGGCGCCCCCCTTCGTCACCAACGAAGAGGTGAGTCGAATGGTCGCGGGCCATGCTGGAATGGCGACGAGGGAGCGCGTCGTGATGCCCCGGTTCCCGGACCAGGTCTCGCCGTCGCTGCCCTCTCTGGAACTGCCGGTGCCCTCGCACAAGTTGCCGCCGGGGATCCTGCCGCCGGCCAAGTAGGCGCCGCCACAAAGCCCGCCCCCCCGCTCGAGACGGCGGGGACGGGCTTCGTGAGACCGGAGACAGCGCTCGTCAGGGCGGGGTCGAGTGTCATTGGCCCCAGGGCGTTGACTGGGCCCATGCGTGGCATCGTCGTCGGGCCCGGCCTCGCCCATTTGTCCCCGGGGGGACATCGGGCCCGCCCCCCTCGTGGTTCAATCCCCGATATGTTCCCGAGCCGGCACTCTCGCGGCCTGAAGCCCCGGCCAGGATCCGCGAGGCACCGCGTGCTCGTGGCAGTACTCGCCGGGATCGCGGTCGTGCAACTCGCACTCAATGGCCCCGGTGCGGGGCCCGCCCGCGCCACCGCCACCCCGCCCGGCGCGCGCGCGTTCGGCATCGCGCGGCTCAAGTACGGCGGCGGCGGCGACTGGTACGGCGACCAGACCTCGCTCCAGAACCTCATCACCGGCCTGCGCGAGCGCACGAACATCCCGGTCGCTGGCGACGACGCGGCGACCGTGGAGCCGGGATCGGCGGCCCTCTACCAGTTCCCGTTCGTGTTCGCGGCCGGCCACGGGAACATCAAGTTCACCGACGCCGAGGCATCGAACTTGCGACGCTGGCTGGTATCGGGCGGCTTCCTCTGGGTGGACGACGACTTCGGCATCTCCCCTTCGTTCCGCCGCGAGATGAAGAAGCTGTTCCCCGACGCCGAGCTGGTCGAGCTGCCGTTCGACCACCCGGTGTTCCACCAGGTCTACGAGTTCCCGGACGGGCTGCCCAAGATCCACGAGCACGACGGCGGCCCCGCGCGGGCCTACGGCATTGTTCGCGATGGAAGGCTATGTGTATTCTTTTCATTCGATTGCGACCTCGGGGATGGCCTCGAGGACGAGGAGGTGCACCACGATCCTCCGGAGAAGCGTGAGGCGGCGTTGAAGATGTCGATCAACATCGTCCAATACGCGCTCACCCACTGACCCACCGGGCCCGCACCACACCCCTCCCATGACCTCACGCCCGCCGACCCCGCTCGAGCCCCAGCTCTCCGCCGCCCACGCGCGCGTGCGCCGGGCGCTGATCGCGCGCCATGCCCTGCGCGCGACCGCGGCCTCGCTGGTGCTGCTCGTGGCCTGCGTCACCGCCGGGCTGGCGCTGCCGCGCGAGCCGTTCACCGCCGGCGTGCGCTTGCTGCTCTTCGTCCTCGGCAGTGCCCTGGCGCTCGTCGTCGCCTCGATCGCGATGTGGCGCGAGACCCCGCGCTGGGACGCCTGGCTCGAGTCGCTGGAGGGGTACTTCCCGGACCTGCGCTCGCTGCTCCGGAACGCGGTCGATCTCGAGCACAGGCCCGCGGGCGCAGCACACACCTCGGGTGACCTCGCGGACGCGGTCCGCGACGAGGCCGCCCGACGGCTCGCCGAAGCGCCGCTGCGCGAGACCGTGCCCGCCCTGCGCGCGCGTGTGCCGCTGCTCGCGGCGGGTGCGGCGACGCTGGCGCTGCTCGCGGCGACGCTGCTCTCGCCGGCGCCGATGCGCGCCGCGTGGGCGACGATGTGGGATCCCGCGAGTGCCGCGCCGCCGCTGACGCTCGTCGTCGATCCCGGGAACGTCACCGTGGTCCCGGGCGCTGCCCTCGCCGTGCGCGCCCGCGTCGAGGGCACGGGGCAGCCGCCGCGGCTCGTCGGCAGCGGGCCTTCACCCCAACCGGTCCTGGAGTCGGTGGAAGGCGGCGGCCACCGCTGGCGCTTCGACCTGCCGCCGGTGACCCGGGCGCGCGACTACGCGGTGCGCGTGGCCACGCTCGCGAGCCCGGTCTACCACATCTCGCTCGAGGGCTCGCCGCGCGCGGTGAGCTTCTCCAGCTCGATCACGTCGCCGGCCTACGCGCGCCTGCCGGTGCAGGCGGTGAGCGGCACGCGCGGCGACCTGTCAGCGCTCGCGGGCTCGCGCGCGGCCGTGGAAGCGACGTTCGACCGCGACCTCGAGTCCCTCTCGGCGTCGGTGAACGACGGCGTGCCCATGACCTGGAGCGCGGTGACGCCGCGACGCTGGCACGGCACGATCGCCCTGAACGGCGACGGCACGTGGCAGCTGCACGCGCGCGCGGCGACCGGAGAGGCGGCGTTTCGTTACCGGCTCTCGGTGATCCCCGATGCGCCGCCCGTGCTCACCGTGGCGACGCCGGGAGGCGACTTGGACCTGCCCGCCGGCCAGCTCGTGCCCTACGACGCCATCATCGAGGACGATCTCGGCGTCTCCGAGCTCAAGCTCGAGTGGCGGAAGGCCGCGTCCGATCCGTGGCGCGAGGAGTCGCTCGCGCGCTTCACCGACGAGCCGCGCGAAGCGCGCGCGGCCGCGCGCTGGGACGCGTCCCCGCTGGCGCTCCTCCCGGGCGAGAGCGGCGTGTTCCGCTTCGTCGCCTACGACAACGCGCGGCCCGGCCCGCGCGGCAAGGCGACCAGCATCGAGTTCCGGCTCCGCTTCCCCACGCTCACGGATCTCTACGCCTCGATCGAGGACCGCCAGGAGAATGTCTCCAAGGCGCTCGAGAAGGCGGCGGAGCAGACGCGCGAGGTGCAGAAGTCGCTCGACAAGCTCCAACGCCAGCCGCTGACCCAGAGCCGGCAGGGGCCGTCGTTCGAGCGCACCGAGGAGATGAAGAAGGCCGCCGAGCGCCAGCAGGCGGTGAGCGAGCAGGTGAACGAGGCCGCGAACGACATGCGCGAGAGCCTCGAGCAGGCGGCCGAGCGCCAGGCGTTCCAGGATCAGCTGCAGAAGAAGCTCAAGGAGATGAGCGAGATCCTGAAGGACATCCAGAGCCAGGAGTTCAAGGATGCCCTGAAGCGCATGCAGGAGGCGCTGCAGAAGATGGACCGGCGCGCCATGGAGGAGACGCTGCCGCAGCTCCAGGAGCAAAATAAAGACATGCTGCAGCAGATCGAGCGCAGCATGGAGCTCCTGAAGCAGCTCCGCGAGGAGGAGCGCCTGGAAGCGCTCGCCCGCCGCGCCGACGACTTGAAGTCGCGGCAGGACGAGCTGAACCAGAAGCACGGCGAGATGGCAGAGGACCAGCAGAAGCGTGACGGCGAGCAAAAGTCCGGCAGCGATCCCAAGTCCGATCCGAGCCCCAAGTCCGGCGACCAGTCGCGCGACGCGCTCTCCCAGCAGCAGAAGCAGGCGGCCGAGGACACCCGGCAGTTGTCGAAAGACGCGCGCGAGGCGTCCAAGTCGACCGACCAGGAAGACGCGAAGCAGCGGCTCGAGGAGGCGGCGCAGGAGATGGAGCAGCAGGCCTCGAAGCAGCAGGAGGAGGCCGGCCGCGAGAGCGAGAGCGGCGACTCGAAGAGCGCCCAGTCCTCGGGGCAGAAGGCGAGCGAGAGCCTGTCCAAGGCGTCGAGCTCGATGCGCTCGAGCGCGCAGCAGCAGCAGCAGGAGCAGGACGCCCGCAACCTCGCCGCGGTGCGGCGCGCCTCGCAGGACCTGGTGGCGCTGTCGCAGGCGGCGCAGCAGAACTCGGAAGGCCGCCAGCAGGCGCCGAACGAGACCGCCGACGCGCAGACCGACCTCGCCGAGGGCGTGGCGCGCGTGGCGGATTCGCTGAGCACGCTGTCGCAGCAGACGCCGTTCATGTCCAACAAGATCGCCACCGCGCTCGGCCGCGCCATGCAGGGGCTGCAGCAGTCGGGTCGCGAGATGGCGCAGGGCGGCCAGGAGCGCGGCCAGCGGAGCGGGAAGAGCGCCTCGGCGTCGCTCAACGAGGCGGTGAAGGAGCTGCGCTCGACCGAGCAGTCCATGTGCAAGCAGCCCGGACAGGGCACGGGCGGCAAGACCGCCACCCAGCGGCTGGGCGAGGTGGGCAAGCAGCAGGCGCAGCTGAACAAGCAGTCGCGTGAGATCGCGCGCAAGATGTCGCAGCAGATGGCGATGACGCAGGGCGACCCGGCGGAGATGCGACGCCTCGCCGACGAGCAGCGCCGGATCCGCGAGCAGCTGGACGAGGTGCGCCGCGACGACGAGGCGAAGAAGAGCCTCCTCGGCCGGCTCGACGAGGCGCAGAAGCAGATGCAGGAGGTCGAGGAGAGCATCCGCCAGGGCGACATCGGCGACGACATCGAGCAGAAGCAGACGCAGATCCTGTCGCGGCTCCTCGATGCCCAGCGCTCGATCCACCGGCGCGACTTCGACCCCGAGCGCGAGGCGCGCCGCGGCGAGGACATCGCGCGCCCCTCACCCACCGCGCTCAACAAGGACCTGTTCCGCGAGAACGACCGGCTGCGCCAGGACCTCTTGAAAGCCGACGCCGACCGCGTGCCGTCGCAGTACCGAACGCTGATCGAGGCCTACCTCCGCGCGTTGAACGGATCGCTGAAGTGATGCGGGCGCGCGCGCGTGCCGCGATGCTGTGGCTCTGTGTCGCGGCCGGGCCCGCGTTCGCCCAGGGCACCCCTCAGCCCGCGTTCCCGCCCGACCTCGCCCAGACGACGTCGCCGCTGCGCGTGCACTCGCAGCGCGCGGTGGAGCCGCTGCCGCCTGCGGTCGCGGTTCGCCTCCAGCGCGCCGTGGACCTGCGCGCGGCCGGGCTCCCCGACCGCGCGCGCGACACGCTGCAGGTGCTCCTGCGCGAGCGGCCGCACCACCCGTCGATCGTGACCGAGTTGGGCCGCACCGAGATCGCGCGACGCGACTGGTCGGCGGTGGAGAAGCTGGGGACCGCCGAGCGCTCCGCGGCGCGCGATTCCTCACTCCTCGGCGAGGAGCTGGCGACCGCGTACGAGCGCCTGGGCAAGGCGCGCGACGCGATCAGGGTGGCGGTCGAGGCGTGGACCGTGAACCCGGTCGATGGGCCGTGGGCCTCGGGCGTGGTGTTCCGCCTCGCCCCCGCAGATGCGCGCACCGCGCTGGCGCTGATGGAGGCGTCTTCGACGCCGCGGCCGTGGCGCACCGACCTGACCATGGGCTACGCGCGGCTCCTCGCCGTGAGCGGCAGGGCGGCCGATGCGGCGCGCGTGCTCGCCGACGCCGAGAAGCGCTCCGGCCGCACCGGACTGCGGGTGATGTTCGCCGACGAATCGCTGCGCACCGGCCGGGCCGCCGACACCACGGCGGCGCTCCACGTGCTGCTGGATCTCACCGCCGACACCGCGCGCCGGCCCGAGGAGCGCATCGCGACGGCGCGGCGGGCGTGGCAGGCCGTGGAATCGTCCGGGCGCGAGAGCGAATGGGCTCCGAAGTTCGCCCAGGCCGTGCGCGACGTGCCCGCCGACCGCTTCGGTCCCGACCTGCTGCTGGCACTCGTCCGCTCGCTCCAGCGCACCGGGCACCCGGCCGAGGCGAGGGCGTTGCTCGCCGCGAACCCGTCGCTCGAGCAGCGCATGCCCGAGCTGTCGCTCGAGCGCGCCATGTCGCTCGCGCGCGAGGGCCCTCCCGCGCGCGCGCTGCCGCTGCTCGACTCGCTCACCAGGATCTGGCCGGCGGCGAGGTTCATGCTCGCCGAGGTGCAGTTCTTCGCCGGCGAGCTCGACTCGGCGCACGCCAACTACGACCGCATCGCCGCGGAGCCCGCGGACGCGAACGCCGCCGACGCGCTCGAGCGCCTCTACCTCCTGGAGGAGGTCCCGAACTCGCCGGTGCGCCCGGTGCTGGGGCAGATCGAGTACGAGCGCTGGCGGGGCGGGAAGGCGAAGGCGCTCGCGCTCGCGGACACGCTGTGGCGGGCGGAGGCGCCGCACGGGGAGTACGCCGCGCGCGCCGGGCTCACGCTCGCCGCGCTCAAGCTCGAGGCCGGCGACGCCAAGGGCGCGCTGGCGCCGCTGCTCGTGATCTGCGACTCGCTCGCCGAAGACCGGCTGGCGCCGCTCGCGCGGCAGCGGGCCGGCGAGGTGTACATGGCGCTCGACGACCCGAAGCGCGCCCTCGACCAGTACGAGGAATGTCTCGCGCGCTATCCGCGGGCGTGGAACTCGGCCGAGGTACGACGCCGGGTGGAACGGCTGAGAAGGGAGCGACTGTGATGAACCGTTGGCGCGCGGCCTGGCTCGCGCTCGCGCTGCTGCTGGCGCCCGTGCTCGCGCAGGCCAAGCTGCTGGTACCCATGGACGACACCCAGGCCAATCACCTCAAGGCCTACGGGCTCACGTTCTGGGTGCTGCAGAAGGGCCTCAAGTGCGAGTGGCTCCTGAACTACAGGGGCGGTTCCTTCCTCCTGCCCGAAGACGCCTCGATCGCGCGCGAGGCGAACATCCGCGGCGTCACCACGAAGCCCATCTCCGGCTCCGACGAGGCGCAGATCCGCGCCACCATCGCCGACGAGAACATGGAATCGGTGATGCTGGAGAAGGCGCCCAAGGTGGCGGTGTACATCCCCGCCAACACGCCGCCGTGGGACGACGCGGTGACGCTGGCGCTCGAGTACGCGCAGATCCCGTATGCCAAGGTGTGGGACGAGGAGGTGCTGCGCGGCGACTTGAAGAACTACGACTGGCTCCACCTCCACCACGAGGATTTCACCGGCCAGCACGGCAAGTTCTGGGCGCAGTACCACCAGTTCCCGTGGTACCAGGAGGAGGAGCGCGTCCAGAAGGCGATGGCGACGAAGCTCGGTTTCGCCAAGGTGTCGCAGCTCAAGGCCGCCGTGGCGGTGACGATCAAGGACTACGTCGCGCGCGGCGGGTTCATGTTCGGCATGTGCTCGGCCACCGACACCTATGACATCGCGCTCGCGGCGCAGGGCATCGACATCTGCGACGTCATCTACGACGGCGACCCGCCGGACTACACCGCGCAGGGCAAGCTCGACTTCTCGCGCACGATGGCGTTCAAGAACTTCAAGCTCGAGATGGACCCGATCCTCTACAAGTTCTCGGACATCGACGTCACCCAGGAGGCGGCGCAGCGCGGGCCGAACCAGTTGTTCACGCTGTTCGACTTCAGCGCCAAGAACGACCCCGTGCCCACCATGCTGGTGCAGGACCACGTCAACGGCGTGCCGGAGTTCCTGGGTCAGAGCACCGGGTTCAGGCGTTCGAAGCTCAAGTCCGGCGTGATCGTGCTCGGCGAGGTGGAGGGCACGGACGAGGTGAAGTACCTGCACGGCCAGTTCGGCCAGGGCACGTTCACGTTCCTCGGCGGCCACGACCCCGAGGACTACCAGCACATGGTCGGCGACCCGGCGACCAAGCTGGACGAGTTCCCGCACTCGCCCGGCTACCGGCTGATCTTGAACAACGTGCTGTTCCCGGCTGCGGAGAAGAAGAAGCAGCGGACGTAGGCGGGCTCGCTATCGCCACGCCACGACGCCCGGGGCCACGACCTCTGCGTAGACCTTGTCGCCGATCGCCAGATTTCTGCGCGCCCCGGCGATTCCTCGCGCCAGCACGCTGTCGGCCTTTGTCGAAGCCGCGAGCGCATCGAGCGAGCGTCGGATCTCGGGGAGCAGCGGCCGCAGCCGCGCTTCGTAGGCCGGCAGCCGCATCGCCCAGAAGATGCGGAGCCACGGGGTGAGCGCGGGATCGGTGATCAGCCGCAGCATGCGCTCGGGCGTCGAGCGCGGACCGAGCAGCTCGCTCGCGATCGGCGCGACCCGCACTTCGACGTCGATCGCCCTCATGTCCCAGGCCGACAGCCCACGCGAGACATCCACGTACCCGGCCGGAGCCGCCCGCGCGTTCCAGTCGGAGCGCACGTACTCTTCGAGTGCCGGCAGGACCGCGTCGGTGTCGGCGAGTGCCATGGCGACGGCGATCTCGCCGCGAACGTCGTGCTCGGCGCCGGCGCTCGAGCGCCACAGCTCGAGCAGCGGGCCCACGGCCCTGTGCCGGCCGAGCGCGTAGGCGGCGACGCACAGCGGAACGTTGAAACGAATATGGCCCACCGCGCGCAAGGAACCGTCCGTCACCGGCACGACCAGGCTGTCGGCACCCAGCGCGCGCCGTCCGAGCGCGAGCAGTGCACGGTCCTCCGCTGCCGTCGGATGCTGCAGCAGCCCCAGCAGCATGCCGTAGCCGACGCTCGGCATCGCCGGATCGGCGGCGGCGGCGCGGAGCACGCGATCGTGAGCCTCGGGCCGTGGCGCGAGCAGCCCGTGCCACTTCTCGAGCTCACCCCAGCCGAAGGACGAAGGCCACGGCATGATCAGGGGCAGGATGGGCCACAGCGCGTTCGAGCGTCCGTTGATCGTCCCACGCTCGGCCCCTCGGATCCGCTCCGGCAGCACGTCGCGTGCGGTGATCGCCGAACTCGTGACCAGTGAGCCCACGATCCGGCGCTCGACCGCAGCATCGCCGCACGCCGCGGCGGCGGCCAGCACGCGATCGGCGAACGTGATCTCCGTCGGGTATCGCGAGCGCACGCCACGCGCACGCCTTTCGATGCCGCGCAGCCGATCGATGCAGCTGGCGTCGCCCTGCGCGATCACGTGCTCGAGGCACATCTCCCGCAACTCCCGCTCCTCCCAGGCCCGATCACCTGGCTCAGCGCCTTCGAGAATGTGGAGCTCGATGGCCAGCGCCTCGTGCGCACGCAATCGCGAGAGCGACTCGAGCGCCTCGATCCGAGCGAGCCCCGATCCGGAACGCGCCTGCCGCGCGAGCGCGGCGACGGCGGCGGGCCCTCCGACCTCGCCGAGCGCCCACAGCACGGTGAGCCTCTCGTCCTCGCTGAGACCCGCGCGGTCGAGTACCGAGGCCAGCCGGGCAGCGGCGCCGGCGGGCTTCACCCATCCGAGGTAGGCCTCGGCCTCGAGGCGTCTCCGCCCGTCGGCGCTGTCGAGTTCGGGCAGCGGATCGTACGGACGAAAGCGAACGTCCTCCATGTCCGCGGGTGAAACGCTCGCCCGGAGCTTGGTGAGGTAGCCGTGCTCGCTGGCAAGACCCGGGAACGCCGTGTCCGGGTCGACGCCGATCCATGCACCTGCGGGGTGACAGGCGTTCTCGGTCCAGGCGGCGCGCGTGCAGGTGCGGTGCACGAGCGCCCGGCTCGCGACCACGTAGAGCAGGACCTCGCTCGTCCGGCCGCCGATCGCGCTCACCCGAAGTGGGAACACCGGTTCGTCGGTGCGGAAGCGGAAGCGCACCGGCTGGAGCGTCCCCGCGGCGAGGGCGGCGTGGGTGACGCTGTCCGCCCGCCCCGGCCTGACCCGGAAGGCGACGAACACCCAGCCGCGAGCTGCATAGTCGTCAAAGGTCGCGAACGCGGCGGTCGGAACGTGGAACCGATTCGCGTCGAGCCAGCGCCGCAGCGCGGCGCCGTTTGGCGCGGCAAGCACGGCGGCATCGTAGATCCCGATGTCGACGCGCTGGAGCAGGTGCGCCTCTCCCGCCGAGGTGCCCAGGGTGGCGGTGAGCCCGCGCAGGCGTTGGGAACGCGGCCGCCACGTCTCCTGCGTGGCCATGCTGAGCTGCTCGAACAGCTTGGGATCTTCGGCGCGCATCCGCGGGCGCGTGGGCAGCGGGACGATCCAGCCAAAATCCCGGACCGCGCCTTCATAGCGCACCTCGAGCACCAGGTCTTCCAGGCCACGGTCGAACACCAGGACGGCCTTCTGCTCGGGCTCGTGGATGTCCGCGTTCTGGTTCCGCCACACGAACGCGCCGTCGGCGGAGGCGGTCGAGGAGACGAGGCAGACCAGGAGAACGATGCAACCGCGACACACGGCGTGTTTCCGGACCCGCGGGCACGACATGCGAACCCCCGCACCACAGACGGGCCGCAGCGGGGACGATGGCCGCCTCGACCCGGCCGAGGGTGAGCCACGCCACGTCCCGGGCGCGGGCCGCGAGGAGCCGCGCCGAGGGAATCGAGCATAGCGAGCCGCCATGACCGAGTCGATCGAGACTTCGGCCTGCGCCCCAGCGCGGGTCCTGGGCATCGAGCCTTGTCAGGTGCCGCCGCTCACCATTCCACCTAGACTGGCCGGATGATCCGCACCTCCCGCCTTCTCCT
>Ga0073909_10000625_pt1 | contig 11308 bp, 13 predicted proteins | sample Coa_R1_6_FD_66439 | JGI IMG/M metagenome (GOLD analysis project Ga0073909, IMG submission 66439) | Surface soil microbial communities from Centralia Pennsylvania, which are recovering from an underground coalmine fire. - Coalmine... | ecosystem: Environmental > Terrestrial > Soil > Unclassified... | reverse complement strand
ACCCGAGGAGAACGCGCGTTAAGTGCCAGCTATCTTGGGAATTCCCTTGCCGCTGGCAGAAACAGAAATCACTACAACGGGTCAGACATTCAGTGGCACAAATCTACCCAGGAGTTACATCATGAAAGCACTATCGCTCCGTTTATTCGTGCTGATCGCGGCCCTGTCAATCGCCTTAACGCAGTCAGCCAGAGCTTCGAACCCAGTTGTTGACTGGAACCAAATCGCACTGACCACCGCATTAACGACGCCCGGGACCCAGATATATCTCACCTACGTTAATCTCGCGATGTACGACGCTGTGAACGCGATTGACCGGCGATATAAACAGTACGGACCCGAATTCCATGGACCTCGCGATGCCTCCAAGGAGGCAGCCGCGGTTTCGGCAGCTTACCAAACCTTGCTGTACTACTTTCCTGCCCAAACAGCGGCCTTGCAGGCCCAATACGATTCCGCGATCGCAGGTATTCCCGATGATCAAGCGAAAGCCAGTGGCATTGCGATCGGGCAAATTGCAGCAGCGAGAATCGTGGCCTTGCGGGCGAATGACGGAAGAGGTGCGACCGTTCCTTATACTTATCCTGCAGCCCCGGAACCCGGAGTCTGGATCGCCACTCCGCCAGCTTTCGCGCCGCCAGCGACGCCCTGGGTAGCGCAGATGGTTCCTTTCACCATGCGGAGCGCTTCCCAGTTCCTGCCGGTGAACGGCCCGCCAGATTTGGGCAGCCGGCAATGGGCCCGAGAGTACAACGAAGTTAAACTGCTGGGAGCGGTAAATAGCACCGTGCGGACGCCGGCTCAAACAGAAATCGCCTTGTTCTGGACGGCGAATCCTGTGGCAACCTATTTTGGCGCCTTCGGCCAGTTGGCAGTCGATCGCCATCTCAGCATTTCAAAATCCGCCAGATTACTCGCTATGCTGTCGGTAGCTTTTACGGATGCCGGCATCGGTTGTTGGAACGCTAAGTATCACTTCAGCTTTTGGCGTCCAGTAACCGCTATTCCAAACGGAGATATAGACGGCAATCCGGAGACCGAAGCGGATCCCACCTGGCTTCCACTCGCACCAACTCCGCCCCATCCCGAATTCCCCGCTGCTCATGGATGTGCTACTGGCGCGATAGCGAAGACGTTGGAAAACTTCTTCGGCACGCCTGATGTGAAATTCACCATAAACAGCGCAGCCACCCACACAACTCATACCTACTATACCGTCGGTCAACTGGAGACCGAAGCTTACTGGGCGCGTATCTACGCCGGGTTTCACTATCGACATTCACTAAACGAGGGATTCCGGCTGGGGCACCGGGTCGCGAAACAACTCAATCAAGACTTCTTTCAACCTCGTCACGCAGATGACCACTGAGGTGTTCTGACACGAAGCTCGGGGACGTTTCGCTCAATCTCATTTGCACAAATGAGGTTTGCGAAGCCTCCCCGAATCGGCTCGGATCGCAGCATTCATTCGATCTGTAGCGAAAGACCGCCGCATGAAAACATCTGGATAGGAACACAGACATCGAGTCTTAGATTCGTAGCGATCCAGTTGAGGGCCATTTAGTCGCTGTTTTGACGCGACCCCAGTTGCGGGCATGAAATAACCAGTCAACAGCGACTCATCCTGTCTCAAAACATCGTGGCGCACGGAGCACAACCTCCTCAACTTAATTGGCGATGATCGGTACCGACAAACGCCCTTCTGGGTGCGCTCTAATGGTGTGAGTTCATGCCTCGCGAAGGGCAATCATTGGGTTCACTTTCGTCGCCCGGCGTGCTGGGAGATAGCTAGCCAGCGCGGCCACTGAAAGTAACAGCAGAGGCACGATCAGAAACACAGGCGGATCATGGGGGCGCACCCCATAAAGCAAACTTGCCATCATGGGCGCAGTGGCTGCAGAAAAGACCAATCCGGCGACGATGCCCACGCCAGCAAGCGCGACCCCTTTGCGTAAGAACATTCTCAGAATATCGTCCCGGCGAGCGCCCAGGGCCATGCGGATACCGATCTCCCGCGATCTTTGGCCGACGATATAAGCCAATAAGCCGTAAATTCCGATGGAGGCCAGAAGCACCGCCAGTCCGGCAAATCCGCCCACCAGATCGGCAGAAAAACGGCGTGAAGCTAGTGATCGATCAAGGACGTCGTTCATAGAAGAAACGCTAAATACCGGCAAGTTGGGATCAATGCTCTGGATTTCATGCCGAATCTGTGGTTCGAGCTGGGTCGCGGGCAGAGACGTCCGCAGCACCACGCTCAGTCGCTTGCTGTTGTCTTGATAAGTCGAAACATAGATGTGGGGAACGCCATCGATGTCGAGACCGTCACTCTTGATATCCTTAACAATACCCACGATGGTCGTCCACGGCTTGCTAGGGTCTCGTGCGAACCGCACACGGCGGCCCAGCGGATCTTGGGCTGGCCAATACTTACGAGCGGTGCTTTCATCAATGATGGCCACCAGCGGTTTGCCGTCGTCATCGCCCTCGGTGAATGAGCGGCCGCGCAGGAGCATCGTCTGTAACACCTTAAAATAATCAGAGCTTATCCGAATTGCCTCGGCGCTCAGATCGTGCGAGGACTCGACCGGTCTATCTTCAATTGAGAAGCCTTCAATCGCTACGCCACCGACCGCGTTGGGGTTGGTATTGGTGGTCGGCAAAGCTGAGGTGATGGCGGCGAGTTCCACTCCCGGAATTGCCTTCATGCGCCGCAGCAACTCACGATCAAAGATGGCTCTGCGAGGAATATCGAGATAGGGATCCGCCTCCGATTCGTTGGGATTCGGAAGCTGTATGTTTGCCGTGACAACTTGAGTTGGATTAAAGCCTGGATTTTCCTGCAACAGACCCCGCAATGTACGCAGCAGCAAGCCGGCTCCCACCATCAGTATGACGGCGAAAGCTAGTTCAGACACGATTAGAACATCTCGCAGTCGGCCGGTCTTTGTGCTGTAGCCGGACCCTCGACCGCCTTCACGAATGGCCGAGGAAAGAGCGCCTTTTGCCGAATGAAGCGCTGGAGCAAGTCCAAACATTAAGCCGGTGAGAATGGAAATCAACAGAGCGAACGCCAGCACCACCCAGTCGATTCGTACTTCATTGAGCCGGGGAACGTTCGACGGCAGGAAGCGCAGGATGAAACTCAAAGTGCCAACCGCGGTTACGATTCCCGCGGCACTGCCGACAAGCGACAGCAGCATGGACTCGGTCAGCATTTGGCGCACGATGCGGGCGCGGCTCGCCCCCAGCGCTAACCGCATTGCCATCTCTTGTTGCCGCCCCGAAGCGCGCGCCAAGAGGAGATTGGCAATGTTCAACGATACGATGAAAACGATCAGGATTACCGCACCCAGTAACACCAGCAGCATGGGCCGAACCTTGCCCACCAAAGTTTCTTGCAATGGTTGAATCTCAATTGTCCATTGCGCCTGCGGCGGGTAGTCGGTGGGAAAGTCGTGGCGTAATTGGGCAGCCATGGCAGTGAGCCGCACCTGAGCTTGCGCCAGTGTGAGACCAGGCTTAAGTCGTCCGATTCCAGATACTAAAATCCGGGTACCACGCATTGGCGGGGGAAAGGGATCTCCGCTGAATCCGCCGGCGCCAAACACTTCCGCGTCGCCGGAAGTCGTCGGTCCAGGATGGCGAAATCCGCGTGGCAGAACCCCAATAATTGTTAAGGGATCATTGTCGATCCGGATGGTACGGCCGAGAACATTCGGATCGGCGCCATAGGCACGGCGCCACAGGCCATCGCTGATCACGGCCTCTGCAGCGAAACCAAGCACGAAGTCCTGCGGACCAAACAGCCGTCCAATTTGTGGGGTCACACCCAGCATGGAGAAGTAGCTGAAACTGCCATTGACCCCCTCGACACGCTCGGGCTGTCCGGCTCCGGTCACATCCTCGCTACCCTCGAAGATCGGCGTCACATCTTCAAATACACCCGATCGCGTCTGCAGGTCATCCAGTTCGGGCTTGGAAAACCTGACGTCCCGCAATCCTACGCCGGGCTCGTTAAAGAAAACTCGTACCAAGCGATCGGGATCGGGGTAGGGCAGAGAGCGCAGCAACACGGCATTCACGATGCTGAAAATCGCAGTGTTGGCTCCCACGCCAAGAGCCAGCGTCAGGACAGCCACGATGGTGAATGTGGGCTTCTTGACCAGCATGCGCGAACCATAGCGAACATCCTGAAGTAAAGTCCCCATGAAGGCGCTCCTCCGGGTCAACATCACGGAATCATAGAAAGGCGAATTCCCCGATCCGACCAATCAGTTGGGGACGTTTCCGTCTGTCCCAGATTTCACAGATTTCACTCCGATTTCACTTTCTTCAGCGGTCCGGCGCAATCACCAGGCGGAAGCTCGCCTTGTTCTCTGCAGCGCTGTTGGCTGTCAGCTGTGACTATCAATAAATCGTCCAGGTAACGGACAATATCTTCCACTCCCCATCGATGTTGCGCACCTGCCAGTGTTCGAAGCCTGAAGTTAGTAACCTTGTCGTTGATGACAAAACCGCAGTTGAATATCGCCAGCCCTAGAGGAAGGCTTCTGGCGTCGAACTCGATTAACGAATCGAATCTCGCGAAATGCGACACTACTTCGGCGAAAAATCCGTCGGCCGCATGTACGTCCGGTCTATCTTTTCCACCAGCTTGTTGGCCTCCTCGGATTTGATTGCTTCCTGAACCTCCGGGTCGGCCAGCATCGCGTCCCAGTTCTTTTTAGCGTCCTCCCGGCTGGAATGAGCCACGAGGTATACGAATGTGTTATCCCAATCGGCTGCCCCCTCAGGTACCCAGTAACCCACGACCTGCAGATCGTGTTTGGCTAACAGCTTTGAATAGATGTCTCGAAACCGCGATTCCAGTGCCGGCAATTTGCCCGGTACAGTGTGATAAATGCGAAGCTCGAAGACGCGATTGCTGTCGGCCCTCACGTGGTCAATGTGAGCAAGGCGGGCAGTAATGAGCGATCCGGCGGTGAAAGAAAGTAGGGCAATGGCGCAAACACCGCATCCCTTGGATTTCCCGCCTTTGAATTTCCAGCAGTTGAATATCATCGATACTCCTTCCTATACGACGCGAACTGAGTGTCCCACTGCGCGGCGCTCCTACTTAGACCAGGGGGGAACCACGCCGTTGCTGCGCGCGTACGCGATCGACTGCCCCAGATGCTCATGTTGATCCTTGAAAATCAGCATCAGCGCGTCCAGCTTCGTCATGTCTCTTCCGAACAATTTCACCGGCGTCCGCAGGTCGTTGTCGGAAAGTCCCGTAATCGCTTTTTGCACATTGACGTAAGAAGCCTTTAGAGCTTCCTGCAATTTCTCCGGATCGGTGATGGGCTCGGGCTTTGCTTCTGTATTCGGTGTGCCCGAAAGCACACCAACGAGCAAGCCGTTCTCCGTAACGATCAGGTTGAACACGTCGCAGACGGAGCGAACGCCCTGGCCGGGCTTCCAGTCGTACTTGCCTGACATGACGCGCGCGAGTCCGGTGAATTTGTCGGAAAGCGTTCCGGCATCTTTTCCAAAGGCGGCCTGTATTCCTACCGACTGCGCCTGGGCCAACGGCACCATCAATGCGACCGCAAGCGCACAAACTCCGTACTGAGTCAGAATCTTCATCATGTGGAACTCCTTTTCGTCACTACTCCCGCTCACTGGACAATATGCCGCGAAGAACCAGTGTTCGCAGGAAAAGTGACATGCGGTGTCCGAAGTGAGACAAGCGGTCAGAGTTGGCCGTCAAATACTGTTGCCACTGGACCGCTCACCGGTTTGATCAGCTAGCTCGTTCATCCGTTCTCGTGCCGGCTGGAGAACTCCACGTTCGATCTGGTGTACAAGATCTGTAATTGTGGCGTTCATAGGTACCAGCCTTCCGGATGCGTGGCCTAACGCCACCACATAGCCGTTGATAAAGTCGATCTCAGTCTTACGGCCGCGCTCGAAGTCCTGGAGCATGGAGGGTTTGATGTCTCCGTAGAAAGCGAGCACAGCCTCGACCCACGACTCATAGTGTTCCTCTGCGGCAAAATTACTCGGCCATCCGGGCGGAATCGGGTCCACGGCCAGACGCTCCAGCCGAGTGCCGATCGCAAGTGCCACAGATAACGCTTCCTCGTACGTCCGTCGGAAGACTTTCTTGCCTGTCTCCGTTTCCATGTACTGACGCATGGTTTGCGAACAGAGCGCACCGAGGGTTGTAACCGAGCAATTGATCAGGAGTTTCGACCAGATGGCACCAGTCAGGTTGGAAGATACCTTAACCTCAATCGCTTGACCCAGGGCGCGCGCAACCCGCTTGACGCGCTCACTGACACCACCAGCAAGTTCGCCTATCAGTAGGTGCCCTGCATTCTTCTGCTCGTAGACGCCGGGTTCTACCATCGTGGCGCCAAGATTTGAAAATCCGCCAAGGATCTTATCTTCGCCTAGACGGTCCGCAAGCACCCGTGCAACGCCGCCATTCTGTATAGGCAATATGACTCCTTCGGGGGCAAGCAGGCCCACCACATGGGGCGCGATTTCCAGCGCGTCCTGCGCTTTGGTGGCCAGCAGGATCACGTCAAACTGGTCTCCCTTTCCATAGTCCTCAACTGCGGCAACGTCGATAGCGTCTGCCCTCACCTCTCCTCCGATGCCGGACACTCGCAGGCCCGATCTGCGCAATGCCTCTGCAGAATCGCTACTGCGAGCCGCAAGCCGGACGGGCAGTCCTGTGCGGATGGCACGCGCCGCAATTGTTCCGCCCAACGCGCCAATGCCCACTATCAGTATTTGCATTTTGGAGCCTCCAAGATTCCCGCGATGAGGCCCTCTTTGCGTCGCTCAAGCCTTGACGACGAGGTCGATCTCGACGCAGGCCCCAAGCGGTAGCGCGGCGGCCCCGATCGTCGTGCGGGCGGGAAAGGGCTGACTGAAATACTTTGCGTAGATGCCATTCATCGCGGCGAAGTCACTCATGCTCGTGAGAAACACACCGGCGCGCACGACGTCATCGAAACTCTTGCCGGCCGCTTTGAGGACTTCCGAGAGATTCTGGAGGACGCGCTCTGTCTCTGCCACAATGCCCCCCTCGACCACCTTTCCGGTGGCCGGGTCTTGGGCGACCTGTCCGCTGAAATAGAGAAAACCACCGACTTCGATCGCCTGGGAAAACGGGCCGACCGGCGGCGTGAGTTCCGGCGAAGTAATTGCGGTCTTGCTCATGGCAAACTCCTGTGGATACTGGGTTAGCTGGCCGTCGGCTGGGGAAGATGACGAGCCCGCGTGGGGTCTTGCCGAGGCTCCTGCTCACCGGACAATATGACGCGAAGAACTAGCGTTTGCAGGAAAAGTGACATGCGGCGTGCGAAGTGAGACAAGCGGTCCGTCCTGAGTGATGTCTCCTTCGAAGTCTCCGCTATAATCCGTCCCGGAGAGGTCGACAAACCCATTGCTGCAGGCCACACCAGATATGGGACGCACGAGATGGATTTTGATCCTGTGTGCGTGGACGATTGTAGGACTGTTGTTCACCGTGCGGGAGATCGTGGTGGCGAGCGTTCACGGCGGGCACGTCAACTGGGTGATCGTGGGTGTGATCGAACTCGTCTACTGGAACGTATGGGCGGCGTGCACACCGCTTGTGGTTGCTCTGGCCAAACGATTCCCGTTGACGGGCCAGAGGTTTGTATCTCATATAGCGACCCACACGGTCACGTCGTTCATTATGGCTCCCCTGGGATCTGTCACCGCATACTTTCTGAGCCGTGGACTTCTGGGGTTACTTTTTCGCATGACCGATCCTGGTGCGCTACGCCTTCTCTCGACCTTCACGGTCAGTGTTCTGTCTATGAGCTTTACTGGCATCCTTACGTACTGGCTAGTTGTGGGACTGTATCAGTCGGTCCACTTTTACCAGGCCGCTATGGAGCGCCAGACTATAGCGGCGCAACTGGAGACGCAGCTCTCCCACGCCGAACTTGAGAACCTTAAGAGCCAGTTACATCCGCACTTTTTGTTCAACAGTCTTCACACCATTGGAGTCCTGATGCAGGAAGATGTCGAGGCTGCGAGCCATCTGCTGGTCAGTCTCGGCGACTTGCTACGCATGGCGCTCGAACGGCGTGAGAACGAGATCACCTTGCGGAGCGAGCTCGAGTTCGTCGGCAAGTATCTGGAGATCGAACAGACCCGCTTTCATGATCGATTGAAAGTTCGCATGGACGTGCCACCTGACCTTCTCGGAGTCTACGTACCGAGCCTGGCGCTTCAGCCTCTGGTCGAGAATGCCATCAAGCACGGCATCAGCGTCGATTCCGCCGCAGGCCGGTTAGAGATCGCTGCGCAACGCAACAATGGCAGAGTTTCGCTCCGCGTCCGCGATGATGGCCCGGGTCTGGCACCGGGATCACGCCTGCGGTTCGGCGTCGGACTCACCAATGTCCAGTCACGCTTGAAACAGCTGTACGGGGAGGAGTCGTCGCTGGAACTTACTAGGGGCGACGGTCGAGGCTGTGAGGCCATCATCACCATTCCACTGCGGAGTTCGCATGAAGACGCGAGTCCTCATCGTCGATGACGAACCGATCGCGCGGCGCGGTATCCGTCGCTATCTGGCCAAACACAACGACATTGAAGTTGTAGGCGAGGCGGCGAACGGAATCAGTGCGGTGGAGCAGATCAATGAACTCCATCCCGACATCGTTTTTCTCGATGTGCAGATGCCTGATCTGGATGGTTTTGGGGTCATCGAAAATGTGGAGCCATCGACCGGCCCCGCTCCCGTTTACATCTTCGTCACGGCTCACGATGTGCACGCCCTCCGTGCATTCGAAGTGCACGCTGTTGACTATCTCCTGAAACCGTATGATAAGGAGCGATTTTCCAAGGCACTGGTTCACGCCCGTCAGGTCCTCGAACAGTCCAGGAAAGCAAATCGAGGTCTCGAACCACTGCTCCAATCCCTCCGTAATCTCCGCCCGTTGGAACGCTTTGTGGTAAAGGACAGGAAGCGGATTTTCTTTGTTCCCGTTTCCAACGTTTTGTGGATCGAAGCCACGGGAAACTATGCCTGCATACACACCGCCAGCGACAGTCACTTGTTGCGGGAAACCCTGGCACACCTGGAAGAGAAGCTGGCACCACAGCATTTCATCCGCGTGCGGAAATCGGCCATCGTGAACGGTGCCTGCATTAGCGAGATTCGTCCGATGTTCGATGGGGTTTACGACATCGTACTGGCAGAAGGAACAGTGGTCACATCGAGCCGCAGATACGCTCACAAGTTACGAGCGCTGCTGGAATCCTAGTCTCCTGAAGTGAGTGAACCCGCTGAAGCGGCGGCCGTGGCAAGGAAACTGCTAGAGGTCATTTCTCATCCACTTCACGAGCTTTCAACCTCCTCGCGCGGAGTCGTGTCAAGCTTATGCTTCAGTTGGGTGACTCTTTACGCCGGCGTTTTCCGATCTGGGTCTTCTGTCGCGCACCGTTGCTCACCTCGCATTCAAAACAAGGGATTTCGAATCCCGGGATGGGGCGAAGCAGCGCGGGAACGGAGGGGATTATGAATATAGAGGAAGAGCCTGATCTGTTATGAAACTGTTTTCCTCCTATTCTCCTATTTTACTGGCCACCCACGTTGCAAGGCGACGTCCCGTAGAGCGTGCCAATTCTCACCTGCGGAGCCCATGTTAGAAAACGGAGTGGGTACCATTGAAGTACAAGCTGTTCCAAATGGCCCCGGTGGTACTGCATATTGTGGCGCGGCGAGATCAGTGCCCGAGAAGTCTAGCGCCAACGCGAGATTTCGTGCAGAGGCATCGCGGGTCGTGAGCGGGCGCAAGTTCCACCTCCACTCAATCATGTTTAGCACGGAGGTGTGATCGTATATGCCGCCTGCCACATAGCCACGGCGCGTCCAAGGCGAAACAATTAGGCACGGAACTCGGAATCCGCGCAGCCCGTCCTGGTTGCCGGCGGCCACATCCGCTGGTGGAATTGGCGCAGCACTGGGGGCAACGTGCTCGAAAAATCCACCCCACTCATCAAAGTTAATCACCAGGACCGTATTTCGCCAGGCAGGGCCCGATGTTACAGCGGCATACACCGAGTTCAGAAATGCTTCTCCATTTCGGATGTCGGCGAAGGGGTGATCGTCACCGGACACGCCCTGCGATTCCCCCAGGAAGCGCGGTTCGACGAACGATACATGGGGCAACGTCCCGGCTGCACACTCGGCAAAGAACTGCGCAATCGGGGCACTAATGGACAGATATTTCGAGCCCCACAATGCCAGCAGCGGCACATCGCTGAAGTAGTAGCGGCGGCTGATGCTGTGATCCGCCAAACGATCCCAGACCGTAGGCAATTTCGAGATCGCAGTGGAATTGACGAGGCGATCGGTCTGTGCGGCATGTTGATAGATGCGGTTGGGGAATGTCTCTGCCATGATCGCGGCGAAATAGCCGCTGAACGTTGTCCAGTCTGGAGCGGCCTGACCCAGAAATGACAGGTCTGATTGCGTGTAATAGCCAATGGGGAAAGTATCGCCAGGAGGAGCAGTCTGGAGAAATCCATCGCACTTGCCGCCGTCGTATTGCAGCCTGCCGCCCGCATAAGAATGGTCGGGATCGGCGTGTCCGCAGCCCTGGTAGTCGGTCAGCTGATACGTAGAAGAAGTGTTACCCGCCGTATCGGTGAAACTGAGACCGCCCTGGACTCCGTTTGCGCCGGGCAACCAGCCAAGGAAGTGATCGAACGAGCGATTCTCCATTGTGACCAGCACGATGTGATCAATGCCGGATTTGTTTGGCTTTGGCAGAATCGAGGTCTTCGCGAAAACAGATCCAACCGAGCTCAGGAGAAATGCACCGCTCCCGGCCGCGCCCGCAGTCTTCAGAAATTCTCGGCGACTGAAGGAATTATTTCTCGTGGCGGAGAGTTTCATCCGTTCAGTGGCAGGCGTCTGGTGCACGTTCTTTTTCGATGTCACTTGACCCTCCGTCACACGAAAAGTAGGAGGATGAGATGCGGCACTGGAGTGTAGGGTTGGTGGCTATGACGCAGTGCCTGGGTGTGGGAAATAAGCGATCATTCTGTGGGAATTGTCCGAACGACTCAAATAGTGGAATCAAGATTTATCAACAGTTGAGACGGATACGGATTTGGGTACGGTGTATGGGCGCTACTGAACCTGCGCTCGCGGGGTTTTGAGTTCCTATGGGCCTGCGGCCCACCCATAGGGATGAAAGTGCGCTTCTAACAGCCCGACTGATTCCAAACGGGTTATGCAATGACTTTCGACGGAGTGTAATCG
>Ga0073909_10000624_pt1 | contig 11312 bp, 7 predicted proteins | sample Coa_R1_6_FD_66439 | JGI IMG/M metagenome (GOLD analysis project Ga0073909, IMG submission 66439) | Surface soil microbial communities from Centralia Pennsylvania, which are recovering from an underground coalmine fire. - Coalmine... | ecosystem: Environmental > Terrestrial > Soil > Unclassified ... | reverse complement strand
TAAGCAGACAGGATAATATTGAAAGAACAAGATGCCAGTTTCAGGGCGCGTTTCAGCAGGTCATTCCCATTTTATTGCCACTCCATCACCTTTAACAAGAGTTTCACTTACAAGAGTTTACAAATATAGATTATTAAATAAAATATCATTATCTCGAATTTACAAATATAATATTATAGGCCGAATATCATTAGCAAGAACTTATCTTTATAAATTAAGATCAAAAATTTCCTTATCCCGAATATACAGATACGGAATTAATTCTAGGTTATCACTTTCACGTAGTTATCGTTACGCAATCATTGAACGTATTTCATTATCAAAAATTTACAAATATCTGATAATTGGAAGAATCACAGTTGCTAGAATTTATCAATATAAAATATCGGCCCGGGTTTCATTGCCCCGAATATACCGGTATGCATTACAGGCAAGGATTTCATTAGCAAGGATTTATCAATATAAAATTGTCGGCCGGATTCTAAAACCTTCGGTATTCAAATATAATATTTTAAACCGGTTATCATTAGCAAGAATTTACAAATATCGATTATTAAATAAAATATCCCTTGCCCGTATTTATCGATATAAACTATTTGCTAGAATCTCGTCTGATACGATTTTTAAATATAATATACTTGCAGCAATCTCTCTATCTCGAATTTATCGATATGCAATAAAATCCCGGTTATCATTTAACCAGACTTATCGTTATGCAATAATCTCCGCGTTATTCCGCGCATCTAAAAGTTCGATATACAAATACGCGATAAAACAACGGCTAACAATCCAGCATATTTATCAATACAATATTTTGCAAAAGGTTGGTAATACCAATGCTATCTATTTTGATGGAGTTAATGATTATCTTGCTTTAGGTTCTGATACATTATGGACACAAACCAAAACAAAATTCAGTTTTTCAATATGGGTTAAAATTCCGGCATTTGGAACCGGCACTTATCAAAACATCGTCAATCATTCGTGGCAGGCCGTAGGCTCGTTTATCATGTATCAAAATATTACCGGCACATCAATAGTTTTTGCAATTCGTGATTCCATACAACAGAGAGCTTCAACTTATAACATGCCCGCATCATTGGCAAATACATGGATTAATGTAGTTTGTACCGTTGATAATTCACTGGCTGGCGGCGACGTAAAAATATATGTTAATGGTAACGTTGGCAATGTCTCTTCTGATTTAACTGAAAGTCTAACATTAAACGCACCTTTATTTATCGGCAGTGCATCCACGACATTAGGCGGAAAAACAAAAGATTTCCGCTACTGGTTAAATAAGGCATTAACCCAGCAGGAAATTAATGACGTAGTAAACAATTCAGCAAATGCGCCAACGCCTGACTACTGGTTGAAAATGAATGAAGGAACCGGAAACCCGATTGATTCCATTTCAGGAACCAAGACCGCGACATTAACAAATGGTGCATTTTGGTCAAGTGGCGATGCTCTTGTATTTGACGGAACAGACGACAGTGTATTAATTCCAAATAACGCGGCCATAAACAACCTTGATGATTTTACAATATCATGCTGGATTTACCCTACGCAAAAATATGCAGCAAGCACACCTCACATATTCGTTAAAGCATATCCAAGCAATAACGGGTTTATTCTTTATTTTACTGCAAACTCTTTCATCCTTAACTGGCGAGTTATTAATAATACAGGTACGGGCGTAAGTGCAACCAGTTTTCAGATTGATACCGAAGGCGGTAATAAATGGTATAATGTTCTTGTCACTTTCAAACGTGATACCGGCGTAATGAGTTTATTCATAAACAAAGTACAGGTAGGAACTGGCACGAACCTCGGCGGTCTTACTAATTCCATGGGCGGAGTTGTTGATATGACAATAAACGGTGCTAGTGTTCCTATAAAATGGGGTGGAAGATTCAAAGATTTTAGAGTATATCGTTCGGTATTAGCACAGGCCGATATTGATAAAGTGTATAATAACGACCCTACTGTTTCAGTCACCCCGAGTTATTGGTTAAAGACGAACGAAGGAAAAGGCAACCCGGTTGATTCTATTGGTTCAAATGTCGCCACATTGGTAAACGGCACAAGTTGGAGTCCGGATTCGCCTAACGTATTATTGGCAAGAGCATCGAGTTACATATACAATATACTGAATAAGATTTCAAAATCACGCACATATCTTTACAGGATTTTAATCCCATGCCTGCAAACTCAGACATACAGATATAATATTTTGAATAAAATATCATTAGCAAGAATTTACAGATACCGGATATTAAATAAAATATCATTATCACGAATTTACAGATACGGAATTTTAAACAGACTGTCATTATCACGAATTTACAGATACGGAATAATTAATTTTGTCCGGCTGTCATTGGCGAGAAAATATCGTTATAATATTCTTAATGACGTGTTCAAGCAATCTACATATCGTTACAAAATACTTGGAAGATTATCCAAACCTCGAACATATCGTTATGCAATAATATCCAGAACGTCATTGTCGAGAGTTTACAAATATGGCATCAAGCAACAATTCTCAAAATTTTCCAAATATGTTTATAAAATTCTTCAACGCGTGACATTAGAAAGAAGATACCGGTACTCGATTTTAATTGAAGAACCTGTATCTTGGTCGGTAGCCGGAAAACTAACCGATTTTCCGGCAAGGGTGGACAGTCTTGTTATAGATTTCATTGCGGGCAAATGGGCCGAATCCACACTTCCAATGAGTGGTACAGTAATAACGACAAGACCAAATCAAAACCAAAGTGAAAATGTCAATATCGGAAGTTACGACTATGACAAATTCCGGACATATTACATAAGGGTAAAACAGCAACCGGCGCAAATTGTAAATAAAGTAAGGGAGAATTTGATGGAATTTAATCAAATAATTGAAATGAAAATTAGTGTTAGGCGATTATCAAGGGGAGAGGCGTTCAAAGAATTACAAAAAATCATTAACGAATTAATACGAATGTGGATAACCTTCCAGAGTCAGGATATTTGGGGCATCCAAGCAATCTCATTTGATTCTATAACGCCATTGCAAAACAAGGAAACCATAACGATGCACCAATCAAACAAAACCGTTTGGGAAAAAACCCTAAAGGTTATCTTGCATTATCATAAAGTCAAATTCAAAAGGGGAAGTGATTTCTAAACTGTCATCATCATATCAAATTAGAATCAACGGCCGGACAAATACGGGATTGTTTGAATGGCCTACATACAAAATGATTAAAGATTATATCTATAATAACTGGCGAATATCCAACCCGGAAAAATCAACAGATCCACCCGCCGACTTTACGAGCAGGGTAAGGTTTGCAGATTTCGATTATGATTATTTTTCAACGTATCATGTCATGATAAATCAGGATGAAAGTACAAAATTCGATAATGAATTAATCGGTCAGGGATTGTTGGAATTAGTAGATCCTATCATAATCGAAATGTCGGCCAGACGTCTGACCTATGGAAAAACATTTGATGAACTTGATAATATCCGGATGGAAATAGTCAGGATATTGGGCGAATTTTCACCGGACAAATTACCGCCACCTAATGATTTTATGGTTGGCATCCAAGCAATTCATGTTTTTGAACCCGGGGATATTGAACCGATTTCTAAATTCATTAACAAATTACCGCGAAACATTTGGAGGGCGCAGGTCAAATGTGAAGTTCATTATTTTATTTCTTATTCTTGAGTTTCCCGAAATTTACTTCTCATTGAATGATTTTCTGAACTTCAATATGATTTAGAAATGAGTCTCATGACTTATGCGGTAACTACTCCGCATCGTGATAATGTACCACTTCAAGGAGTTGAAGATGTAGCCGGTAGTTTTGGCGCACTTGCAACTAACCCGATTATGAATATTGACGCCTCAATGGTGACAAATACAAAAACAACTTACAACACCCTCCATGAAGCATATCAAAAAATTGGCGACCGAACGATTTACAAATTTATCAAAACCGGGCATGAACGCGCCTGGACTATGGATTGGTCGCCAGTTGATACGCAGTTAATCCGTTATGGAACCGAAAACGGTAACGCAGCCGGCACATTAACTGGCACGATTGACAAGTCAATTTCTTTCTTCAATTCTATACGTAGGGCGATTGGTGCTTACGCCCTAACTGAACATTGGGTAAAACGTCTTGGTTCTAAGATTGATTCAATCACCGTAAACACCACAAGCCGAGGATTGGTAACTTGCTCGGCAGATTGGATTTCCCGGGATATTCCTAAACCAACTACCGTAGATCCGAAAGGAACCGGCACACTTGTGACACCTTCAACAGCTGTACCATGGGCCCATAGCACCGGTGGATGCTCAAAATTAACAATTGGTGGCACTGTTTACCCATTCAAACGGGCATCATTTACCGTTAATAATAATCTTGATGATGGAGATGCAGATTGTAGTGACTATATAGAATGGTTGGAACCAACAAAGAAAGAAGTCACATTTGAGGCCGATCTAATTGTAGGAAAGAATCTGACAATTGAAGATGCGATCGAAACGTTTGTAGATTTGGGCAGTGCTTCAATTGTACTTAATTCAACCGGGCCAAAGGCCGCAACATTCACCGCGCCAATTGTTTGCACCGGTTACAGTACCGATAGAGGCAGTGGCGCAACCGCGGCTGAAGTATATACATTCGCATTCAAGGCAAAAGATGTTAGTGTTACGGCCTAACAACTTATTCAAACTTTATAACAAACAATACTTGAACTGATAAAAGAATGGGAAAAGGTACTGATTTCAAAAAAAGATTTCCACCGGCAAAACCTGAAGATTTACCGAAAGAAGAACGTGAACTTTTTGAAAGACAAAAACGAATGAATGAAAATGCCCCGAAGGAAGGCGAACAGTTAGGAAGTTTACATGATAAAGATGATCAGGATTTGATCAATGCAACGGGTGAATCAAACGCCTCCCCTCCTACCTTTCCCGCAGGAAGTGGCGGTAGTAGGGCAAGAAAATCCGATATTCCACCTTCTCAATTTGCGGTTGGCGGAATGCAATTCTTTGCAGAAAGGGCCGCAGAAAGCATGGCATATTGGGCCAAATTCGATCATTATGATATTGAAATGACAGATGGCAGTTTCCTTAAAGTCTATCGTGTGCGTGCGCCAAAATTCGCATTAGAAAAAATGAAAGATCTTGATGCGGAAATAAGAAGCGGTCGAAACATCAACGACCCGGAAATAATGCTAAACCCCATGCAATTAAGAAAAAAAGACATTGAACTTGACGAGATGAAATGGAATACTTACATGCGGTTTCAAGAAGGCGAACATGCTAACGAACCGGTCAAACGTGAAGACGTTATGGATGCAGCGGATTCGACAGTGCCGGATGGAATCGTTGAGGCATGTTTGGCGATCTCGGTATCAAAATGGACTGAAGCAAAAAAGTAAGAAGCGATGAAGAATCTGGGCCAATCCGGTATTCAGATCACATCGCACAATGGTACATTTACGGAGATATTGATTTATCAGATGCTGAATTTGATTATGTTATTGCGTTTGAATCATTGGATCGGTGGAATAACACCCGGGTATTATACACAAAAGACGGCGAACCTATTCCAGAAATGATGGTAGCCATGATTGCAATTTCAAGTTATAAAATGGCCGCGCAACAAAAAGCATCAGGGCAGCAACAATGGTTTGATGTCGGGGCCGGGGCATGAATCAAAATCAAATGAAAATACTTCTCTATCTTAATTAACAACAAAGTTTGATTGTAAAATAAAAATGCCATCCGAAGGAATAGAGTCCAACTACGGCGATGTTCAAAAAGCAATGGAAGAAATTGCTGATGGTTGGAGTGGGAAAGTAGTAGATGAATTATTCGCGTATGTGGGGCCTCTTATAGTTCAAGAAATGCAAAGTATTGCTCCGGTTCTTAGCGGTGATTTGAGAAATTCTATTCGGATGACAAACGACACAATGCACACTGTTACAATTGTTTGCGGTGTAGATTATGCCACTCCGGTAGACCAGGGGCATAGAACAAGGTCGGGCAGTTTCGTTGAAGCACAGCCGTTCTTTTCATCCGTAGTTGGTCGATATGTCGGCGGCGAATTATTAAAACAAGCAAGGGTAAAAATGAACGGGCATGTTAGCGCAGTGTTTTCACATTATAGGCCGAGGTTTTGAGTTAGAAAATGGGTGAAACTGAAGCAAAGGTAAGATTTGGAGAAACAGGAAGTCAGCAGGTAGTACAGGGATTTAAGAGTGTAGGACAGGCAGCCGGGGGAGCGACAACCAATATTACCTCAGCAGGTAACGCAATAAAAAATGTCGGCAGTGGAATGAAAAACGTTGTCAGTAGTATAGGTCAGGTAGCCGGTGCATTTGCAACCCTTTCATTATCAATCGTAAATACATACCGTTCCTATCGAGACTTAGAAGATACACAAATTGCAGTAAATACTTCAAATATAAAATTAACAAATTCAATTCAAAAACTTAACGACCTAAAAGCAAAAGCAGCAATATTACAAAAGCAAGGTGCAAGGGGAAGTTTAGAAGAAAAAGGTAAAATGTTAGATGTTGCTGTGGCACATGATAAAGTTACTAAAGCAATAAAAGACCATGGAAAGAAAAGCCTTGAAGCAGCCGTAGCACAGCAAAAATACAAAGAAGCCGTTGCCGCCTCAAAAGGGCCTAATACAGAATATCTTAAAGCACAAAGAGAAATTGCCGACCAAGAAGAAATAGTAGCAAATAACAAATTAAAACTAGGAGAAGCAATTGAACGGCAAAACGATGCACAACAAAACTTCTATCTGTCTTTACTGCCGACTGTCTTAAGTTCCGTTGGAACAATTGCCACAGTCACCAGTGCGGCTAAGAGTGCAATTGGAACGGGAACAACCGGGTTAATTGGGAGCCTCGGTGGAATAGGACTAGTACTTGGTGGATTATCACTTGCAGTTGTAGCATATCAAAATAACTGGCTCGGATTCAAAGACGTAGTTGGCGGAGTGATTGATTGGGTAAAAGATAGATTAGATTTATGGAAGCAAGGATTTGCAGATGTATTTGAATTTATTAAAAAAGGAGATTGGGCCGGGGCATTTAACCGGATAAAAGAAGGCGCGGCCAAATTCTGGGAAGACTTGAAGAAAAGCAATCCTTTCTTTGGTGGTGTAGCAACTCTCGTAGAACAAATCAGGGCCGGAAAATGGGGAGATGCATTTAATACAATAAAGAGCGCAGCTATTACATTCTGGACGCAATTAAAAGCAGCAGTTCCTTTTTTCGGAACAATTGAAACTGTAATTACTCAAATTAAAAACGGAAAATGGCAGGATGCATTTAAGACTATAGCAGATAGTATTTTGAAAGGTCTACAAAGTATTCTAGGTGCAGATTTGGCCGAAAAAATTGTTTTGAAATTTCAGTTAATGAAAGATTCCGCATATGCTGAATTAAATTTAATGAAAGATGCTTTTACAAAGAAAGGAGGGCCAATCGACTTAATTAATCAGGGGCTTGCTAAACTAGGCGCGGGTGATATTGTCGGAGGATTTACACAAATCTGGTTAGGATTTGACAAAGCAGTAGCAGTGTTGAACAAAAGAATTAGTGATTGGCTTAAATTGAATTTTGGATTTGATCTAGAACAAGTAGAAAAGCAGGCAAATGCAATTGGAGTAAAAATATTAGACGGTATTAAAGGAGGATTAACTTTTGTAGCAAGGACATGGATTGACCCGGTACTTACAAAATTATTAGACCCGCAAACATGGATTCAAGGATTTATTGCAATGGGCGGATTCTTTGTAAGAATTGGAACCGCACTCTGGACTGCAATAACTACTTCATTGACTAACGCAGCCAAAGACCCGAAAGGCGTAACTACATGGTGGTCTGATTTAGGGAACGCAATCTGGAAAGGAATATCGGACTGGTTCTCTACAAACTTGCCCGACACGACAGAAGCAATGAAAAAACTAGCCGCGCAATTGCAACTCGGAATAGAAACCGCGAAAGCAGATTTTGAAAATCTAGGGATCGCAATGTGGAACGCCATGATTGAAGGAATAAGAAGTTTTACAGGTGGCGGTGCAAGTCCGTTTGGCGGTGCATTAGACGCACTTAAAAAAGAACCAGTAAAAATACCAACTATGTTAGATTTTCAAGCAGGTGGTTCAGTTGGAAGAACCGGTTTTAGTGCACTTTCAGTTGGTAAAAATGGAGAAGTAACGTGGAAAGCACCTGATGTAAAAATTCCTATGTCGCTTGATGAGAAAAAAACTACTGAGGCACTAGGCGCATTTAAAAACAGAATGGAAAGGCAACAATACATAGCCACGATGAAACTTAATACTCAAAAAGCAGATCAGGGACTTGATAAATTTGTAGGTAAAGTAGAAAAAGCAAACCCTACATTGACAATTAAAGTTGCTACAAAGTATTTAGGAACGCCTTTAGGAAATCAGATAATCGGTGGAACGTTCGGCAAGATAGGCAAGTCTGGTGGAATGAATGAAACATTGACAAGAGACACAATAATTTATGCACATAGAAATGAGAACGTTAGAATAAGTTCACCGAGCCGAACAATACAAGATTCAGGTGGCGGAGGTAAACCCATTAATGTTAAAGTCTTTATTGGTAACGAAGAATTTAAAGGATATATTCATACAACGGTGAATGAAGATCAGGGCAATACAAAATAATTTTTCGATAATAAAATGCTAACCTCCGACCCGATTTATAATAAACCTTACAAACCACAAATTACCATAAAAAATACTGGTAATTCAACTACATATTATGATTTTAACCCTTGGACTGATTCCGGCGACCAAACAAAACCAACTCATCTATCTCTTAATTTATCAGAAAATACACATGGCAAATTTGTTTGTCAGATTGAAGATGGAGATGGAATACTTGACCGATTTAATATAAACAAAGGTGCAAGACTAATTGTTAAAGTCGGCAAACAGGCAAGCCAAATGACTACGATAATGTCCGGGTTAATACGGGAAGTTGCAGATGCCCGGGGCAGTAATAGAAAAGACCTCTACACATTAGGTGGAAGTTCAACAAGTATCAGAAATAATGAACGTGTGATTTATTTCGTAAGGCAGGCGCGCAAACTAGCAAGTGATGGACTAACGATTGATACCACTGACCCGAACATGAAAGCCGTTCAATTATTAGTTCAGGCATACGCGGGTGCAAATTCTATCTGTCCTTCTTATGGAAGTGAAGGAGGATTAGGAATTTTAGATATTACCAATACGGCGGCAAACAGTACCGTTAATAATTTCATTGCAGACATGGCCGTTGAGTTTGGCGAGATTCAAGATGCAATCAATCTAGTTGAAGATCAAAGCAATTCCGAGACGATAATAAACACATCAGATCAAGTTAATCTTCGTTATGATTTAAGAAATCTACAGGGTGGCCGGGGTTTCATAATTAAAAATCAAACCTATAGAATTTCCGGACAAGACGATGATGCAGATGATACGATGTATTTGGTTAGAAAGAATTGGAAATATTCGGATTCGGTTTACAAGGCCGATTCATACGCAAACCGATTATCAGCAATCCTTCCAGCAGATACACTTCCAAGTGATCCATTAGATTTAGGCGGATATAATCCAACGGCTAATTATTTCTATAGCACCGGTGCAAATTCGGCCGCAAGAAAGTTTAGACCAACTCATAGCCGGTGTTTTTCTGACGATTTCTTTCTCGGTCTTTCTGAAGTATTCGGAAGTACTTCAATCGGAAAAAAACCTTTCAATGCATTATTTGTTATTGTTGATGATGCGGGAACTGGAACGCCCGCAAGTAAAACACCGTTAGTAGGAATATCATATAAAGCCGATAACTTTGCAGCATCCGATACAATTAATGACGGTGCTCTCGTAGTTAATAAAGGCCAGTTTTTCAATCCGGCCAATGGCGCACTTCTTTCAACTCAAGAAATTAACCTCGACACAAACAAAGATTATTGGTTTATCATGACTTCGGGAAATTCACAATCTACCGTAGGCGCAACGGATGAAAAAAATGTTTTATGGTGGACAGATACAACTACTACCGTTACCAATGGCGCGGCAACGGCAGCAAAAGCCGTTATGAATCCGGGAGGGCCGTTTACAAGTACCGGCTCACCATGGACAGTTTTATCAAGTTCAAACCCTCCATTGTTCAAAATGCCTAGAACGCGGTCTATGTCTATAATAATGCATGACCCAAAAGCAATTAAAAATTTGGGTTCAGGTTTGGCCACCGGTGGAACACCAATTGAAGCACATCTTCCATCATTCCCAAGTCTGATAAAAACAAAAGCCGCCGGCTATACTTATGTGTCAAACCAACTTTACTATATGGCAAAACCCCGCGCAAATTATTCTATGCCGGCTGTCACTGCGCCTAACGTTCCGCCTATGCCCGGCGATCCAATCATAATTAGTGATTCAGTATTAGATTTCTCAACACCCGGCCATAAGGTAATTTTTACAAGATGCGGTGATTACAGTTTATCATGGGGAAACCTTGACGGTTCCGGATTAACATACACCGCGCCTACTTTGTTAAACATTAATCCCGTAGGAAATATCCCGAGGTATAAATGAGGGAATAATGAAAATGATGATCTTAGAAAAACAAAATCAAAAGCAAGAGCAAGAACCAATTGACAAACAAACCGAATTAATGAAGAAATACGGGCCACAAGAAACAACTTACTGCGTTTCATGGCATAAAGAAGATGAAAAATTAATCTGGAGATATTTTCAAAAGGCTAGAACACAAAAAGACAATTCACCTTTAATCATAGAATTTATGAAGCAATTAGAAAATAGGTATAACGACCATCCTGCTTTTATTATCTTTTATGGTAAACGACTTTACATTGATAAAATTGCCAAGACTTTAGACGTTCCAACAATTCAAGGTGTCCAATTTATGATGCGACAAATCATAGTAGCCGGTTCAACGGGTGGATTAGCACCTTGGCGATATATGGCAGTTGGAAGTGATACCCGGGAAGCAAGGGCATATCAACCCGGGTTATACGCCGAACTTGGTACACGATGCGACATGAACAGTTCAGGCACAATAACAAGAATTAATGAAAGCCTTGAATTTGTCGCCAATTTTGCAAGTTCATTTCCTACACTTACCGTCAGAGAAAGTGCAATATGGAATGCTTCGGATAATAACGGAACCAATCTAAATAGGAATATGTTTAAAGAAATCCCAATAGTTCATACTCTTAATGTCGCGGCTTTTACTGTTGCTA
>Ga0073909_10000622_pt1 | contig 11330 bp, 10 predicted proteins | sample Coa_R1_6_FD_66439 | JGI IMG/M metagenome (GOLD analysis project Ga0073909, IMG submission 66439) | Surface soil microbial communities from Centralia Pennsylvania, which are recovering from an underground coalmine fire. - Coalmine... | ecosystem: Environmental > Terrestrial > Soil > Unclassified... | reverse complement strand
ACAGCCGCTCGCGGCGCGGTGAGCATCGAGAGGGGCCGGGGCGTAACGCCCCGGCCCCCTCTCGCAGAGGACGCACCTGCGAGCCTGCCTCATGCCTTGGAGCCCCGGAGCAGCCTCGCCAGCGCCTCGCCGAGCTTCGGATGCGCGTCGAACGCGTGCACGAACGCGTCCTCGCGCGGGCCGCCCTTGGCGCGGATGACGTTTACAGCCGCGGCGCGGTCCGCGCCGCTCCAGCGCGAGACGCCGGGCAGCAGCGTCACCAGCGGCGCCCAGCGGCGCCAGGCGTGGCGCTCTTCCGCGCTCCAACGGTCGAGCGAGCGGACGCCGAGGATTACCGCCGCCTCGCGATCGCACTCCCCCGCTGCCCGCGCCCGGTCGCCGGCGAAGCGCTTCGCGACCAGCTTCGTCGCCGCGATGCCGGCGTTCGGGAGCGGTAGCTCGCCGATGATGTCGTCGCGGTGGGACCCAAGCGACCAGTAGAGGTTGTGCGTCGCCAGCTTCCGCAGCGTCGCCTCGCTCGAGCGATGCCCCTTGTCGCGTGACATTCTCATGAGCTCGGCCTGCATCAGGGCGCGGGCCGCGCGCGCGCGTGGCCGGAACCCCAGCTTCTGGTAGAACCACCACGCGCCCGACTCGATCGCCTCGTCGTTCCCGTCGCCGAGCTGGTAGGGGAAGATCGTGAACGTGTCGGTGCCGAACAGCGCGCGCGTCATGCCGATCACCTTCCCGTACACCGGCCCCGCCTCGGCGCCCCGGAACGTGTCGAAGACGTTGAACGCCAGCTCTGCCGATCGGTAGAGCGCGCTGGTGAGCACGTAGCCGACGGGCACGCCATTCTTGAGGGTGAGGAAGCCGTACACGCTCTCGAGCAACAGGCGGCGCTCCGGCAGCGCGCCGATCATCAGGAACTCGAGGCCGTCGCCGCAGTCCACGTGGCGCACGTCACGGGGATCTCCCCACGCGAACACGTCGAGGTCGCGGCTGCGGGTGACCATGCACGACATCGCCAGCGCCAGCGCCTGCTCGCCTTCGGCCTCGGCGAGCGCACGCACCGCGCGCGGCGGTGTCGCGGCGGCCTTGGCGAGGTCCGGCCGACCGGCGAATGGCTCGCGCTGGAAGTGCATCTTCGCCACCGGCCATTCGTCATGCGTCCGCGACGGCGTCGTCGCGTCACCGCGCAGCCGGTAGGCGGGCTCCAGCCCGTCGTGCACGCGCTCGAACAGGAAGTCATCGGGCGCGAGCCGGGCCGCGAGCGCGCGCGCCACGAACGCACCGTCGGATTCGCCCGCGCCCTTCATCCGCGCGAGCCAGCCGCGCAGTCCATAGTCGATCTCGTCCAGCCCCGGCACCTCGCTCTCGTGCGCGAGCAGCGGCAGCCAGGCTTCGAGCGCATCGGGAGACGCGAGCGCCTCCCAGTCGATCTCGAGCAGCTTGGGCCAGCGCGCGGCGAGCCGGCGCGCGGTCGGGGCGAAGAACGCGAAGCGGGTATCCGAGCCGGCGATACCACTGTCCGTGAGCGCGCCGCGATGACGGCGCACGTCCGCACGCGCGCCGAAGCTTCGCAACGCACGCGACACGAGCGCGAGTGTCCCGCGGTCGTCCGGGTAGGCGCGCGCGGCGAGCAACAGCTCGTGCAGCCGCTCGATCGCCGCCGCGGCCGGGAGGCTCGATCGCAACACGCGCGCGAGCCGCGTGCGCCGCTCGCGCGCGGCCGTGTCACCGAACGTCCAACGCAGCGCCTCCAGCCGTGCGAGCTCGCCGGCGACGCCCCGCGCAGCCACGGTGCGTCAGTACGCGGCGGGCGAGGTGGAGTCGGAGCTGTCGGACGGCGATTCCACCGGCACCCAGCCCTCGTCCGGCACCAGCATGTCCGAATCGCCGCTGAAGCGGTCCATTCGCACCGGCACGATGTTCCCGTCCACGGTCATGTGGTCGTAACGCCAGCGTGTCGGCCAGACGTAGATCACGAACGCGAGGACCAGCACCAGCCACAGGATCGGGATCAGGATGCGCGTTCGCATGGCGGTCACTTCACCCAGCGGTCGAACCACGCCGCCTGGCGCGTGTACCAGTCCGCGCGATGGCGCGGCTCACGCAGGCCGTGACCCTCGCGCGGGTAGTGGACGAACTCCGTGGGCACGCCGAGGAACTTGAGCGACTGGTACGTCTCCTGCGCCTGCGGGTAGGGGATGCGCACGTCGGCCTCACCGTTGAGCACCAGCGTCGGCGTCTTCACCTTGTCGATGTACGCGATCGGCGAGCTCTTCCGCCACTTGTCGAAGCTCTCCCAGGGCAAGCCCTCGAACTCGAACGCGCGGTACTGGTGCGTGTCGCTCTGCGCCCACAGTGCCGGCAGGTCGGGTGCGCCCGCGGAGACCACGGCGGCGTCGTAGCGGTTCGTGTGCGTGATCGCCCACGCGGAGAGGTAGCCGCCGTAGCTGTGGCCGAACACGCCCAGCCTGTTGCCGTCGGCGAGCCCCCACTTCACCAGGCTGTCGACGCCGGTCTCGACGTCGCGCCAGTCCTGGCCGCCCCAGTCGGCGCGCTGGCGCAGCATGAACGCGGTGCCGTAGCCGCCGCTCGAGCGGAAGTTCGGCAGGAACACCTGGTAGCCGCGCCCCGCCATGAACTGGGCCATGGCGTTGAAGCCGATGCCGTACCGCGAGCCGTACGGTCCGCCGTGGAGCAGCACCAGCGTCTTCTGCGCGCCTCTTTCGGGCGCGCCCACCGGGCGCACGAGCACGCCCTCCACCTTGGTGCCGTCGTCGCTCGTCCAGCGCACCGTGCGCGTGGCGCCGAAGGCGCAGCCCGCGGCGGCGGCATTCACCTGCGACACCGCGCGCGACATGGCGCCGGCGCGATCAGCGACGTGCAACTCACCGGGCTGGTTCCAGCGCGACAACACGTACGCGACGCGCCCGTTCGCGGCAAGGACCGGCGGGCCGCCGGTCTCCCCCGCGAGGTCCGCGCCCAGGCGCACGCCGCCGCCCGTGCGCGCCACGGATGCCAAGCGCGAGGAAGCGCCCTGCTGGCTGAAGAAGAACAGCGAATCCGAGGTGGCGTTCCACGCCGGGCTCGAGGCGTCCTCGTCGAAGTCGGCGGTGAGCTTCACCGGTGTGCCGCCCGAAGCGGCACACACCCAGAGGTCGGACTTCTCAACGTGCTTCTTCCAATCGCTGGTGCCCGCCCACGCGAGCCAGCGGCCGTCCGGCGACCACTCGAAGCCGCCCTGCGGCAGCACGCCGAGCTTGCGCGGCGTTCCACCGCTCGCGGGCACGATCGCGATGTCGGTCAGGTTGCCGTCGTCCACGGCGCCGGTCGGGTTGCGGAGGAACGCGATCGATCTGCCGTCCGGGGACCACTCGGGGTCGGACGCCATGAACGTGCCGGACGTGACGCGCGTCTGCTTGAGCGTCGAGAGCTCGATCCGCCAGATGTGGTTGTACTGCGGGATCTCGTCCTCGACGACCTGGTCCCACTTCTTCTTCTTCCAGTCCTTCACCTGCTTGGAAAGCGTGTCGAGCATCGTGTAGGCGATCGACTTACCGTCCGGCGACCAGCGGATGTCGCCCACGGACTCGACGAACGTCGCCAGCTTCCACGGCTCGCCGCCGTTCAGCGGCAGCAGCCAGATACTGGTCTTCCCCTCGTCGCTGTCGCGCGGCGAGACGAACGCGAGCGTGTCGCCGCCGGGCGAGAACTGCGGCGCGTAGTCGTTCTTGGGGTGGCGCGTCAGCGCCCGGCAGGTGTTGCTCGCCGCGTCCCAGAGCCAGATGTCCTGGTTCGTGGTGTTCTCCGCCGTGTCGGGCGCGTTCACCACGAACGCGACGCGTTGCCCGTCGCGCGACCACGTGATCGCCTGGATCTGCCGGAGCGTGATCGCGTGCTCGACCGAGAATACGGACGGCCCGGAGGGTTTTGGCGCGTCGCCCTTGCGTGCGGGCGCGGCGGCGAGCGAGGTGGAGGAGATCAGGAACGCGGCAAGGGGAAACGCCGCCCAGCGTGCGTGCATGGAGGCTCCGGGGACCTGGATGAGCGCCAGAACCGCGGCAGCCTACCAGAAGCGACCGGGCCGGGCGGCGGGGCACCCAAGGGCTCGTGAGGCCCGGGTGCGACCACCGCCCGGCCTGGCGTGCGTCACGGCATCAGTCCGTGCCGCCGGTCGTCGTCGCCTTCACCACGACGCGATGCGCGACCGGCTTCCCGGACTCATCGCGCCAGTACACGGTGACGCGGGCATCCTTCGCCACGTCGCCCGTGGACCGCATCTCCGAGTGGCGGGTGAACACCATCTGCTTCGGCGTCTTCCCACCCTTCTCGACCGTGATCGACGACGCGTCCAGCGACACCACCGTCCCGGTGAACTGGTGGTAGGCCGCCGCCTTGCGCGGCGACGCCGGCTGATCCGCCGCCGCCGTCTTCGCCGAGCGCTTCGCCGCGGCCTGCGCCTCCGGCGCGAAACCCGTCAGCGAGACCGCGAGCACGGCCGCCAGCGCCAACGGCGCCAGCATCCTTGCGTGCCTCATGATTCCTCACCTCCCTCCGGCTCCCCGGGGGCGAGGTGCGCGCACGATGCTCCGTCGCGAGCGTGCGCCGCGTCAATGCCCGCGCGCGCCGATCACCGCGTTCACGACGGCGACGACCTCGGTCACGAGCAGCGAACGAGGTGGGACGTCACGCGATGCGCGTGAGCCGCACGCCGCCCGCGCACACCGTTCACGGTTCGCGCGTGGAGCCGGGGCGTGAACGCGGGCGCCGGGGCGAGCGCGGCGTTTCGGTCGCGCGCCCCGCCTTCGCCTGTGCGTACATCGCGATCGCCGCCTCCCGTCGCTCGGCGTGGTCCACGATCGGGAGCGGGTAGTCCTTGCCGAGCGCGACGCCGGCCTCGGAAACGAGCAGCGGCGGAGCCTGCCACGGGCGGTGGATGAAGTCGTCCGTGACCAGCATCAGCTCCGGACACCAGCGACGGACGTAGCGACCCACCGGGTCGAAGCGCTCGCCCTGCAGGACCGGGTTGAAGATGCGGAAGTAAGGCGCTGCGTCCGTGCCGGTGCCTGCGGCCCACTGCCAGCCGCCGTTGTTGCTCGCGAGGTCGCCGTCCACCAGGTGCGTCATGAACCAGCGCTCGCCACGCCGCCAGTCGATCAGCAGGTCCTTCGTCAAGAAGCTCGCCACGATCATGCGCACGCGATTGTGCATGAGCCCGGTCGCCGCCAGCTCGCGCATGCCGGCGTCCACGATGGGGAAACCGGTGCGGCCCTCGCACCACGCGGCGAACTGGTCGTCGGTGCCGCCCCAGCGCAGCGCGTCGAACTCGCGCCGGAACGCGCCGTGCTCGACGTGCGGGAAGTGCCAGAGCACGTGGGCGAAGAAGTCCCGCCAGCGCAGCTCCTCGATGAACTTCGCCGCGTGATCGCGCAACCGCTCGTCACCCGCGGCCGCCCCGAGCACGCCGTGGGCGACGCGGCGGATGCCGATGGTGCCGAACTTCAAGTCGGCGGACAGTTGCGACGTCGCCGGCACCGCTGGGAAGTCGCGATCGGTCGCATAGCGCGCGAGGCCGGCGCCGGGCTCGGGTCCGGTCCCGCCCAGGAACCGTTGCAGCCTTCGATGCGCGTGTGACTCGCCCGCGGGCCAGGGAACGCTCGCGGGCTCGGTGAAGCCGAGGCGCTCGAACGTCGCGAGCCGGGGTGAAGGCAGTGCGTGCGACGCGAGTCGCTCGACGCGCGCATGGGGCTCGGCGATCGGCAGCGCCTCGCAGGCGTTCCGGAACGGCGTGTAGATCGTGTACGGGTTCCCCGTGCCCTTCATGACGAACCCCGGCGGCACCAGCAGCCGGTCGTGAAAGCGCTTCGTCTTCACGCCCGCGGCCGCGAGCGCGCGCTCGACGCGGTCGTCGCGCTCGCGCAGCGCCGGCTCGTACTCGTCGTTCCAGTACACGGCGTCCGCTTTCGCGGCGCGGGCGGTGCGCGGCAGCACCTCGGCCGGGTCGCCGTGCGCGAGCGCCAGCCTCGAGCCGCGCGCCGCGATCGCGGCGGACAGCTCCGCCAGCGCGCCGAGCACGAAGCGCACCCGCGTCGCGGCGATGTCGGCCCGCGCGAACCACGCCGGGTCGCTGGCGTAGAACGGCAACACGTCGTCGCCCGCATCGTGGGCGGCCGCGGACAGCGCCGGATTGTCGTCGAGACGAAGGTCCTTCCGGAACCAGTGCAGGATGCGCATGTCAGTGTGCGCCGGGGACCGTGCCCGCCGCGGGCCATCGATCCCGCGCGGCGCGCGCCGCGCGCCAGACATTCACATGCGCCTCGACGCTGTCCTGGAGCGGCCGGCTGTAGCCGCCGCCGAGCATCACGCACACGGGGAGCGCGCGCTCGACGAGCCAACCGAATACGCGCCGGTCGCGCTCGGCGAGGCCGGCGTGCGATATCTCGAGCCGGCCGAGGCGATCGCTCGCGAGCGCGTCCACGCCGGCCTGGTAGAAGACGATGTCGGGCGCGTGCGCGTCGAGCGCCGCCGGCAGGTGCGCCTCCAGCCGGGACAGCAAGTCGTCATCATCCGCGCCGTCCTCCAGCTCCACGTCGAGCGTGCTCCGCTCCTTGCGCAGCGGATAGTTGTGGCGCGCATGCAGGGAGAACGTGAACGCAGCGGGGTCGCCCGCGAAGCACGCGGCCGTGCCGTTCCCCTGGTGCACGTCCAGGTCGAGCACGAACGGCCGGCGCGCAAGGCCCTGTCGCCGCAACAGCGCCACCGCGGCAGCCGCATCGTTGAACAGGCAGTACGCCTCGCCCCGGTCCGGGAACGCGTGGTGCATGCCGCCGGCGAGGTTGCCGGCGACGCCGTGCGCCAGCGCGGCACGCGCCGCCATCACCGTGCCGAACAGTGCGGCTCGTGCTCGCGTGACCAGCGCCTCCGACCACGGCAAGCCGAGCGCGCGGACCTCGGGAGCCGTCCATGCGCCCGCGAGCGTGCGCTCCATGTAGCCCGGCTCGTGCACTCGCGCCAGCCATTCGAGCGGCGCCGGCTCGGAGCGGTGCACGTGAGCCGCGTCCAGCACGCCCTCTGCGAGCAGACGCTCGCGCACCTGCGCGTACTTGGCGAGCGGGAACGGGTGGTTCGCGGGCAGCGGGAACGCATGGTGGTCGCTGGTCCACGCGTGCAGTGGCCGCATGGCGCGAAGCATGCCTTGACGGGAAGGACACTTCAAATGGCAGTCTGGTGACGTCCGGAGAGAGGAGGTCGCGATGTTCCGTACGCTGATGTCCCTGATCCCCACCCTCGCGCTCGCCGATGGCAACGGCACCGGCCATGGCTTCGCCTGCGACATGCGGGCGATGACGAAGGACGAACTCGGCCTATAGCGCCAGCTCCGATTGCTCGGCGATCGGCTTGAACGCGGCGCCTTCGTGACGCAGCAGCCATTGCTTCATCGGCAGGCCGCCACCGTAGCCCCACAGCGTGCCGTCCGCGGCGATCACGCGGTGGCAGGGCACGAACACGGCGACCGGGTTCGCACCGTTCGCGGCCGCGACCGCACGCACCGCGTCCGGCTTGCCGAGCGCCTTCGCCAGGCTCCCGTACGAGCGCGTCTCGCCGGCGGGGATGCCGCGCAGCGCGGACCAGACGTCGCACTGGAACGCCGTCCCCAGCAGCCGCACCGGCTGCTCGTCGAGCGCGCCGACATGGCCGCCGAAATAGCGCTCGAGGCGCGACGCCGCCCCCGCGGCGTCGGAAACGACGCGCGTCGTGAACGCGCCGAGGTGGCGGGCGAGGTGCTTCGCGACCGGGTGCTCGGCGCCGTGGCCGCCGTCGAGCGTCAGCCCCACGAGCTGGCCGTCGAGCGCGTAGAGCGCCATCGGGCCGACGGGCGTGTGCGTGACCGTGAGTTCGAGCGTCATGACATCACCTTTCGTGTCTTTCGCTTCACCCTCTGCTTCCGCGGCTCCGTCCACAATGCGAGCACGGCATACGAACGCCACGGCCGCCAGCGTTCGGCGCGCTCGCGCGTCTCGCGCTCGCTCGGCAGCCGGCCATGGCTCTGCAACGCCTGGCGCACGCCCAGATCGCCGGCCGGGAACGCATCCGGCTCGCCGAGCGCTCGCATCGCCAGGTACTGCGCCGTCCAGTCGCCGATCCCGGGCAGCGCGGTGAGCCGGGTGACCGCGTCGTCGAGGTCTCGGAACGCGCCCAGGTCGAGCGAGCCGTCCGCGATCGCGGCCGCGAACCCCCGCAGCGCCGCGGCCCGCGAGCGCGTGAGGCCCAGCTTCTCGAGGCCTGAAGCAGCGACCGCGGCCGGCGTCGGGAACACGTGCGTGAGCGATCCATCCGCATCGGCGAGCGGCTCGCCGCAGGCGACGACGAGCCGGCCCGCGAGCGTGCGCGCCGTGGCGACGCTCACCTGCTGGCCGAGGAGCGCGCGCACGCCGGCCTCGAAGCCGTCGAACGCACCCGGCACGCGCACGACGCGGCCGCGCAGCGCCCGCGCGAGGCGCGGATCGCGCGCGAGCCAGGACTTGATCGCGGCCGTGTCCGCGTCCAAGTCGAACAGCCGCGACACGCGTGCGAGCACTCGCGGCACCGCGGCTGCGGCGTGCGCCGGCAGCCGCAACTCGACACCGTCCGCGGCCGCGCGAACGGAGAGCACGGCGGGGCGGCCATCCAATGTGAAGCTGCGCCGGTAGGCGCCGTCACGGACCTCTTCCACGCCGGGGATCGCGCGCGCGGCAAGGAACGTGAACGTGGGCGCCGCGTCGAACGGCGGTCGCGCCGGCAGCCGCAGCGACAGCCCGCCCTCGGTCGCGCGCGCCCGGCTCCGCCGCAGCGTCGCTGGGGCTCGCTTGAACGTCTGCTCGAACGCGGCGCGCAGCCGGCGCGCGCTGCCATAGCCCGCCGCCGCGGCGACGTCCTCGATCGGCAGCGGCGTTTCCTCGATCAGCCGGCGCGCAAGATGCGCCTGACGCGTGCGCGCCACGTCCAGCGGTGCCGCGCCGACGTGTCTCTCGAACAACTCGCGCAGCCACCGGCTCGTGACGCCGAGCCGGTCCGCGAGCGTTTCGAGCGTGCCGTCGTTCAGCGCGCCGTCATCGATCAGCCGCAGCGCGCGCGACACGGTCGCGGCGGTGCCGGCGGCGCCCGGTGCGCCCGGCGCGCGATCCGGCCGGCAGCGCAGGCAGGCGCGGAACCCGGCCGCTTCCGCCGCGGCCGGCGTGGCGTAGAAGCGCACGTTCCGCCGTGCCGGCAGCCGCGCCGGGCAGCCGGGCCGGCAATAGATGTGCGTGCTCGTCACGCCCATCACGAACCGGCCCACGAAGCGCGCGTCGCGCGCCGTCCAGGCCCGCCAGCAGATCTCGGGGTCGAGCGTCATGTCCCTATGGATAGCACGGACCCGCGCCCGGATGCGGACGAATTCGGAACCCTGTCGGTCAGGACCCCGGCACGATCCGCTTCGGCAACCGCATGGATTGCTCCAGCTTGAGCACGAACTCGAGGTGCTGCCACCAGCCGTTCACGATGCTGCCGCCGGAGACGTACGCGATGGAGCCGGTCGCGCCGAGACCGAGTCGCACACGCGGGCTCAACTTGAACGACACCAGCGCGCGGCCTACGAACTCGGCCGACAGCAGCACGTTCGATTCCACGACGCTCGGCGCCTGGCACCACCCGGTGCCGACGCCGATCCCGGCGCCGACCGATGCGGAGACGCGGTTCGGCTGCCAGAACCACTGATCGACGCCGACGCGCGCGGAGAACTGGTCGAGCGTGATCGGGTCGATGATGGGGACGAGCAGCGTGTCGCCGGACACGGTCGCCTCCTGCTTGAACGTGCCCGCGAACTCCCAATGCTGGTAACCGGCCTCGAGCCACGTCTCGCGCGGCTTCGCCCACGGCCACGCCGCGCCGACACCGATCCACGGCGTGCAGTTCTGGGCATCCGTGCGCTCCTGCGTCTGCAGCTTCGACGTCACGCCGGGGATCGGCGCGAACTGGACCCCGAGCCACACCGGGATGTCGACGGCGTCCGGCGGTGTGTGCAGGCGGGCCGCCGCCGTCGTGTCCGGCGTGAACGACGTGATCGACTGGGCGCGGGCGGCCGTGGAGACGCAGAGCAGCAGGAGCAACGGGGCGGCGAGCCGCATGGATCCTCCGAGGGAGATGGACGCTGGGCGCGGACGTGCCGCGCCGCGCGCGAGTCTACTGCAGTGCGGGGGCGGCCGGCACGCGCACGAGCACGAGCACGGGCGTGCGCGCGAGCACTTCCGGCGTGGCGCCGAGCGGGGCGAGCGCGGCGCGCGCCGACGCCTCGCGCTCGGGCCGGTACGCGGCGTACACGAACCCGTCACGCGCGGTCACGTCCGCGTCGCTCTTCGTGACCACGGACCGCGACACGAAGTTGCGGCGCAGCGACTCGCGCAGCGACGGCGGCGGCGGGTCGAACACGACGAGCGGCGCGCGCGGCGGCGACACGCGCTGCATCACCTCCGCGACCGCGCGCGCGTCGAGCCACGGCTCGAGCGCCGGCAGCACGCGCAGGTGGAGCAGCGGCGCCCCGAGCGCCGCGGGCAGCGCGAACAGCGCCACGGCGATGCGCTTGGCACCGCGCAGGTCCGCGAGCAGCGGCATCCACGCGCACAGGAACAACACCACCGCGAACAGGCGCAGCTCGTTCGCGGCGCCGGGCAGCCGCGAGGCGAGCGACAGGCCGGCAAGCGCGAATGCGGTGCCGATCACGGCAAGCCAGCGCACCGCATGCGTGAGCGCGGAGGCGGGCAGGCGGCCGTCGAGCACGCGATCGGCGAAGCGGCCGACGAGCAGCGCCACGGCCGGCAGTCCCGGCAGCGCCGCGGTGAGCGGCGGCCCGGGGTAGAGCGCGATCGGCAGCGCGCCCGCGAGTGCCAACGCCAGCAGCAGGTGCTCGACGTGCTCGGTGTCGAGCGGCAGCGCGGGAGCCGGCCGGCCGGCGGCGCGCCGGAGCCGGAGCGCCGCGTCCGCGAGCGCGCCGGCCAGGAGCGGCGTCCATGGGAAACTCGCGACCACCGCGAACGACAGCGCGAGCGGCGCGCCCGCGAGCCACGACCCGCGCACGCCGGAGGCGTACGGGAACCACGGCACGCGCGCGAGGAATGGCGCGCCGTGGATCGCGGTCATGATGCCGTACCACGGCAGGCACACGCCCGCGACGACGATCGCACCCATCCACGGATCCAGCGCGCGCCAGCCGCCGTGGTGGCGTGCGAGCGCGAAATAGAGCCCGATCCCGGCCAGCGGCCACAGCGCGGGCAGCAACCCGCCGGTCATGGCGACGGCGCCGAGCGCGAGCCAGCCGAGCGTGAGCG